>Ga0307508_10003463_pt1 | contig 15958 bp, 9 predicted proteins | sample 9_EM_MG_FD_203089 | JGI IMG/M metagenome (GOLD analysis project Ga0307508, IMG submission 203089) | Populus trichocarpa ectomycorrhiza microbial communities from riparian zone in the Pacific Northwest, United States - 9_EM | ecosystem: Host-associated > Plants > Roots > Unclassified | place...
TTCATGCCGGCCAGCGCGGTCGCAAGCGGCGTGCTCTCTGGACCGAGCAGCTCACCCACGTCCAGCAAAGCCGCGGCGCGGCGGCGTGGATCACAACCCGGGCCCGCCAGCTCCAAATTCGCCAGGCGCACGGCAGGTTCTTGCGATTCGGTCGGGGGATCGAGCTCCATGCCCGCAAGCCAGCTCACCAGGTCCGAGCCGGCTGCGAGCGCGGCGGCGCCAGGTCCTGTGACTCGCCCGGCCAGCGTGCGCCGGGCCTGAACTTCCGCGCCCAGATCACCTGCGGCGGTCGCCGCGGCCAGCCATTCGAGGGCCGCGACCGTCGAGCCGTCCGCGGCTGCCCAAGCCGCGGAGGCGTCCAATAGTTGAGTGCTGCCGAGCGCGCCCTCGCTGCCGAGCGCGAGCACGAACAACGCGGCGCCGCAGGCTGCGGCTGCGGCAGTGCTGCGCTTGGATAGCTCTTTCAACGCGTCGGCGCGGCGTTCCAAGTCGCGTGGGGCGCTGCCCCAAAGCGCACGTCCTAGCCCCAGCGCTGTGCTGATTTCGTCGGGCGTGCCCGGATCCGGCACGGTTTCGAGCGCGTCGTCGGCGGCAGCGGCACTGCCGTCGCGTCCCGCCTCCAGACCGAAACGCTCGAGGGCCGCGACGGCCCGCTCCTGCGCTTCGGCGGCGGCCAAGACTTGCCGCCGCGCCTCGAGATCGTCGGGTGCGGTTGCGCGGCGCGCCAGGCGCGTGACCAAGACGGCTGCGGCCTCCGAACGTTGCTCGGCTTGCTCGAAGCTGGCCAGCCCCGCTTTGCGATCGCCCGCGCGGAAGCGTAGCAGTCCCGCCTCGAGCCACAGCGCTGCAGCCACCTCCGCGTCCGCGTCGCTGAGTGCGCGAGCTGCGCTTTCGAGCACCGCGCAGGCGCCCGGCACGTCGCCGGCCTGGCGGCGCTGCTGAGCCAGAGCTCGGGCCACCACCAAATCGGCCGGGTCGTCCGCCTGCAGCGCGCTCAGGCGCGCGGCATAAGCCTCGGTATCGCCCGCGGCCCGTGTCAGCGCGGCGGCCACCGTTTGCAGGGCGCGCGCGCGCACGTCGCTTTGCGCCCGCACGACCTCCGCCAATTGCTCGAGCTGGGCGATATCTTCGCCGAGCCGCGTGCTCTCGTCGACGCCGTCGCTTGCGGCAATCAGCGGGGCGACGCAGGCCGTGAGCACGTTGCCGAGCCAGGCGCCGTCCGGAAATTTTGCAATGCTTTGAAATGCCGCCAGCGCGCCGGTGCGATCACCGCGCAGCGCTCGGGCGCGCCCGAGCTCCAGCCACAGCCCGGCTAGCTCGCTTTCGCCGGCGCCCTGCGCCATCAAGCGTCGGGTAGCTTCCTCGTACCAGGCGGCATCGCCGGTGAGCGCAGCTAACAGGCGCGCCAGGCGTCCGACCAGAGCAGGTGGAGCGCCCGATAGCCCCGCCTGCGAGAGCGCGAGCTTGGCGCCTTGCGCGTCACCGACCGAGCGCGCGTACACCTCTGCGCTCATGAGGTAGTGGCGGGCTTTGGCCTCGTCGGAGGGCAAGTGCTCGGCGGCGCCCTCGAGCGCCGCCGCCAGCGCCTGCGGATCCGCGCCACCGCCCAAGATGTCGAGATACAGCGCACGGGCGGGAATGCTGGCTGGATCGGCGGCTAGCGCTTGTTCGATGGCGGCCCGCGCGCCCGCCGGGTCACCGACCGCTGCTGCGGCTTCGGCGACGCGCAATTGCAGGGCCGCCGCGAGCTCGCCTTTCACGCCGCGCGCCAGCTCGGTTTTCGCGAGCCGCGCCGCCGTAGCGGTGTCGCCGGTGGTTTCGGCCGCGTTCAGGCGCGCGCGCACCAGCAAAGGCTCGCTGGGGAGCAGCTCCAGCGCCTGATCCAAGAGCGCGGTCGCTCCGGCGAGATCGCCGCGAGCCCGCTTGCGATCGCTGGCCAAAAGCCATGCGTAAGCTGCTTGGGCGGAGCTGCGCTTGTAGCGCGGCACTCCTAGTTTGTCGGAGGCTTCCGGGTTCGAGAGCGAGAGCGCGATGGCATCGGCCAACGCTTCGAGCGCGCGCTCCTCGACGTCAGGGGCGCTGTTGGCCCGCGCGAACTGGCCGAGCGCCTCGAGCGCCTCGAAGGTGGCGCTGGCGCCCAGCCCCACGGCTTCTTCGAGGGCTTGGCGCGCGCTGACGCTTTCGCCACTGGCCGAGCGCAGCTCGCCCAGATCGATCAGCAGGAGCTGCTTCCAAAGCGGATCTTGGGCGAGCCGTGCGCGTGCCGCCAGGGCGCGGTCGCGCAAGTCGGAATCGGAGGTCTTGCCTGCCGAGAGCTCCAGCGCGAGCCACAAGGCGGCATCGTCGGGGGACTCGTCGGCGGCGCTCTCGAGCAGCATGCGGGCCGTGCCGTCGTCACCTTCGTGGTCGCTCGCGAAAGAGGCTTGATCGAGCAGGGCCCGGGCGCGCTCTTCGGGCGTCTCTGCCACGCGGGCCAAACGCTCCAGCAACTTGCCAAGGTTCTTGTACGACTGGCGGCGCTCGATGATGGCGATCAGCCGTTCGAGCGGCTCGCGGAAGTCCGGGTCGGCGTTGACCGCGCCCAGTTGGTCCCGCGCGCTGCCGGCTTCATCGCCGAGCGCCTCGGACAGGACGCCCAGCTCGTGGAGCAGGATGGCCTTGGCCGCGGGCGAATCGCTGGCGTCGTGTTCGGCGCGCAGGCGCTGAATGACCGACGTCACCAGTGCCAAGTCCGACGGCGCGGCCTGGGGAGGCTTGCTCGTGCTCACCATGAATCCCGGGGGATCCTCGGGACTTTAGTCCCGCGGGCTTCAGCGTGTCACTCGTTACGACGAACCACCCAATAACCTCTGGGTGTATCGATCGGCTCGGGGTGGACTTTCCCCTTCTCGAGCGTGAACAGCACGTACTCGATCGGGGGCTCGATGACGCCGCGGGGTACGTGGCCGGCGTCCGTGGTCGAGCCTTTGTCTCCCTTGGCGACCGCGGCCGCGAAGTCTTTCTGCGCCAGCTCGATGGTTTCCAGCGCCTTTTTCTTGGCGTCTTCTTTGCTGCGCGCGTCGCTCGGCGCGTTCTGGGCGCCCCGATAGGCGAAGACCACGGCCCCGAAGCCGACGCGTGTCGGGGCGCTGGCCGGCAACTCTGGCACCTTCCCACCGTCCGGAAAGTTTTCGAAGCCTTCAGTAACCACGCCTTCACCGGTCGCAGGTGCGGCATCCGGATCGCTCGGCAGTTCCTTGGGGGCGGCCGCGCTGGCGCTGGCGCTGGGCGCAGCGCTCGGTGTGGCGAGCGCCGTGACGCTAGGTTTCGCGGCCGGCGTGGGCTCTGGGACCTTTTTCGGGCGAAGGCCCAGAACGGCCGCCGCGGCGATAGCCGCCACGAAAAGCAGACCGACAGTGACGCTGGTGGTGCGCTGCATGGATTTCTCGGGCCCCGCGGTTAGCACGGAAGCCCGCAAAGTACGAAGGGCCAAGAAGGAATGCGCTTCGATGCCGTTTCGTTTTGCCGGGAGGTGCTGCTAGAACACCAGTTCAGGGTACATGTTCAAGGTCGAGTGCCCGGGCTGCAAAGCTCCTTATCAGGTGGATGAGCGCAGGATCCCGTCTAGCGGGCTCAAGATGCGCTGTCCAAAGTGCGGCACGTCGTTCAAGGTTGATCAACCGACCGACGCGCGCCGAACTGGCCCGAGCCCAGTGCTCGGAGGCGCGCTGGGACTCGGTGAGTCGGCGCCCCCTCCAGCCGTAGCGCCGCCCGATCCCAACAAAGGTACGATGCTAGGCGTCGCGCCGGCGCGGCCTGCCGCCATGAAGGGCACCATGCTTGGCGTGGCGCCGGCCGCTGCTGCCGCCCTGCCCACGGCCGGGGCACCCGCGCCGGCCCGACCGCCAGTTCCGGCACGCCCGCCGATCCCCCGACCCGGCGCCGCGACCGCTCCGGCAGGTTCTCCGCCCGCTCCAGGTCCGTCCGCGGACCTTCCCGCTGTCGCCAATCGAGCGCCTGCCGGTGGTGTCGACTTGCCGTCGGTTTCTGCACCGCGTGGTCAGGCCGCGCCGCCGCCTAGGGCCGCGGCGACCACGCCCGGTGGTCCCAGCCTTGATCGCGATCTACCCGCAGTGGGGCGCAAGGGAGGCGTCGATCTTCCGTCGCCGCGGCCTTCCGGGCAGATCGCCGCTCCGCGCTACCCGACGCCGACCGGTCTGGAGCTCGACCTGCCCGTCGTGGGTGGTGCGGCTGCACCGGGGGTCACGGCTCTGCCGGCAACAGCTCCGCAGCGCGGGATCGATCTGCCGTCGGTATCGCGCAGCCAGCCGAATTTGCCTGCAATGCCCGGTCCAGGCGCGCTACCGAAGCCCAGCCCAGCTGCGGGCTTACCCGCGCGTGCGGGCGCCGCCGCGCCGCGCGCGCCAAGTGGCTCCGGCATCGAGCTGCCATCGCCCCTCGGTCGCCGGACAGATCGCGACATCGATCTGCCAAGCACTTCGGCTGGTTTGCCGGGCCTGCTCGACATCGATCTGCCGCTCAGCGCCGGCGAGCTGCCGATGGCGATCGAGCTTGAGCTGCCCTCGCCGAGCGGCGGGGGTTTGCCGGCGCTAGCCGCTGATCTGCCTTCAGTCGGCGGCAATCTGCCCGCATCGGGCGGCAACTTGCCGGCGCTGGGCGGCAATCTGCCCGCATCGGGCGGCAACTTGCCGGCGCTGGGCGGCAATCTGCCCGCGTCGGGCGGCAACTTGCCGGCGCTGGGTGGCAGCTTGCCGGCGCTGGGCGGCAGCTTGCCGGCGCTGGGCGGCAGCTTGCCGGCGCTGGGCGGCAGCTTGCCGGCGCCGGGCGGCAGCTTGCCGGCGCGCAGCGGCGCGGGTCTGCCGGCGGGCCCCGGCTCGTTGCCGCTCCCCGTGAGTCCGAGCCTGCCGCCAGCGCTCGGGGGCACATTTCCGTCGGCCACTGGCGCGTCGAGCCCTGGCATGCGCCCGCCTTCACTCGGACCCACGCCGCTCGCCTCGCCCGGCGGCTTCCCCGCTGAGATCGATCTGCCGCCAAGCGAAAGCTTGCCGCCCCCGCCGCCCTTCGGGGGAGGTTTCGGAGAGGTGGACTTGCTCGGAGGCATTCCGACGGCTCCGGCAGGCTCACCACCGAACGATCTCGAAGCCGATCCGTTTGGTGAGGCGCCCTTACCCGGACCTAGGTCGGGGGCGATGGGCCACGCGGCGGCGCCGCGAGCGCCCACCTTTGCCGCGACCGAGGCGGCTTCGCTGCACCGCCAGACCGGCGGCGGCGGAACCGACTACGGCGAAGTGAGCCTGGACGGCGGCGGTGGTGCTGGTGACGTCGGAGAAGTGGCGCTCGACGGCCCTGCACGGGCGGGCGTGCCTGGCCCAGCTGCAGTTGCGCCTGCCATGCGCGGCGGTGGTGGCGAAGAAGACATGGAGTTCGGCGCAGTGCCGCAAGAGGCGACTGCCGGCAACGCCGCGCAGGCTCGGGCAGGCCTGCCGGGGGTCAAGCTGGCCGCGAACACCCCGAAGCGGCGCATCGGGCTGCAAATCTTGGTGGGCGCGTTCGTACTCGGGCTGGGCGGCGCCGCGCTAGCGCTCGTGCCGTCCGTCGGTCCCTTTGGCGCGTTTTTCGTGATGGACCACCTGAACGCCGGCCAGTATCACGCGCTCGTGGTGTCAGCTGCCCGCGACGCCAACCTGGCCTTGGCGCAGGACACCTACCCCGACGCGGCGCGCGCGACGAGCGCCGTGGCTTCGGCGCAGGCGAGCGCGCGTCGTGCCAAAGGTCTTTCGGCCCTGGCAGCGTACGTCGGCTTCATTTCGGAGCTGCGCTTCGGCACGGACTCGGCGACGCATGCGCGCGCCAAAGTATTGCTCGACGAGCTGGCCGGCGACTCCAACGTGGACATGCTGGAGCTGGCGAGGGCGGCTCAAGCGGCCGCCGACGGACAAATCGCCAAGGCGCGTCAGCTACTCGCGTCCGCCGAGAGCCACGGGGGAGGCGTAGAAACCTCGATGTTGCGCGCCGAGCTCGAGCTGCGCGCCAAAGACCCGAAGGCCGCGCTCGCCGCTTGGGACGGCGCCAAGGGCTATGGCGACACCCCGCGCTTTGGCTACGGCCGGGCGCGCGCCCTGTATGCTGCCGGCGACGAAAAGGCTGCGCTCAAAGCTGCTGAAGAGGTGCTGGAGAAGCTGCCTCAGCACGTAGGTGCGCGCGTGCTGGTGGCGCGCTTGTCGGCGGGTTCGCGCGAAAATGAGGCTCGCGCGCTCGGGCTACTGGAAGCGGTGATCAAGGATGCTCGCAATGCGAGCCCTGAAGAGCTGGTGCAGGCGTACACGCTGCTCGGCAACGTTCACCTCGGTCGCTCACGCATTTCCGCTGCCGAGTCGGCGTTCGCCGAAGCGCTGAAGATCAACCCCAAGGCCTCGCGGGCGCTAGTCGGCTTGGGCGATTCGCTGTACCGCGCCGGGCGCTACTCGGAGGCGCAAGCGCGCTTCGAAGCCGGGACGCAAGCAGATCCCGACGACTTGACCGCCAAGGTGGGCGTCGCCAAGAGCAAGCTTGCCCTCGAGCGCGTCCAGGAGGCGAGCGCCCTGCTCAAGAAGCTACGCGAGACGAACCCGGCCTCGCCGCTGGTCGGTTACTGGTTTGGGCGCGTGCAAGAAGCGCTCGGGGCGCGTGACCAGGCGCAAATCGCTTATCGCGAGGTGCTCAAGCTAGCGCCCGCGGACCCCAGCTCGGCCGACGTCTACATCGCGCTCGCCACGCTGCTGAACCAACAAGGCCGCCCCGAAGACGCGCAAAAGACCCTCGACTCCGCCAAAGAGCTGATGCCCAACGTGCCCGGCGTTTGGCGTGCGCTCGGCGACGTCGCGCAATCGCAGGGTCGCTACAAAGAGGCGCTACTGCATTTTCAGCGCGCGACCAAGCTCGATCCCGACGACTTGGGCGCGAAGTTCCGCATCGGCGGCGCGCTGCGACGCGACGGCCAATTCGAAGCCGCCATCAAGGCCTTTGACGTGGTCGCGGCGGTCGACAAGGACTATCCCGGTCTGGCGCTCGAGCGAGGCCTGTTGTACGAAGCTTCGGGCCACTCGGAAGAAGCGCTCAAACAGTACGAAGACGCGCTGGCCAAGGCTCCAACCGATCCCGATCTCATGCTGCGCGTCGGCTGCGGTAAAGTGGCCGCTAACCGCGCCGACCAAGCCGAAGACTTGCTACGCAAGGTGCTGAACCAGCGCCCGAGCTCGGCCGAAACGAACCACTGCTTGGGCCGTGCGCTGCTCGTCGAAGGCACGCGCCTGGCCGAGGCCCTGCGCTTCCTGGAGCGCGCCGTCGAGCTCGATCCCAACCGCGCGGAATACTTGCTGTACGTCGGTTGGGCCGCCAACGAAGCTGGCAACGTACCGAAAGCCGACAAAGCGCTGGCCGAGGCGCTGCGGCTCGATCAGGGCCTGGCGGACGCGTACTGGCAGCGTGGCGTCTTACGCCAGCGGCAGGGCGCGGTGCGCGACGCCATCACCGATCTGACCAAAGCGCTGGCGCTACGCCCCAGCCGCCACGAGGCGCACGCCGCGCTGGCCGACGCCTACTACGACCTTGGCCGCGAACGCGAGGCCATGAAAGAGTGGCAGCTCGCGATTCAGGCGCAACCTGACAACGCCACCTGGCGCTTCCGCTACGGCAAGCTGCTCACCGCGAATCACGACAATGAAGCCGCGGTGGAGCAACTCACTAAGGCGCTCGCGCTCGTGGACAACATCGACACGCCGCCGCCCTGGGCCTGGGAAGCGCACCACACGCTCGCCCGCGCCCTCGGCGCAAGCCCTGATGCCGCCAAGCACTGGGAAGCGTTTCTCAGGCTCGGTCCGCGCGATTCGCCATACCGGGCCGAAGCCAAAGCCTTCCTCGAAAAAGCCGGTCGTCCTTGGACGGGAGAATGACGAATCGGGGCTGCCGAGCCGCGGCCTAACTCGCAGAAGCTTCCGTACCGGGAGCGGGCCGAAACGTACGAGCCCAGATTTTTTTCACAAAGAGATCGAGAGATCGGGAGGCCGAGAAATTGGGGGTCTGAGCCGAACGGAGGGTTGCGAAGCCTGCTTCGGCTCCGAACAGGTCCGCTCGAACAACAAAAACTCCCGATCTCCCGATCTCTTTGTGAGAAGATCTCGTGCTCGCGTCTCGCGAGGCGCATCTTTGAAGGCACGCCCAGCGCGCACGCGGGCAGGGGAATCGCTCTGGCGACGTTCCCCGTGTGGGTATTCTCCGTCTGGGTATTGGTCAATATTGGCCAATAGCCGATGAGGCACCCCTCGCCGGGGCGCGGCGCTAGCGAGCGCGTCCGCGCGCCGACAAAACGAAAACGCCGTACGGCTTTTGGCCGCACGGCGCTTTACGTATTTGGTGACTAGCTCAGCTGGCGGCGGGGGCGCCGACAGTGAACTCGTACTCGAACGTGGCATCGCCGTTGTTCGAGTCGCCGGGGTCGAGCACTAGGCCGTTGAGGGCGCTCGACACGCAAGTGCCGAGCTCTGGCGGGCCGTCCGCCTTCACGTCCTTGAAGGTGCCGGTCTTCATTTCGACCGTGAACTTCACCGTCACTTTGCCGGCTAGGCCCTTGTTGGTCTTCAGGGCGTTGTCGTAGCAGGCCTTCACGTCGCCGTTCTTGGAACCGACGACCTTGGCCACGTCGTCGCGGTAGGCATCGCCGATGCGCACCGCGCCGCCGCAACCCGTGCCCGTGATGATGGCAACCAGCGCAAACCCGATCAATCCGAATGACTTGGTCATTGTGAGCTCCTTCTGAATGCCTTCACGGTTTCGACGAGGGCTTCGCCTTCTTCTCGGCGGCAGCTTCGTCAGCGGCCTTCTTGTCGGCAGCCTTCTTTTCGTCGGCGGCCTTCTTGTCGGCCTCCTTCTTCTCGGCGGCAGCTTTCTTGTCGGCGGCCAGCTTCTCGGCGGCAGCTTTCTTGTCGGCGGCCAGCTTCTCGGCGGCAGCTTTCTTGTCGGCGGCAGCCTTTTCGGCAGCGGCCTTCTTGTCGGCAGCAGCCTTTTCGGCGGCAAGCTTCTTGGCCGCGGCAGGATCGAGCGGGGCCGCGGGGGCTTCCGGCTCCTTGTCCTTCAACGTCTGCTTGGTCTCGCCGATGACCTTCTCTTTGCCGGTCTTCGGGTCGATCTCGATCTTCTTCTTGGTGACGTCTTGCTCGGTGATGTTGAACTCGACGCGACGATTCTTCTCGCGGCCCTCTTCGGTCGCGTTGTCCGCGATCGGCTTGGTGACGCCGAAGCCCTTGGCGGTGAGGCGCGGGGCCTCGATGCCGTGGTCGACGCAGTACTTCATCACTGCCTTGGCGCGATCGTCCGAGAGCTTGAGGTTCTTCTTGGCGTCGCCTTCGGCGCTGGCGTGACCTTCGATCGCGAGCTTCTTGATCTGCGGGTTCTCTTTGATGACCTTGACGATGTCATCGAGCAGGGAGAACGACTCGGGCTTGATGACAGCCTTGGCCTCCTCGAACTGAATCTTCTCTTTGAAGTCGATCTTGTTGTCACGAATCTCGACGCGCGGAGGGGGAGCGGGCGGCTCCTCCTTCTTCGGCGGAGGCGGCGGAGGCGCGGGCGGTGTGCCCACGATCGCGATCGCGCCTGCACCTTGGAATACTGTCGTTCCACCCCCGCACGCGGGAAGGATGAACGCGCTCGTAAGCAATGCGGTCAATGTGATGAATTTCGGACCCGTGCGAAAATCCTGCATCGGTCGTCTCCCCTGGTGAAAAGCACCAGCGTGTGGGGTGTTCCCCATAGGCGCACACTTGTGTCATTCCTCGTCGCCTCGCGTCAAGACCTGCCTCGAGAGTTTAGCCATGAGGCTGGTCGCGCCGCGCCCCGACTCTCCGGCCGAAAACGGCCGGGCGCTCGTCGGCGAAGAGGCAGACGAAGCCGCGGCGGGGCGTATTCAAGGCGCCCGCCCGAGCTCACGCGCTCGTCGACAGCGCGGCCAGCTTCCGAGCCAACGCGTCGCGGTCGTACGGCTTCTGCAAGAAGCTCTCGGCGGGCAGGTCACGCTCCGCACCGCGCGGGTAGCCCGAAACGAATAGGACTTTTACTGCCGGATACAGGTAGCGTATCGATTTGGCGACCTCGGGGCCGCTCTTGTTGGGCATGGCCAGGTCGCACACGAGCAGGTGCAGCTCGCCGCCGCGCTTTTTGGCCAACGCCTCGGCCTCGGCGCCGTCGGCTGCGGAGAGTACGTCATAGCCGAGTGTTTGCAGCATGCGGGTCGTGCTCGTGCGCACGGCTGCGTCGTCGTCGACCACCAGCACGCGTCCCTTGCCGTTGGCGCTGCTCGCGCCTCCGGGCTTGGGCCGGGCTTCGGGCTTGACGCGTGGCAACGACACTTTGAAGGTCGCGCCTCTGCCAGGTTCGCTCTCGACGTCGATCGTGCCGCCGTGCGTCTGGATGACGCCATACGAGCTGGCCAAACCCAGACCGGTGCCCGTCTCTTTGGTGGTGAAGAACGGATCGAAGACGTGCGGCAGGTGCTGACTTTGGATGCCATGGCCGTGGTCTCGCACCTCGAGCACGACCTGCTCGGCGCGCTCGGCCTCGCCGGGTTCGACGCCGACTCGCACGATCACGCGCCCGCCCTCGGGCATGGCATCGCGAGCATTCACCACCAGATTGACCAGCACTTGTTCGAGTTGGGCGGCGTCGGCGCGCACGTACAGGCCTTCGGGCGACGCGCTGGCGGTCTCAAGTGACAGGTGAATGGTCGGGCCAACCAGTCTTTCCAGCAGCCTTTCGACCTTTTTTACCAGGATGCCCACGTCCAACGTTTCGAGCTCGGTGCGCTGCTGGCGCGCGAAGGCCAAGAGCTGCGCAGTGAGATCGCGCGCGCGCAGGGTAACGTGGCGCAGCGTGGCAAGATCTTCTTGCCCGGCAGCAGGGCAAATGTCGCTGAGCAGCTCGACGGAGCCGAGCATGGCCGCCAGCAGGTTGTTGAAGTCGTGGGCCAGGCCACCTGCCAGCCGTCCCAAGCTCTCCAGCCGGCTGGCATGCAGCAGCTCGTCTTGCATGCTGTGGCGCTCGGTCACGTCCATGGCCGTCCCGAGCATGCGAATCTTGCCACGCTGGCGTTCGACGCGGCCGCGGATTTTTGCCCAGCGCGCGACGCCGTCGTCGCCGATCAGCCGATGCTCGTGCTCGAACGGGATGCCGTCGTCCTTGCTCAGCATTTCCTGCATCACCCGGCGCGCGTCGTCGCGATCCTCGGGGTGGATGCGTTCGAGATAACCTTGGAAGCCTGGGCGTTCACCGCTAAGGGCGAAGGTCACGTCGAGCGCCTTCGACCAGTCGCCCACGTCGCTGACGGGATCGTACTGCCAGGTGCCCATGCGGCCGGCGTCGAGCGCCATCTGTAACTGCAGCGCGGCTTCGCTCTCGGCCAAGCGGGCCACCACGCGTTCGGTTTCGTCGGCGTACAGCGTCACCGAGCCGCCCAGCCCGCCGTCGCCTTTGCGCACCGGCTGGGCTGAAACGCGCAGCCAGCGTGCGCTGCCGTCTGGGGCGATGAAGCGGTACAGCTCGCCGCGCACGACGTCGCCCGTGCGAGCCGAGCGGAGACTCGCGCCTTCGCCCGCCACGACGGTTTCGCCGTTGCTGCCCTCGACGCGGTGGCCGGGCGCAAGCAGCTGCACCTTGCCCCACAAATCGCTGGCTGCCTGGTGTCCGAAGAGCTCGGCGGCGGCGTCGTTACAGGCCAAGACGCGACCATCGGCTCCGCGCAGCAGCATCGCGTCGGGCAACGAGGCGAGCAGGCTGAGGTAGCGTTCTTGTAGTTCTTGCAGCTCCGCGCTGGCGTTCTCGACGTCGTCGACTTGTTGCGCGTAGATGACGATGCGCTCGGCGTCGAGTGAGGCGAAGACGAGGGTCTGGCGCAGGCCATCTATGCGCTCGTGGCGTCGTACCGTGGTTTCGCGCACGACGCGCGTGCGTTCGCGATGGCAGCGCTGGGCATCGGCGATAATCTGGGGCTGATCGGCGTAAAGCAGCGAAATGCGTCGACCGATCATCAAGCTGAGCGCTGGTGTTTTCTCGCGCGCGGCGGCGTTCACGCCCTCCAGCACGAAGTCGTCGTCTTCGGCGCGCAGCAAGTACGCGGTCAGCGGAACGTGCTCGAGCAGAGACAGTGCGTCCACGGCGGGGCTGCTCGGGCTTTGGCTAGTCGGCTCTTCGAACATGGACGGCAAAGCTGGCGCGGTCGATCGCGTTTAGAACGGCCAGCCCGCGGCGAGACTAAGGCCGTGCCGTCCGGGACGCACGGTGTCGAGCTAAAGCTCCATGGTTTCTGGGTTTTGCGGCCAGGCAGGGGCGGCGGCGGGAGGTCGACACACCCGCTAGCCGTGCACAGGCGCGCCGAGCGCGCGCTCCAGCACCGCCGCCAGTCGCACGCCGGCCTTCTGCAGCTGCTCGGCGACGATCGGCCAGCGCGTCTTCTCGTAGGCCGCGTCGACGTGATCGCCGCTCTGGAGGTAGGCGTAACGTCGAGCAATGGCCAAGCCCTCGTTGGCGAGCGCCTCGGGCGACGTGACGCCCTGCCAGGCGCGCACTTTCGCGGGCATAAGCCCAGCCAGCAACTGGTCGGTCAGCGCGAGGTAAACAGGTTCCCCGGCGGCTAGCGCCTGGCTTGGCGCTACCTGCGGCGATGGACGCTTTTCGATCAGGCCGAAGTCCCAAATCCAGTGCGCGCTGCGCCTGTCGCTGGCGTCGAAGAACGTGAGCAAGGTGGTTGTGCCGCCCCTGCCATCGGGATGCGCAATGTGCACGGGTTGGTGAATGTCCCCCATCAGGTGCGCGCACCAATAGATGGCGCGCCGGCGTTCAGCGAGCGAAAGCTGCGGGTCCTTGCTCTCGAGCAGCGCGATGAACTGCGTCAGCACGCTGACCACGCAGCCGTTCGGGCAGTCGCGCTGGCGCTCGTAGCGGGGCGCTCGCGCGTCCACGTTCACGTAGTGAAAGGGCTTCATCGGATCATATTCCGGGAAGCGGCGCGCGTAGCTGTCGGGCCAGGTAGCAGCATCCGCCAAGCTGGTGTAGCCGGGCTCCGTCAGGGCTTCGCGCACCGCCGCCTGCGCGCCGGGGCTGAGCCGGCGCCAGGCCAGCTCTCCCACCGCGCGGTGCCCATCGTCGCCCCAGGCGTGCGCTTTTGGCGCAACCAACCACAGCGCCGCGCCGAGGAGCAGACTAGCGTTGCGGGTGAGCACCGTGAGTGCAGGTCGTCGTACCATCCTGGGCGCAGCATAGAGCCTTGTCATGAGCCAGGCGCCGGCATTGTTACTCGACACGTTTTCGTTGTTCTTCCGGGCGTTCTTTGCGCTACCGGCCATGAGCACCAGCACGGGCGAGCCCACGGGTGCGCTGTATGGGTTCAGCGCGTTCTTGCTGAAGCTGCTGCGCGAGCACCCGGGCGCCGAGCTGTGCTTCGCGCTCGACACCGGGTGGCCGACGTTCCGGCACCGTGAGTTTCAGCCGTACAAGGCAGGGCGCCCGCCGACGCCGACGCCGCTGGTCGAACAGCTGCGCCGGCTCGACGCTTTGCTGGAGCGGGTGGGGGGAGTCGTCTTGGGCGCGCCGGGCTTCGAGGCGGACGACGTGCTGGCGACGCTGGCCGCGCGCCTGCGCGCTCAAGGCCGACCGACGCTGGTGGTCAGTGGCGATCGTGATCTCTTACAGTTGGCGTTCGGCTCGGTGCGCGTGCATTTCGTCGGGCGGCGGGGCAAAGACGCGCTCGACTACGACGAGGCCGCCGTGCGCGAGCGCTTCGGGGTACCGCCCTGGCGCTTGCCGTCGTTCGTCGCCTTGGTTGGAGACGTGTCCGACAACCTGCCTGGCGTACCCGGCATTGGCCCAAAGATTGCGCAAAATCTGCTGGAAAATCACGAGGACGTGGCGCATTTGCTGCGTAGCGCTGCCGAGCTCTCGCCGCCTCGCATCGGGCGGCTGCTGCTCGAACACGCCGAGCAGATCCGCGCCACCGAGACGCTCGCGCGTCTGCGCATCGATGCGCCTTTGCCACGGCCGCCGCATCTCGCCGCACCCAGCGCCGCGAGTCTCCTACGCTTGCGCGAGCTATTCGAAGCCTTGGAGTTCAAGAGCTTGCTGCCTCGCCTCGACAAGCTGGCGGCGGTCGCGAGCAATGGCACTGGTGTTGCTTAGGGCCAGCGAATGGCCAAGTCGATCGCTCTCGCGGCCGATGCATCCCGGCTCTCCCGGCTGGCTTCGTTGCTCCTCAGTTGCATACTGCAGTATGCGCCCTCGTCGCGCCTCGCCATCCGGGCGCCTCGGCCGCGATCATCGACCGACTTGGCCATTCGCGGGCCCTTAGTCCTCGGTGTGTCCAACGACAAATGGTCTGTGGCGCTCGTGCTCCTCGTTTACGCGGCTCTGGCCTGCGGCAGTGTGGATCATCCGCCCCCGCCGCCGCCCGGCGGTAGTGGCGGTGCGGTCTTCTCACCTCCCGTGATTGCGGAGATTGGCGGAAATCCAGGCGGCCGCGTCAGCAGTCCCGCAGGCGGTAGCGCGGGCTCACCGGGCGGGGCGTTCAGCGGCGGAGCCTTGGGGGCCTTTGGCGGTAGCGGTCCGTTCAGTGGAGACACGAGCTTCGGAGACACGTCGAGCTTTGGCGGCAGCGCTGGAACGGGAGCCGACGGCTTTTCGACCTCCGGTTCCTTCTCGGTTGGGGGCGCCCTCGGAACGTCGTTCGGCGGCTCGGTTGCCGTCGCGGGCAGCTTCTGAGACCGACTTGTCATTTCGCCGGAGCGTGAGGCGCCCTTGATCGCGTGGCTCAGTTTCAACGCTTGTTTTGAAGGCGTCGGTTGACGACGACACGCGCGGTCAGGGGCACCGGCATGAGTAGCAGCGCGATCAGGATGCTCTTCATCACTTGTGAGATGCCGGTTGCCGGATCGAGCGCGTACTTGGCGGCCGCGCCGTGCGTATACGCTCCGTAAATGATGTAGCCGCCCATGCCGACGACGATGGCCGCGCCTACGAACGCCATCCAGGCGCAGAGCAGCGCGCGCCTCTGCAGCCATTGCAGGCGCTCTGGCGAGCTAGCCAAGAGCCCTTGGATCAAAATCAAGAGCCCCCAAGCATTGGCAGTGAGCAAGAGGAACCAGAACCCCATCTCAGCTGCCCCGCAGCCGTCGCGTGCTCGGCGGGCTGAAGCCCGCCTGCGCGCGCGCCGACCTGCCCCAAACGTGTGCTCGCCTTGCGGGCTGCGCGCACGTGGAGGGAGGTAGTCGTTGCAAGCACCCAAGCGCTGCCACGTGCATGACGCCGACCCTACTCCGCCGCCCGGCGTGCGGCCAGCCTCGCGAGAGGCGCAAGCGTGGTGCCGCGCCCCGCCAAGCGGCGATGATTTTGCCGCGCGGCTGCGCGCGTCACGCCGCGTTCGCGGAGCACGACTTGGGGGTCCACGTCCGCCGACGGCTGCCCTTGCTCGGGCGTTGCAGTGTCGATTTCCTGGCGGCAAGTGCAGCGTTTGGTCGTCGAGGTCGATGGGGGCTACCACGGCTCGTTCGCGAACCGCAGCGCTGACGCTGCGTCGTGGCCGTGGGCTCGACAAGGCTGGCTTCGTGGTGCTTCGCCTCTCGTCGGAGCTGGTCTTCACGCCCACCGAAGCGGCTGTCTCGAGAATCGTGGCGGCGCTGCTGACCAGTTGATGGCGTGGTCCGACAACCTCAGCACCGCCTGGCCGCGACCTCGCGGTCTCGCGCTCTCGTGAAGCCAAGAGCTGCCACGAGCTACTACCTCCCATCCACGTGCGCGCAGTCCGAGGAGCGGGCGAGCACACGTTTGGAGGAGGTCGGCGCGCGCAGTGAGCGAAGCTCAGGAGCACGCGACGGGCGGGGCGGCTTCCTGCGGGAGCGCAGCTCCCGCCCCGCTGAAGTGAGCCGAAGTGGACGGAGTCCAG
>Ga0307508_10003464_pt1 | contig 15953 bp, 19 predicted proteins | sample 9_EM_MG_FD_203089 | JGI IMG/M metagenome (GOLD analysis project Ga0307508, IMG submission 203089) | Populus trichocarpa ectomycorrhiza microbial communities from riparian zone in the Pacific Northwest, United States - 9_EM | ecosystem: Host-associated > Plants > Roots > Unclassified | place...
TGTCTATGTTAATTCAATTCCTTCCTTTTTTTTTTTTTTTCTAAACAGATAATTTCTATGAAATCTCCTCAGAATAAAATCATACGTGCCCTGTGTTGACTACAAGGAAGTTTTACTCGTTCAACACTCGTACCTTGGAGCACTCTGCCATGGAGAGTCTTGGAGATGAAATTTCAACTCCAGGGGGAAAAAAATTGATACTTTTATTTATTTATTTAATCAAGTACGATAAAGGGTTAGAGCCAGTTATTAATTTTTCTAATTTTGTTTTTAATCAAGAATCCAAATACCATCGTCTCAATCCCAATCCATTGTTTTGTGATATAAAATAAATCCATTTTTCATTGACGGGAACAAGTATCAAGAAAATTGACCTGCCAACACCTCTCTATATAATTTAATATTAAGCTACGTGATTGATTAATTCAGCCCTACTCATTCTTGCTGTTTACTTGAGAGTTATTTATAATATCAAGTTTAATAATTATGATCATAAATAATATCAATATTTTTTTTGAAAAAACTCTTTTAAATTCGGGGTAAAACTTCCCAAAAGAGTTAAAATTTCCATGAGACACCTAATGCCTTCACCAATAACTACTTAAGAGCCGGCTTGTTTTTATATTTTAAATAATTTATATATATATATATATATATATATATTTTCATATCATTATTAAAAATAAATTTTGATAAATTTAATTTAATTTTTTAAATAAAAACCATTTTAAAAAATAAGCGCTACAAGGTACAAACGGTATATAAAACCCTATCCCTCACCAACATTTACGGTACTTCCGCCCTTACTTCGATCCTTCCTCGCTGGACCCCTCTTAACTCTCATTGGCTCTTGCCTCCCACTCTCCTTAAAAGCGCGTGACACGACCCTCCCTTTAAAATCCCGATTCCTTCCCTCCTTTACAAATCCCTCCCCCTCTCTCCCTCTCACAGACCAAAGGATTCACCTTTTCCTTCCCGTTTCTCTTCTCTCTATCAAAATTCGCCATCTCCTCCGATTCGATTCAACTCACCGAGTCATGAAACCAGTTCAACCACCACCACCACAACCCCTTCCCTCCACCAATCTTCACACCAACAACAGCAGACCGCGTCGCCGCCCTGACCTAAAACTACCTCTCCCTCAACGTGACCCTCAGCTCGCCGTACCCCTCCCTCTTCCACCCAACTCCGGCGGCTCAAACTCCTCATCCTCCTCCTCAGCTCGTGCTCAACTCAGTTTCTCTGAACTCGATCGAATCAACCGAATCGGAAGCGGCAGCGGAGGCACCGTCTACAAAGTCGTCCACCGTCCAACGAGCCGCCTCTACGCTCTGAAAGTCATCTACGGAAACCACGAAGACTCCGTACGGAACTCGATCTGCCGTGAGATCGAGATCCTTCGTGACGTTAACCACCCTAACGTCGTTAAATGCCACGACATGTTCGATCACAACGGTGAGATCCAGGTCCTTCTAGAGTTCATGGACGGCGGTTCGTTAGAAGGGACCCACATAAACCACGAGGGATATCTATCCGACGTGGCACGGCAGATATTAAACGGCATCGCATACTTGCATAAAAGGAAAATTGTGCACAGAGATATTAAGCCCAGTAATCTCTTAATTAACTCTAAAAACAATGTTAAGATAGCTGATTTTGGGGTTAGTAGAATATTAGCACAGACAATGGATCCTTGCAATAGCTCAGTGGGCACAATTGCTTACATGAGCCCAGAAAGGATAAATACTGATTTGAATAAAGGAATGTATGATGGGTATGCAGGGGATATATGGAGTTTAGGGGTTAGCATTTTGGAGTTCTATTTGGGGAGGTTTCCATTTGGGGTAGGGAGACAAGGTGACTGGGCAAGCTTAATGTGTGCAATTTGCATGTCACAGCCACCGGAAGCACCGGCTACTGCGTCCCGGGAGTTTAGGGATTTTATTGCTTGTTGTTTGCAGAGGGAGCCGGCGAGGAGGTTTACTGCCAATCAGTTGCTGCAGCATCCGTTTATTGTGAGAAGAGCTGGAGAGGGTAGTGGTGGTAATGGTACTCACAGTTTGATGTTGCCTCCTCCACCTAGGCCAATTCCTTAGTGGGTAGTTGTTGTAGTTTTTGAATTGAATTGTTGTGGGTTATTGTTGTTGTTGTTGTTTATGATATTAATGTGAATTTCTTTTTTCTTTTTTTTTGGGGGTTTTTTTGTAAGTTTTGATATGGCGGGTTCGGATTTTTTACTTTAGGTGGAAATGAGAAAATGTCACAGCACCTTTAGTTCTGATTAAATTAGATTAAGATGCCTATGATGATACCATGATGATGACAAAGATAACATTTTTTTTTTATTGTTTTTGTTGTTGCTAGTATTATTTTGTTACAGTTTTTGGCAAGTTTTGATATGATGAGTTGGGTTTTGATTTGTAGAGGGAAAATGAGAATATGGGGTTTTTCACGTTTATGAGTTTTAATCAAATCATACTAGCAATTCAATGTATTTTGAGTGAGTGGTTATTCTTGAGTTTTGATAGTTCTTGGAAAAGATTAGAGTTTGGAGATTTGGTTATGGAAAAAGGTTGGATTTTTGTCAGTGCTGAGTTTTTTCCCATTTCTGGTTTACAGTTTTAGGTGGATGTATTTATGTTTAAGATTCATTCTGAAGCTGCTGGATACTCAAACTGTATGAGTACATGACATTAGGTTTTTGTTTCTGCTTTTGTAGTATTGGTGCATGAATCTCTCTCTCTATTTAACACCATTATCTTTATAGATGTCACACTGCAATGCAAATATCCTTTTCCTTTTGTACCTGTATGTTGGTGTTTGTGTTGGCATTGGTTGGTTATGAATCCAGCATGGAAACCCAGAGTCTTATGTGTATTGTGTTTGACAGCAATCTGTCTAAATGAAACTACTGGAGCATGATCTGAATGTGGAAGAAGCTTTAAGCTAATAATGAAAGAAGTAAAGCAGAACATGTTTGTTATGGCCATACTAGGGTACCGTGTGTTTGGTCCTTTTCGATTCCCCTTGGGAGTATCAATCTTGTGATTTTACCCTTCTTTCCCCTTTCTGCTAATACAACTCTCCAAAATCTTGTTCAGGTATGAAAGTTTACATGATCACTCATTCTATGATGCATTTAATAATGGGTAATTTTGTTAGATTAGTGCCATTATTTTGGAAACCAGCATTCAAAATTTCATTATTTCCTATAATGAAGTTGTAGGGGGGTGTTTTATAATTAGTTGGCAGTGTTTATTTAGTAACTAATCCAATCTAATTGATTCATGATCTAGCTTTCTGTAAATGGTCAAAAGACACCATTTCGTTTCCCCGGTTACCCAAATGGTTCCATCCATCTCGTAATATTTGTTGTGTTTGAAAATTTGCTTTCTTTGGAGATGACCGGACAGTTTTGCTGTGTTGGCTTGTATTTGGTCTCCTAAACATGGTTAAAATAGCTGCCTGTGTTTTTGGATGTGGGGCTAAGGGTTTGCAAATGCTATGATGAGCTGTTAAGTATTATGTTGCTGCAAATCATAACTCATCAAGAATTCATCATGTCGGATTTACTAATGGTTCACATGGCAGCGGGCGGCGTCCGAAGTAAATCTAAAAAAAATGAATGCAAATGTTTGCATGCATACAGGGGTTGGAGTTATTATGGTTACCTTTTCAACATCATCCCGGAGGACCACTGCAGGCCACAGTCACACACAGAGAGGGGGTGTGTGGCGGCGGCCTGCTGGTTACTGCGTAGTCTTTTTGCATGTCATTTGGATTTGACATGGGTTCTTATTAATCCACTCTACAAAATGTCAGTGATATCTAAAGGAACTTGCACATAGAGAAGCATCAAAATTATCACAACTTCGGGGTCACTTGTGCGAGTATAAATCTGTCGATCCGACATGTGCATACACGGGTAGTTTTTGGTGTATGAATCTGTGTATCAGAGCGTGTTCCGATGGACACTTTTCAATGAAAAGGGGTAAATTGCATATATTCTCTAGGCTTTTCGGATCCCTGTTTACAAATTGTAAGGTTTAGTAAGGTTGCTTTATTGGGATTTTTCTTTTATCTTACAAGTGCCCAATGCATTTAGATTAGTATGATTAGCATTGGAAGTGGGAATGCTCTCTCCATTCTCCAAATCATCTAAGAATCCAATAAAAGCCAGTTCAAAACAAGAAATTCACAACTAAAGGCTCATGGGCTGAAGAGTAGCTACAACATTTGAGAAGTCAGTAGGCCTAGGAAGCAGGAACCATTACGCTGGAGCTATTGGATTCGATTGAAGGGCCAGGACCACCTTTCCATTACTAGTTATACTAGTAACAGTAATTATGGTTATTCAACCTGATCCAGGACGAGCTAAAATTTCATCTGGGCGAGATTTTATAATAAATAAAGGATAGTTGATTCGGTTAATGTTGTTTTGATATTTTTTAATAATTCTTTTTTTAGAGTTAACCGGCCTGATTTGTAACATGTACCTTGCCCTAACTTGAGGTTTATGTATATTTTTAAGACTATCACGTGGCTTCATCGACGGCAAAGGGCAAGTAAATGGAAAGAAGAAAGGTAAACAATTCAGCCTGGCTAAACCTTAAAGTCTTAAACTTTAAGCATTTTTCATTTATTTTCAGGGTGAATTAGCAGATGGAAAGCAAGTGGCTATCAAGAAATTGCTAAAGGAACTCAAGAATGAAGTTATCTTAATAATTGCCAAACTGCGACATAGAAATCTTGCGAGGCTATTGGGTTGTTGCATTGAAGAGAATGAAAAGCTACCAGCGTAGGAACACATTGCCAGCAGAAAAATCTGGACCAATCTCCACTCATAAGCCGGTCCATCTTTGAATTCCTCGCGTGCAGGCATGGAGTTTATGGATTCAATCTTGGAAAAAACGTGTGTGGTTAGTTAAGTTCTCAAGTGCGTACACATTGCTTTATTATGTGTCCACGAAGATGAAATGACAGGCCAATCATATCCATTGTAGCTGCTACGAGAGCAAGTGATAGCATGACACTGCACAAACCAAAACAGCCTGCATTTTCCGTGGGAAGAATGGATCAAACATAGGTTCCAGCTGGTTCCAATTGTTCAGTCAATTTCTAACCTTTTACCTCTGCAATACCTGATCATTCCTCTTGCTCCATTGAGTTCTTGTTTTGAAGAACAGTGTGAGTCATAGGTTTTGATACGTTTTTGCAGGAGATTTTTCTTTGAAAAAATAATTTTTTTCTAGATAATTTAAATTTTTTATGTTTTTTTTCAATTAATTTTGTTATAGTCATAGGTTGTAATAATTCAATGATTTTGCTCTTCTTTAATTATTGTTATTGTTATTGTTGTGCAGTGTCATGCTATCACTTGCCAGCCATTTACCAAAGATCTTTTCGGACATAAATCCCAAAAAATCTAGACAGGTACTAGGGTCAATGTCTGGCCCGTCCAATCCACATTACCCAAACGTGTTACCATTTCACTGCTGCTATAAATTCAAAGCAAAGAAACAAGTTTGGGTAACCTCATATCAGTTCCCAATTTATAAATACTTTCTCAATTAGATACTGGACTTATATTTTTATCAATTGAGACCCAATCTATAGAAAACTTTAGGCATTTTGGTTGACGGAACTAAGGATCAAGTTAGGGATTTATGGATACATTGGGCACCCAATTGAGGAAAAGGTTACAAATTTTGGGACCAATTCTTGATTATCCCAAGAAAATTTTTAAAACAAGAAGTGACAGGCGCTACTTCTAGGAAACTTCCTCATGCCGGCCACTAAGAACCCAATCATCAAATCATCTTCAAGTTCCCATCTTTACAGGCACCAAAAGTCATAATAGTTCTAATCAAGATTCAAGCCAAACTAGAAGCAAGAAAGAGATTCAAAGACAGGTTTTTAATATCAAACAACAGCAACAACAGCAAGGAAGCAGCAGCAGCAGAAGAAGAAACAACATAAAACTTAACTAAACTAAACTTATCCCATGTAAGTATCCGGGTCCCACCAAAGAGTCTTCAGTCTTGTCTTGTTTCTATCTAACTTCCCATTGCAACAACAAGTGGAGATCTACAGGCCCTCTTGATAGATTTCATAAAAAAAAAAAAATATCCATCGCTCAATGGTAATTAACTTCCTCCCTCTCCCCCTCTCTTTGTTTGATTACAGTTAGTCTTTCATTTCGTGTTTGGTTGGACTGCTTGTAGACTTGACGATCTAATTTCTCATTTTCTGAATTGACTTTTTTTTAAAGGAGCCTTTACTAGTACAAAGTTTGAAAAGTTGCAACTTTAAACAAAAAGATTGAAACTTTGGGATGTTGTCTCATATATATTGCTGTGAATGAGCAAGTATCTTTCTGGGTTTTTGCATGCCAATAGAAAGTTAGAAACCAATCCCTTTTTGTTTCATTTCAATCCTTACTTAATAGGTTTTGATGGACTTGAGTTTGATCTTGTAAGCCTTTGATCATTAGTTGTTTGTTTACTGCAGATGATGCCCATGGAGGAGAAAGTAGAAGTTGAATCTGATGAGGAGATCCCTTTTAGTGCATCAGCAACAGGAAAGAAAGTGCACCCTTTTGATTCTGAGGGAAATAGTATTGCCTCACATGTTGATATGTCCAAGTCATGGATTTCAAAGAGAATACAAATGGGTCCTCTTAGAAGTATATACATTGTTCTAATTAAAGCCAAGATTAATATGCTGCTTCCTTTTGGTCCCTTAGCAATACTGCTTCACTATCTTACTGGAAAGCATGTGAGTGTTACCGTGCTTGGTTCCAAAGCAGTGTAGTGTTTTATCATTGATTATTGGAGAATTGTGAAATGCTTGAAACAATTGCACTACCATGTTTTACATTGAATTTTGCCTGAGATTTTGCAAATGTGTTTGATGGTTAATGTATTCTGATTTATAGGGATTGGTCTTCTTGCTCAGCATGCTGGGTATCACGCCTTTGGCTGAGCGTTTGGGTTATGTAACCGAGTAAGTATCCCATGTGAGATGAACTGTAGTGTTGGATTAATTTTCTGCTTCTTTTATCGCTTGGTTTAACGCCAATACATGACATCATTTCCCCAATCATTGTGTTGCAGGCAGCTTGCTTTCTACACGGGACCAACAGGTAAATCTAATACTGGATGTATTGTTTGGTTTTCAGTGAGAGTTGAATATTCACTGAGAAAATTCTAAATAATGTTTCATATCCGTTTCATATGACCTCTTATTGCTATTTCCTATGTGGGATATGCAGTTGGTGGGCTTTTAAATGCAACATTCGGGAATGCAACAGAGATGATAATATCAATCTATGCATTGAAAAGTGGGATGATAAGGGTTGTTCAACAATCTTTGTTGGGCTCCATCTTGTCGAATATGCTCTTGGTTCTTGGATGTGCTTTCTTCTCTGGTGGGATTGCCAATCACCAGAAGGTTCAGGTTTTCAACAAGGTAGACTACCATAATCTTATAGAATTATTGTTTCGGACGTTGGACAAAGTGTGGACTCTTTTTTTTTTGTCCATGCCACCTGGTGAGTCACAGTGGAATTACTGTTGAAACAGGCAGCTGCTCTGGTGAATTCTGGATTGTTATTGATGGCTGTGATGGGGATAATGTTTCCCGCTGTACTTCACTTCACACGCACAGAGGTTCATTTTGGCAAGTCAGAGTTGGCCCTTTCAAGATTTAGCAGCTGTATAATGCTTATAGCTTATGGAAGCTACCTTTTCTTTCAACTTAAAAGTCAGCCTAATCTCTACAGCCTTGTTGACGAGGTTGGCTTTTTCATTATTTCACACTATATGCTTTACAAGTTTCTTAATGGGTTAGCTTTCTAAATTTTTTATGTTTCTTGTTAAAAGTATGAACAGGTATGCATAGATTGCTATCATTTCTTTGCATGTTAACTGTGTGTATATCATCTATTTACATCCATATTCCAAAGAAGCAATTTCATAAGATTTCAATGGTACATAGAAAAAGCACGCCCGCGCATGCATATAAATGCTGTAGCAGTCCATAACTTTTTCCAATTTCATTGTGCTGTCATTTTTTGTTTATGAACAAAGTTGAAATTTTACAATCATGCTATTGAGTAGTGTCTTTGTGGGTTGTGATAGATGCATAACTGTCAGCTCATTCTACTTCAGTAGTTTTCCTTTAAGGGTGTTTTGTTCTTTAATGGTTAAGGTCTTTTCCCCATAAAATGTCTGTTGATGTATGATGAACAAAGAATGTCATAGCATAAAGAATAAAATTCCCTTTCTTTCAGACATAATTAAGCTTAAACCTGCAATGCATCTAGTAATTGAATTCATCAGTACGCTTTATTGTTACAGGGAGGAGTAAATGATCAAGAAGATTCTGATGATGAAGAGGCACCTGAAATAACTCAATGGGAAACAATTGGCTGGCTTGCAATTTTGACTCTGTGGATTTCTATATTGTCAGGGTACCTTGTCGATGCCATACAGGTAAAACATTCATTTCAATGAAATTTTTACCTTTTTACTTGTGTTTCTTTGACAGCTATACCTTTCAAATCCCATTAACCTTCCAAAACTCTAATTAATAAAGGAAACAAGTTAAATCTACTCTGATAGAGGATGTCTATATGAATTCAAATTAACAGGGCTATATGTTGGTCTTGCTATATATATGTGTGTGCGTTTTCTATTTCCTCAAGACACCAGATGCAATAGTTACAATGCACTCAACTTACACATGAATTGTTTTTTTTTTGCCAATCTGCTCTATCTGGAGGAGTATTTTGTTCTATTTTTTTTATCTGTACTCTTCTATTGTTCTCTAGCTGGCCCTACTCGAATCCTGTGTTGCTTTTTCTTAAGCTTTCCTTGCACATGATCAAACCAAAGTGCTGTTTTCTTTTCTAGTATTGTGGGAATCTTAGGAAACATATATTCTTCATTCAAGCAAATGCTCCAAATTGAAGTTTTCACTTTTCTTAAGAGTAGTGGATCCAGGGTAGAAACTAATGCTGTATCTATTGCTTATTCGCACTTGGTTAATGGCATTGGTGCTTTCTTTTCAGGGAGCATCTGACTCATTGAACATGCCTGTGGCTTTTATCAGTGTCATTCTGCTTCCAATTGTTGGAAATGCTGCTGAGCATGCAAGTGCAATCATGTTCGCCATGAAGGATAAGCTTGTTAGTTCAAATGATGATTCTTATGCTGCTAGTGTTACATTTCCTGTTCAAAAGATATTTATTCTGACAATACCATCTTCTGTTTTCAAACATGTTGTACTCCTACACATAACGTAATCTCCTTTATGTGCTTGATTGACTTGAATTTTGTTTAGGACATCACAATTGGAGTTGCAATTGGATCGTCTACACAGATTTCAATGTTTGTGGTAGGTTATGAAAGTTTTACTGGATATCCTTTGTCTAATCATGACAAACCTTGATTTCTTTCTCTGGAAATTTTCTATCTGGTCACATTCAATAGTCAGATGGCTATAGGTAATATTTATAGGTTGACATAAGCTGGCTAATGACTTTTGTTTTGTTGATACCTGTAGATTCCCTTCTGCGTTGTTGTTGGATGGTGTATGGGACAACCAATGGACTTGAATTTTCAACTCTTTGAAACTGCTACGCTCTTCATCTCTGTGCTAGTGGTGGCATTTATGTTGCAGGTTCATGACTTGTCTTTTTAGCTGACTTGGATACTTCTGTGTCACATTTTCTTAGGTTTTCCAATATCCATAGTGCCAAATTGCTGATGCTATTTACATTAAACCACCTGTTTCTCTGAAGCAAATTTCCTTTGATACACCAAACCATCCTTTTGTGCGAACAACTTCATATGCTAATTGGATTGATCTTTTTCCTTATCTTTGTGTGGTTGCTTCTAGATGCTTATTTCGAGCCCATTATTTTTTGCTTATATCCAGGATGGAACTTCAAACTATTTCAAGGGTTTCATGCTTATTCTATGCTACCTCATAGTCGCAGCAAGTTTCTTTGTACATGTTGATAAAGGTAAGTTGCTTAAACTTTGGATATTGTTCAGAAGATTTTGAGAAATTGTGCTTGAAATTGGTAGTTTTTCCTGATATTATATGAAGGGTTTTTTTTCTTTTCAAAACAGCATAATTTATAATTTGCTGGTTTGGTTCTTGGTACAGACGAGAACTAGAGATCCATTGATCCGGATGGCATTGGTTTTGAGCAAAATATTGCCCAGAAAGCTTGCGGCTGCTCAATACAAATACCTCCTGCGTGAAGCTGGAAAGTTCCTAGGCTTTCACATATCCAGTTAGCAATCAAGGAGAACTGGGCTTTAGTTTTTGTTTTTGCCACTCCCATTCTTTGGCAACTACATCCCACATTTCTGCACAGAATTTGGGAATCCTGTTAGCCAATCTTGAGTTAATTTATTTTGTTTTGATGTTATTTTTCTCTTAGTTGGGCTATGCTTTCTCCACAGCAGAGAGCAATATATAGATGGTGGAACCGTTGTAACCTTTTCTGCCTTCACCTATATGACAAAAACTGTAATATAGTGGTTTTGATCCTTGTTAATGGATATTCTGAGATTCATTTCTGGCTAATCATTAATCTGATAAGCGCTTCTGCATTCATTATCCTTCTTTTTTCCTCAGATTTTGGATAGAAATAACTGAGCTGTAGAAGCTTTGTTAACTCTTGCTTGATGCCAGTTGATATTAGCCGCCAAATGCCTATTCCTGCTCACCGATATCCATTTATATTTGTAAAATAAAATTTCTAATTGGATGTTAACAGATTTACGTATGCTCGAACTATTCTAAAAAAAAACAACAGGCAGCCCTGGCACCTCTTCGAATATTTTCGTGCAAAATGGCAAGGAACATAAGACGAGTGGCATTAAGTTTCATTTCCTCCTTCAAGGTTTCTTCCCTTGCTCTTTCCTCTTCAGTTTACATGTTGGTTCTTCCACTCTCAGTAACTATAAAGTATTCTCCCTGCTTGTAGGTGTGATAGCTATATTAGAAAATTTTTTTATATAAATCAGCAGGAAACAATTTGCGTTGAAAGATGAAGTGATAAGGTTAAAAAAAAACATTTGTGTTGTAGTTTTTTGCTGATATATACATTGACTTGGGGACTGTTTATCACATTTTATTCCACAGGCACTGGACACGTCATGCCATTTATGAGGCTAGGCTATAACACTAAAATTAGCGAGGAGAAGATTCATAATGCTGCAGTTGTTCTCACTAATGGAGATTCAAAAGCATGGCTCGCCACTGCCATTGCCAAGTACCAGCCATTTTGGACAAAGCATGTCAACTATGATTTCGTGTTTGTCCGAGCCTGCAGGTTTTTATCCTTTATGTTCATAATATATTAATTTCCTCGTTGTTTGTTAATAAGAAAAAAATAACTGTGCATGTGAGCATATTAGAGATTCATTCATGCAGGTTTGAAATAATTTTGTTCTGGTATAGCCTTAGAAACACGAACAAAAATTCATTTTGTGTCGGTTCTCAGTAGGATAGGGAGGTTTTGGCTGGCTTGAGGGCAATGGGCAGGAGGGGTTTCGTACCTATCATTCATAGTCGTGCAAGCAGAAAGTGAAGCAAACACAAATTAAATAGGCATGTCATTTTGATTTCTGAAACTAGGAATGGAAATCGTATCCTGGACAGTTAAAATTAGATAGTAATAAGAACTAGGCAAAATTTCATAATTTCACATCAACCTTTGTCGCTTGTGAAGTAGGCTTTGAGAGTTTGTGCAAGTTGATTAAGTTAGCATCCGCGCATTGATCAATCCTGAACCCGAAGAAGCTCTTATAGAATTTTACATGAACTGTAGTGGATGATGATTCATTTTGTTTGATGATGATGATGGATTTGATGTCCAAAAAACAGCAGAAATTGGATTTGCATCTGGCTTCTGATGATTAACATATGCCGTCATGTCTCCTATGGTAGAATCTGGTAAAATATTGCTAGGTCTCTGATGGGGAGGTGGATTTCACCACTGAGGAAGTGGTCCTGTTACAGGAAGGGATTGAAGTGGCATCCATCCCAGCTTGCAAGAGTTTCCCTTTCTAAGGCGGAACCTTTCCCTGAGCAAGATAATCAACAGCTGCATTGCCCCTGACATTCTCAATATTGTTCACTCATGAAGAGACTAAACCAGTGAATTTTGACCCATTGTGTTGTTCTTGAACAAAAGGCTGATTCAATAACCCCATATTGCTCGATCCTACCATGTTCTTGTTTGGGAAATCAGGAGTTGCCGCGGCATCAAAGGAGTCCACAGAAGATGAACAATGTGACAGGTGATTGTATGCTTCACAATTGGATTTCGATTCGCCAAGGTTTGCTTTTGGATGCATGTTTAAGATGGGGCTTTCAGGTTGGACTTGAGCAAGAATCTGATCGGGTGATCTAAGACATTGACTTGTAAATCAATTTCTGCAACTGATCTCTTGCTTCATCTCTTTCTTTGTAAGCATTTGCTAAAAGATTGAGCAAATGCTGCACAATATCCTTATGCTTTCTCATAGTCACATCTGCCTTCACTTTCATTTTTTGCAATTCAAGATTTGTATAGAATAGCTTATGTTTCAGGTCATCCATGCTCTGCCAAATAATCATAGCAGGCACTTTAGCATGAATGAAGAACAAAAGTTTCAAGCAGATTTTCAAAATGAAAACTCGATCCCTGTCAGGATCCAGATAAACAAAAACGCCACAAAAACCAGCCTCGTAGTTTCAGGGTGGGCATACCAATTCCTGACCTGCTTTTAGAAAAACCCTAGAATCCCATTATCATAAGCAATAGTCTGTAATGAATCCATATGATGAGCAACTATTTCTAGGCAAACAAGAACAGTACAAGTAGTAGGAATCTATGATGCGTGGCCATGTCAGAAATTCAATCCATCACTTAACACCAGATTTGGTTTAGATTAGTTTCAATTTTATAGCTTTAATTCTTGTTTGTCCACGTAGTAATGACGCGTTTCAAACAACATTAAATATTTTTTCAAGCTAAAAACAATTTGAACAGCGTAGAAAAACATAGCTTTAATCACTAAACATATTTTAAACAAAGACAATGTCAAGAAATGAACACTTAAAAAGATTAAAACCCCTAATGTGATGCCTTAGAAAAACATGGCTAAACAGTCCAAAAACAGCAATAGATATCTATCTATCTATACAGGACTGGTTTGGTATATGATTTACACATGAAATCCGAAGGGACAAAACATCAATCAAAGACAGGTTCAACACATAAATGGATGAGCCTAATATTATATGAACGTTAAAACTCCCTTGCATTGATTACAAGTATTGTTTCTCCAAAGAAAGATGACACCAATTCAATGCAAAATATAACAACTAGTAGAGATCACAAAACAAACAAATCATTGAAGAGACTCACCTCATAACTATACAGAGCACTCATTTCCTCCATAATGATGAAGGATTCCCTTCTCAAAATTTGTTACTCGAAAAGATTTTGTGAAGAGATTTGATGGGTTTTGTAGTAGTAAAAGGTAGTATGTCAAACCCTTCAAAAAACCATTCATCTTCCATCTCTTCCATGAATCTCTTAAGATGAATTTGTCACCCATATAAGCGTGTGAGAAATGTAAAAAACACTCATATAGAATAGAGGTAGCAAATTTATTGCCCCGTTAATTCATTAATTTGTTTTCGTAGGTCCTAGCTTCTTACCATGTTTATATTATGGAAAGTGGACTAACTCAAGATTTGTTTTTTTTTTTAAATAATAAATTTTCTCATCCTACAAGAACTCTTATCTATTCTAACAAAACAATGGTTTTTTAGATAACAACAAATGATCCTAGTCTTTTTCTTTCCTTAATAAGATTTAAGATCTTCAAAGCTATAAAATTCTACATGATTATTTTCATTAGGTCAGTATTAATCTAGTATAAAGGATATATAAAAAAAAAGACAGAAACTTGTTTGATTGGAAAAATAAAGAAGTAGACATAAAATAATTTTGAAGACATATTTGAAGTAAACTTCTATATATACCCTTAGAAAAAAAGGGTTGAAATACATGTCTCATTTATCTTAATTATCACCATTTCTTCTATTCCAAGATAGCAATTAAAGACTATTCTAGGGTTTTTTTTTTTTTGAAAAAGCAAAAACAAATCCATTGTCTTTCCGTTTCAATCCCTTTTTTTTCCCTCTCCTCCCCACACAACGTTGTCATTTTTTTAAACCCAACTGCCAATCTTTGAGTAGAAATTCACAAATGGCATTCATTTAATCAATTTTTTTTTGGAGAACCTGATTCACATTATATGAAAATGGTATAAAACTATGATCATTATTTTTTTTTGTACAACAAATTATTACCTTAAATGATTTTGACTTAGTGGATGTGTGATATTGTGATGGAGAATGTTTTTTTATTTAGAAATATATTATAATATTTTTTTTAAGATTTTGTTTTATTTATAAAATCAACATATTAAAATTATAAAAAAAACACAAAAAAACATCAATTTAATATTTTTAAAACATAATACCAACCATGCACGATGTTTTTTTTGTTTTAGGCTGTGTTTGTTTTCCACTAGCTTTTGTATTAACGGTGAAACAAACGCAGCAACATGTTTGATAATAAAGGAAATTGTGTTTTATGTTGCGGGATCCACTAAAAAATTGAGTTTGAAACACAGTTTTTGTGCAGTATTTTTTACATATTTTTTTAACCGAGTTTCGTAAAATTTCCTTAAACCCTGTTTGTTTTTATGTTTCAAAAGCGCTTTTAAAAACATTTAAAATTTTTTTATTTTTTTATTTGCTTCAAATTAATATTTTTCTAGTGTTTTCATATCATTTTCATGTGCTGATATCAAAAATAATTTTTTAAAAATAAAAAAATTATTTTGATGCATTTTTAAGTAAAAAACACTTTAAAAAGCAACCGCAATCACGCTTCCAAACACAATTACCAAATATTTTATACATGTTTTTTTGCTACACATAAAATTCAACTATAATTTTTATCAAATATATATCTAAATTTAACTAACTTTTTTTTTTAAAATTTATTTTCTTCAAATTATAAGCTACCTAAACAATAAAGCTCTTAGTAATGTTGGATTCTAATGAAGAGGATGAAGCTTGAACTTTGACCAGCTTAGCTCCAACCCAATTTAGGCCCGGCTAATGTGATGGATAAGCTTGGGCTTTGGCTCATGATTTATAGAATCAATTTTTATTTTTTTTTATTTTGAAGAAGAAAAGAAAAGGAAAATAGAACTAAATAAATGGTCTTCTATCTCCTAGCTGGATTTAGACAAGGAGTAGGTCTAGGGCTTTTTCATCTGAAACCAGCAAGATTCTCAATCTCAAGCCGCCCCCTTTTATTTTCTCTGTTAACTAAAAAAGACAAGACCTTTCCATTTCTTCACATCAGCAGCAACAATGGAAGAGAATGACCAAACCCCTCCATCTGAAGAGATGCAATCCCTCACTGTCACCCCTTCAGCTTCATCCTCATCAAATCCCACTACACCGCAGTAATTATTTTCTCTCTATATCTTTTCTTCTGATGAAAATTTTAATTGGTTTGTGTAAAGTTCTGATCTTTTTTGGATTTTGTTGATGGGTTTTGATTTCCAGGTTGTTAAGTTTAGAGGAAAGGTTTCAACTTGTGAGAAGCGTTGGTGAAGAATGTATCCAAGAAGATGAACTACGTAATCTTCTCGAGAAAAAACCACTACCCATTTGCTATGATGGTTTTGAACCTTCTGGGAGAATGCACATTGCTCAGGTATATTCTTTTTTGTTGTTTCAGTCCAGTTTTTATTTTGTTCCTCGTGTATTTTGTTGTTAGTGATGAAAATTTAGTCTACTTGGTTAGTCTTTATTGATGATTCTGAAGCTTTAAGGTTACATCTTTTTGGAAGAGT
>Ga0307508_10003465_pt1 | contig 15950 bp, 12 predicted proteins | sample 9_EM_MG_FD_203089 | JGI IMG/M metagenome (GOLD analysis project Ga0307508, IMG submission 203089) | Populus trichocarpa ectomycorrhiza microbial communities from riparian zone in the Pacific Northwest, United States - 9_EM | ecosystem: Host-associated > Plants > Roots > Unclassified | place...
CTAGCTCGAAAATCGACGGTGACCAGACGTGCGTCAGCATCCCGCGTCGCGAAGCGGCGTGGGATGGGTCTTTGGTTGAAGGGTCATGCGGCGAGGTCGAGGGTGACGCGGTAGCCGAGGGCTTCGAGCTGGCGGATGTGGTTACGTTTGCGGCGTTCGGAAGCGGCTCATTTCCACCCCGATCTCAGCGATGATCGCGGCGGCGGGCGGCCGGCCCGATCCCGGGGATCTCAAGCGGCCGGGCCGCCGGCGGAGCGAAAAGGGGCGAGGTGTTGCTCGATCCGGGCGTCAACCTCGGCGATGTCGGCCTCGATCGCTTCCACCCAGGCGATCAACGCGGCCATCATCGCCCGGCTGGAAGGTGGGGGAGCGGGAGTCAGCCGGCGTCCTCGGCCCAGACCCGCCAGTTGTCCAGGACCCCGTAGAGGGCCGGAGTGAGCCAGCCCGGGGCCGATCGGCGGAAGACGCCCGGGTCCATCTGGCCCGCGCCCTCGGGCAGGGCGCCGACCAGGTGCGGGACCAGTTCGCTGAGGTTGGCCCAGTGGACCAGTTGGGGGTCCGCGGGCCACGCGCCGATGATGACGCCGGCGGGCACGCCTCGGCGGCCGAGGGCTTCCAGCGTGAGCGCGGTGTGGTTGAGCGTGCCGAGCCCGGCGCGGGCGACCACGAGGGTGCCGACGCCGAGCGTGGTGGCCAGGTCGGCCACGGTCCACGGCGCGCCGGAGGGGCGCACGCCCATCGGGACCAGCAGGCCGCCCGCGCCCTCGACGAGGACCAGGTCGTGCTTGTCCGCCTCGGTGCGGATCGCGTCGACGACCTCGTACAGCTCCAGCGGCGGCAACTCGGCGATCGTCGCGGCGGCGAGCGGCGCCATCGGCTCGGGGTACTCGGCCAGCGCACGTGCCGTGTCGGGCCCGGCCAGCCGGTTGATCACCTCGATGTCGGTGGGGGCGCCGGTCGCGATGCCGGTCTGGCCCGGCTTGATCACCGCGACCCGGAGGCCGGACGCGAGCGCCGCGGCGGCGATCGCCGCGGTCACGATCGTTTTGCCGACGCCGGTGTCGGTGCCGGTGACCACCACGATCCCGCGCCACTCGCCGGCCTCGGCCCGTCGCATTCCCTGCGCCGGCGAGGCCGAGGACTCGGCAGCGGCCTCCACCTCGGTCGCCTCCACGCCGGGCGCCTCCCGGGCGTCCAACGCAGATCCGACCGGCGTGGGCGTCGGTGAAACAGGCGCGGGCGAGGCAGGCGCGGGGGAGATCGGCGCGGCGGGTGCGGGCTCGGGCGGCGCGAGCGCGGAGAATCCGGGCGTGGTCGGCGCTGCTGTCGGGGGCTCGGTTGGTGCTGGCGCGGGAGATCCGGACGCCCCAGGAGTCTTCGTCGAGGGCTCGGGCGAGTCGCGAGCCGGTGCGGAGAATCCGGGCGACACGGGTATGGGCGTGGAGGGCTCGGCCGAGGTGGACGTCGTCCTGGCGGGTGGCTGGCGCAGGTCGTCGTCGGAGTCGAGGAAGGACGGAACGTAGGTCGGCGCGGGGAAGGGGGGCAGCGCATAGGCACAGGCGCCCGACGGGAGAAGCTCGGTGGCGAAGACGACGTTCGCGGTGGGGAGGCGGGTCACCTCGAGGGAGCGGATAGCGGTGTCGTCCGAGACGGGGTCGGTCGTCACGGCGCGCACTCCACGATCACGGCGAGCGCGCGGGCGAAGTCGGCGTCGGGCACGCCCGCGTTCAGCGTCAGACGTAGGCGGGACGAGCCGTCCGGTGTCGACGGTGGGCGGAAGCAGCCGACCGCGACCCCCCGATCGCGACAGTCGGCGGCCCAGGCGACCGCGGCCTCGGGACCGGGGGTCAACACCGAGAGGACGGCCGCGGCCGGCGTCGACACCTCGTAGCCGGCGGCCCGCAGCCGGGAGACGGTCTCCGCGGACCGGGCGGCCAGCACGGCACGGCGATCGTCGGCTGAGCGGGTGATGCGCAGCGCCTCGTGGACCCCCGCGACGACGGCCGGCGGCAGGGCGGTGTCGTAGATGAAGGTGCGGCCGGTGTCGATCAGGTGGGCGATGAACTCGGCCGGGCCGGCCACCACGCCGCCGGCGCCGCCGAGCGACTTGGACAGGGTGGCCGTGACGACCACGCCGGGCCGCCCGGCGAGCCCGGCTGTCGCGACCCCGCCGGAGCCGGACGGGCCGAGGACGCCGAGGGCGTGCGCGTCGTCGATCAGGAGCAACGCCCCGCGCGCCGACGTGACCTCGTACAGCTCGGGCAGCGGGGCGAGATCGCCGTCGACGGAGAAGACCGACTCGGTGACCACCAGCGCCGACTGTCCGGGATGCGCGTCGAGGACGGCGGCGACGGCGGCCGGGTCGTTGTGCGGCGTGACGATCGTGCGGACTCCGGAGATCTTGCAACCGTCGATCAGGGAGGCGTGGTTGTACGCATCGGACACCACCAGGTCGCACAGGCCGCCGAGGCTGCGAACCGCGGCCAGGTTGGCCAGGTAGCCCGAGGAGAAGACCAGCGTCGCGGGCCATCCCAGCCAACCGGCGAGATCGGACTCGAGCGCCGCGTGCGCCGCCGTGGACCCGCGCACCAATCGCGAACCGGTCGCTCCCAACCCGTACGCCCGGAGGCCGTCGGCGGAAGCGGCGATCACCGCGGGGTGGGTGGCCAGCCCGAGATAGTCGTTGCCGGCCATGTCGACGACGGAGTCGTCGGCGGCACGCGGCCCCAACCGGCGGGTGAGCCCGGCCTTGGCCCGGCCCGCGGCAAGCCGCTCCAGCGCATCCAACCAGCCTGCCAAGACACCCCCAACGATCACGAGAAAGGCAAACTACCACCCGCCACCGACAGTCCTACCGGCTCGGAACGCTTCCCTCCAACCGTCCCGCCCACCACCGGCGGATCGGACCAAAGCCTTGTTAGGGTCTGGACATGGCAGAAATTCTCGACCGGGCCCGCGCCCTGGTGCTCGGTGAAGGTGTCGGTCTCGACGAGGCCGGCGTCCTCGAGGTGCTGCGGCTGCCCGACGAGGACCTGCCCGAGTTGCTGCAGCTCGCCCACGAGGTGCGGATGGCGTGGTGCGGCCCCGAGGTCGAGGTCGAGGGCATCGTCTCACTCAAGACCGGCGGCTGCCCCGAGGATTGTCACTTCTGTTCGCAGTCGGGCCTTTTCGCCTCCCCGGTGCGTTCGGTCTGGCTGGACATTCCGTCGCTCGTCGAGGCGGCGAAACAGACCGCGGCCACCGGCGCCACCGAGTTCTGCATCGTGGCCGCCGTCCGCGGGCCCGACCAGCGCCTCATGGACCAGATGCGCGAGGGCGTCAAGGCGATCAAGGAAGCGGTCGACATCCAGGTCGCGGCCAGCCTCGGCATGCTCACCCGGGAGCAGGTCGACGAGCTGGTCGAGATGGGCGTGCACCGCTACAACCACAACCTCGAGACCTGCCGCTCGTTCTTCCCGAACGTGGTGACCACACATTCGTGGGAGGAGCGCTGGGGCACCCTCAGGATGGTCCGCGACTCGGGCATGGAGGTCTGCTGCGGCGGCATCCTGGGCCTGGGCGAGACCGTCGAGCAGCGCGCCGAGTTCGCGGCCCAGCTGGCCGAGCTCGACCCGCACGAGGTCCCGATGAACTTCCTCAACCCCCGCCCGGGCACCCCGCTCGGCGATCAGCCGGTGGTCGAGGGCAAGGACGCGCTGCGCGCGATCGCCGCCTTCCGGCTGGCGATGCCCAAGACCATCCTGCGGTACGCGGGCGGTCGCGAGATCACCCTCGGCGACCTGGGTACGCGTGACGGTCTGCTCGGCGGCATCAACGCGGTGATCGTCGGCAACTACCTGACCACCCTGGGCCGGCCGGCCACCGCCGATCTCGCCCTGCTCGAGGACCTGAAGATGCCGGTCAAGGCCTTGTCGGCGACGCTGTGACGTACTGCGACCGGTGCGGGCTGCCGGCCTCGGAGGGCGACCACGCGGCCTGCGCCGCGGCGCGCGAGCTGGAGCCGCCCCGCTATTGCCCCGACTGCCGCCGCCGGATGAAGGTGCAGGTCGTGCCCACGGGCTGGACGGCGAGCTGCGTCGAGCACGGCGCTCGGCGGTCGTAACGGCCGGGGAGACCCTCGGTGGCGGTGGGCGCCCCCAGGGAGGAACCCACCGCCACCACTCTCACCCACTACCCGAAGGTGGCAGGAGTCTCGTCGCCGACCGGGCGGTGGCGCGGCACCGGCAGCGTCACGCTGACGATGGATCCGTCCCGCTCGGCCGGGCCGGCGCCCAGGCGACGCAGGGTGCGCAGGATCGACACGTTGTCTGCCGCGGCGTGCGCGACCAGGGCGGCGAAGCCCTCCCGCTCGGCCCAGGCCGCCAGCCGGCGCAGCAGGACCGTGCCGAGGCCGCGGCGCTGCCAGGAGTCCTCGACCAGCACCGCGAGCTCGCCCAGCTCGCCCTCGGCCAGGACGGTGGCCATCGCCACGACCTGCCCGTCGGCCGTCACGGCCAGCAGCGTGCACCCGCCGGCCGGCTCGAGCAGGCGGCGCAGCCGGGCGTCGGTGGGGCCGGCGCCGGACAGGTAACGCCGCTCGCGGCTCTCGATCGAGCTGCGCTCGTGCAGGTCGCGTACGCCGTCGAGGTCGTCGAGGGTGGCCGGCCGCAGCAGGATCTCGGCCCCGTCGCTCAACAGCAGCGTGATCCGGTCGTCCTGCCTGCGCAGCACGCCCGCGGCGATCTCGACCAAGGCCTGTGCCCGCGCGTACTCCGCCGGGGTGAACGCGGGCCGGTCGCGCAGAACCTCGTAGGAACCGCCGCCGGGGTCGGCCAGCCGCATCCGCTCGCCGTCGAAGCCGGGCCGTCCGGACAGTGGCTCGGGGCGCCAGCGGACCTCGGCGGCGTCAAGCAGGGCGACCAGCGTCTCACCCAGCGCGTCCGCGTCGTGGACCAGCCGGCCGGCCAGCGCCAGCGCCCGGGTCGGCTGGTCGGCCAGGCCCTGCGCCTCGGCCCGAGCCACGAACGCGTCCCGCCCGCGGCCGCGGGCTATCGCGGTCAGCAGGTCGGGCTCGGTCATCGAGTCGGGCGCGTCGACCAGGAAGTCGTCGACCGCGCCGGCCTCGGTGGTGTGCACCTGGACGGCGAGGATGTTGACCGAGCGCAGCGCGAGGCTGGCGGTCAGAACGGAGAGGTAGCCCGGCCGGTCGTCGACCGTCGCCCGGATCCGCCACAGCGCCAAGGCCGGCACTCCTTTCGGCGAGTCAACGTCAGCTGTGCTGAGGTCAATCTTGCCTCGCCGGTGTTACCCGGACGTTGCCTGAGCTGGGCTTTGAGGAGAGACCGATCACATCGGGTTGGCCACGGCAGGCACGCCGGCCGTGTCCAGCCGGTCACCGAGGATCACCGCGGCGGCCCGGACCAGCTGCGCGACCCGGTCGACCTCGGTGATGTGGAAGGCGGCCGCGGGCAGTTCCTCGTCGTCGGAGCGGGCGACGACCAGGACCAGGCCCGCCCGGCCGAACGGGGCCACCGCGTAGCGCGTGGCGTCGGGGCCGGTGAGCGGCCGCGCCCGCAGCGGGGTCACCTCGGGCAGGCGCAGCGGGGCCGGCGCGCGCCAGCTCGCATAGGCCACCGTGGGCTCGCCGCCGGAGGTGAAGACCGGCTCGGTGGGCAGCGGCCGGGGCGCGCCGCCGCTGCGGGCGGCCCAGTCGGCGGGCACCACCGCGGCGACCGCCCAGTCGGCGGCGAGCAGGCCGGGCACGGCGTCGACCAGGGTCGCGAGGCCGTCGACCGGGTTGGCGGCGACCTGGGCGAGCAGCTCGGCGTCGTGGCCGCCGGAGACCGGAGCGCCGATCGCCTTCCACACCCCGTCGACCTGGACACCGGGGATCGCGGCGAGGCCGGCGAGTAGCCGTTCCACGCGGGAGGCGCCTGGCCAGACGACGGTGAAGTCGTCGACGGCCCGGCCGCCGAGTCGCTCCAGCACGACGACCTGGACGATGTCCGCGCCGGCGACGCCGAGCGTGCGCGCCACCTGACCGAGGGCACCGGGACGGTCCGGCAGGGTGACTCGAACCCGCAGCAACATGCAACTCCTCCCGTCTTGCGGACGGCACGGCGGTGCCGACCGCTGGTAATCCAGTATGCCAAATTGGCGTTTCACACCGGTTGCGCCGCCGTGTCCCCAGGGTCAAGGCGCACAGATATGCCCGAAATCACGCCCAGACTACGGGGTGGCGGATACCGGTGCGACCGAGCGGACGGGTGTCGAGCAGAACGTGCGAATCGCGGGGGTAGGGTCTTGAAACGTGAGCCGGCCCTTCCGCGACTGGCCGTCCTCGCCCGGCGGCCTGGCCGAGCTTTACCCGCGCAACCCCGACCCGACGCTGCGGGTCAACTTCATCTCGTCCCTCGACGGGGCGGTCACCGTCGAGGGACTCTCCGGCGGGCTGCACGGTCCGGGCGACAAGGAAATCTTCGATACGCTCCGGATGGTCTGCGACGCCCTGATCGTCGCGTCCGGCACGGTCAAGGCCGAAAACTACGGCGCGTTGCGGCTCGCCGAGCCGGCGGCGGCGTGGCGGCGGGCGCACGGCCTGCCCGAGCACCCGATCATGGTGATCGTCTCCGGCTCCCTCGATCTCGACCTCGGCCTGCGCGTCTTCACCGAGGCTCCGACCCGCCCGATCGTGGTCACCGGCTCGTCGGCGCCGCCCGAGCGGATCGCCGAGATCGCCCGGGCGGCGGAGGTCATCGCGGTGGGTGACGACGCCGTGGATCTGCGGGCGGCCGTGGCCGTGCTGCACGAGCGGGGCGCGGCCCAACTGCTCTGCGAGGGCGGCCCGCACCTGCTCGGCGCGCTGGCCGCGGCCGACCTGGTCACCGAGCTCTGCCTGACGGTCTCACCGCTGCTGGTCGGCGGCGGCCCGGGCCGCATCGCGGCCGGGGCCCCGGGCACGCCGCGGCGGATGTCGCTGCGCCACGTGCTCACCGCCGAAGACATGCTCTTCCTTCGGTACGCCCGTCGGGACGGCTGACCCGCGTCGATCCGTGGGCGCGCCTCCACAGCTCAGCCAAGATCTTGTGCATAACTCTGTGGATGACCACCAGAAGTTGTGGACAACCCGTGCCAACCCACGCGGCGTGCGGCTTCTGTCGTACCCCTGGTGCAACATGATCGGCGTGTCTGACGAAACCGAGCTTCCCCGCGGCGGAAAACTGACCGCCGGCCCGGAAATGGACCCGGTCGGGCGGGTGCTCGGCACGGCCGACGCCACTCCGCTGCAGTTCTGGACGGCCGTGACCCCCGGGAGCTACCTGCAGCTCGACGACGTCGTCGTGACCCGCCGTGAGCTGCCCGATCGCGAGCCCGTGACGATCGCCGGCGTGGTCACCCAGGTCCGCGCGCGGCACGAGGGCGCACAGTTCGACTCGGACGTCTTCGCCATCGCCGAGGGCACGCTCCCCGCATTGGTGCAGGAGGCCGCCGAGATCACCACCACCCGGGTCGACCCGGAGCTCTACGTCCCGCCCACGCCCGGCGCCGTGGTGCACCGCGCGTCCGGCGAGGCCCGTGACGCCGCGCTGCACTTCGACCGGATGGAGCGGCGCATCCCGATGGGCACCGGTCGCGACGGCGTGCCGGTGTTCCTCAACGCCGACTTCCTCGACGGCACCCGCGGCGCGCACGTCTCCATCTCCGGCATCTCCGGCGTGGCGACCAAGACGAGCTTCGCGACCTTCCTGCTCTACTCGGTCTTCCGCTCCGGCCAGCTCGGCGCCGACGGCGCCAACGCGCGGGCGCTGATCTTCAACGTCAAGGGCGAGGACCTGCTCTTCCTCGACCACCCCAACACCCGGCTGGACGACCCCACTCGTGCGGCGTACAAGGTGTTGGAGCTGCCTGCGACCCCGTTCTCCGACGTGCGGGTCTACGCGCCGCCCCGGGCCGGCGACTCGTCCGGTGCGCCCGACGTGAGCAGCCGCCTGACCGGCGTCGACGCCTTCTACTGGACGATCGAGGAGTTCTGCGCCGGCAAGCTGCTGCCCTACGTGTTCGCCGACGCCGACGACGAGCGCCAGCAGTACACGATGGTGGTCCACTCGGTGACCGCCCACCTCAACCGTTACGCGGTTCCCGCCGAGGGCGGCGTCAGCATCGACGGCCGCCGGATCGGGTCCTACGGCGACCTGGTCGACCACATCGTCGAGCAGCTGACCGACGACGAGACCCGGTCCACCTGGGCCGGCAGCGCGATCAACATGGGCACGGTCAACGCGTTCGCCCGGCGCCTGATCGGCAGCAAGCGTGACCTGGCCCGGCTGATCCGCGGCGACCTGGCGCAGCGCCGCCCGCACCAGATCAAGACGGCCGAGTCCGCCCAGGTCACGGTCGTCGACCTGCACAACCTGCCCGACCGGGCGCAGCGCTTCGTGGTCGGCGTCACGCTCAAGACCGAGTTCGAGGAGAAGGAAAAGGCCGGCACCGGCCGCCCTCTGCTGTTCGTGGTCCTCGACGAGCTGAACAAGTACGCCCCCCGCGAGGGCACCTCCCCGATCAAGGAGGTGCTGCTCGACATCGCCGAGCGGGGCCGCTCGCTCGGCGTGATCCTGATCGGCGCCCAGCAGACCGCGAGCGAGGTGGAGCGGCGCATCGTGACCAACTCGGCGATCCGGGTCGTCGGCCGCCTCGACCCGGCCGAGGCCGCCCGCCCGGAGTACGGGTTTCTCCCGCCCGCCATGCGCCAGCGCGCGCTGCTGGCCCGGCCCGGCACGATGTTCGTCAACCAGCCAGACATCCCGGTTCCGCTCTGCGTCGAGTTCCCGTTCCCGGCCTGGGCCACCCGCAAGTCCGAGTCCGGCCCGCCGCCGGCCGACACACAGCGCTCGATCGTCCAGGGCGCCGATCCGTTCGCCGTCGTGGGCGGACGCGGCGGCTCGTCCGACGACGACATTCCGTTCTAGGGTTCTCCGATGCGCATTCTGCACACCTCCGATTGGCACGTCGGCAAGGTCCTCAAGGGCCGTAGCCGCCACGACGAGCACATCCGCGTCCTGGCCCAGATCGTCGAGATCGCCCGTGCCGAGCGACCCGACCTGGTGATCGTCGCCGGTGATCTCTACGACACGGCGGCGCCGGCGGCCGACGCGACCAGGGTGGTGACCCGGGCCTTGTCCGCGCTGCGGCAGACCGGGGCCGAGGTGGTGGCGATCGGCGGCAACCACGACAACGGCCCGGCGCTGGACGCGCTGCGTCCGTGGGCGGAGGCGGCCGGCATCGTGCTACGCGGCGCGGTCCGCGACAATCCCGAGGAGCTGCTCGTCTCGGGCACGACCGCGGGCGGCGAGCGGTGGCAGCTGGTGACCCTGCCGTTCCTCTCCCAGCGGTTCGCGGTCCGGGCCGCGGAGATGTATGAGCTGACCGCGGCCGAGGCCACCCAGACCTATGCCGACCACATCGCCCGCCTCATCGCGCGGCTCAGCGAGCGGTTCGCCGACCCGGGCGTGGTCAACCTGCTCACCGCCCACCTGACGATCGTCGGCGCGACCAGCGGTGGCGGCGAGCGCGAGGCGCACACGGTGATGGGTTACGCGGTGCCCGCCACCGTCTTCCCGCCGGGCACCCACTACGTCGCGCTCGGCCACCTGCACCGCGCCCAGTCGGTGATCGCGCCTTGCCCCGCGCGCTACAGCGGCAGCCCGCTGGCGATCGACTTCGGCGAGGAGGAAAACGTCTGCTCCGTGGCGATCGTCGACGTCGCCGTCGACAAGGCGGCCCGCGTCCGGGACGTCCCGATCACCGCCGCGCTCAGCCTCCGCACCGTCCGCGGCACCCTCGAACAACTCGCCACGGTGAACCTTCCGGATGCCTGGCTCCGTGTTCTGGTGCGCGAGACACCGCGGGTCGGCCTGCGCGAGGACGTGCAGGAGCTGTTGCCCAACGCGCTCGAGGTGCGGATCGACCCCGACATGGTTCCCGACAAGGCGGGTGAACGGATGGCGCAGCGGGCCGGGCGGTCTCCGCGCGAGCTCTTCGGCGACTATTTGGACAGTCGCGGCAACGCCGAGGACGGCGTCCGCGAGCTCTTCGACGAGCTTTACGACGAGGTGAGCAGCAACTCATGAGCGAACGGAGTGAGCTCATCATTTGGCTCAGCGCAGCTGCTCGTGCTGGCACGGAGCGAAGCGGAGGACCGGCATGAGCGAACGGAGTGAGCTCATCATTTGGCTCAGCGCAGCTGCTCGTGCTGGCACGGAGCGAAGCGGAGGACCGGCATGAGCGAGCGAAGCGAGCGCAGGTGGCTCAGTGCCGCGGCCCCTGATTCGTCCGAGCGCAGCGAGGTCGAGTCTTGAGGCCGTTGCGGTTGGACATGGCCGGGTTCACGGTCTTCCGGGACGAGACCACTGTGGACTTCACCGACGCCGACTTCTTCGCGCTCGTCGGGCCGACCGGCTCGGGCAAGTCGACGGTCCTCGACGCGATCTGTTTCGCCCTCTACGGCACGGTCCCGCGCTGGGGCGGCGCCCGCGGCATCGTCAACGCCCTGGCCCCGAGCGCCAACGAGGCCCGGGTGCGGCTGGTCTTCGAGTCGGCCGGCGACCGTTACGTGGCGACCCGCGTGGTGCGGCGCGACGGACGGGGCAACGTCAAGACGGCCGGCGCGGGCCTGCAGCTGATGCCGCCGGGCTTCGACGTCACCAAGCTCGACACCGGCATGGGCCTCGACGACCTCGGCGACGTGCTGGCCGGCACGCCCGCCGAGATGGAAGAGGCGGTCCTGCACGCGGTCGGCCTGCCCTACGAGCAGTTCACCAGCTGCGTGGTGCTGCCGCAGGGGCAGTTCGCCGACCTGTTGCACGCCAAGCCGGCGACCCGCCAGCAGATCCTGGTCAACCTGCTCGGCCTGCACGTCTACGAGGAGGTGCAGACCCGGGCCACCGGCCGGGCGGCCACCGCAGAGGCGAAACTGTCCGTGGTCGACCAGGGACTGGCCGGGCTCGCCGACGCCACCGACGAGGCGGTCGAGGCCGCGGCGGGTCACGTGACCCGGATGCGCGAGCTGACCGCCGCGGTCGAGCGGGCCGTGCCGGGTCTGCGGGCCGTCCTGGCCGCCGAGGGCAAGGCGGCCGCGGCCCGGGGCGCGCTGGACGCGGAACTCGCCGCGCTGGCGTCCGTGCGTACGCCCGTGGGCAGTGCCGAGACGGCCGGCGCGACCGCCGCGGCCCGCGCGAGCGCGTCGGAGGCCGCCGACGAGGTCCGCGCCGCGGAGGAGAAGGAGGAGAAGATCCGCGGCGAGCTGGCCGCGGCCGGCGACGCCGGCTCGCTGCGGCTGATGCTCGACCGCCACGTCGAGCTGGAGCGGCTGCTCGGGCAGGCGGAGTGGTTCGCCGGCGAGGTGTCCGTGGCCGAGGTGGAGTGCAAGGACGCGACCTCCGCGGCCGAGTTCGCGCACGCCGCGCACCTCGGCGCCCAGCAGTTGCTGGAGCAGGCCCGCCTCGACTACACCGAGGCGCAGCGGCTCGATCGCGCCGCAGCGCTGCGGGCCCACCTGGCCGCCGGCGACCGCTGCCCGGTCTGCGAGCAGACGGTGGGGGAGGTCCCGGCGATGCCGGCCGGCTCCGCGGTGAGCGCGGCCGAGGCCGCCGGCAAGGCCGCCCGCGCCACCGCGGAGGCCGCCGGGTCGGCCTGGAAACAGCGCGACGCCGTGGCCCGCAAGCTGGAGAGCAATCTCGAGCGCAAGCGCGCCCAGCAGGAGCATCACCTGTCCCGGCTGGCCGAGGTGCGCGCCGCGGTCGCCGAATCGCCCGGCGCCGAGGCGCTCGAGCGACAGCTGGCCGAGCTCGCCCGGCTGCAGAAACAGCTCGACAAGGCGACCGCGGCGGTGCGCACGGCCCGCGTGGCGCAGCGCCGGGCGCAGGCCGAGGTCGTCGCGGCCGAGGAGCGCCAGCGCTCCGCGTGGCGGCAGTTCGACGGCATGCGTGACGGGGTCGCCCGGTTCGGCCCGCCCCCGGCCGACCGCGACGACCTCGCCGGGGCGTGGGAGACGCTGGTCGCATGGGCCGAAGCGCAGAGCGCGGAGCGGGCCGCGGCGCGCGAGCGGGCCGGCGCCGAGCTCGACGAGGCCCATCGGGTCACGGTCGGCGCGTTCGCGGCGGTCGACGCGCTCTTCATCGCGGCCGGCATCGGCCCGCCGGGCCGCGCGCGCGACGCCGACCCCGCCGGCGAGGCCGACCTGATCCGGGCCGCCGCGGTCGCGGCCGAACGCTCCGAGGCGGCGTGGCAGCGGCTCGCCGACCGGCGCGAGCAGGCCCGCCAGTTCACCGAGCAGCGGATGGCGCTGCAGCGCGAGGGCCGGGTGGCCAAGGCGCTCGCCGGTCACCTGCGGGCCAACAACTTCGAGCGCTGGCTGCTCGAGGAGGCGCTCGACATGCTGGTCACCGGCGCCTCGCGGATCCTGCGCGAGCTGACCGGCGGACAGTACGACCTGGTCCACGACAAGGGTGAGTTCTACGTGATCGACCACCACGACGCGAGCCTGCGGCGCGGAGTGCGCACGCTCTCCGGCGGCGAGACGTTCCAGGCGTCGCTGGCCTTGGCGCTGTCCCTCTCGGAGCAGCTCGCCGGCATGTCAACGACCGCGGCCAGCCTCGAGTCGATCGTGCTCGACGAGGGCTTCGGCACGTTGGACGCGGCGACGCTCGACGTGGTCGCGGCCACGCTGGAGAGCCTCGCGGCCCGCGGCGACCGGATGGTCGGCGTCGTCACCCACGTCAACGCGCTGGCCGACCGGGTGCCGGTGCGCTTCGAGGTCTACAAGGACGCGCGGACGGCGCACGTGGAGAGGGTCGGCCTGTGACCCGGATGTTCGTCGACACCTGGGACCCGTCGTACGGGTCCTCGTTCTCGGGCGACGGGGACGGTGGCGGGGACGGCCCGGCCTCGCCGAGCAGCGCCCAGGTCGTCACCGACGTCGAGGTGCCGACCGCCGAGTGGGCGCCGATCGACGTGGCCGCCTCGGTGCGCCGCCCCGACGTGGTGTTCCTGGTCGACGGGGTGCGACGCAACGACGCCGGCCTGTGGACCGCCGAGGAGGACGGCACGTCGTACGCGGGCCTGGCCGCCTCCTACGCGGCCGGCGTGGTCCGGTGCGATCTCGCCCGGGGCGTCGCCGAGTTGGTCGGCGCGCGGGTGGCCCGTGGCCTGTTCACCGCGAGCCCGTCGGCGAGCGACGTGCGGGCCGGTTCGGTCCGCTACGAGGTGCATCGGGTCTCGGGCGCAGGCGAGGCGAGCAAGCTGCCCGCGGCCGTCCAGGCGCCGCTGACCGCGCTGGAGATCGACATCTCCTCGGCGGCGCGGGACGGCGGTTCCGACGGCGCCGACCTGCTGGTGGTGGACGGGCCGCTGCGCAACCGCCGTCACCTGCGGCGCACGATCGGGTACGTCAAGACCCAGCAGAAGCAGTACCTGCCGGCGGCGCTCAGCGCCGTGGTCACCGCGCTGCGGCCGGGCCAGCGCACCCCGGTGTTCCACCTCGGCACGGTCTGGGGCGGCTGGTCGTGGTACCTGCGGCTGCCCGGGGCGTCGGGCGCTCCCTGGTCCGGCATCGTGCGGATCGAGTGCTCGCCCGACCTGACCCCGGCGGAGGCGATCGAGCTCGCCGAGCTGTCCGCCGTGACGCTGCCGGGGTTCGCGTCGTCGCCGTACAAAGACCCCAGGGCGCCGCAGAACCTCGTGCCGATCGCCGGCCTGGAACGGCGGCTGCGCGGGCTGCTCGGCGATGCCCGGGTGCTGCACCGGGCGCTGACACTGGCCACGGCCCGCGCGCGATGAGCGAGCACGGCACGATCCTGGCGCGCTCCGACCGCCTGCTGGTCGACCTGCCCGAGGTCCGCGCCGCCTTCGGCACGGGTTGGGAGCGGCTGTTGCGCCGGGCCGACGGCTGGCAACTGCTCGATGTGCGGCCACACCCGCACCAGTGGCCGTCGGTGGGCGCCGGGCCCGGTCCGCTCGCGGTGGCGACCGGCGCGCCCGCGTTCGCCGTGTGGATCTCGGAGGCGGCCTGCGGCCAGTTCGCCGCGGCGACGCCCGACGGATCGGTCTGGTCGGGCCACTATCCCGACTGCAGGGGCGGGTTCGACCACCAGGTGATGTCCCCGCTGCGGCTCCCGTCGGGCGTCGAGCCGCCGCAGACCAGCCTGGGCGAGCTGACCTCGGCCCTGTCGGCCTGGGCCGACGCTGCCGGGCTGCCGGTCAGCGCCGGCGACATCGGGCGCGCTCTCGCCGAACGGTCGCTCGCGGGCGTCGTCGAGGTGCTGGCCGATCTGTTCGGCTTCGCCGCGGGCCGGGCGGTCGAGGTGCCGCGCCTGTTCGACCACCGCGAGTTGGAGTGGATGGAGGTCTGGTTCCGCGGCTGGCGGGCGGCGACCGAGGTCTGCGGCGAGTGGTCGTGGCGGATGACCGGCCTGGAGCGGTCGGCGGAGCCGTTCGAGCTGACCGAGGCGGAGGCCGAGCTCATCCGGTTCGTCGACCGGGTGGCGGAGTCGATCTACGGCGGCGGGCTGAGCCGGGCGGAGTTGGCCGCGGAGGCGGCCCGGTTGGAAACGACATTTTTCACATCCTAAACTTGCCGGCGGGTGTCGCCCGAATGGGTGCGTTTGGTGACGTCACCATCGCCGAGCAGGCGAGTCCTGCGCGTGGGAGGGCTTCCACGCTCCGTGGTCGCTTGGAGATCGGAACGCAGCGGAAACGCATGCCTACTCAGCGGTAGCGCCGCACCCGTAGTGCGTCGCCGCAGCTAGATAGGACGTTTCCGGATAGCCGTGCGGCTGAGTATTATTCGGCTGCCCTGGCAGTCATATCGGTGCAGATGGATGGATTGACGCCATCCGTCTGTGCGCGTGGTGGCCTGCATAAGACCCGGAGGACCGTTGAGACCGTACGTCCCGGAAATTTTCCCGTCCGCGTTGATCCCGGCCGGCACCCCCAGCCGTATCTCAGGCGACGGAGAAAACTCCGGGCGGAGGTATCGATGCATGCGGTGGCCGAGGATCGGCTCGCGCCGGGCGGGGTGTGCGTAATGACGCAGCAACGTTCCGGGGGACGGTGGCAGTCACTCGACGGAGGCCGTGGTGCGAACGATGATGCGGTGATTCCGCGACAGGCCCCTCGGCACGAGGCGGCGGCGAGCGGCGCGAGCCACGAGGACACCCTCGTCAAGATGCTCTACGAGGAGCACGCGGGACCGCTGCTGATGTTCGTGCTGCGCCTGACCGGCGGCGACCGGCAGCGCGCCGAGGACATCGTGCAGGAGACCCTGCTGCGCGCCTGGCGCAACGCGCACCGGCTCGGTGCGCAGGGCCAGCAGTCGCTGCGCCCGTGGCTGGTCACCGTCGCCCGGCGGATCGCGATCGACGACCACCGCAGCGCCAGCGCACGCCCGGCGGAGACGTACGATCGGGAGCTGGAGAGCTTTCCCAGCACGGCGGACGACACCGACCGCGTCCTGCAGTCGATGACGGTGTCCGACGCGCTGCGCGAGCTGAGCCAGTCGCACCGTGAGATCCTGATCGAGACCTACTTCCGCGGCCGGACGGTTCCGGAAGCGGCGGAGGTGCTCAACCTTCCGTTGGGCACCGCCAAGTCGCGCGTGTATTACGCTCTGCGGGCCCTGCGCACGGCCCTGCAGCAGCGGGGGGTGACGGAATGACCCAGGAAGAACACTTCGACGTCGCGTCGTACGCCTTGGGCGTGCTTGAGGAGCGCGACGCGGCGCGATTCGAGGACCATCTCATCGATTGTCACCGTTGTGCGTACGAGCTGGAGTCGTTTGTCCAGGTCGCCGACCTGCTCTCCGACGTCGACGCCAACGCGATCATCGCCGCCGAGGAGTCGCACCGCGAGGGCGTCCTACTGCACAACCTGATGGGCGACGTCAAGCACGAGCGGCGCCGGGCAAACAGTCGGCGGCT
>Ga0307508_10003466_pt1 | contig 15949 bp, 25 predicted proteins | sample 9_EM_MG_FD_203089 | JGI IMG/M metagenome (GOLD analysis project Ga0307508, IMG submission 203089) | Populus trichocarpa ectomycorrhiza microbial communities from riparian zone in the Pacific Northwest, United States - 9_EM | ecosystem: Host-associated > Plants > Roots > Unclassified | place...
GTTTCGTTTTCTCCTCTCCTGCGTTCCTTTGCATCTTCCGTACGAGGGGAAGTGTCAGAATAATGGGCGTCCGGAGATGACGGACCGGAGACGGCGTCCGGAGATGACGGACCAGAGGCAACATGTCTGGAGATGACAGCAGCCCTAGTCTCCGAGCACCGGTTCGGGAGACAGTCTTCCGTCCTTTCCCCTTGGCGAGTCCCTCAGGCGCGTTGTATATAGAGAGAATGTTCCTCCTTCGACTTTGTATCAATCAACCAATTCACTATCTTCGTCTCTATCGATCCATATATTCCAACAGGGTGAGTGCTGATCTGCGAAATGGAGCAAACGACGTCTAACACTACTGAAAAACATCGGCAGCACCCTCGAAACCGACACCGAACCTCACCTGGCTGCGCATGGATCGCTGCATCATGCCAATTCGGTCGCCGGCGCCCGTTCATCTGAAAAAGTCGGTGTCGATTTCGAGATGGGATAGGAGCTCGCCATAAGCGAGAAGGACATCCGAGTTACGACCTGCTACCCCCTACCTCTCGAGCTTATTCCTCCACGTCTCGAACGGCCAGTTGTCGTTCGCACTATTTTACGCATCAGCACTCATCGATAATATTGTGCAGCACAGTCATCACTCGAAGATGCCGCCGATATTTCTCTCGATGTCCGGGTGGCGTTGACATTGGTGTGATTGCTCGTTGTTGCTGCCTAGGCTAAATTACGGAGCCACCAAGCCAACGACAATGCCAGCTCGACGATGCGAGAAAGTTCGGCTTCATTAGAACGCCACCGCCTCAAGATCAACGCCAGTAAGACGTCGTGGTATTCAGTGCCTACATCGCGGAGCTACCGCGTCAACGCCAAAGACAGCGGGAGGTCGAATGATTCATTGGCTAAATGGCGGAGTCACCGCGGTAACTCCAGGGCCACCGCGACGTTGTGAAATTCACCTGCCTCTTCGCTACACCACCATATCAACATCAACGACAGCAGGCCGACGGGAGAGCAATCCTCCACTGAGCCACCAAGCCTACGCCAATGCCAGCGGGCCGTCGGGACACAAATACTTCTTCTAGCGACCACGTCAACGTGAATGCCAGCAGGACATCGGCAGTATCATCGCGTGAATCATGGAGCCTCAGTCGAGGGCGCGTCTTCCGAGTCGGCCGATGGTCCCGCCACCGTGCCTGCAGGCTGCAAGAGCACCGGTCTTAACATGAGCTTGTTAATTTAACCTGCGAAGGCGGCGGCGAGCGAATATCTGCGCTCCAAGCATGCAGAATACTTATCCGGGTGCTTGGTAGGCTACAGGGGCAAGGTAGGAAGAAAACATGGTTGAAAAATCTACGCCGACGACACCCAGTAGGAACGAGAAACATCGGCAGCTACAACGAGCCACCATGCCACTGTCAACGAAACCCCGCTATCAACATCAACATCGGCAGCAACACCGCGTCAACACGCTAATGTCAATGCCTCCCAGCCATCGCGATTAACGTCGGCGGCAACACCGAGTCATCACGCAAATGCCAACGCTACCAAGCTATCGATAGAATCATCAGCGGGAACAACATGGGGGCAGTCGTGACAATAGTCCCCCCGTCAAGACGCCATTGTCAAAGCCTTCCAGCCATCGAGATCAACATCGGCAGAAACACCGCGTCATCACACCAATGTCAATGCCTCCCAGCCATCGGGAGAAACATCGGCAGCAACACCCCTCAAACTCATGATGGTCTTTACCAACTCACTCTGATATGCGCTAAGCCCGATCTTATCGCCTTGACACGCCGGAGGGGCAACGTGCTGCCTTGCGAACGTTGATCAAGGGAGGGATTGCGCAATGGGGATAATCGAGAAAGTGTTTCACTTGTGGGAGACGGAATTCGAGTAGCAGCTGGCGCCGGGAATTGAGCCTACAGTTCCAGGCTATGACCCAGGCAAGTGCCCCTGAACTTATTGTGGTCATTAGTAACTCACTCTGATATCCGCGAAGCCCAACCCTCTCCCGCCGGCTCGCAGGAGGAGGAAAATGGCATGGAGCGATTCCTAACCGAGGTCCGCATTGCGCTGAACGTTGATACTGGGTCCATTGGATATCAGCTTCGTGGTGTTGCGGGCGATCAGTCGTGCGGTCGGGGTCTGGTGCGTGAGGGCCTTGAGCCGAGTTCGATATCAGCTATGTGCATGACACCGTGGCCGGCGTTTACCTAGTATGTACTTTCCGTACGGCGCTCCCTAGTTTCCTCCACCCCACAGTCCCTTGTCCACGTTGTATACAATTGGCGCGAAGCTCGCAGCGTGCTAACATTTCATCGTTAGCGGGTATAAGATCGTCGAGCCAGTGCACACCTTAATGTCAACATTATTGCGGCCGTCAAGTGAATCTAGTCTTGATTGTACACCTGAAAAATATCTGCATTAGCGATTAGCCATCACCTCCATATCAACGACACACCGCCCTCGAGTGAAACATCGTAAGCAACACAGAGCCAGCTGACCAACGCCAACGCCAGCGGGACGTCCGAAGACTAATTCACTAAACCACAGAGACACCATATTAACATTAGGTCATCAGAACGTCGACCCAAGCTGGACTTCCGGAATTTCAGAACTCTGTGAGCCACGAGGCCAACGTCAACGCCAGCGCGACGCCGTGAGAATGTCAACGTTCACGGCTGCTTGGCGTCGGGAGATTAAGACATGTCCGTGCCGCCAGGCCGGCGTCGACGCCTGCCGGGCGTCGGGTGATTATGGCTTCTCCGAGCCACGAAGTCAAGGTCAACTCCCGCAGGGTCGGGAGATTAAGACTTCTGCGAGCCACCAGGCAAACGCCAACGCCAGCTGGAAGTCGGGAGATGAAGACTTGTCCGAGCCACAAGGCCAACGCCAACGCCACCTGGACGTCGGGAGATTAAGTCTTGTCCGACCCACGTTGCGGATGTCGACGGCAACGCGACGCCGGCATAACCTGCCAAAGATATTGGAGTGATAGGGTATTTAGGAATTCCGTTGCTTTTTCTCATTAGGGAGGTTCTGTAGATTCTGTGCACCAGAACTAGAACTATGCAGGGGGTACGAAATCGGTTTAGCTAGTGTACGAAAAATGGGAGGTTCCGTACATTTCGTGCACTAGAACTAACCTCAGCAGCGGTGTTGGACAACTTCCCGGTACCGTGGCGGTCGACTTTTTCTGTTCTGTCTGTCTGCATAAGTATGTATCGTTCTTTCAGCATCTTCATCACCCCATAACTCCGCCAGATCTTGTCTGTTTCATTCGATTCTCAGTTGTTCGGCCTCGGTGCATCAATCTCTTTCGATCCGCCGCATCCGATCTCTTTATACATTGTACGGTCGCGAAAATCGATTTGGCTCTGTCAGCATTTTACGGTGTAGTTTTTGACGATGTGTAGCGGGTGGAGTAAAAGCATCGGTATAGGAGTATCGACAGCTAGGGAAACAACTGCTATGACTGCTGGTGTAAAGTTTCAGCGGCATTCTCAGGGATGACTTGAAGAACACAGAATGAAATTTCTCGTGCAAAGTTGATGGAGTACTTCGTCGCATGTTCTATCCATGGTTATATGGCACGCTGGCTAATCAGCGTCTTTGTTTACATTCTATTGTGCACGCTAATTCGTGCACTCCAGTAGTTCACGGCGTTGACCAGGGCCCTGGTCTGCACAATAATTAGCGTGCAAACTTTTCTACACTTTCCTCTACATGGAAGGTCCTTGGTCCGTTGCTGTGGTGATAGTTCTAGTTCTCGTGCACGGAGGCCAACAGAACCTCCCTATTGAGCGAGGCAGGAAGAACGCTCTTTGTATATACATACATAGCCAAAGAACCCCTGAGCTAAAAAATTGAGGGCACAAGTGCCAAGGGTTGACCCCGACGTGATTTGAACACGCAGCCTTCAGGTCTGGAATCTGACGCGCTACCGTTGCGCCACGGAGTCTTGCTGCTTGCAACTGGCCTCGATCCATCTTTCAGACGTACCACCACCGCCACCTTCTGCACCAGCCCTTGTGAGACTAGTACAGCATGACTTCATCGCACATTTGCAAAGTGTCTTGCCATATCCCGCTGCCCTGGGGTTGCGAATCTTCCGGATCTCGCTGCCACGTTGCCTGTTGCCCCGCCCTGGTTGGTCTGCAATACCTGCAGTGGTGTTCTGCCATCTTGGCATCGGAAGTTGCCTAATGCAACTACCTTCGCGATAGTCATTGGCACTTCGGCTGCCCATGAATCTGGTCGAAGGGGCCGAAAATCTAGACTCCAGGTGTCGTACGTATGGCTTTCACGCGTTGGTACGCCCTATCTGATGACCGCTCGCTTGACTTCGCTCGAAAAGAGAAGAGGCAAGCAATGGATACTAAGGGGTATCAGGCCGCGAATGACGAGCAAGTGCGAGATAGCAGGTGCAGTACCAGACAAACAGGCGAGGAAACGGTGGCGATGCCGTGACAAGTGAATGTGTGGTGCTGGTGGCGGTATTGGTCGCCCTGACCGACGAGGAAGTTGGAGGTAGTGTATAACGGGGAACGGGTTGACGAAGCCGGTGCCGTGACGAGCAATCGTGAAGTGATGGGAAAGGGGAGCTACTTAAAATAGGGAAGAACCGGCCGGTGCTCGGGGGACTCTGGTAGCTGTCATCTCCGGACGTGTCGGCTCCGATCCGTCATCTCCGGACGCTCATTATTCTGACACAAACTATTGCCGCGGCCATTAACGTCCGCCGGGAGGCCGCGAGGGAGGACTGGCGAGGTGAATGGAAGGCGTGGAGGTGTAACCTCCAGAGAGGCATGTTTCGGGGAAGAGTACAGTAGCAAAAAACAGCGTATTATCAATGAAGCAGCAATATGGCATTCGACGGAGCCTAGAATTCGTGTATAATCAGGACGTAGATTCGCATCCAGCTGGCGTTGGCATTGGCCTGGTGGCTCGGATAAGTCTCAACATCATCTTTACTCCAAACTTCCGGACTGGGGTAGTGTGACCCCAAGACAAGTTAGTGTTGGCTTCTTGTTCCTAGTCAGGTGGCATATGTCTCGGCCCTCATATTGTCCTTTTCATTTTCCTACTAAGCCCAAACGTGCCTCGGCAGAAAATTGGAGCGTTAAGAAACTGACGTGCGGGGTAATGTGATGCAAATGTCTCCCTCTGCCTTTATGCACTGCTCTCTTTCTCCTCTCGTCATCTTCCTCTGACGTCCGTTCCTCTGCTCCTATCCTCACTTGCCCGTCGGCCCCACCTCTCCTCATGCTCATTCCTTCCGTTTTTTGATCTGACCTTCTCACCTTCCCTCTGCATCCACACTCATCTCTTTTTCACTCCTTAACTGCGTGCTGAAATTTTCTACCTATGCCGGTGAGAACATACCACTACACTCTGCCCGGCGTCTATTTGGCCGTCAATATGAGCGCAGCTGTGCTTTCTTAGCAGATGCCGTTGACTACTGTTTGCCCCACATGCTGAACCATCTACATCAGATCCTGCTTTTCGATGCCCCAAGATAGTACACAATCCATATCGCCGTGGTCGGTCTCGCCTGCTTGGCTGGCCAGCAGCAGGCCACCAGAACCCGTCGAATTGGCCGGGCTTTCTAGAGGATGGCCAAGTAGATGAGGCCGACAATGGCGACATGGATTTGTGCATTGTCAGGGATATTGTGGAGGAGTAGGAACCGGCGTCGATGGTATGGATGATTCGAGAGCTAATATCTGCGATAGTCAAGGCGTTCCTGCTTCACCTCGCGCTTCTGCCCCTGCTTCCGCTCGCGCTGTTCCTGCTGCTCCGGCTTCTCCGGCTGTTTGGCCAACTCCTGAGGGTGAGTGCAACACCTTAGTTACCGCGCAACTGACTCCCCCCCTACTCTTCCATCTACCCCGATACTGACCGATCTCCTTTTCGGGATTTAATCCCGACAGCTACGCGGCGGCACCGCTGCGTCTTCTTGGCACCCGGCACGACTTCATTTTCTGAGAAGCCACTACAAACCCGCGACCGACGATCGAGTAACTCCGGGCGACCTGCCTGGCTCGCGCCGCCATTTCCGTGATGCTGGCGTCAGTGGTGACGACGCCGTGAGCACCAGCGGCACTGCTGTTTAATCGGGTACTTTACTTCATCTTCGCCTACCTGCTTTCCCCTTTAGACTACGTCATGGTTTCCTTCTCTGCTCCTACGGACCAGTTCCTACACTTGCGTGCCCCACGATAGTACCCACATCCATGTCGGCGTGGTCGGTCTCGCCTGCTTGGCTGGTCAGCAGCAGGCCATCATCACGGTCGAATCGGCCGGGCTTTCTGGAGGACGGCCAAGTAGATGAGGCCGACAACGACGACATGGATTTGTGCATTGTCTGGGACGTTGTGCAGGAGGAGGGCCCGGTGTGGATGGTTTGCGGGATTCGAGGCGAAGATTATCTTAGAGTACCTGATTAAACAGCAGTACAACTGGTACTCATGGCGCCGACACCAAGGACACTGGCATCACGGCGATGGCGGCGCGTGTCAGCTAGGTTGCCCAGTGGGTACTCGGTCGTCGGTCGTGGGTTTGTAGTGGCTTCGCAGAAAATGAGGTAGTGCCGGGCACCCGGAAGGCATGGCGGTGCCACCGCGTAGCGGTTGGGATTGGATTCCGGGAGGGAGATCGACCAGTGTCGGGGCGGGTGGGGGAGAGGTGGCGCGCCCGATTGGGCGGTACCTATTGTTACAGCCACCGTCGGGAGTTGTCTGAGCAGCTGGAGAAGCCGGGGCAGCACGAACGGCGCGGAAGCAGGGGCAGAAGTGTCAGGTGTAGAGGAGAGCCTTGACTATCACCAATGTTAGCTCTATCTGCTTTTTTCTGTAGCCTACGTGATGGTTTCCTTCTCTGCTCCTACGGACCAGTTCCTATCTTGCGTGTCCCATAATAGTACCCACATCCATGAGGTCGTGGTCGGTCACGCCTGCTTGGCTGGCCAGCAGCAGGCCACCATTACAGTCGAATTGGCCGGACTTCCCGGAGGACGGCCAATTAGATGAGGGCGACAACGGCGACATGGATTCGTTCATTGTCAGGGACCTTGTGCAGGAGAAAGATCAGGCGTCAATGGTCTGGAGGATCCGAGAGCTGATATCTGTGATAGTCAAGGCTTTCCTGCTTCACCTCGCGCTTGTGCCCCTGCTTCCGCTCGCACCGTCCATGCTGCTCCGGCCGCTCCACCTACTCCGGCCGCTCCAGCTGCTCGGCCAACTCCCGTGAGCGACTCCAAAAATATAGGTACCGCCCATGTAACTCCCGCACTACTCTTCCACCTCCTCCGATACTGACCCACCCCCCCCAGGATCCAATCTTTAAACAGGACAGTTCCGGACGACCGGAGATAGTTTATGGGGCCCGGAGTGAGCGACGAGTAATTCATACTTAAGGACGGTACTCCGTCGCAATTTTCCTTACCCTTTCTTTTGTTTACCGTTGCTCACATGCGACCTATCTAGTCCATGGCGAGATTTGTACAGCCCCTTTCCCGTCCGCTGTCTGCGCGGTGGCGGCACGTTGCACGCTCCGCTCTTGCCCTTGTCTGAATAATGGGCGTCCGGATATGACAGACCGGAGCCGACATTTCCGGAGATGACAGATGTCCGAGTTCCCCGAGCCGATGCTCGGGGGACATCTTCCATCTTTACCCCCTGGCGAGCCCCTCAGACCTGTTCGGTATCGGTATGGTTACCCGGTTCCCTACTACGGCACACACTAACTCACGCTCGCGAGGTAGCTACGGGCTTGGCTTCTTGCTACTACCACCACTTCCACCTGCTCCACTCCACATTTGGCGCCAACATAATTGGTGATGCCTTCCCGTATGACCCCTCCCACGCGCAACAGCATCTCCGTTTGTTTGGCTACCCGCTCCGCCACTTAGGCACACATTGTCTCACACTTCCAAATCGCTGACTAGCGTGGGTCGTCGCTAGTACCGCTGCTGTCACCACTCTCTGCACCTCACGATTGTCCGCCACAACATCGGCGCCAGCCTGCTACGCTGTCCCTTGCTACGGTGTATTCTGCGGTGATGAGCAGTGAGATCTCTTGGCCTTTACCGAATGTTCGGTTATTTTATTGGTGTTTTGAGTGCTGTGCCCTTGGAACTCCGTGCTGACCCGGGTGTGATGGTGGCGTTGCAGAGTGAGTAGAATCAAAAGAGGTGAACTGGCTACCGCGTGGAATGTGCCCGCATCTGCGCATGCGTTACCTGAAGCTTTTCCTCGCTTCGCTTACGCACCTACGCTCATTATTCTCACTGCAGCCCCTCGATGGACACATGCAACCGCTAGTAAAGGCCTCTCTCCACCATGGTTCATCCCTTCGCCTCGATCGTTATCCAACGTCACCTGTATCGTCAAGCCTGGCGTCAAGCTACCAACACCCAATCGACATGGCCACACAGGATTCCAGACACGGCGAAATCAGCGTTTAATTTAGCCTCCTTCTCAGACTGTCCTGTCTCCCTCGGTTGCGCGTCTTTCAGGTCACAGCTGTTTTCCTAACTCACGAAGACCGGCCACTCCGCTGTTTTCGCGAACGTCGATTACATTACTCCAACCAGGAGCCTGGCAAAGCAAATGGGAGTTCCAAAGTGACCAATGGGGTGAGGCTTTTACTAGCGGTTGCAAATGTCCATCGAGGGGCTGCAGTGGGAATAATGAGTGCAGGTGCGCCAGCGAAGTGACGGAAAAACGGCAGGTAACACATGCGTCAGTTGTGGGCGAATTCCGCGGGACAGTCAGTTCGCTATCTTGGCTTACCACTCGTTCTGCACTTGAAGGTCAGTTCTAAGTTTCGAGGGTGCCGCATTCAATTCACTAACAAAATAACTGAACATTCCCCGAAGCCACCGATCTCACCACTCAACATCGCAACATTGGGAGTTGAAAATGCGACCTGGTATTGACTGTCTCGCGAGCCGGTGCTCGTATATACAATCGCCTCAAATCCGCAATCTCCGGGCGCCAAATATTCTGACAATCTAGACGTTTCCATGTGCGTGTTCATCGCTGGTGGGTTGGGTGATTAAAGCTTGGAAGTTCATACTTATCGTGGTTGGGTATGCCTGCTTGCCTGCTCGTCGCAAGACCGTCTGTAGCTGAGCAAAGTAGGTAGATATTGAAGGAGGAATTAAGTTCTGCGGGTAACTGCCAATTGTGTATACTTAGCGAGTTGCAGCCCGTGCTTTGTTGATTCTGTCACTTCATCCTCTACATCATACTTGCCGGTCAGAATCCGCCAATCATTGGGTATTACAACTCCCTTACATTCTCACTCGGCTCCACCTTCCTTTCATTTCGTGATCTTCATCGGGGCCTTGCAGAAGTCGTTTTATACTTACCGTCAGTATTGTGGGTCTGTAGATGGCGGACCGGAGGCGACACGTCCGGTGAGAACACCTGCCCGTGCGTATGAACACCGGCTCGCGTTTCAATCTTCCATCCTTTCCCACGGGTGCCCGGCAGGCCCGTTGTACAGAGAGAAGGTTCCTTCCTCGATGTTGTATTAATCAATCAGGTCATTTTCCTATATCGATCCCTCTATTCCGACACCTACCTTCCCCGTACTTAGTTCTACTAAGTGGCAGGTCCGACATCCGCACTTCTAGCTTACTCTAGGATATGCACGGGCCTGGGTATATTCGTCATGTGGAAAAGCCAGCCGTGTTCCGGTAGATAATCGGATGAAGAGTGCTCGCTCCGCCTTCGGCATCGGTTTGACTCCCGCTACTGCAAACACTATCTACCCCGCAGTTCCTCGGCGGTCGTTCCTGATTACCGACCAGTGCCGCAATATCTCTAGCGGCCTGCCGGCTGACTTTCACAATTGTTTGGCTACCTGTTCTGATGCTATTGCGCCACAAGCTCAAACTTCGCCGTCGGTCAGCGCATTCTTTCCTATCCTAAGTAGCTCCCCCTTCCAACGTCCTCACGATCACACGCCACGGCACCGGCCTCGCCAACCCGTTGCCCGCTATGCGCTGCCTGAAACTTCCTCGTCGGCCACGGGCTTTTCCCCCCTCGTACCATCTCCTCCTGCTCCTCCGACTCACGGTTACTCGCGACCTCCTCGACTTCGCCTTCATCAACCGCTTCCGGGACACGGTAGCTGCTACCATTTAATCTCGGAGAGGTGTCTACATTTTAAAATGGGTTTAGCGCGCCTCGGGTTAGCGTGGGGGCGACTATATGACGTCACCTAATTTGGAGGTTGGGAGGCTACAGCTCGTGAGAATGGCTGTGAACTGAGCCCTATCGTAACAAAACACCCAGCAAATATCAAGTCAAACAGGAACATCGGCGTCAATTTCGCAATACCAACCACACCTCACACAATGGTATCGCAATTCGCCGCTCTCGTTCTTGCACCTTCGCTTCAATTACCTATCGTGCCGGCAATGCCAGATGAAGACGACGATAACAGCGAGCCGATTCCCCATCCTGCTGCATCGCCCCGTAAATCAAAAACGAAGTTTTGCCCAAGGAGACAGGCGACAGCAGACATCACTCGCGCAAGTTTCCCCCCCCCCCCCGGCTACAGATTGCACCTACGAGAAACGAGCGCTTACGACTGCATTCGAATTGGTGGTCCTATCAAATGCGACATATGGCAGGATAGATAATGGCAAAGGCGGTCTACGAGCTCCAAGAGCTGAGGAGGTGTTCAAGCGTTACAACCCAAAGGATACACGATATTTGCACAGATGGCGGCAGGAAGAGGAGGTATTACGTTTGATGAATCCTTCACAGAAGAGACACCGACCATCTCGCGGACGCTGGTCTAGGCTTGTGAAGGCCTTGGTGCAAGTGTTTGCTGATCGTCGCAAGGAAGGAGAGGCTGTGCGGAAGAAGTGTTTCGAACGGACAGCAAAGGTGTTATTTCTTAAGCTTTAGCCAGGTAGTCCTCCCTAAGTACCTTGGCCTCTTCCTACCTAATAGATCCGCAGCTCTCTGCTCTTCCTCAGCGGTCGCGTTGTCGGCGGGGTCTGCAGACATGCCGTCTGTGGGACCGAAGACGGGACGCGGGCGGGCCCGCAGCTCAGAGGGTAGGGAAATCTTCCAGTTGAGCTAGTAAGTTTCGCTAGAAGAAGTAAGTGGCTGAAAGGTGTCCATAGGCGGTATGTGGTTGCAGAGGTGTTTCCTAGTATCGGTGATACTGAAGATGACGGTGTGAGGAGAGACGAGGACTGAGGCCGTATGTATGTACAAGACAATCATCACGGGTTTTTTGCGCTAGTGATTTTGATCGTGACTAAGCGTGAAGCTGGCTTCGAACGCGCCAAGACTGCCAAGAGCGGCGCTAACCACTTTTAAAATGAGGTCGCAAATCCGACATATTACGGTACAACATCCTGCCTCTTCCTCGTGGTCACCGTCTTTTCCCCGCCTCTAACACTTGCCCCTACGCCTCCGCCTTCCAGTTTCACTCTACTTAATTGGCATCAGCATCTTCACTTGCCCTGACCGCCGCGGCACCCGCCACCCCACACTCCCACGGCGGTCTCGCGCCTGACGCACGACTACCACAATATGCCTCCCCTCCAATCCCCCTCTCCTGCGGCTTGTTAACCGCGGTTTTTATTTTTTTTGTTTATTCATTACTCGTATGCGACCTAGGTAGATCATGACGAGGGATATGTACAGTCCGGGCTCCCGCTGCAGTCCGCGTGTAGCGGCACGGTGCAAGCTCATTTTTGCCCTCCGCCCAGGCCTGTCCCGCGAATTACATAGGAAATGACAAAGGAAAGCAAGTGGCACCCCCGCCCTACCCCTTTTCTTCCGATACCATGAACGACGGGGTGGGCAAGAACAGCCGGTGTTCCCCCCCATCCCCTACGTCCTCAGCACCAAGCTCCTCCGCCTTCTTCTCCTCCTCCCGCTCCGCTCTTTCCCGAAGCTCCCACTCCGACGCCTCACTCTCCACATCCTCTTCCCTCTCCTCAGCCGGCACTGTCTTCCCTACCTCCGTCACAGAAAGGAAATCTAGTACCGCCTGGCTGCAACTCTGCTCAGCAAATAGCTCGTGAGCTTTCCACCGCCACCTCCCTCTCCCTGCCTCCTTCCATACCTCCTCCGAGGCTTGTTAACCACGTCTACCGCAACAGTAAATATTATCTCGTACTTCCGCGGCATCCAACGGTGAGTTTCGTCGGTACTACGTCCTGTGCCACCTCCCTTTTCTCCGCATCGCCTGCTAACGAGATGTATCTGCAATTGTTTCGTGATACCCTGCACCTCGACGGAATCCGCAACGCCACACCTGTTAGGCGGTGACGGGCTTGCTTCCTTGGTACTACTACTACGACCATTTCGCTCTGCACCTGACGTTTTCCCACGACCCGTCCGGCGACATCGTCCCCGATGATGGCACCCTGTACATCACTTCATCGGAGCTTGCGGGCGTGGTTCATCGCTGCTACTATCACCCAACTCCTTCTCCAAATCGTGTTCGTCTACCTTGACAGCGGTATCGGCATGCTTACCCGGTCCCCTGCTACGGCACACACTATCTCATACTCTCTAGGTGGCTACGGGCTTGACTTCTTGCTACTACAACCACTACCGCCTGCTCCACTCCACGTTTGCAGCCAAAATGTTTGGTGATGCACTGCCCTACGACGCCTCCCATGCTTTGGCTACCGGCTCGGTCACTTAGGCACACACTGTCTCCCACTTCGTAATCGCTGACTAGCCTGGGTCGTCGCTAGTACTGCAGCTGTCTCCACTCCCTGCACCTCACGATTTGCCGCCACGGCATCGGCGTCAGCCTGCTACACTGTCCCTTCCTACGGTGTATTCTGCGGTGATCAGCGACCACGTCACTACCAACTGCAACTGGGTGTAGAGAGTACTATCGGCTCCACCACCAAGTCTATATGCCAACGGCAGTGGCACCAACTCCTGGAGAGCATCATGGGTTAAATCACTGAGCCACAATGACATTGCCAGCGGGACGCAGGGAGAATCATCGCGTGCACCACCGAAACACAACGTCAACACTACCAGTACACCACGAGTTAGATCGGCCTCATCTGCAAACCACCGGGACAATATCAACGCCAACGAAGGATGATTAGTTCCCTGGGAGACCATGGCAACGTAAATGCCAACTGTACGACGGGAGGATAATTACCTATCCCACCTAGCCACCACGTCAGCGCCAACGCGGACAGGACGTCAGGAGACTTATCAGCTACATCACCGAGCCATCATCCCAATGACAATGCCAGCCAGCCATCAAGAGTAAAATAGACAGCGTCCCCCAGAAATCATGATAACGTCATCTGTAGTGTGACACAATGTGATGGGTGAGTACTGATCTGTGAAATGGAGCAAACGACATCTAGCACTACTGAATAACATCGGCAGCACCAACGAGCGATAACACCAATGCCTACGCAACCCAGCCATCGAGAGAAAACCGGCAGCAACACCAAGCTATCACGCGAATGTCAACGCCACCTTGACATCGAGAGAAAGATCGGCGAGAGCACCCAGCCATCGCTCAAATGTCAACACCACCTAGCCATCTAGAGAAATATCGGCGGCGTCATCGAGTGACGACTGTGCTGCATAATATGATCGGTCAGTACTGATGCGTAAATTAGTGCGAACGACAACGGGCCTTTCGAGACGTGGAGGAATATGCTGGAGAGGAAGGTGTAGCAAGGCCATAACTCGGACGTGGTTCACGCTTATGGCGAGCTTCTATCCTATCTCGAAACCGACACCGAATCGCACCTGGCTGCGCTTGGATCGCTCCATCATGCCAATTCGGTCGCCGGCGCCCGTTCATCTGAAAAATTCGGTGTCGATTCGAGATGGGATAGAAGCTCGCCATAAGCGTGAACCACGTCCGAGTTATGGCCTTGCTACACCTTCCTCTCCAGCATATTCCTCCACGTCTCGAAAGGCCCGTTGTCGTTCGCACTAATTTACGCATCAGTACTCACCGATCATATTTGTCAGAATAAGGTGGCTTCTGGAGAGAGGAGGCGTCCGGACATGACTGAGTCCCCGAGCACCGGCTCAGGGGGGGCAGTCTTCCGTCCTTTGCCCTGACGGCCTTCCTGTATATAGAGAGATCTTGTGTCAGCATAATACTGTAATACAATCTTCACGTTTATCGATCCATATATTCCAACAGGTTATGAGCCCGGATTGAACGCTCTGCCAATCCACTACCCATCGATAATCGCTCCCGCCGTACCTGCCACTTTCCGCCCCGCTTCTGCACCTCATCCCTGCACTCTCGTTTTTTAAGCCTCAACAAACATCGTGTCAACATCATGACCGACTCCACCATGTACACCTGCAAGCATGGCTCGACACCCATCCTCTGCGCGAGAAACTACCCCTCATGGAAGAACAACATTACGAACCTCCTCGCAATGGACGACTCCCTTGAAATTGTCCTCGGTACGGAGCTCGCACCTGCTGGCAACGCAATAGCACAGGCTCGAGACTTCCGCAAGCGGTCGCAACGTGCCTTCGGAATGATCTAGTCATCAACTGAACCCACCATTCGAACGTTTCTCAATCGTCTTGGACATCGGGATCCGCACACAGCCTGGGAAGCCCTCCGCGAATGATACGATGCTGCCGTATCCCAGTGTGCACGCGTCGCTACCCTTACCCGCCTCCATTCCGCCGTGATGAAGCCTGGAATGTCTGTATCGGACTACATCTCCTCACTTTCGGAAATCAGTCAGGAGCTGGAAGGGACTCCAGATGAAGTCACGGAGCGACACCTGATCATGCGCATCTTCGCGACCCTTCCTGAGCAATTCGCCAACATAGTGGACATCCTCAAGAACCGACCGATCGAAGAACAAACACTCAACTCCATCAGTACAATTCTGATTGAACACGAAACCGCACGAGCTCTCTGCAACACCACGGCTGGCTCCAATCTCAATCTGGCCGGAACCTCCAGCAATGCCCTGTCTAACAACGTCAACGGTGGCGAGCACCATCGAACCAACGGAAAAGTCAAACACCGTCGAAAGCCTTACAATATGAAACGGATCACCTCAGACCCTAGCAACATCATGTGCTACTACTGCACAAGAGATTGACTGTTAAGTCAAGAAAAGAGCCACCGAGATGAGACAGGGAAGGGAAGACAAGCACGGAAAATCAGCATCTGCCCATCGTGTCAAAACCGGAGACACTGTAGTACATGGCCTGCCTGCGATGGCAAGAGTGGCCGGAAACACACGCAATACCGATGAATGGATAATCGACTCAGGCGCTACCCACCACATCTCACCAAATCTGATGGATTTTCATGAATACCACCCACTCGAGGAGTTCTTACAAGTCGAGTCAGCCGACTCTGTCAGTTTAGCAACAGCCGCCGGCAGCATCAACCTCCAGCTCGATTGCGGAATGCTCCTCAGGGTGGAAGCTCTTATGTACCAGACTTCGGAGCCTCCCTACTCTCGGTACCCCAGTTGATCAAGGATGGCATTGATGTCAATTTCCGTTCCCATTCACGCACTGCTTACATTACACAGAGGATTTCACAGAACAACCCATGGGCAGATGTGCACCTGGATCCATGTCCTTCGTCCTCCTCGGCAACGTAACCTCCAAAAGGAGTCATGCAAACGCCACTGCGCATCGAGCAAATGCCGCGTCTCGGTCGGACTCGGACTCGGACTCGGCGCCGCGGTCGGACTCGGACTCGGCGTCTCAGGCGGACTCGGACTCGGCGCCTCGAGCGGACTCGAGCTCAATTCCTCGAGCGGACTCGAACTCAATTCCTCTGGCGGACTCGGACTCGACGCCTCGGCGGTCGGACAATATAAATAAAGATATTTATATTTAGGGCTCCGCAGGCTCCGCCTGCTCCGCCGAGATAATAATCCACCAGTGTAAATTTTACTGCGCACGGCTGAAAGGTCCAGCGACGTTTC
>Ga0307508_10003467_pt1 | contig 15947 bp, 18 predicted proteins | sample 9_EM_MG_FD_203089 | JGI IMG/M metagenome (GOLD analysis project Ga0307508, IMG submission 203089) | Populus trichocarpa ectomycorrhiza microbial communities from riparian zone in the Pacific Northwest, United States - 9_EM | ecosystem: Host-associated > Plants > Roots > Unclassified | place...
CGTTCGTCTAGGCCCAGCACGCCCGGCCGGTGTCGCCGCCGCGGGCCGATGCCGGCGAGGGATCCGTGATGAATCTGCCGCCGGCCCGGGAAACAGTGTCGCTGGGGCGTCACAACCAGACAGACGTAGGCACATCCCGCCAGTTGTGAAGAAAAATCGAACACCGCCTTCCCTGGCGCCGTCACTCTGCGTACATTCGCGCGGACCTGTGAGTCTCCGGTTGGCCAACCTATCCCTCGGAATAGATCGTCTAGGCTGCGGATCCGCGCCGCAACGCCTGAGCGGCGAGGTCTGGGCGGGGCGCCGGCCTCAGCCCGTGGTCGGCACCGGGACCGGGAAGGCCGGGCAGGCGCCGGCGGCCGCCGGGCCGTTGCACCGCTCGCGCGGGCCGAAGGCGGCGATCAGCCGGATGTCGGTGGCGATCTGCCGGACCTGGGCGCCGGAGAGCGCCGGCCGGCCCGCCGAGTCTGCGGCGCCGCGCTCCCCCGCCGCCATCACCGCGACTGTCCGGCCGTCGGCCGTGCGGCGGGCGATCGTCTCGTTCACCTGCCACTGCGGGTCGCCGGCACCGTCGTACCGGACGAATTGGACACCGCCGGCGGCGTCCTCGGCACGTGCGCAGCCACCCCATCCGCCCGGCGCCGGGAAGCACATCGACTGCGGCACGGCGTAGACGGCCACCTCGACCACGCCCAGGGGCCGGCCGTCGTGATCGAGCACCGCGTACCGCCGCCAGCCCGGGCCGCGCTCCGGCTGCGGCGGGAGAATCCGCATCCGCTCGCCGTCGACGATCGGCGCGATCACGCGCAGCACCGGGTCGGACACCGCCGACGGCTTCGGCGTCGCGCCCCGGGTCGGCGCGGCGGCCGGCGGCGCGCCCCGGGCCGGCAGAAGGGTCGAGGTCAGCAGGTACCCGGCCAGGACCAGCGCGCCGGCCGTGGCGGCGCCCACGGTCAGCAGCAGCCGGGTCCGCCGCCGGCGCAGCCGCTCCGCGTCCCGGAACACCGCGTCCACCTCGTCGCCCAGCGCGGGCTCGCCGGCGAGGACGCGCTCGAACAGGTCACCGAGCTGGGCGGTCACCGTCCGGCCACCGCGTCCACCGGTCCGACGGCGGCCTCGGCCTCGGCGAGCAGCGTCTCCAGCGCCGCGAGACCGGCCCGCTCGTACGCCTCCACCCGGTCGTCGTCGAGGTCCAGCATCGCGCCGGTGGCGTCCACGTCGAAGCCGTCCCAGTAGCGCAGCACCAGCACCGCACGGCAGCGCGACGCCAGCTTGTGCAGCGCGTCCAGCAGCAGGATCGACTCGGCCGCGACGCCTTCGGCGCCGGCCGACGCCACGAAGACGTGCTCCCGGCGGCGGTTGCGGCGCCGGCAGGCCTCCATCAGATCCGCGTACGCGTACACGTCCGGGTCGGCGACCGCCCCGCGCCGGGTGTCGACGACGACCCGGGCCAGGCAGGCGCGGGTCAGCTCGGTCGCCAGCTCCCAGTCGCCGCACATCAGGAAGGCCGACCGGCGCAGATGCGGGAGGCGGCTGGCCACGAACTCCCGAAGCCCCTCGTCGTCGTCGCCGGACATGGTCCCTTTATAGGCGGGCGGCCGCCCCGATCGGTGCAGAACCGGCTCAACCGACCCGAACGGAGGCCTCCACGAGGCGTACGAGATCGTCCAGATCGGCCTCGAACTCCGCGTCCCGTTCGCTCGGGCAGGCCACCGCGGCCGGCAGGCCGCCGGTGACCTCGCCGGTGGTGTAGCCCAGCAGGAACGCGCAGATCATCCGGGCTAACCGGGCAATCCGGGCGTCCGGCACATCGGCCTCGTGCAGCAGCCCGCGCAGCGCGGCGACCAGCCAGGACGCGGACGCGGCAGCGGCCGACCGGTTGAGCAGCAGCGGGAAGGCGCCGGGATGGGCGTACGCGAGAGTGCGCACCGCCCGGCCCAGCGCGCGCAGCCGCCGGCGCCAGTCGATGTCCGTGAGCTCGGCGTCGACCGCTCGGCCGAGCTCCAGGTTGAGCAGGTCGACCAGGCCGTCGAGCAGCGAGTCCTTGCCACCGACGTACGGATAGAGCGCCATCGAGGTGAGCCCGACCCGCTCCGCGACGGCGCGCATCGACATCGCTGCCAGCCCCCGCTCGTCGACGAGCGCCAGTGCCTGGTCGAGGATCAGCCGTCTCTTGTCATCCACCGGTTCACCGTGTGGGGGCGGCGTGCCGCCGGCGGCGGGACGCGCCCATCGGCCGTGGGCGGCTCACCCGATCGGGTGCGCGCGCGGCGAGGTGATCAGCACCAGCGGCCCGGAGGCCGGCCCCGCCCGACCGCACGCCGGCGCGGCCGGACCGCGCCGTGCAGGTGTGCCCCGGCCCAGCCGCGCAGGTCCGTGCGGCACCCGACCCGGCTCGGTCCGGGCTCCGGCTCGTCCTCGACCGGCGGCGTCAACGGCTGCGTGTCCTCAAGCACGGGCTCGTTGTCGGCGCACAGCGGCCCGTCTTCCCGTTCCGTCATCTCGCCTCCTCACCCTGCTTGTGCTCTCGCTGCGTCTCTCATCGGCAACCGTCCGCCCGGCATGACATTCCCGGGGCGTCCGATGTCGCTAGGACGTCACCATGCCAGGTCACCGACCGAAATCGCGGTCGGGGCGCACCGCTACTCCGGACAAATCTCATAAAACACGCGAAACTACGTGTGCTCGTGATCACCGGGGGCCACGGATGTCGCCAGCATGGCAGGCTGAGGGCGTGGCGGAGGCACGGCGCGGCGGAACGGCGAATCCGCCGCTGGCCGCCACCATGCGCCGGATCGAGCGGCAGGCCGGCGCCCTGGCCAGTTCCGCGGTCGCCCAGATGGACGAGACGCTGCCCTGGTTCCGGGCGCTCCCGGCCGACCAGCGTTCCTGGGTCATGCTGGTCGCCCAGGCCGGCGTCCGGTCGCTGGTCGAGTGGCTGCGCTCCGGCGGCGTGGTCGCCGCCACCACGCAGGAGATCTCCGACGAGGTCTTCGCCGCCGCTCCCCGCGCTCTGGCCCGGTCGATCACGCTCACCCAGACCGTGCAGCTCATCAAGGTCACCATCGACGTGGCCGAGTCCCAGGTCGCCGGCCTCGCCGCGGCCGGCGAACAGGAGGCGCTGCTGCAGGCGATCCTCCGGTTCTCCCGGGAGATCGCGTTCTCGGCGGCCCGGGTCTACGCGCGCGCCGCCGAGTCGCGCGGCGCCTGGGACGCCCGGCTGCAGGCGCTGCTGGTCGACGCCCTGCTGCGCGGCGACTCGTCGGACGTGCTGGCCAGCCGGGCCGCCGCGCTGGGCTGGACCGACGCGCCCCCGGTCGCGGTCGTGGTGGGCCGCTCACCGGGCGGCGACATCACCGCCGTGCTGCACGCCGTCTACCGCGCGGCGCGGCGGGCCCGGGTCGAGGTGATCGGCGGCGTGCACGGCGACCGCCTGGTCGTGGTGATGGGCGGCGCGACCGACCCGGTGGCGATCGCGGCGGCGCTGGCGGTCAGCTTCGGCGACGGGCCGATCGTGGTCGGGCCGGCGGTGCCGTCGCTCGACCAGGCCACCGAGTCGGCGCGGGCCGCGCTGGCCGGCTTCCGCGCGGCGCCGGCGTGGCCCGGGGCGCCGGTCCCGGTGTCCGCCGACGACCTGCTGCCCGAGCGGGCCCTGGCGGGCGACATCCAGGCGCGGCGGACGCTGCGGCACGACGCGTACGGGGCGGTGGCTCGGGCCGGCGGGGGGCTGCTCGAGACGCTGGACGCGTTCTTCGCCGCGGGCGGCGTGCTGGAGAGCGCGGCCCGCGAACTCTACGTACACCCCAACACCGTCCGGTACCGGCTCAAAAGAGTCGCCGAGGTTACCGGCCTGTCGCCGCTCGACGGGCGGGACGCATTCGCCCTCCGCCTGGCCCTGACCATCGGACGGCTCGATCCTGCGAGCTAAATCACCGTGGATCGGTCCGAGGAACGAAAGATCGTTACGCTCGCGGAGCGCCCACAAAGCGGACCGAAGTGGTGCACGCCCGCGACCCTTTGTAGGATTCCTACAACGACGGTCGTAGGGTTTCGTCGTCGCTAGCTACCGCTAATGCCCGCCCGATCCGGAAGAGTCGACACCGTGCTCGCCGTACTCTCGCCCGGTCAGGGCTCCCAGAAGCCCGGCTTCCTCGCTGGTTGGCTCGGCCTTCCCGGCGCCGAGGCACGGCTGAGGTGGTGGTCCGCCCTCGCCGGCGTCGACCTCGTGCATCTCGGCGTCCACGCCGGCGCGGACGAGGTCAAGGACACCGCCCGTACCCAGCCGCTGCTGATCGCCGCCGCGCTGCTCGGCGCCGAGCACCTTCCGATGGACGACGTCGGCCTGGTCGCCGGGCACAGCGTCGGCGAGCTCGGCGCGGCGAGCCTGGCCGGCGTGCTGCCCGCCGAGTCAGCGATCACGCTCGCCGCCGTGCGCGGCCGCGAGATGGCCGCCGCCTGCGCCCTCGAGGCGACCGGGATGAGCGCCGTGCTCGGCGGCGACCCCGACGAGGTCGTGGCCGCGATCGAGCGGTTCGGCCTGTACCCCGCCAACCGCAACGGCGCCGGCCAGATCGTCGCGGCCGGCGCGCTGGACGCGCTCGCCAAGTTCGCGGCCGAGCCGCCGACCCGGGCCCGGGTCGTGTCGCTGCAGGTGGCCGGCGCCTTCCACACGCCGTTCATGGCGCCCGCCGAGAAGGCGCTCGGCGCGATCGCGAGCGGCGTGACCGTCGCCGATCCGGCCCGCATCCTGCTGTCGAACCTCGACGGCTCCGCCGTCGACAACGGGCGCGAGATGCTGCGGCGTCTGGTCGGCCAGGTCACCGCGCCGGTGCGCTGGGACCTGTGCATGAAGGCGCTGAGGGACCTCGGCGTCACCGGGGTGATCGAGCTGCCGCCGGCCGGCACACTGGCCGGACTGATCAAGCGCGAGCTCAAGGGCGACGGCGTGCCCGAGATCGTCACCCTGAACACGCCGGACGACCTGCCCGCCGCCCGCGATCTGATCGCCCGGCACGGCGTGGCGCCAATCGCGACAGAAGGAGCAACCGAATGACCGCGGGTTCCCGCATCGTCGCGATGGGGCATTACCAGCCATCGCGCATCGTCACCAACAATGATCTGGCCAGCACCATCGAGACCAACGACGCGTGGATCAAGGATCGGGTGGGCATCGCCGAACGGCGCATCGCCGACGCCGAGACGGTGGCCGACATGGCGACCTACGCCGCTGAGAAGGCGCTGGCCGGCTCCGGGCTGAACGCCGCCGACATCGACCTGGTCACGGTCGCCACCTGCTCCTCGATCGACCGCTGCCCCAACGTCGCGACCCGCGTCGCGGCCCGGCTGGGCATCACGGCGCCGGCCGCGTACGACATCAACACCGCGTGCTCCGGCTTCTCGTACGCCCTCGGCACCGCCGACCATGCGATCCGGGCCGGCGCGGCCCGCAACGCCCTGGTGATCGGTGCCGAGAAGCTCTCCGACGTGACCGACTGGACCGACCGCACCACCGCCGTGCTCTTCGGCGACGGGGCCGGCGCCGCGGTCGTGTCCGCGGTCCCCGACGGCGAGCAGCCCGGCGTCGGCCCCGTGCTCTGGGGCTCCGCGCCCGACAAGGGCGACGTGCTGCGGATCGAGGGCTGGCAGCCCTACATCAAGCAGGAGGGCCAGGCCGTCTTCCGCTGGGCGACCACCGCGCTCGCCCCGTTCGCCCTCGAGACCTGCGTGCGGGCCGGCGTCGACCCGTCCGAACTGGCCGCCTTCGTGCCACACCAGGCGAACACCCGGATCATCGACGGCATCGTCAAGCGGCTCGGCCTCGGGCCCGGCGTGGTCATCGCCAAGGACCTGGTCGAGTCGGGCAACACCTCGGCGGCGAGCGTGCCGCTGGCCCTGTCCAAGCTCGTCGAGCGGCGCGAGGTGCCCTCCGGCGCCCCGGTCCTGCTCTTCGGCTTCGGCGGCGGCCTCACCTACGCCGGCCAGGTCGTTCGCTGCCCCTAACGCGTTCAACCTGTCGGAGCAGTCCCCACCATTGAGAGGAATCACCAGAGAAATGGCAACTCGCGAAGAGATCACCTCGGGCCTCGCCGAGATCCTCGAGGAGGTCGCCGGCGTGAACCCGGACGACGTCGCCGAGGGCAAGTCCTTCACCGACGACCTGGACGTCGACTCGCTGTCCATGGTCGAGGTGGTGGTGGCCGCCGAGGAGAAGTTCGGCGTCAAGATCCCCGACAACGAGGTACAGAACCTCAAGACCGTCGGCGACGCCGTGACCTACATCGAGGCGAACCACTGACATGAGCAACGTAGACGTCGTCGTCACCGGGCTCGGCGCGACGACCCCGTTGGGCGGGGACGTCGCGTCCACCTGGGACGCCATGCTCGCAGGCCGCTCCGGGGTGAGTGCGCTCACCCAGGAGTGGGCCAAGCAGCTGACTGTCCGCATCGCCGCGCAGCTGGTCGTCGACCCGTCCGAGGTCATCGACCGGGTGAAGATGCGCCGGCTGGACCGCTCCGAGGCGATCGCGCTGATCGCCGCGAAGCAGGCCTGGGCGGACGCCGGGCTGGCGGACTCCGGGCTCGACCCGGAGCGCCTCGCCGTCAGCTTCGGCAGCGGCATCGGCGGCGCGACCACGCTGCTCAACCAGGACGACATCCTCGAGGAGTACGGACCGCGGAAGGTCAGCCCGCACACCGTGCCGATGCTCATGCCCAACGGCCCGGCCGCCTGGATCGGCATCGAGCTGGGCGCCCGGGCCGGCGTGCACTCGATGGCCAGCGCCTGCGCCACCGGCGCCGAGGCGCTCTCCCTCGGCCTGGACATCATCCGTTCCGGCCGGGCCGACGTGGTCGTCGCCGGCGGCACCGAGGCGTGCATCCACCCGCTGCCGTTCGCGGGATTCGCGGCGATGCGCGCGATGTCCACGCGCAACGACGAGCCGGAGAGAGCCTCCCGCCCGTGGGACAAGGGCCGCGACGGCTTCGTCTTCAGCGAGGGCTCGGCAGCGGTCGTCCTCGAGCGGGCCGAGCACGCGGCCGCCCGCGGGGCGCATGCCTACGCCCGGCTGGCCGGCGCCGGCATCACCTCCGACGGTTTCGACATCGTGCAGCCCGACCCGGAGTGCCGTGGCGGCATCCGCGCGATGACCAAGGCGATCCGCGACGCCGGCCTGACCGGCGCCGACATCGCTCACGTCAACGCGCACGCCACCTCGACGCCGGCCGGCGACATGGGCGAGATCATCGGCATCAGGACCGCCGTCGGCGCCCATCCGGTGATCACCTCGACCAAGTCGATGTCCGGTCACCTGCTCGGCGCGGCCGGCGCGCTCGAGTCGATCGCCGCAATCCTCGCCATGCGGGACAGCGTCGTTCCGCCGACGATCAACCTGGACGACCCGGACGAGCGCCTCGACCTCGACGTGGCGGCCCACAAGGCCCGCCCGCTGGAGATCCACGCGGCGATGAACAACTCGTTCGGCTTCGGTGGCCACAACGTCGCCCTGATCTTCACCCGCGTGTGACCCGCCAACCCGGGTGGGAGAACGCCCCGGCCGCCCCGACCGCCCGGGGCGCCCACTGCGCTATCCCGTTCTGAGCGAGTTGGTGCGCTCCCGTGAGCACACCAACTCGCCGGTCCTCAACGTGGGATCGCGGATCAGGTCGCGGCGGGTCGGTCGCGTAGCTGGATCTCGGCCGAGTTCTGTAGGAAGCTCTGCTGCGACACCGGCACCAGCACTGCGCGGGCGTGGAAGTCCGGCAGCGACGTCGCCCCGCAGCTGATCATTGTGGCCTTGAGCTTGGCGAGCGTGGTGTCGACGTTGTCGTAGAGGCTGCCCGCCCACGGCACGTACCCGTCGACGCCCTCCTCGAAGACCAGCCGGCTGCCCCCGCCGTGCTCGTAGCGGGCCACGTTGCGGGCGCGTGCCGAGCCTTCGCCCCAGTACTCCTTGAAGAACTGGCCGCCGACCTTCACCAGCGACGACGGGCTCTCGTCGAAGCGGGCGAAGTAGCGCCCGAGCATCACGAAATCGGCGCCCAGCGCAAGGGCGATCGCCATGTGCGAATCGGTGAGCAGGCCGCCGTCGCAACACACGGGCACGTAGTCGCCGGTCTCCTCCGCGTACTCGTCGCGGGCCGCCACGACGTCGATCAGCGCGGAGGCCTGCCCGCGGCCGATGCCCTTCTGCTCCCGGGTGGTGCAGCTCGACCCGCCGCCGATACCCACCTTGACGAAGTCGGCGCCGGCCTCGGCCAGGAAACGGAAGGCCCGGCCGTCGACCACGTTGCCGGCGCCGATGCGTACGGAATCGCCGTAGGTGTCCCGGACGAACCGCAACGTGTCCGCCTGCCAGACGCTGAAGCCGTCGGACGAGTCGATGCAGAGCAGGTCGGCGCCGGCCGCGACCAGCGCGGGAATCCGCTCGCGGTAGTCGTGCGTGTTGACACCGGCCCCGACCCGGAACCGCTTCTCCGCGTCGATCGACTCGTTGCGGAAGCGCTTGTGCAACTCGTAGTCGCGGCGCAGCACGATCGACCGGAGCAGGCCGGCGCCGTCCACGATCGGCAGAACGTCCAGCCGGTGGTCCCAGATGAGCGCGTTGGCATCGCGCAGCGAGATCGTCGGCGGGGCGGTGACCAGCTCGGCGGCGGGGCGCATCCGGGACTCGACGCTGTCGTGCAGGTCGTGCCGGCGCGGGTGGAAGTCGTCGGTGGAGATCAGCCCGAGGAAGAGGCCGTGCGGGCTGCCGTCGTCGGTGACCACGGCCACATCCCGCTCGGCCGGTTCGAGTAGCGCGGTGACCTCGCCAAGCGTGGCGGTCGGCTTGATGTTGACGTCGGAAAAGCGGAACCCGGCCTTGTGGCGCTTGACCGCGGCGACCATCTCGGCCTGCGCCGCGACGGGCTGATTCTGGTGGACGAAGCTGAGCCCGCCGCACTGGGCGAGCGCGATGGCCAGGCGCGGCGACGAGACCGCGGCCATGATCGCGCTGGTCAGCGGCGTGGCCATTCGGATCGGTGACGCCTCGCCGACCGGATGCCGGACCAGCGGCACGCTCAGGTCGACGTTGTCGGGCAGGCAGTCGGTCGTGGTGAGATCGGGCAGCAGCAGGAACTCGTTCAGCGTTCGCGACAATTCGTCGAGGATCTTCACGTCTCTCCTGGGCGGTGGGCCGGACCGGGATAAAGATCCGAAATTACCACCCGGGCGGATCCGGGGTTCCACCGCCGACACCGACCCGTTGACCGGTATGAACGGGAATGTGCCGATCATGCCCCGATGATCTCGGTGGGACGATCTTCATTACCTGCAAAAAGGCGCCTCGCGGCCAAAACCGTGAGGCGCCTTTTCCGAATTGTCCGGCACCGGCGTCTTGCTCAGCCCTCGAAGACGCCCGCCTCAGCGAGGCGCTTCTCGGTGGCGGCCCAGCCGTGCCGCGGGTTGGCGGCGTCGAGCGCGGTGAGCTCGGCGCGGATCTTGGCGGCGTGACCCGCCGCGGCCAGCACGCGGATCTCCTCGACGAAAGCGGTCGAGTCGGTCTTGAGGTGCGCGGTCTTGCCGTTGGTCAGATTCCGAACGTACGCGAAGCGGCCGTTGGCGAGCGGGATGAGGTATTTGTACTCACCGAGCACGCTGAGGGCGCCGGACGTGCTCTGGCCGGCGCGAACTGATGCGCGGGCGGTCTTCGAGGTGTTGCTCGCCACGGCGGTACTCCTTGAAAAAAGCAGAAAAAAGGCCGCTACGACTCTACACGATTACCTGCCGACCGTGCCGTCCGACCAGGTCCAGCCGTTGAGCAAGATGTGTCACTAAGGCTGTTCCGATGTCGATGTTGCCGATTCTCTGGCGCACCATCCGTACCAACCGGCATCATGGGACACGATCAACCGCGGTCGAGGTCGTAGGGGAAGACGCACCTCGGTCTCCGGGAGGTCACCGTGCCCACGTGTGGCGTCGTATACGTCCACTCGACCCCACTCGCCGTGTGCCAGCACGTCGAGTGGGCGATAGCGCGCGTCCTGACAGCGCCGGTCAAACTGCACTGGACCGAGCAGCCGGTCGATCCCGGCATGCGACGGACCGAGTGCAGCTGGACCGGCCGGTCGGGCACCGGCGCCGAGCTTGCTGCTGCCCTCCGGCAGTGGCCCATGATCCGTTTCGAGGTCACCGAGGAGCCCAGCGCGGGCGTCGACGGGGAGCGCTTCATGCACGTCCCCGGCCGCGGTCTGTTCCACGGAATCATGGGCGTGGCCGGAGACATCCAGCTGGGCGAGGACCGGTTGCGCGCCATCATGGCCTCCGCGCGAGCGCCGGAGGCCATGTCGCATGCCCTGGAGAAGGCGCTGGGCACGGCGTGGGACGCCGAGCTCGAACCCTACCGCTACGCCGGCGACGGCGCTCCGGTCACCCTCCTGACCCGAGTCGGCTGACCTTCCGGTACGCGAGCCTTCCGGTACGCGAGCCTTCCGGTACGCGAGCCTTCCGGTACGCGAGCCTTCCGGTACGCGGCTGGAGGGCGCACGCCCCCGCCCCGGCGGATCAGAGCGGTCACGGCAGCAGGTCGACCCAGCCGGTGTCCAGGTCGTAAACGGCGCCGACCACGTCCACCGTGCCGTCGGTCTCGGCGGGCACGCCGGCTATGTCGCGCATGCGGCGGACCGTGCGCGCCACGTGCACTCGCATGGCCAGTTCGGCGGCGTCGGGGGTGTCGATGCCGACGGCCCGCACCGCGGGGGCGAGCTCGTCGACCAGGTAACCGATGTCGCCCGCGGGGCGTTCCTCGGCGCGCAGCGCTTCGACGGTGGCCAGCAGGGCGCCGCAGCGCTTGTGGCCCAGCACCATGACGAGCGGCACGCCGAGCTTGGCCACCGCGAAGCCGACCGAGCCGAGCACCGCGCGGTCGACGACGTGGCCGCCGGAGCGGACCACGCAGATCGAGCCGAAGGTCTGGTCGAAGATGGCCTCCAGCGGCACCCGGGAGTCGATACAGCCGACGACCACCGCGTGCGGCTGCTGGTTGCCGGAGGCGGCGGCCGCGGCGGAGACCCGGTGGCCGTGCTCGGGGCGGCCGCTGACGAAGCGCTTGTTGCCGGCGACGAGCTCGGCCAGGGCATCCTCGGCGTTCGTGATCGGCGGCGGGGCCGCGGCTGACGGGTCGATCGTCATACCGAGGATTCTCGCCGAGTTCCGGCCAGGAAACGGGGAGTGCGAGACAACTCACGTTCCGCGATCGGACGGGGTGGCCGAACCGAAGTGACCGTCGCGGCGGCCGGACCAAACCGCGCGACGAGGCGTGGACGATCTTCGGTCCGGGCGGACGGTGGCAAACGGGGTGATCGCGAGCCATGCTTATTACCCGTGGGTACGACGGGGCCGTGCGACTCGCGGAGGTGCCCATGTACGAGCAGTCCGAGCTCACCCTCGCCGACGGTGTGACGCTGCACGTCGACGCGTACGGGCCGGTGGGCGCGCCGGTCACCGTCGTGCTGCTGCACGGCTGGTGCTTGGACCGGCGGACGTGGCACCACCAGATCGCGGCGCTGCGCCGGATGGGCCCCGGACGGCCGCGGATCATCGCGCCCGACACGCGCGGGCACGGCCGTTCCGGATCGACCCGGCTGCCGTCGGCCACGCTCGGGCAGCTCGGCGACGATCTCGCCGAGGTGGTGCGGTACTACGCGCCGCACGGGCCGGTGGTGCTGGCCGGCCACTCGATGGGCGGCATGACGATCATGGAGTACGCACACCGGCACCCCGTAGAGTTCGCCGGGCGGGTGGCCGGCCTGGTGTTCGTGTCGACCACCGCCGAGGGGCACGCGCACACCCGTTACGGCCTGAGCCCGCGCCTCGCCGCGCTCATGCGGGCGGGCGAGACCATCGGCGCCGGCGTGCTGGCCCGTTCGGGGACGTGGCGCCCGCACCGGGCCGTGCTCCCGGCTCTACGCCCGGCCCTGCGCTGGCTGCTCTTCGGCGACCAGTACGACGACGACGCGTTGCGGGTGACGATAAACGGGGTGGGCAGCGCCTCACTGCGGTCGATCGGAGGGTTCCGCGCGTCGATCGGCGATCAGCAACGCCTCGACACGCTCGCCGCGCTGGGCGACGTGCCGGCCGCGGTGCTGGTCGGCGACCGCGACCGGCTCACCCCTCCCGCGTGCGCCCGCTCGATCGCCGAGGCGCTGCCCGGCGCCGAGCTGACCATCCTTCCCGGCGCCGGGCACATGCTCATGCTGGAGCGGCACGCCGAGGTGTCGGCGGCGCTGGCCGGCATCGTCAAGCGCGCCGCCCGCAGCACAACCGCCGAGCGCCGGCGCCGGGCGAAACGGGTGCGGCGCTCCGGGTACGACCAGGCCGCCTAGGAGCGGGCCGTCAGAGCGACGCGCCGAGGGCGGACAGCAGTTCCTCGGTGCCCTGCCGGCGCTGGGCCGCATTGTCCAGGCCGTCGAGGTAGACGCCCTGCTCGGTGATCATCAGGTCGGTGCCCCCGGCCGCTGCGGCGCGGATCTCGACGGTGACGGCCGAGACCGAGATACGCTGCCCGTTCATGCTCATCTCGTAGGTGTAGACGATCCGCTCGTCCGGCACGATGTCGGCGTACGTGGCGTAGAAGCCGAACCGGGCGCCGTCCCCGAAGATCGACACCATCGTCTCCCGGCCCCCCTCGCGGAAGTCGAACAACTCGTCCTCGCGCTTCATCTCGGCGGGCCCGCCGAACCACTTGGCCTTGGCCTGCGGATCGGCGAAGGCCTTGAACACCCGGGCGGGCGCGGCGTCGTAGTGGCGGTCGAGCACGAACGTGTCGTGCACGGCGGAACGCTCAGTCATGATCTGTCCCTTTCGTCTTCTTCTTCGGCTTCTTCGGTCAGGTAGGTCTCGAGCCGGTCGAGACGGCCGGCCCACTGGGCACGCCGGTCGGCGATCCACTGCTCCGCGGCCTGCAGCGCGGCCGGCTCGAGCCGGCAGGTGCGAACCCGGCCGGCCTTCTGCGACCGGATCAGGCCGCTGTCCTCCAGGACCCGCAGGTGCTGCAGGACGGCGGGCAGCGACATCGCCAGCGGGGCGGCCAGCTCCTTGACGGAGGCGGGGCCCCGGCTGAGGCGCTCGACCATGCGCCGGCGGCTGCCGTCGGCGAGGGCCGAGTACATCAGGTCGAGCGAGGGCGAATAGTTAAGCACCTGCCTAAGTATTGCCGGCCGCCTGCAGATGTCAAGAACTGGCCCCACATCGACGCCGGGACCAGAACAGGAGTAAGTTCGATTGCCCCCTTTAGGGGCGCGACGACCAGAGAGAAGCAACCGTTTTGAGCGACGCCACCGTCCTGCAACAGGAGATCGCTGTCGAACAGGAGCACGTGGACCGGGTCTACACCCGCCTCGCCGAACTCCGCCGGGCCGCCTCCCGCGCCGAGAAGGAGAGCTATCGGCACGCCGGCGTCGGCACCTTCGGGGCACTCGTCGAGCGCGACGCGATGGTGTTCCACGCGGCCCGGCGCCGGCACGCCCTCGACACCGAGTACGAGGGCCTGGTCTTCGGGCGCCTCGACCTCAAAGCCGGCGCCACCCACTACGTCGGCCGCATGGGCATCCGCGACGAGGCCTCCCAGCCGCTGGTGGTCGACTGGCGGGCGCCGGCCGCCGCGGCCTTCTACCGGGCCACGGCCGCCGAGCCGCTCGGCGTCGTACGCCGCCGCATGATCCAGTCCAGCCGCGAGCGGGTCATCGGCATCGAGGACGACCTGCTCGATCCCGAGGCGGCGCCGCCCGACATGCGGGTGGTCGGCGACGGCGCGCTGCTGGCCACCCTCTCCAAGGCCACCGGCCGGGGCATGCGCGACATCGTGGCGACCATCCAGCGCGAGCAGGACGAGGCGATCCGCTCCCCCGCCGGCGGCGTGACGATCGTGACCGGCGGCCCCGGCACCGGCAAGACGGCGGTGGCCCTGCACCGCGCTGCCTACCTGCTCTATTCCGACCGCAACCGGTTCGCCGGCGGCGGCGTCCTGGTGGTCGGCCCCTCGGGCGTGTTCGTCGAGTACATCGCCACCGTGCTGCCCTCGCTCGGCGAGGACACGGCGACGCTGCGCTCGCTCGGCACGCTGGTGTCCGGCTACGACGCTTCCCGGGTCGACCCGACCGAGGTCGCCGCGATCAAGGGCTCGCTGCGGATGCGCCGGGTGCTCGAGCGGGCCTCGCACGACGCCGTGCCGGGCGGGCCGAAGGAACTCCGGATGCTCTACCGGGGCACGCTGCTGCGGCTGGACGCCGCCGAGCTCGACCGTATCCGGCGGCGGGCGCTGCCGCGCGGCGCGAGGCGCAACGAGGTGCGCGGCGCCGGCTTCGACGGGGTCTTCGACGCGCTCTGGGCCCAGACCCGGGCGCACAAGGTCATCGGCATGCCGGAGAAGCCCGACTTCGAGGCCGAACTGGCCGACCGCGGCGACTTCCGGGAGTTCCTCAAGGCGTGGTGGCCGCGGTTCACCCCGATGCGGGTGCTGAACTGGCTGACCGAGCCGGGACGGCTCCGGGCGTACGCGAACGGTCTGCTCTCCCGCGAGGAGATCGCGACGCTGCAGGGATCGTTCGACGCGCTCGCGTCGCAGGGTCCGACGATCGCCGACGTGGCGCTGCTCGACGAGCTCGACGAGCTGATGGGCCGGCCCAAGCAGCCGGCGCGCCGCAGCCGCAACCCGTTCCACGTCCGGGACGGGGTCCAGGAGGTCAGCACGTTCGCGGACCGCCAGGCCGCGGCCCGCACGCAGCACGCGCAGCGCGGCGACGACTACCGGGAGTACGCGCACGTCGTCGTCGACGAGTCGCAGGACGTCTCGCCGATGCAGTGGCGGATGATCGGCCGCCGCGGCTCGTTCGCCTCCTGGACGGTCGTCGGCGATCCGGCGCAGACCGCCTGGTCCGGCGACACCGACGAGCTGGAGCGGGCCCGTGACCGCGCGCTGGGCACCCGCAAGCGCAACAGCTACGCGCTGACCACCAACTACCGCAACTCGTCGGAGATCTTCGCGGTGGCTGCGTCGGTGATCCACACGATCCTGCCCGACCTGCCGCTGCCGCGGGCCGTGCGCAGCACCGGCGTCGACCCGATCGACGTGGTGACCGATGCGGCCGCCCTGCCGGCGATAGTCCACGAGCTCGCCGAGAAGCAACTGGCCGACGTCGACGGGACGATCGGCGTGATCACCCCGGTGTCGCGGCGCGATGAGATGGCCGGGTGGGTGGCCGGGCTGGGCGAGCGGATCCAGGTGGTCACGGCGCTGGAGGCCAAGGGCATGGAGTACGACGCGGTCGTGCTGGTCGAGCCGGGCGCCCTGACCAAGGACGCCGCCGGCATCCGCACGCTCTACGTCGCCCTGTCCCGGGCCACCCAGCGCCTGACCACGGTCGGCACCGACGCCGCCTGGCACCCGTAGGCCACCGATCCGCCCGGGTATGGCGATCATCACAGCACAAGGTCCACACTAGGCACACTGGTCACCGGCAGCGCCGATCTTCGTCCAGATCCCGGCGCCGCCCCTACGCTTGGTGGCCATGCAGACACGGGAGGCAAAGACAATGGCGGTCATCCACCAGCCGCGGGTCGCTTGGGACGGTGCGCGGGCGTTCGTCCGGGCCGCGGGCAGCCCCTACGGCGAGGGCTTCGCGGCGCGGGTGCTCAGCGGGCTCGGCAGCGAGGCCTACGGCGACTTCGCCGACACCCGGCAACGCTTGCTGACCGCCCTGGTCCAGACGGGCGGCGACCGTTACGCCAGCGACGTCGAGGCCGGCAAGTGGCGGGTCCGGCTTGAGGATCTGCTCCGGACGCATCCGGAATTCACCGGCACGGTGCTCGACCTGACCTCCGAGGCGCTCGAGCTCTGATCCTGCCGAGGGCCGCCCGGCCCCCGAGCCGCCCGGCCCCCGAGCCGCCCAGCCGCGAGGTGCCCGGGCACGAG
>Ga0307508_10003468_pt1 | contig 15946 bp, 11 predicted proteins | sample 9_EM_MG_FD_203089 | JGI IMG/M metagenome (GOLD analysis project Ga0307508, IMG submission 203089) | Populus trichocarpa ectomycorrhiza microbial communities from riparian zone in the Pacific Northwest, United States - 9_EM | ecosystem: Host-associated > Plants > Roots > Unclassified | place...
GGGTGAACAGGTGCACCCCTTCCCTCCTGCCGTCGGGGGCCCGGTCGCCGGCGGTCAGGGCGGTGTCCGGGAGGCCGGGCCTGGTGTCGAGGGACAGGCTCGATGTCCGGTAGCCCAGGTCCAGTTGCTGGGTTTCCCGGCCGCGGCGGGTCTCGCCCCGGTGGACGCTGGTGGTCAGGCCCAGCATCTCCGCCGCGTTCGGGCGGCGTTCCTCCTCGTACGTGTCGAGCAGGGAGTCCTGAGCCGTGCCCGCCAGTACCGCCGCCAGCTTCCAGGCCAGGTTGTACGCGTCCTGGATGCTCGTGTTGAGGCCCTGGCCGCCGGCCGGGGAGTGGACGTGGGCCGCGTCGCCGGTGAGGAACACGCGGCCGGCGCGGAAGCGGTCGGCCAGGGCGGCGCGGAGGCGGAAGTCGGAGGCCCAGCGCACCTGCGTGATCGCGTCCGGGGCCAGGTGCGTACGGGAGGCCACCAGTTTGCGCACGCCGTCCAGCGAGGGGTCGGGTGCGGTGCCGTCGGGGAAGTTCGCGACGAGCTGGAAGTCGTCGGTGCCGGCCAGCGGGCACAGGGCGAGGAAGCCGTCGCTACTGCCGTCCGCCGGGGGGAAGACGTGCCAGTGCTCGCGGTCGAGCCCGGTGAGGCGCAGGTCGGCGACCAGGGCCGGGGCCGGGTCCAGGGTCTCGCCGGTCATGCCGATGCCGACCAGGCGCCGCACCGCCGACCGGCCGCCGTCGGCCGCCACGACGTACCGCGCCCGCACCGGCTCGCCTGACGCGAACGACACCGTCACCCCGTCGGCGTCCTGCTGCAGCCCGACCGCCTCGCGGCCGAACAGAACCTCGCCGCCGAGCTCGCGCAGCCGGTCGTAGAGCAGCTCCTGCGTACGCCACTGCGGCAGCATCCACGGCACGCCGTGCGGCTCGGCCTCCGTGGGCTCGGCGGCGTCGAACATCCGCTGTTCGCCGAGGCGTTCGCCGTCGCGCCAGAACATGTTCGGCGGGTAGGGGCCGCCCGACGCCATCACCTGCGGCAGTACGCCGAGGTCCTCCAGGACCTCCAGCGTGCGCGGCTGCAGGCCCTTGCCGCGCGATCCGGGGAACAGCCGCGGGCCGCGCTCGGCCAGCGCCGCCGCCACGCCGTGCCGCGCGAGGTCCACCGCGAGGGCCAGGCCGGTGGGCCCGGCGCCGACGATCAGTACGTCCGTGGTCACGGTCATTTCCATCTCCTTAACGTTGTTAAGTTCGACCTGTGCCCAGCATGCGCTTAACGGCGTTAAACTGTCAACCGTGACCCCCCGCAGAACACCGAAACTCGACCGCCGCCTGGTCGCCGACACCGCCCTGCGACTGCTCGACGAGGTCGGCCTGGAGGGCCTGACACTGCGCGCGATCGCGCACGAACTCGACGTCAAGGCACCGGCGTTGTACTGGCACTTCAAGGACAAGCAGGCGCTGCTCGACGAGATGGCGACCGAGATGATGCGCCGCATGGCCGCCGACACCGCCGCCCCGCCGTCCGACGACTGGCGCGACACCTTCCGCACCCGCATGCACGGCCTGCGCGCCCACCTGCTGCGCTACCGCGACGGGGCCAAGGTCTACAGCGGCACGGTCTTCACCGACACGTCCTACGCGGACGGCATGGAGGAGAACCTGCGCGTGCTGGTCGGGGCCGGGTTCACCCCGCGCGCCGCGGCCCGCGCTTGGCTGACGGCGTACAGCTTCACGATCGGTTACGTCATCGAGGAACAGGCCATGGGCCCCGACCCGTTCGCGGGCACCGAGGGGTACGACGTCGAGGCCCGCGCGCAGCGCCTCGCCGCGTACCCGTTGTCCGCCGAGGCGGGGCGCGAGATGTTCCAGGACCACGAGCGGGGCTTCGACGAGGGGATCGGCGCGATCATCGCGGGGGTGGAGGCGACACTGCTCGGTCGCGGGGCCTGACGGTCAGGACGTCAGGACGGTCAGGACGGGGTGTACGAGTACACGGTCGTCGACACCGCGCAGATGCTCGGCGGCACCACCTCCGCGCGCAGCACCTTGGCCGTCGGGTCGTAGTCGACGCCCTCGGCCTCGAAGGTGCCGGTGCAGATGCTGCGCTGAGGCAGCGTCAGCAGAGCGGTGACCGTGCCGGTGACCGCCGTGCCGTCCAGGGCGTGCGGCAGATCGACCTGCAGCAGGTCCTTCGCGGTGTCGTCGGAGGCGCACACCAGCCGGGTGTCCGAGACGAAGTCGCAGCCCTGGATGTCGCTGACCTGCTTGTCCAGGGTGATCTGCCCCGCCTGCGACAGTGTCCCGCCGGTCGCCGGCGTCGAGGCGTTGAGCAGCGGCGCCGGGAACACCTGCAGCCGGTTCTGGTCGCCCCACTCGCCCGAGACCAGCCATTGCGCGTCGGGCGAGATCGCGGCGAAGGAGTTGTTGAGCTTCTCGCCCGCGTCGAGCTGATGGACGTACGTGTACTGCTGCCCGGCCGGGGTCGTGACCGCGTACATCTTCGACGTCGCCGTGTCCTCGCCCTGGTACGCGTCGAAGACATAGCCCTTCGCCGCGTCCGGGTCGCCGACATGCACCCAGCCCTGGATCCGCAGCGACAGCGGGACCGACCCCAGCCCCCGGTACACCAGCGAGCCGTCGGCCAGGCTGGCCAGCCCCTGGCTGCCGGTGAGGGAGCTCACGGATGCCGAGCCCGCCTCCGTCCAGCCGCCGGGGGAGGCGGCGTGGACGGTGGCGGTCGCGGCGGCGGTCAGGGTCACGGCGCCGGCCAGTACGGCGGCGGTGCGCAGCGCGGGCTTCATGGCACGCGAGCGTAGACGGGCCACGCCGCGCGCTCTACGCGTAAGTCAGCCGAAAGGTCAGCCGACGTAGTCGAAGTTGGCCGGATCCGGGCCGAGGCGGTGGCCGTTGTCGAGGGCGCCGATGGCGGCGACGTCGTCGGAGTCGAGCTCGAAGCCGAAGACGTCGAGGTTCTCGCGGATGCGGGAGGGGGTGACGGACTTGGGGATGACCACATTGCCGAGCTGGAGGTGCCAGCGCAGCACGATCTGGGCCGGGCTGCGGTCGTGCTTGGCGGCGAGGGCGGCCAGTGCCGGTTCCGTCAGCAGGCCCTTGCCCTGGCCGAGGGGGGACCAGGCCTCGGTGGCGATGCCGTGGGCGGCGTGGAAGGCGCGCAGCTCGCCCTGGGGGAGGTTGGGGTGCAGCTCGATCTGGTTGACGGCGGGGACGGTCGAGCCGCTGTCGAGGAGGTGCTGGAGCTGGGCGACGGGGAAGTTGGAGACGCCGATCGCCTTGGTGCGGCCGTCGGCGTACAGCTTCTCGAAGGCGCGCCAGGTGTCGGGGTACAGACCGCGCCCGGGGGTCGGCCAGTGGATCAGATAGAGGTCGAGGTAGTCCAGGCCGAGCTTGTCGAGCGAGGCGTCGAAGGCGCGCAGCGTGGCGTCGTAGCCCTGGTCGGAGTTCCAGAGCTTTGTGGTGACGAAGAGCTCCTCGCGGGGCAGCCCGGCGGCGGCGAGGGCCTGGCCGGTGCCCTTCTCGTTCTCGTAGATCGCGGCGGTGTCGATGCTGCGGTAGCCGGCTTCCAGGGCGCTGGAGACGGCGGCCGCCGCCTCGGTGTCCGGCACCTGCCAGACGCCGAAGCCCAGCTGCGGCATGCGCACGCCGTTGTTGAGGGTGATGAAGGGGACCTTGCTCACGAGATACCTCCGCTGAACCGGTGCCGCGCCCTCCGGCGCCGTACGGATCAAGGGTAGGGCCGGTCCGCCTGTGTCCTTCGCACAGGTCAGGAGTGTGTTTCTCACGTGAGCCTGGTGACAGACGGCGGTTGTCCGTCCCACCGGCCTCTGCGATCGTCGAAGGGGGCGGCGGACGATCCTGCATTGCATCGGGCAGGAGAGCGACCGGAAGGCTTTGCCGTGGACAAGCGCTACGAGGCGTACTGCCTCACGGACCAGCATTTCTACGACGTGCCGGTCCGGGAACAGGGCCGGGGCGGGTTCGCGCGTGCCCGCAGTCCGGCCCCGCGGTACTGGACGCGCCACGAGCTGGACGACTGGCTGGTTCTGCGGCCGGACGGCCTCGAACTCCCCGTGCAGGGCTGGAAGATCCACGCCTCGGCCTGCATGGACGACGCGGAGGCGATCCTGGACACGGTGTGGGACTACTGCGTCCCCCGGCGCATCCCCTTCAAGTTCCTTCCCGGCAGGGAGACCCTGTTCCTCGCGAACGCGAAGTACGCGCATCGCGGGTCCAGCGGGAAGTTCGTGACCGTCTATCCCGAGGACGAGGACCAGTGCGAGCGCGTCCTCACCGAACTGGGCGGCCTCCTGAAGGGCCGCGACGGACCGTACATCCTCAGTGACCTGCGCTGGGCGGACGGTCCGCTCCACATCAGGTACGGCGCCTTCGCCGACCGCTACTGCGTGTCGCCCGAGGGCACGGTGGAGCAGGCGGTGGAGGACCCCTCCGGCCGGCTGGTGCCGGATGTGCGGGGGCCGGTCTTCAGGCCGCCGCCGTGGGTCCGGCTGCCACCGTTCCTCGAACCCCACCTCGCCGCGCGCGCGGCCATGGACGTCACCGGCCTGCCCTACCGGATCGACAAGGCGCTGCACTTCTCCAACGGCGGCGGACTGTACGCCGCGCAGGATCTTCGTACCGGCGAACGCGTCGTCCTGAAGGAGGCGCGCCCGTACGCGGGGCTCACCCCGGACGGCGCCGACGCAGTCACCCGGCTGCACCGGGAGCGGGAGGCTCTGGAGAGGCTGCGCGGACTGGACTGTGTACCCGAGCTGCGCGACCACTTCGAGCTGGGCGGCCATCACTTCCTCGTCGAGGAGTTCATCGAGGGTCCCGGCCTGCACACGCTCATGGTCCAGCGCTCCCCGCTGACCGCGCTGGAACCCGGTGCCACCGCGTTCGCCGACTACACCGACTGGGCTCTCGGCGTGATCCGGCAGGTGGAGGAGGCAGTCGCGGCAGTGCATGAGCGGGGGTTGGTGATCGGCGATGTGCACACCTTCAACATCTTGGTCCGCCCGGACGGCCGGGTGGCGCTGATCGACTTCGAGGGGGCGTCCGATGTCGCCGACGCACGGCACCAGACGCTGGCGGCCCCGGGATTCCTCGCCCCGGAGGATGCCACCGGATTCGACATCGACCGGTACGCGCTGGCGTGTCTGAGGCTGTTCCTGTTCATGCCGCTGACCGGCCTGATCGAGCTGGACGCGGGCAAGGCCGCGCAACTGGCCAGGGAGACGGCCCGGTTGTTCCCGGTGCCGCGCCCGTTCCTCGACGAGGCGGTGCGCCGGGTCAGCGGCGACAGCGCCGACGGGGACGGTGGGATCGACGCCGGGGCGGACGACGAACCCCGGCTGGAACCCGACCACGCCGGATGGCTGCGCGCCAGGGACTCGATCACCGCCGGAATCCTGGCCGACGCCACCCCGCACCGCGACGACCGGCTCTTTCCCGGTGACATCGAGCAGTTCACCGTCCCCGGCGGCGGCCTGAACCTCGCGCACGGCGCGGCGGGCGTGCTGTACGCGCTGGACGTGACGGGCGCCGGACGCCGCCCGGACCACGAGGACTGGCTGATCCGGCGGGCCATGAGCCCGCAACCGGGGACCCGGTTCGGCCTCTACAACGGCCTGCACGGCATCGCGTACGTCCTGGAGCACTTCGGGCACCACGAGGAGGCCGTGAAGATCCTCGACCGGTGCCTGGACGAACGGTGGGAACAGCTGACCAGCGACCTCAAGGGCGGGCTGTCCGGCATCGGGCTCAACCTTGTGCACTTCACGACCGCCACCGGCGACCCCGCGTACCGCGACGCGGCGCTGCGCGCGGCGGAGGTCGTCGCCGACCGCCTCGGCCCCGCCGACGGCGTGCCGGAGATCAGCGGCGGCACCCACCCCAGGGCCGGTCTGATGTACGGCTCCGCCGGGCCCGCGCTGCTGTTCCTGCGGCTGTACGAACACGACGGCGATCCGGCGTACCTCGACCTGGCGGCCACGGCACTCCGCCAGGACCTGCGGCGCTGCGTACGGCGCGAGGACGGCTCGATGGACGTCAACGAGGGCTTCCGGACCATGCCGTACCTCGCCGACGGCAGCGTGGGCATCGGACTGGTGCTCGATGAGTACCTCGCCCACCGCGACGACGAGCGGTTCACGGCCGCCGCCGACGCCATCCGCAGGACGGCCCGCGCGCCCTTCTATCTCGAACCAGGGCTGTTCGACGGCGTCGCCGGGATGATCCTCCACCTCGGCCGCGCCCATCCGCCCGGTACGGCCGTCGCTCGGGACCCCGTGATCGCGGAGCACGTACGCCACCTGGCCCGCTACGCCGTCCTCCACGACGGCCACCTGGTCTTCCCCGGCGAACAGCTGATGCGGCTGTCCACGGACCTGGCCACCGGCAGCGCGGGCGTGCTGCTCGCCCTGGGCGCCGCCTTCCACGGCCGGCCCGCCGGACTGCCGTTCCTCACCGCTGCGGCCGGCACGGCTTCCGACGGCACAGCTTCCGACGGCACGGCGTCCGCAACACAGGCTTCTCCCGTCCCCACTCACGTCACCGGAATGGAGGTGAGGACACATGTCGCTCCTCGACCTGCAGGGCCTGACCATTGAGCCCGAGGCCGGACAGGGACCGCCGCCGGGTAGCCGCGCGAGTAAGGGCTGCTTCAACACCGGAGGCGGCAGCAACTGGAGCATCCTGTTCTGCGGCCACTGACCATCCGACCACTACGGCGGGGACGCCCCAGGTGTCCCCGCCCCCGCTGTCCGGCGGCGGACCGAACGAGGACGGACCGTATGGCGACGCAGCAGCCCGTGGACCGGCGTGCGGCGGACAGCCTGCTGCTCACCGCCGTCCGGCGCAGCGGTGCCTGGGCCGGCGTCCTGGCCGCCACGTCGATGCTGCTCGCCGGGCTGTACGTGGCGCTCCCGGCTGTCATGGGCCGTGCGCTGGACGCCGTGCTGGGCCGCGGGGGCTCCGCCCTGTGGCTCTCCCTGACCGCCGTCTGCGTCGCCCTGCTGGTGGCGTGCGACGCGGCCGACGACTTCGCGGGCGCCGTGGCCAACGCCCGTTCCACGGCGTGGCTGCGGCACACCCTGCTGCGGCACGTGCTGGGCATGGGCGACCGCGCCACCCGGCGGTTCGCCCCCGGGGACCTGGTGACCCGCATGGTGGGCAACACCGTCCAGGCCGGCAGTGCCCCCTCGGGCCTGGTGTGGGCCGTCACCGAACTCGTACCCCCGGCCGGGGCCGTGGTGGCCCTGGCCCTCATCGACCCCTGGCTCTGCCTGACCTTCCTCGCAGGGCTCCCGCTGGTCGCCTGGCTGGTGCGGTCCTTCGTCCACGACGTCTCCGACCTCAACGACAACTACTTCGCCGCTCAGGGCCGCATCGCCGCCCGGCTCACCGACGCCCTCGCAGGAATCCGGACCGTCACCGCCGCCGGCACCCTGGACCGCGAGGCCGGCCGCGTACTGGCCCCGGTGCCCGAACTGCACCACTACGGCCTCGGGATGTGGCGCGCCGTCGCCCGGGTCTCGGCACGGAACGCCCTCGTCGTGCCCCTGCTGGAGGTCGCCGTGCTCGCGGTGGCGGGTCTGGAACTCAGCCGGGGACGGATCACCCCCGGGCAGCTGCTGGCCGCGAGCGAGTACGTCCTGCTGGCCACCGGCGTCAGCTCCCTCGTGGCATCGGTCAACCGGCTGGCCTTCGCCCGCGCCACCGGCGGCCGGCTCGCGCAGGTGCTCGCCGAACCCACCGTGCGGTACGGCGGTGCCCGCCTGCCACCGGGCGGCGGGCGGCTGGAGTTCCGGCACGTGACCGTACGCAGGGGCGACGGCGCCGGTACCGCGCTGGACGGCGTGGACCTGGACCTTCCGGCCGGCGCACTGATCGCCGTCGTGGGACGTTCGGGATCCGGCAAGTCGCTGCTGGCGGCGCTCGCCGGGCGGCTGGCCGACCCGGACGAGGGGGAGGTGCGGCTCGACGGCGTGCCGCTGCCTGACCTGGACCGCGGCGAGCTGCGGCGGGCGGTGGCGTACGGTTTCGAGCGTCCGGTGCTGCTGGGCGAGACCTTCGCCGAGGCCATCGCCTTCGGGCCGCGTACGCCCTCGGCCGCCGAAGTGGCCGAGCGGGCCGCGGCGGCCCGGGCCGACACCTTCATCCAGAGCATGCCCGCCGGTTACGGCACCCGGCTCGCCGATGCCCCGCTTTCGGGCGGGGAGACCCAGCGCGTCGGGCTGGCCAGGGCCTTCGTACAGGCGGGACGCCTGCTGGTGCTCGACGACGTCACCGCCAGCCTCGACACGGTCACCGAGCACCACATCAGCCGGGTGCTCACCGGGGCGCTGGCGGACCGCACGCGGCTCGTCGTCACCCACCGGGCCTCCACCGCGGCCCGCGCCGACCTGGTCGTCTGGCTCGGATCGGGCCGCGTATGCGGGCAGGGTACGCACCACGGACTGTGGGCGGACCCGGGCTACCGGGCGGTGTTCCAGCCGGGGCCCGACCCGGGGCCGGACGAGGGCGGCGCGCCGTGAAGGGGCCGGTGAGCGGACTACTGCGCTCCGCACTGCACCGGCGACGCCGGGAGTTCACCCGGCTCGCGGCCTGGTCGCTGGTGCAGGCGGTGCCGGCCCTGCTGTCCGGCTGGCTGGTCGCACGCGCCATCGACGACGGATTCCTGGCGGCCCACAGCGCCGAGGGCTTCGGCTGGCTCGGACTGCTGGCGGGCGCGATCGTCCTCGGGGCGTGGGGGACCCGGCATGTCACGCTGGGGCTGGCGGAGGTCGTCGAGCCGCTGCGGGACGAGCTGGTCGGCCGCGTGACCACCGGTACGCTGCGCCGGTCCGCCCGTCTCGGACGGCCCGCCGACACGGCGGGCGTGGCGCGGCTGACCGAGCAGGTGGAGATCGCCCGCGAGTCCTACGGGGCGGTGGTGATGTTCGTGCAGACCTTCGTCATCACTGCGGTGAGCGTGCTCGTGGGGCTGGCCGCGCTGGATCCCGCCCTGCTGGTGCTGGTCGTGCCGCCGCTTGCGGCGGGGCTCGGCCTCTTCCTCGCCATGCTGCGCGCGATGGCGGCCCGTCAGCGGGCGGTCGTCCTGGCCGACGAGGCCGTCGCCGACACCGCGAGCGAGGTCACCGGCGGGCTGCGCGACGTTGTCGCCTGCGGCGCCGAGGACCGCGTACAGGACAAGGCCGGCGCCCGGGTGGACGACGCCGCGCGCGCCTCCCGCGCGCTGGCCGGGGTCACCGCCCTGCGGACTGTCGTGCTGGGCCTCGGCGGCTGGGCGCCGGTCGTGCTGATCCTGGCCGGAGCCCCCTGGCTGGTGCGGGGCGGTGTGACGGCGGGGGCGATCCTGGGCGCGCTGACGTATGTCTCGCAGAGCCTGCAACCGGCGCTGCGGGGCCTGGTACAGGGCCTGGGCGGCAGCGGGCTGTGGCTGGTCGTCACCCTGGGCAGGATTCTGGAGGCGTCCGGAACGCCGCCTCCGGGAGCCGTGGCCAGGGGCCGGACCGGGCGGCCGCACGGGTCCCGGGTCGAGCTGGCGGACGTCACCTTCGGCTACGCCCGCTCCGCGGAACCCGTGATCCGGGACCTCCGCCTCGACCTCCCGCCCGGCACGCACCTGGCGGTCGTCGGCCCGAGCGGCGTCGGCAAGTCCACCCTCGCCTCGCTGATCGCGGGCCTCCTCGAACCCCGGTCCGGCAGCATCCGCCTGGGCGGCGTGCCGGTCCGCTCCCTGGACCCCGGCCCCGGCATGCTCTCCCGCTCCCGCGTGCTGATCCCGCAGGAGGCGTACGTTTTCGCCGGCACCCTCCGGGAGAACCTGGCCTACCTCGAACCCGCGGTCACCCGGTCCGGCCTCGACGCCGCCGTCCGCGCGGTCGGCGCGGGCCCGCTCGTGGAGCGACTCGGCGGCTACGACGCCCCGGTGGACCCCGGACAGCTCTCCGCCGGGGAAAGGCAGCTGATCGCCCTCGTCCGCGCGCTCCTGCCCCCCGCGCTCCTCGTCCTCCTGGACGAGGCGACCTGTCACCTCGACCCCGCAGCCGAGGCCGTGGCCGAGCGCGCCTTCGCCCGCCGCCCCGCCACCCTGATCGTGTGCGCCCACCGCCTCAGCTCCGCCCTGCGCGCCGACCTCGTCCTCGTCATGGACGGTCCCCGTTGCCGCCTGGGCACCCACGCGGAGCTGATGGCCGACTCCGCCCTGTACCGCGACCTGGTGGGGCACTGGGAGGCAGCCCCCGGCGATCCGGTGGGCGTTCGCCACGGATCTGCGGCCGACGCGGACGAGTGAGTGTCCCCCTACAGCCAACCGGACTCGCGGGCGATGCGGATCGCGTCGATGCGGTTGCGTGCCCCGACCTTGCGTGAGACGGCGTTCAGGTGATTGCGCACCGTCCCCACCGACAGCGACAGCTGACCCGCGATGTCCCGCGTCGGAGTGCCGTCCGCCGCCAGCCGCAGGACTTCCCGCTCCCTGGGGGTCAGCGGGTTCTGCGCCGCGTCGATCGCCAGCAGCGCCAGCTCCGGGTCGATGAACCGGCCACCCTCGGCCACCTTGCGGATACCGTCGGCCAGGGCGCCGGACGGCCCGTCCTTCCCGACGATGCCGGGAACTCGAAGGGCCAGCGCCTTGTGCAGGACCAGGGGGGCGGCGGCGCCGGCCACCAGGACGGTCCGGCATTCCGGAAGCCGTGAGGCCAGCTCGCGCGAAGCCGCGAGCGCCCAGCCCTCCTGGCCGTCGATGTCGATGACGGCCACGTCGGGGCGGTACGACATCGCGCGTGCGACGGCCTGGGCGCTCCCCGCCGACTCCGCGACCACCTCGATGTCCTCCTCGCGGGCCAGCAGGGCGGCGAGTGCTCCGCGCACAAGATCGGTTTCCTCGACGAGAAGAACACGGATCACCATCGCTCCCACCCGGCCGTTCCCGGCCTTCCTCGCATGACGCCCGGTCAGGTTGACGGCGCCAGACGAAGTATCTCCGTCCGTGCGGCGGATCGCGGGTATGCGGCCCCGGAGCGCCGGGCGGTGCGTCAGCCCTGGTAGAGCAGCTCGATCTCCTGTGCGTACGCCTTCTCGATGGCTTTGCGCTTGAGTTTGAGCGAGGGCGTGAGCAGGCCGTGCTCCTCGGAGAACTGGCCGGACAGGATGCGGAAGGTGCGGATCGACTCGGCCTGCGAGACCAGCGTGTTGGCGGCCACGACGGCCCGCCGGATCTCGGCCTCCAGGTCCGGGTCGCGGACCAGGTCGGCGATGGAGGGGACCGGCTTGTCGTGCATGCCCAGCCAGTGGGTGACGCCGTCGGGGTCGAGGGTGATCAGGGCGGAGATGAAGGGGCGGTCGTTGCCGAGGACGACGCACTGGCCGACCAGGGGGTGGGAGCGCACGCGCTCCTCCAGGGGCACCGGGGAGACGGACTTGCCGCCGTTGGTGACCAGGATCTCCTTCTTGCGGCCGGTGATCGTGAGGTAGCCGTCCTCGTCGAGGGCGCCGAGGTCGCCGGTGGCGAGCCAGCCCTCGTGGAGGAGTTCGTGGGTGGCCTTGGGGTTGTTGAGGTAGCCCTCGAAGACCTGGTCGCCGTAGAGCCAGATCTCGCCGTCGTCGGCGATGTGGACGGTGGTGCCGGGGATGGGCAGGCCGACGGTGCCGAAGCGGGTCTGCTCGGGCGGGTTGGCGGTGGCGGCGGCGGTGGACTCGGTGAGGCCGTAGCCCTCGAAGATACGGACGCCGGCGCCGTCGAAGAACAGGCCCATCCGCCGGTCCATCGCCGAGCCGCCGGAGAAGGCGTGCCTGACCCGGCCGCCGAGGGCGGCGCGCACCTTGCCGTAGACGAGCTTGTCGTAGAGCTGGTGCTGCACGCGCAGGCCGGCGGTCGGGCCGGGGCCGGTGCCGAAGGCCTTGGCCTCCATCGCTTCGGCATGCCGCACGGCGACGTCGACGGCCTTCTCGAAGACGCCGAGCTTGCCTCCCGCCTCGGCCTTGCGGCGGGCGCCCTGGAAGACCTTCTCGAAGACGTACGGGACGGCGAGGACGAAGGTCGGCTTGAAGGTGGCCATCGCCGGGAGCAGTTCGGCCGCGGCCAGATTGGGCTGGTGGCCCAGGCGCACCCGGGCACGGACGGCGGCGACCTCGACCATCCGGCCGAAGACGTGGGCCAGGGGGAGGAAGAGGAGGGTGGAGGCCTCGTCGCCGGGTTTGGAGTGGAAGACCGGCTCGTAGAGGTTGATGACGTTGTCGGCCTCGGCCATGAAGTTGGCGTGGGTGATGACGCAGCCCTTGGGGCGGCCGGTGGTGCCGGAGGTGTAGATGACGGTGGCGATGGCCTCGGGGGTGACGGCGTTGCGGTGCCGGTGCACGACGTCGTCGTCGATCTCGGTGCCGGCGGCGGCGATCTCGGCGAGGGCGTCGGAGTCCAGCTGCCACAGGCGGGTGAGCTGCGGCAGCTCGTCGATGACGGCGCCGATGGTCATGGCGTGGTCCTCGTGCTCGACGACGCAGGCGACGGCCGCGGAGTCGTGCAGCATCCAGCGGACCTGCTCGGAGGAGGAGGTGGGGTAGATGGGGACGGGCTGCGCCCCGATGCTCCACAGGGCGAAGTCCAGCACCGTCCACTCGTAGCGGGTCCTGGACATCAGGCCCACCCGGTCGCCGAAACGTATCCCCTGGGCCAGCAGGCCCTTGGCGACGGCCATCACCTCGTCGCGGAAGCGCGCGGTGGTCACGTCCTGCCAGGGGGCGTCGGCGGGCGCGTCGGCGGCGTCGGCGGGGGACTCGGCCGGTGCTGTCGTACGGCGTCCGAGCACGACTCGGTCCGGCTCCTCGGTGGCGTTGACGAACACCGCGTCCGCCAGACCGCCCGCCTGGGGTGCCGTCACCAGTGGGGGAATGGTGAACTCGCGCAAAAGTCGCTCCTCGACCGCTCGGGGCGCCCGTAAGGTACCTGATCCTCAGGAGCGGGGGGAGAGGTCGTGCGATCACCCGCAGTGACGTCGAGTAGCACGTTTGTGCTGGTGGCGGGGATCGTCCCTGTTACCGCAAGGAACGCCGGCCGCGCGCCGGACCGTGGGGTCCGGCGCGCGACCGGCGATCTCCACCAAATCTGCTCGCGCCCATCACTGTTGACTCAGCTACGGCACGGCGGCCGGTGACTCTACGGAAGCGTGACCGGGCTGTTGTGGGGGCTGCTCGGGTTGCCCTGACTGCTGCTCGGGTGCCTTGGTCCGCACGAGGACCAGTACGGCCACGCCGGCCAGCAGTCCTGCCGTACCGGCCGCCACGGCGGCCGTGTTGAGCCCTGACGCGAAGGCGGCCCGCAGGGCGTGGTCGACGGTGTCGCGTTGTGCGGCCGGTATCCGGGCGAGCAGTTCGCGAGCCCCGCCGCCGGCCAGGACCCGGGCCGTGGTGTGGGGATCCTGTATACCGTCGACAGTCAGCGAATTCTGCATACGATTTGTCAGCAGTGTCCCGAAGACGGCGACCCCGAGCGCGTACCCGAGCTGGCGCATCGTGTTCACCGCGCCGCCCGCCATCCCCGCCTGCCGTGGCGGTACGCAGGCCAGCGCCGCCGAAGCGACAGCCGGGTTGACCAGCCCGACGCCCAGCCCGGCCAGTACCAGGCCCGCCGTCAGCGCCGCCCACCCCGAGTCCGCGTCCAGCACCGCCTGCGCCAGCGCGCCCGCACCGATCAGCAGCAGCCCGCCCCCGACCACCCACCGGTGCGGAGCCCCGTGCAGCAGCCGCCCGCCGAGCCCCGCCGCCAGGAACGCCGCCACCGCGAGCGGGATCAGCACCAGGCCGCCGCGCACCGGGCTCATGCCGAGCACCGTCTGCAGCCACAGCGAGGTGTACGGCAGGAAGCCGAAGGCCGCCGAGTTGAGCGCGACCGTGCCCACCATCACCCCGAGGAAGGAGCGGTTGCCGAACAGCCGCAGATCCAGCATCGGATGGGCCGCCCGCCGCTCGGCCACCACGAACAGCGCCAGCGCGACGGCGGAGGCGGCCAGCGTGCCGAGCGTGCGGCCCGAGCCCCAGCCGACCGTGTCGGCGCGGATCACCGCATACGTCGCAGTGCCGGCGAAGGCGGCGAACGCCGCCGTACCGGCCCAGTCGATCCGCGCGCCCGCGCCGCCCCGCGACTCACGGACCACCCGCAGCGTGAGCCAGACCGCCGCCGCGCTCACCGGCAGATTGACGAAGAACACCCACCGCCAGCTCAGCCCCTGCGTCAGCAGCCCGCCCAGCACCGGCCCGAGCGCCGCCGCCGCACCGCTGACCGCGCCCCACACCCCCAGCGCCACCGACCGGTCCCGGCCCTGGTAGGCCGCCCCCAGCAGCGACAGCGTGGTCGCGAACATCGCGGTCGCGCCCACCCCCTGCACCGCCCGCATCGCCACCAGCGCACCGGCGTTCGGCGCCAGCCCGCACGCCAGCGAGGCCACCGCGAACAACGCCGTCCCCGCCACGTACACCTTCCGCCGCCCGATCACATCGGCCGCCGAGCCCGCGCCGAGCAGCAGCGCGGCGAGCGCCAGCGCGTAGACGTCGATCACCCACTGCAACTGCGACAGCGACGCGTCCAGCGTGTCCGCGATGTCCGGCAGCGCCACGATCACGATCGTCACGTCGATCAGCAGCATGAATGTCCCCAGACAGACCGCCACCAGCGGCCCCCACTTGCGCATCGCTCTCTCTCCCTCTTCGGTGTTCCGTTGCCGTACGATCGCCATCCGGCGCCCGAATGCACCAGCCAAAGCGACCTCGGCGCCGGATTCCGACAGCACAGAGGTGATCAGCGGTGGATTCCCACGACCGCGGGCTGACCGACGAGCAGCTCCTGCACGCCCTGACGCTCGATCCCAGAGCCCCCTTCAGCCGGATCGCCGCCGTCCTCGGCGTCTCCGACCAGACGGTCGCCCGCCGCTACCGGCGGCTGCGCGCCGACTTCGGGATGCGCGTGATCGGCATGACCGACGGCGCACGCCTCGGCCGCACCCGCTGGATCCTGCGGCTGCGCTGCACCCCCGACGCCTCCGTGACCATCGCCAAGGCCCTCGCCCGCCGCCCCGACACGGCATGGGTCCGGCTGACCTCAGGCGGCACGGAGCTGTTCTGCGTCACCGACTCCGACCGCGACGAATACGACGCCCTGCTGTTCGGCAAGCTCCCGCGCACCCCGAGCATCGTCGAGATCAGAGCCATGTCAGTGCTGCACGTCTTCTACGGCGGCGTCCAGGGCTGGTTCACCAAGGGCGACAGCCTCACCCCCGAGCAGAACGCCGCGCTGCGCGTGCCCGCCTACGACCACGACCACCACCCCGGCGGCCCGTTCCGCCTCGCCCCCGAGGACGAGCCGCTGCTCGCCGCCCTCGCGGAGGACGGCCGCGCCTCCTACCCCGAGCTGCACCGGGCCACCGGCCGCTCGGAGTCAGCCGTCAAACGACGCCTTGAACAGCTCGTACGCGCCGGAGTTCTCTATTTCGACGTTCAATTCGACTCTGTACTGCTCGGCTACGACGCCCAGGCCGTACTCTGGCTCACAGTCGCGCCATCCGCGCTCGCCACGGTCGGTGAGGCGCTCGCCGGCCACCCCGAGACCGCCTTCGTCGCCGCGACCACCGGTACTTCCAATCTGGTCACTTCGGTCATCTGCCGTGACCACGCCGGTATTTACGCATACCTCAATGAAAAAATCGGAGCCCTGGACGGGGTGCGGCATGTGGAGACCGCGCCTGTCGTACGTAAATTCAAACAGATGACGTACGAAGAACGCAGATAGTCACAGGTGCTCTTGCGCAATGGTGACTACGTGCTTCATCGTACGCACGACCAACGCGACCACCGGGGGGTGGGTACGACGGAAATGACAGGGGAACAGATCCCCGACAGAACCTCCGGAACCACCGGAACAACAGAGACCGCAGGTATTACCGGCA
>Ga0307508_10003470_pt1 | contig 15930 bp, 17 predicted proteins | sample 9_EM_MG_FD_203089 | JGI IMG/M metagenome (GOLD analysis project Ga0307508, IMG submission 203089) | Populus trichocarpa ectomycorrhiza microbial communities from riparian zone in the Pacific Northwest, United States - 9_EM | ecosystem: Host-associated > Plants > Roots > Unclassified | place...
TGGCGAGCTTTATGGCATGGTTAGCACAGCTCTCAGAGTGACAGAGACACCGGGAAGTTGTAGAATACACAGTGACGAGTCGATGTCAATGAGGGTGCCGGTGGCGAGGACGATAGCTAGTAGGAGGCGGCGACCACGATGGCGAGCTTTGTGGCATGGTAGGACGACGAGGAGTATCTAGGACGAGGTGAAAGGAGAAGAAAAAAGGGGTCTAGGAGCGATGAGGACGCCGAACCTTGCGCAAGCGCAAGTGTTGGTAATGGCTTGGCGCTTTGCATTGACATCATACACGCCGCGTCCTACTCGCTATCTATCGTTCTCGCTGCCAGCAATATCATTGACATCATACTCGTCACATCGTATTGTACCAGCTCCCACCGCTGTTCCTGTCACTCGGAGAGCTGTGCTAACCATGCCACAAAGCTCGCCATCGTGGTCGCCGCCTCCTACTAGTTATCGTCCTCGCCGCCGGCACCCTCATTGACATCGACTCGTCACTGTGTATTCTACAACTTCCCTGTGTCTCTGTCACTCTGAGAGCTGTGCTAACCATGCCATAAAGCTCGCCATGATACTCGCCGCGTTGTACTCGCTATCGTCCTCGCGGCGTCTTACTCGCTATCGTCCTCGCCGCATCCTACTCGCTATCATACTCGTCGCGTCCTACTCGCTCCCATACTCGTCACGTCTTACTCGCTCTCATACTCGCCGTGTCCTACTCGCTACCGTCCACGCTGCCGGCGTCCTCATTGCCATCCTCCTCATAGTCGTCGTGCTCCTCGCGTCGTGCTCATCGCGTCGTGCTCATCGCGTCGTGTTCATCACGTCGTGCTCATCGCGTCGGGCTCATCGCGTCGGGCTCATCGCGTCGTGTCGTATTTGCCAACTTTCCTTTGTTACCGACACTCAGAGCAATGTTACGCGCGTCAAAAACAGCGGTGATGGATGTGACGCTGGGTGCTTGTGCTGGAAACGCGAAGTGTGGTAGTAGCATATATAGATGTACATTAGATATAAAGAATAGAACTGGACTGAGTCACTATGCCTGGAACCCGCTGCATGTTTGTGAATGCGACGCGAGTATTTGCTGTGATGTTCCGTGCCTTGACAGCCAGCGTAACCACGGTGCCATGACATGCGTCGTCCGGATGCCATTTGCCCTGACACGGCTGCGTCCAGAAGGAAAATGCCCTGACACGGCTGCGTCCAGAAGGAAAATGCCCTGACAAGGCTGCGTCCAGAAGGAAAATGCCCTGACACGGCTGCGTCCAGAAGGAAAATGCCCTGACACCATGCGTCCAGAACGAAAATGCCCTGCCACGCTCCGTCCGGTAAGGAGATGCCGTGGCGAGCTGCGCCCGGGCGCATGGTGCCGTGGCGAGCTGCGTCCGAATTCACATTGCATGTGCGTTTTGCGTTGGGAGCGGTATGTGCGCTGCCAGGGTGTATCCAGAGTGTCCCTAGCGCCTGGTGCGTCAGGACGCAGCCTGTGCGTCCAGACGCACATTTTTTTTCCTGATGTACTCTCCGCATTCTACTCTCTATCATCCTTGCCACTGGCATCCTCATCGCCATCCTCCTCATCGTCGTGCTCATCGCGTCATGTCGTTTTTGCCAACTTTCCTTTGTTTCCAACACGCAGGGCAATGCTACTCAGATCAAAACAGCATTACCACTTGATCGCAACGATGGGCGTGACGCTGGGTGCTTGCGCTTGGAGTGCAAAGTGTGGTACTAGCATATATAGATGTACATTAGATATAGAGAATAGAACTGGATTGAGTCACTATACCTGGAATCCGCTGTGTGTTTGCGAATGCGAAGCGAGTATTTGCTGCGATGTTCTGCGCCTTGACAGCCAGCGTGACCGTGGTGCCATGACATGCGTCGTCTGGACGCGTCCAGTAGGAAAATGCCCTGACACGGCTGCGTCCAGAAGGAAAATGCCCTGACAGGGCTGCGTCCAGAAGGAAAATGCCCTGCCACACTCCATCCAGTAGGCAGATGCCATGGCAAGCTGCGTCCGGATGCACGGTGCCGTGGTGATCTGCGTCCGAGTTAAGCAGGTTGCGTCCGAAACGTCCAGTGTGTCTAATGCGTCCAGACGCTCAGGACGCAATTATTTTTTTTCCTGATGGAGAACTGTCTTCCGACTCTGATCCAGATGATGAGACAACTGTCAGCGAGCCTGAAGATATAGGTACGGACAGTGAGGGAGAAGACAATGGAGAGGAAGAGGAGGCAATAGCAGAAAAATATGTAGTACTACGATACCCAGCTCAACCAGATAAAGGATGGAAGGTGGCAGAGAAATCATTGCTGGGAAACTTGAAAACTACTGCAGGAAAGACAAAGCAATCGAAGTATTATTATAAGGAGAGGGAAAAACGAAAAAAAAAGAAATGGAAGGACTACAACATACCTATGCAGATATTTCTCGCTTTTTTATCGACCCTTCTTCTACCCATGCCGCAGATTTCACAGCCGCCCACCCCTCTTCCTCTCGATTGCTACCACCAGAGTTGGATTTTGAGGATCTGTTCTTCAAAGCAGAATCATTTGCGAATGAGGTTAAAGAGCTGGAATTATGGCTAAAACAACGGAAGGAGATTGTTGGTGACTGGCTGAAGCGAGTTCAAGGCGTACAAGATTTGTTCAGGTTTCAAGGGAGCTTTGTGTATACATCTACAGCAGAAGAGAACCGGAAGGGAAGGTGGATTGAGTACAGCAAGTCCATAGCTGTGAGGTTAGGGAAGGGTCCGAAGTACGTACAATTCCTCCGGCGATGGGAGCGGGACTGGTTTAATACTCGAACTCCTCCACCTTGTCCAATGAGGGGTCGAAATGTGAAACGAAAGAGTTTATTTATGAGGGGTAGCGAGAAACATGTCCATTCTAAAGAGGGGAGCACCGGACACTTATACGAGTGTCCGTGTACTAGCGCTAGTGTGTGACTGTCTATCTACAGAAGCCCTTAGGGTAGCCATGTGCTAAGCACCACAAACTCTAGACGCCACGCTAGCGGCCATGCTAGCCACTCTAGGCGTGGTGTCCACGACGCCCGGAATCCTCCTCCTACAACCACTTCCCTCTCAATAAAACAAGCGCCGCCCCTAAACAAAAAAAAAAAACAAAAAAAACAACAACAAATCCAACTTATAACAATAACCCCTCCCACAATGCTCAGCTGACACCGGTCACTCCCGTTCCATCCACTGGTAGACTCGCAAGCCATTCGCAGCATGGTATTCACCCAGCAGCTCATTGCTGCTGCCCCTCAGGTTTGCCAGTGGTTCCCACGTAGGGTCAACGTAACAGACCTATTTGACCAAATATTCGAGGTCTCGAACAGTGGTACCTCTGTGCTCGCGGATCGACTCAACCTCATACTCAACGGTAGCGGTGGAGCGTAGCGGCGGTTGGAGCAGGTGTTCACAGGTTCTGTCGACTCTTGACAACTTGAGTCATGCGATGTTGAAAACCGGGTATAAGCGCCAGTGCGCTGGGATGTCGAGAACGAAAGCATTCTCGCCGGCTGACTTTAGGATTGTAAACGGACCGGCATATGGATGTTGAAACTTTCGCGAATTGACACTGTCGTTGGCAGTGGAATTGACATTGGCGTAGCCGACTGGCCGCAAACAGGTGTCCAGGAATACCGAATCGCCTATCCGAAACAGGTGCGGCTGACGATGCTCGTTCGGTTCCATCACCATTGTCAATTGGGCCTCTTCCATTCGCTCTCGAAGCATCCGTAGGATGTTGACGAGCCGTTCTGCAAATTCCGTTCCGGGTCTCAAATTTGGTGTCCGCGAATCTGGTGCCAGTAAATCGAGTGGGAGCCTCAGAATGTATCCGATATCCGCCTCAAATGGCGACATTCCTATAGCCTTGTGCTTGGCCACGTTGTAAGTGAACTCCACCAATGGTAACAACCGGCTCCACTGCTCGGGGGATTTGAGTTGCGATATATAGACCTTCAAAAATGTTTCCAGAGTGGTATTCGCCTTTTCCGCTTGACCGTCTAACTGCGGATGGTATGCTGTAGACATCCGGAGCTTAATCCCGAGTTGTGAACACAATGATTGCCAGAAGCTGGAGGAAAATCAGGTGTCCCGGTCAGATACAATCGATACCTGTAGCCCTCGTGATCGAACGTAAGCGTCAATGAATGCCGTTGCGAACTTTTCTGCAGTGAGCTCAGCTTCCTTAACAGGAATCCAATGTGCTCACTTTATCAGGGGATCGATAATTGTTGCTACAGCATCGTAACCGGCTTCCGACGTCGGTAACTTGGTGACGAAATCGATGTTGACCCGTTCCGCACGTTCGAGTGGAATCGGTAGTGCCTGCAGGAGTCCATACAGCCTGGCATTCTTGTGCTTGATTCGGTGGTATACGTCACATCCAGCAATCCATTCTGCGACCGAATCTGTCAACTTTGGCCAGTAGTACCGAGACCCAACCGCTGCTGCTGTTTTTGCGATGCCGCTATGTACACTGCCCAGAATAGCATCGTGTGCTTCTCGAATGACGTCCGTTCTCAAGAATTTTAGGATACATAACCTTCCGCCCGACGGCTTATGGTACAGCAGGCCTTCTTCGAGTGTGTACGACTTTGCTCGTTCCTTAACACAGCAAGACTGCTTCGAACTTTTCTTTTTGTCCTCGTTTTCGTCGCTATTGCTCAAATATTCTAGAACTGGACCGAAAATTGTGTCCTCCCCATAGCCTTTTCGAACATCATTCAGCCACTCGGTTGAGGCTGACACCCGTATTTCGATGACATTGAGGTACTGCGGATCGACCTTTGGCTGCTCTTCCTGCATATAGGCAATTCAACTGAGTGCGTCGGCCACAACATTCGCTGCTCCAGAAAAGTATTTGACCTCGTAGTCGTGCTGTTGGAGCCTGTCAAGGTGACGCCACTGACGGCGCGTCAGCTTATTTTGTCCTAGGTTATGCTGCAATGATGCATGATCCATATAGATGGTGGTACGTTTCCACCCATGAACGTAGCAGGCCCAATGTTCCAGATTTGCGCTGATTGCAAGAAGCTCTTGGTCGTATGCTGGATACCTCGCCTCGACAGCATGGAGCTTCCTCGAAAAGTATCCCAGTGGCCGTTCCACTAACCTCCCTTCAAACATCTGTTTCTGTGATAGAATGCCACCAATAGCCATGTCCGACACGTCCGTACGAAGGATGAAGTCGGCGTCTGAATTCAAAGTTGCCAACACTGGTGAAGATATCAAGGCCTCCTTGAGGTCCTTGAACTGATCCGCATGTCGGCTGGTCCATACATATTCGCGCTTGGATTTCGAGGCGAGGTCATGTAGCAGATGTGCCCGGTGGGAGAATTTCAGTACAAATTTCCTGTAGTAGCCTGCCAATCCCAGAAACCCGTGGAGTTCCGTTGGCGTTTTGGGTGTTGGCCAATCCTGTACTGCCTTGACCTTCTTTTCTTCTGTGTGAATACCATGTCTATTCACTCTGAAACCAACAAACGACATTTCCAGAGTACGAAACACGCATTTGGCCTCACTAAGACGTAACCGCGCATTCCGTAATGCCTCTAACACACCTTCCACATGTGTCTTGTGTTCTGCCAGCGTTTTCGAAAAAAATCAGAACATCATCGAGATATACAATTGAATTCCGACAATCTGGGTGCAATATTTTGTGCATCATACGCATGAACGCGGCTGGCGCATTTGCAAGTCCGAACGGAATGACCTTATACTAGTAGAATCCATCTGGTGCTATGAACGCGGTCTTGTGGTATTCGTCTGGGTGAACCCGTACTTGGTGGTATCCGCTTGCCAAGTCCTGCTTGGTGAATACACGTGCTCCATGGAGTTTATCCTGCAAGTCCTCGATGTATGGCAATGGATACCGGTCTTTGGCGGTTATTGAGTTCAATCCGCGATAATCGACACACATTCGGAGCGTTGCGTCCAGCTTTTTCACAAAGATTATCGGTGCCGCATAACGTGAGTGAGAGTCCGTCACCCACCCCTTTTCGAGCAGCTTTTTGATCTGGACCTCGAACTCGTTCCTTTCGGACTGTGTCAACCGGTACGGCTGGTGGTGGGGAATTTTTGCCATTGGGTCAGTATGAATGCGGAAGTCGTGCTCCCCTGGTGGCGGAACGCCACTCGGCGGTTGAAAGAGATCGTCAAAATCGCGTCTGATTTGAACTCTCCACTTCCCCAGATCTGCCAGAATGGAATCATCCTCACCGAATTCATCACACATCCGGCGTTCCCAGATGTCGATCACAAAAATCCTATCACCACTGAATCTTGACATCGCCCATCTCGTTTCGTCTGCAGATATCTGATTGATGGATGCCGCTTTGGCTACTGCCACGCAATGGTTGTGAACTTCCTGGCAGCGGCCTTGGTGCGGTCGAAGCCCTTTCAATGCCAGTTTAGGTACAAATGCCAGTCGTCTATCCGTTAGCAATGACCAATCGGCATCCAACAGGTGTAAAACGTTATCTGAATCCACCAGATGGCGTGTCTTCGAGTGCCAATTTTTTCCAATAATAATGTCGTAGGCGCCCTTAAGATCAAACACAGTGTACCAACCGGTAACATCTACGTAATTCCGAGTGATGCTGCGTATCCGTCCATTAAGCCAAACTTGGTACCTATCTTCGGGGGGATGTTTGGTTCCGGCTGTGATAATTGACATGCATCCAGCATGTCAAAAGGGTAAACCGAGCTGTTTTGCAAATGCGGTATCGATATAACAGTATGATGCACCAGAGTCCATTAGGGTGTAGGCTGAGCGAGTTTTGGAATGAGAGGTTTGGACTTTAGTGTAAAAATGTAACAAATCACTTTTATCAATAATGTCTTTCCGTATAACATTAAGGTTTGTCAAATAAAGTCTTGCTCCCTCCCGTTCCCCAGTTGGAGGATGCTCTGTCACTTCTCTCTTGTCTGGCCAACCTCCTTTGATGTACGTACCAGACTTTGTCTCCGGATTGTCAACATTGTCAAGATGCTTGACTGGGATTCACCAATTGGGTTGGCTGGCGCAGTACTGTGACTGCTGCGTGGGTGGTGGATGTTGGGTCGGTTGATACTTCTGGGGTCCATCGCGCCCTCCATGGTGTCCTTCTCGAGGCTTGAATCGCGATTGTATCTTTCCATCGACAATTGTATTTACTTCGTTATTTTCAGTTGGGTTCATGACTAGGATGGCACTTCCGGATGGCATCGGCAGAAATGGGAGAGTGCGCGCGGCGACGATATCCATCATACCGGATAGTGTCATCTGGCTGCCATTGCCGAGGATGTCCATGAGGCATGCCTGCTGGGATATATCGTTTTGCGTTGCTTCTGGCAGCTTGATCAGGTATTCCATCCAGAGAGGGTTTTCCCTGGTAATGGTGAGCGACCCGTCCAGAATGGTGATCAGTTCCAATGCTCTCTGGTTGAACGACAAAACCAGCTGGTGGCTGAACTTCAACGCATACCATTCGCGGCGGATTACCGAGATAGCCCATTCCGGAACGTACTGGCGCTTGAAGAGGACCTTCATGGCATCCCATGTGATATTGTAATTGTACTCCTGCAGAGGAATAGCGTCCACACCATGTTTCTTCATGCTGTTCTCGAACCAGTGGAACACCTTGGCTGTGAGAAAACACCAGAAGGTGTCGATCTTCTGGTTGTCTTCGGATGCCCCTTCATAGACTGCTCCACCCTGTCAAACGAAGTGCTGAACGTCTTCAAGATATTGAGCGATAACCTCCATGTCCTGGGAACCATCAAATCTCTTTGGCTCATGCAGTTTAATTTTTTGAACGATCAGGTTTTGGCTCAAGGTCCCAGCGTGTAGTTTTGTGGCTTGTTCGCTGATGACCAAGAGGTGATCGCAGCGCCGCTTCCAGACTGCCATCTCCACAGAGGCTTCCCGGTGACTCTCGTACCACTGAGCATAGGCATTCAGGACCGCTTCAGCTGAAACAGCTATAACTACTGAGTTTTCATCGCGCAAGAGGTTCGCCTCACCAATCCACTCGAGTAGCTCGCCTAGCCCTAGCCAGAATTTCGGGGTGTTCGACATTGCTCGCTGTTTCGGCATGCCCTGTTTTGCTCGCCACGCTTTTGGAAATACTCGCCGTGCTTGGGAAATGTCTGCCGCGCTTTGGAAATGCTCGCCGTGCTTGGGAAATGTCCGTCGCGCTTTGGAAATGCTCACCGCGCTTTGGAAATGCTCAGCGCTTCTGCCCGATGAACGGGTTATATAGGCAGTAGCTCAGCCCGGTGAACAGGTAGTTGAGACTGCTGGATGGCGTGTGTGTACGGCGTGTGTGTACGGCGTGTGAATACAGCGTGTGAATACGGCGTGTGTGTACAGCGTGTGAAACAGCGTTCGATTTCTTCCCGAATCCGCTCGATTCGCTCAAATTCTTCTCGAATCAGCCCGATGAATGGGTTGGCGTGTGTGTACGGTGTCGGAGTATAGCTCGCCACGCCCTCCTGCAGCTACTTTTCACGCGAGAGTCCGTTCGCTGGGCCGTCCCGTGTCTCGTCGCTCGGTTTCCTTGTTTTCTCGATTTTCTCATTTTCCTCTCGGGATCTTGAAAATGCTCGCCACGCTTTGGAAATGCTCAGCACTTCTGCCCGATGAACGGGTTATATAGGCAGTATCTCAGCCCGGTGAACGGGTAGTTGAGACTGCTGGATGGTGTGTGTGTACGGCGTGTGTGTACGGCATGTGAATATGGCATGTGAGTATCTTTTTCTTGAAGGTCAGCGCACTGTATGTGACTGGAAACAGCTTGGTGAGATGTAAGGTATGGGCCCCGAAATGCCGGCCCCCGCACTTACCACTCGCCGCGCCCTCCCGCAGCTACTTTTCACGCGAGAGTCCGTTCGCTGGGCCGTCCTGTATCTCGTCACTCGGTTTCCTCGTTTTTCCGATTTTCTCGTTGTCCTCTCGGGATCTTGATGTTTCTGCGCCCTCCTTCTGCTCGTCGCTGGTCGTGCGGGGCAGGGAAATAAAGAATACTCACTGCTGGTCGTGCGGGGCAGAGAAAATAAAGTGTTGCTACCAGTTGAGGGGTAGCGAGAAACATATCCATTCTAAAGAGGGGAGCACCGGACACTTATACGAGTGTCCATGTGCTAGCGCTAGTGTGTGACTGTCTATCTACAGAAGCCCTTAGGGCAGCCATGTGCTAAGCACCACAAACTCTAGAAGCCACGCTAGTGGCCATGCTAGCCACTCTAGGCGTGGCGTCCACGACGCTCGGAATCCTCCTCCTACAATTTACCAATGAAGAAGTAAGTATTATTATTCTATTGCAGGAACAGTTTGTAATAATTAATAGGTGGTTCTGGCGGCCCGAGAATATCTCAACACCGCTACGTGGAGAGCGACTCCATCCGGGATTTGTGCCGCAGTTAAATCTTATCTTCAGAGCAAGAATGCATACAACATAATGCATCTCAGTGTATTACTCAACAATACCAACTCACAACGGAGTGGTGTTTCAGCTCAAACTGCACAGCGATGGCTTACCAAGTTGGGGTGGATCTATGGAAGAAACAAAAAGGGATATTGTGATGGACATGAAAGGGAGGATGTTGTGTGCTATCGAGAACAGGTATTTTGTCCGAAAATGAAGGTAAGTTCTACCAATAAATTATGATAATAAGTCAGAATTTAATAAGTACTTTATTATATAGGAAATATTTAAGACTCTGCGAGAGTATAACGATGACGGTCGAATCGACAAATCAGTACCCCTCTCCACGAAGTGACGACATCTCATTACCCATGATGAGAGTACCTTCAATGCCAATGATAGTTCTTCCTATTCGTGGAAGAAGGGAGGCAGCGAATGGCTCAAGCCCAAATCAAAGGATAAAGGTATTATGGTTTCGGAGTTTTTATGTGCAGCAATCGGCCGACTTTCATATATTGATTCGAATCAACAACGAGTATACGCCACGGAGATTATTCAGTACGGTAGTGGTAAAGGAGATGACAGATGGTGGAATGCCGATAAAATGGTTCAACAAACTCAAAAAGCTATTCGAATATTCAACCAAGCATTTCCCAATGATATTGCCGTCTTTGCCTTCGACAACTCAAGTGGTCATGCATCTAAAGCTCCCAATGCACTTGTCGCCCAACGAATGAATCTTGGACCTGGTGGAAAGCAGCCAGTTATACAAGATACCGAATTTTACAGTGCAGATGGCCGACATCATCAGTCAATGGTTTTTCAAAGGGGTGATATCATCTGGGAAACCAATGAGCCGATTCCAGAAGGGCTGATTGGCAAGCCCAAAGGAATGAAAAGGATATTGCAGGAGTGAAGTTTATGGACTGCCGGATTGAAGAAGCAGTGTCATAGAAAGAAAAAGAATAAGGGGTCACATACTTTGGGTTTTGGCGATCGTCTATTTGAGGAAACGATACAAGAGTATGAAGCCAGAACCGTAGACTGCTGCAAGACTGGAAAAGGCTGCTGTGCGCTTCGGATTCTTGAAGTACAGACTGACTTCCAAGAGGAAAAGTCCATACTTGAGACCATCATCGTTGAGGCAGGACATGAGGTCATTTTCTATCCAAAATTTCACTGTGAGCTCAATTATATTGAATATTATTGGGCTTACTTGAAACGATATGCACGCACCAATTGTCGGTATTCATTTTCGGAGTTGGAGAAGACAGTTATTTCAGCGATGAATTCGGTAGAGTTGAAGACTATCAGAAGGTTTGCAGATAGGAGTAAGAGATGGGTGATGGCCTATATCAATGGCCTTACAATGGAGCAGCGGGAATTTTCAGAAAAGCAGTATAAGTCTCATAGACGGGCAATGCGGGATACTTTTGTGTAGGATACAAGTTGTATGTACTCATGGGATATCATTCGGAGGGTTTCCTAATTCGGCAGTTGAGCCGCGCCAAGATGCGCCAAGAGTGGTACAAAATTAACCCCCCCACACCAAAAAATGATGAACTTTGACCCCTTATAGCGACCGCATACGACCACCAAAAAGGAAACGGCATCCGTAGGATTGTTATTTCGAGGCTTCTCTTTCATTGTACGGATTAAAATTTATCTCTTTCTTTTGTTGTGTGTTGGAGTTACGGTTTGTTGTGGGGGTGTTGAAAACCTGAAGGCGCTAGCCCGTACAAGTGTCCGGCACCATAGTGAGATTGAGCTCGGCACGGCCCGAGCCGAACAACCTGGATGGCACGGGTAATGATCTGCGTCGATATGTAGACTAAGTGTATGTAGCGCAAATATGCGTACTTCTGTATGACATTGATACAAGCGTTTTTTATGTTTGTGGTTCAAGACAACGTTAGCGCTCTTGAGTTCTATTCCTACTATCGCTCACGTACATCTCGCAGCCAACAATCCCCAGATATTCCTTCAATTGTATCCAGATAATCCAGTGCAGGAACCAATGCCGATAGCGTCGTCACATTCAACATATTCTCGGGGATGGTGGTTCGGGCGTGAGCAATTTGTACGGACATCCGCCCGGCGTACTCTGCCTTGTTACTCGCCACGCGGAGTGGACAGGGAACGGATTGTACATACCCTCACCATGATCTACCAAGGCCGCAAGCGAGTAATGATTAACCAAGAAATAAAAAGTATTCTGCCTTGTTACATTTGGTGCCCAGAACCTCAGCAGTCGATCTCGCTTCCGCAGTGCGTTCTTTGTCCAGTAACTGCATTAACGGGAAAGAATGACCCCAAGAAGAGAAAACCAAAATATCCGTTGCGTCATCTTCTATGTGAAAACACCTATCTCTTTTCGAGATGCATCGGATACAGCGCTAGTTGCACCCAGGAAGTCAGCCGCATCGTGCCTCAAGTCGCAGTACCTTCACGCGTCCGTCAGAAACCGCCCCGTCTGCTTGCAAAACCCGCGTTCGCGTGGGAAGACACTCACGGCACCGTGTGGTGGTGGTCGCACTCAGAGTGCAGCGAGTGGTCCATCTCCAGCAGCAGCAGGCAGTGCGACGGCAGTAACACGCTGGTGGAGTCACGATCGGCACTATCTGCTGGTGCTCGATCAGGTAGTCTTCGTAGTTAGTGATGGCCCCGGACTGTGCTGATGTTCGACATAGACCAGACTGGAGCAATTTTAGGTAAGTTCGGGTCGGGTCGGGATGTACTCGGACCGACCAAAAGGTCTGGTCACGTCTGATCCCGACCTTCCCCACGTTGGTCTGTGTTGGAATATAGGGATCGATAGAGAAGAAGAGAGTGAATTGATTGATTGATGCAACTTCGAAGGAGGAACATTCTCTCTATATACAACGGGCCTGAGGGACACGCCAGGGGTAAAGGACGGAAGACTGTCTCCCGAGCCGGCGCTCGGAGACTCGGGCAGCTGTCATCTCCGGACGTGCCGCCTCCGGTCCGTCATCTCCGGACGCCATCTCTGGTCCGTCATCTCCGGGCGCCCATTATTCTGACCGTCTGGGACGGTCGGCCGACGTCTGCCAGTCCACCCCCAAAATGATGAAGTTTCATACCCGACACAGCCTCCATGGGCCGTTTGCCGACAGTGGACGGTAACCCGTTGAAAAAATTTCGCCGCTATGGTCTATAGGCTGTATTCAAGTGTAATTCTCTTTGATAAGATCACACATCTCGCAAACTACACGATATCCTCCTTACACAGTGCATTGAGCATTCCTCAATGGCTCTGGTGTCATGCCTTGACCTAGTAGCTGCAATCAAGGCATCCCGCTGCCGGCTCTTCAGACATTCGACCGCCTCCGCCGGTGTGGGGGTGCCGATGGGATGGCTGCGATTTTTTTGCACACTGCCGCGGCATGGTATTGGTCCCAGATGTAATGGATTGTCGAGCAACACTCCAGGTAGATAGGCGAGATGCGGGCGACCGATACGACCAGCAATGGACAAACCGCCTGCGGACGAGGGCACGAATGGTTGGACGAATGGATAGTTGTACGATCGAGAGACCGACGAACGAGCACGAGTATAGGCAATTGCGGATGCGGGAAAGCAGTCAAGCGAGTAGGCCAGCATAATAAGGCGAGCGGAGAAGGTGTTTGCCACAGCGAGAGGTCTCGGCGTTTGGAAGGTTTTGGTTGGGAGCCCCGGAAGGTTTCTGGAACGGCGAGAATGTCCCGGCTTTTTTTTGGTTTGGGTGTTTTTCACATGCGACCTAGATAGATCATGGCGGAGATAAGTACCGTCCGTTTCCTGTCCGCAGTCCGCGCATGGCGGCTCGTTGTAAGCTCTCCTTTGCGCTCCGCCCAGGCCTGTCCCAAAGGATGTGATACGCACCAACGAAATGACACAGGAAAGAGTTCAAACAAAAGAAAGAGACAAAGGGAAAGCACACCCGTCTCCTCCCCCTCGCCAGCGGATGCCATGAAAGAGAGCGCGAGCAGGAACAGCGGTGGTTCCTCCCCAGCACCGCCACCCCGCTCCTCCTCGGCACTCAGCGCCTCCGCCTCCGCCCTCCGCTCTTCTTCCCGCTCCCGGGGCTCCCGGGGCTCTCATTCGGAGTACAAGTCTCTCACCGCATCGTCCTCTTCCACAGCCGGCACCAACCTTCCCATGTCCGTAGAAGAGCGACAATGACCCGGCGTTGGTCTGGATCTCCATGGTAGTTTTAATGTAAATCGACGTCGATTAAATTGCACATCATTTTATGAGCGCCAAGCCAGACTTATCCCGACATCAGGATAGTCTGCCCGACTTTGCCACGCCGTCGTCAGGACGGTCTATTTTCTACTCCGAACGAGATATGCGACGTCGGGTCGGTGTCTTGGCAGACCGTCCAGAGCAAGTCGGCCGACCGGTCTAGTCTATGTCGAACACTGGAATGTGCATCAGGCACACTTGACGGCGTCAGGTAGTTGATCTTACGCTTCATTCTCTGGGTGCGCCATTGTCCGTCGTCAGCGGGGATAGGGGAGACGGGGACGGAATGCTCCTTCCGAGCCATCGGCTGTTTGCATGGTCACGGGCACGCGCTGGGAGCGCCCGCTGTCAGAGAAGTGTCTCCCCGCCGAGGAGCAGCGAGCGGTGAAGCGTCATGAACTCCATCGTGTCGGAGCGATCTGGGTGAGTCTCGTGGCGCTGCTAGACTGAATTGGATACCAGCGACAGCGCGCGATAGACCGCCCTCACCAATGCGGTATCGACAGCTAGAAGATTGGTCCCCACTGCGCTCCCGCGGTATCGCTGCCCATTCTCCCAAGATGCGCAGGTACCGTACTACTCTATCGTTGCCCAGTACACGGCGCCAGCAGGGGAGGGGTGCGCGAGAGAACTGGAACCGATGGCGGGGAAAATGGGTCTGGTTCGTGCCTCGTCCACTCTTCTGCTGACTAACATCTCAAACCTGCATCCCGGCGGTAGCCCCTTTCTAGAACCATTCCTATTACACTGCTTCCACAACGCCACTCGGAGCTGACGCTCGACAGCACGCTCGAATCCACCTTCTCCATCGCTGTGCGTGTCGAGTCCCGCGTCATCTGCACAAAATTATGAACACTAAACTTCTGTTTCAACCTGCACCTGACAAGAAAGCCTTCCGCCATCCAGGGTCGCCCTGCCGTCGGGAAACCACGGAAACAAGGCGACACCAGCCCGACCACCACCCATGCCCGAGGAAACTCTTGTGAGGGCGCCACAAAGGCGGGTCCTCGCCGCTGTTAGCCTGTTGCTGCGGCGACACCAAAGAAAGCCTCAGAGTGACTCAGCGGCGCGTCTACACAGCCGCCGGCACCCCACATGCGTTCCGCCAGAGACGCAGATGCCGGAGACATACCGGTGTCCTTGTCGAGCCGCTCCCCGCAGCCCCGCTCCACATCGGCTGCCAGGCACAGAGACTATCTAGCCAAAGAGATCTCTCGCAGCTCCGCTCCCTGCAGTCGCCACCAATACCATCACCAACACGCCCGACCCGGCCCGTTGCAGGTCGTACTACAACCAGGCAGGGGTCTCAATATGTTGAAATTCCTTTCTTTGTTAGATTGAGCATTCTTTTTGTTGGACTTACTTCTCTTTGTCGGATTCAGCATTCCTAGTGTTGGCTTTTTTGCGCGCTGTGAGTGGGCGCCCGGGGAGCAATGCATCACTAAGAGCTGGGTGTCGGCTATAAAGGCTCTCTCTTTCTTCTTCTATTCCTTCCTTTTTGTTTTTCTGTATGCCAACAAGTATCGTCAAAGTTGCTTCTCTCACAAAGCAAACTCTCGCGCCTCCTTCCTCACGGTGAAATTCAACTGGGTATAATTTTCTTACAATAGACTGGCCAGTCTGCCGGCTGCCTGCGGGCTTTTGGGACCGCGCCAGTCAGGTCCGTGCTTCCCGATGAACTACTCCGGCCGGCGGGCGACCGGCAATACTGGTAATGATGGTACTGAATTACATCAAAGAGAGTGTGTTGTATTGTCTATGGAGTCTCGAGCTGTTCGCTCGCCGCTACATATTACTGCCGTGCTTGGCGCCAAGAATGCGCTAGTCGCTGACTCCCAGTAACGTAGTAGCGCAGGTAGTGAACCAGACCTAGAAGTGAATCAGAGCACGCTGATTCACTGGTCTAGCCGCTTCAAGCAGACCGGCAACACAACCACAACCACTGCAACCACCACAACACAAGACAAGCCCCAGGCAGCAGCGGGCTGTCTTTCGTGGATGACATTGGATGGTGGGCGGAGGGGAGGAATGACGAAGAAGTTGCGGCCAAGCTGTCACAGGCAGCAGCGGCAGCCATCGAATGGGCAGGGAAGAACGGGGTGGCCTTCGACCAGGGTAAAACGGAGGTGGCGATGTTCTGGCGGAAGAAGAAGGGCACGGTGGCGGCGGCCAAGGTCAAGGTGGGGGATTCCGAGGTCCCCTTCAACAAGGAAGCAACGAGATGGCTGGGAGTGTGGCTGGACTCGCAACTCACG
>Ga0307508_10003471_pt1 | contig 15930 bp, 17 predicted proteins | sample 9_EM_MG_FD_203089 | JGI IMG/M metagenome (GOLD analysis project Ga0307508, IMG submission 203089) | Populus trichocarpa ectomycorrhiza microbial communities from riparian zone in the Pacific Northwest, United States - 9_EM | ecosystem: Host-associated > Plants > Roots > Unclassified | place...
ATAGTAGGCTTGGACGGCTCCTTGAGGCTTGTTAAGGGGCGTGTAATGGTGGCGAGCAATCCCACAACTGATTCAAGTATTGCAGGGGTTCGAAGAAGACTTTGGCGATCAAGTAGGTTCAACAACAAGACCAAGGGATAGTGAGTCTGAGGCACTTGCTTCTCTTTCCCCTTTCCTTTCTTGCTTCCAGGTTTGCGAAGTCCAGCTGGAATGTCGTGTTCCGTCAAGAAGAAAAACGAAGAAGATTCATTAGCGTTGACGATGAATGTCAGGGACTCCAGGCTCCGTTGAGCAATCAAGTCAGGTGCAGTTTCCATCTGCGACATTGGGAATCCCAGTGGTGACACGTAGTCCACCGACCTCTGTTTCAAAGCCTTGGGTACTTGCGGCTTGGAGTCGCGACCCCGGACAGTCATTTGAGCAAAACTCTTGTCCACCGATGTCAAGTCACCTGTTCCATCTTGCAAGATGCTGAGAAGAAGGTTGAAGAGTTCCGTTCGTGTTTTCATGTTCTCGCATAGATTGACAAGGACTTTGAACAACAGACTCTTCTTCAATACTTGAGGATAGAACAGGAGTCGGAGTAGGACAGCCAAACCCGAGCGATCCAATAGTAGGATAGCGTCATGTTGCATTGCATATTTTTTCATAGATGGTACCGTTGGTATCGGCCGGATGGGGTTTCTGGAAGTATGCGTACGACGGGCTTGCATTTCGTCACGATAAACGCCGGCTTCTGCTATCATATGCGAAGGCAATGTCCGCAAAAAGGTGTCGTCTTGGTCTAACAAAACTGCTTGTCGCAACGATGGGTCAAGACTTGCGATAAAGCTTGCTGCGTCTATTTCTGCAGCCTCTCGGACGGGAGGCCGAGCAGTAGGGTCCTCCGTCCTTCTTCGTGCTCGCTCCACCGCTTCTTGTTGAATGATCTCAGCTCGGATATCTGGGGGCAGAGCATCCAGGAATTCTGAGCTGATTTGGGAATCTGGAGGTCGCGAGACGCGAGCAGCTTGTTGGTCACGGACATGCTGATTTAATACTTCCTCTCGCATATCGTCTGGCAATGCGTCTAGGAAGGTGGGATCAATGCCAGTGTCGGTAATATCGACAGGACTGCCATGTATCATCACTGTGATGCGCTCTCGATCAGCGGCAGCACTAGAAGATTGCGCAGGAGCAGGTGGGGGTGAAGCTGTTGGAGACTCAGCATCAACCTGTAGAGGACCAGACGGTGCAGCTTCGGTAGCATCAGTCATTTCGGAGTCGTTAATTTGCGTTGCTACTGTTCCTTCCATGGCAGAAACCTGAGAGGGTCCCGAAGGTACTTCTTCCTGCTCGTTTATTGCTGGAGGAAGCAGTTCAGGTGCTGAAGAACCTTCGACGGTAGTCGTCAGTTCTCTCGTTGAATCTGAAATAGCCTCCTCAGCCTTTCGTTCGCTTTCATCTACTTTCTTCTTCGCTTCCTCTTCCTCGACCTTCTGCTTTTCTTTCTCCTCCTCCTCAGCTTTGCGCTTTGCCTCTTCTTCTGCTTTGAGTTTGGCAAGTTTCATTGCCTCCAGAGCTGCGGGGAACATAGCCACAAGAAGGTGGTTGGTGAGCTTTCCAGCGCGTTCGTTTACAAAATCGCCATGTACGATCTTCATTTCCTCCGCCCACCTTTGCAGGGTTAGTAGAGGATCAAATTCACGACCCTGCCGATGCGGAGTGGTTCTTACTGCCCTTTCCGTACGGGATGGGCCGGTAAGGAGCCGTCGACTCTGAGGAAACATCGCTCCAACAGGGACCTGGATATGAAGCATGCCTCCGATCCCTCCAATTCCCCCTCCACCATGATGTATGATGTGATTGATCTGATTTATAGCTTGGAGAGATGCTTCTCCGAGAACCTCATCGAGAGCTTCTAAAAAGCCAGGAGGGGGCACGTTGCCAAGGAATCTCTGGCCACCGCGGACACTTCTGCTGATACTGGGGACATTTGACCGATTTTGGGCCGAAACATCAAGGAGAAGAGGATGGGTGATTGCTTCAGGGGCCGAAGGAGCATTTCTTGGACGGCCAAAAGGGTGTTGTTGGTCTACTAAAAAACTGTCAAACTTGTGGATGCAACTGGTCAAAAGTGGTTCTACCATTACTTCGGTGCTGCCGTCGTTGAATAAACAAACCCGGTCCATGAGTGATTACTGCATTCCCAAGATCAATCAGGCCGTCATTATTGAAGTGACCGTGATCAAGCAGGAGTTCATCTTCATCTGAACCCAGATCTGGTTCGTCGACTTCGTGGTTGATTTGAATAGGCACTGTTCGCAAGTAAGTCACTGTTAGAGATTATGACGAAATAAGCACCTCCTAATCCTTGTTCATCATCGGCATTCTCTAAAAGCAGACCCAAAGCCTCTGGCGGCTGTACATCCTGTTTTGTGCATTTAGCAAACTAAGATTTGGTGACACTGCCCAACATACCTCCCACATGATCCCTGCTGCATCTTCCTCTTCTTCCCCTTCATCATCTTCGTTATCTTGATCTTCATCCGCTCCGTGGCCGGGGTCGTCGTCGTCGTCGTCGTCATCATCATCATCATCATCACCCTCACCATCATCACGGTCTTCAACGAGGTCTTCTTCGTCCTCTTCGTCTCTTTCACCCCAGCCATTGACTGAAGCACGGGTTTCTTCTTCCAGGACGTCTTCATCGCCTTCTGATTCCGACTCCGAAGTTTCTTCACTACCCGTTGCTTCGCCATACTCCATTTCGACATCCTGATCATCTTCCTCATCGTCCATGTCCTCATCATCTGAGTATTGTCGATCATCCATTTCCTACCAGGCGGTAAGCAAGCAGGAAGTATATATGGAAAAATAAACCAACCCCTCCATACATGCCCAGTGCTGAATTTCTGTAAAGGTCGGGGGTTTCATCACGAGCTTCGGCGTCGTCCATAACCTCGTCCTCGTCTTCTGACGCGGATGAATTAGCCTCCACTTGCGCACTGTCCTCTTTGTTTTTGCCGGAGGCTTTGCTCATCTTAATCGCAATCTTCGATCTATTCATGATAAGTCATATTCCTAGACCTGTAATAAACAAAGACTTACAAATACTCCAATGGACGCAAAATTGAGGCCACCAGATTCCGAATATTAGGATAATTCAAATCTACTTCAGATAGAGCGGTGGTGAGTGTCGAAACGAAGTTCTTTTCCAGCATTATTTTTGCGAGATGGGTTGGAATTTCGTCTTGTTGTTGCTTCCGGCTGCTAACATTGATGCGAACCGTAAGTAAGCGATGGCAAAGATCGCCCAAGGCAAGAAGACGACCATATCGAGCTTCTACACCCTCCGCCGTAGATGATACCTCCTTGATTGCGCGGCTTACAGTCTCAAGGACAAACTTGCGCACGAGAATAAGATCTGGTGAGACCTCTTTCGTCTCTTGCGTCGGATCCACGCACAGAGCGCCGACTACGTTCATCGCCCAACTACACAAAGTAGTCCTACTTCGATACTTCGGGTCGGATGCGGGGTTGATGGTCGAATAGGTGATAAGCTCAGACAACAGGAAGTGGAGAGTTGTGTTGCGGAATTTAGTGTCCTTCGCGGGCGCTTGTTGCGCGCGCTTCTTCGAAGAATAGGACAAAAAGGCAACCTTGCAAGAGTCATATGAGAAAAGGAGTTCCGTCAAGCATTGCATTACAAAGCAGAGGTATTGCTGTTTGTCCGAGCCATCGACTGCCCCAGAAGCAGCTTGATTCTGGATATCTGTTTTGTCAGTTTCGTTATGAGGTTCTCGAGCAATCGCATCTTGTTGGGTAGAAGCGGAGTTGCTTGCCCCGGCGGTCGTGTCGCCCTCGTTAATTACTTTCGTGGAGCTCATCAACTCACTGATCAATTGGTGAATTACGCCTTCGGCTGCTTTATGAGGAACACTCGATGAGACCGACTGAGCAGTGTCCACTTGCATGTCGCCCGCCGCTTCTATGGTTGCTACTGTCTTGTCATTTGCTTGGACGTTAGGTTGCAATTTTATGTGCGGCGAAGGAGTATAAGGACCTTCAACTTGACACATGCTTTTGGTGACATCAATGAAGATATTTGTATCTCGTAAGGCAATCGCGCTGCAATTCCGGACATAAGCAGCAAGGTCGACAAGTCGGCTTCTAGGCTGAGTGAAGTATCGTTTGATGGTTTGCTGCATGATATGTTGGATCGTGGCAGCGTCCTCTACCAAGTGCCTAAGGATGCTGGCAATGTATGAGGAGGCGCCAGTCACGGCTGATTTTCTCAGGCGTTGGAAGAGACAGGAAAGACCATCGCGAGTGATGAACTGGGCCGCCATCTGGTGATCCCTGGTCAGTAAAACGAATAGTCGCAGTACCGACAGCAATTCATCCGCCGGAAGATCATCGTTGGCGAGAAGTTGAAGACAAAAATCGAAGACCATTGTTCGAGCTTCCGGACGTGATGGACCAGCAGAAATGGGACCTGCGACGGGGATTTCACCATCCTTTGGTGCTGAAATCGCAAGGGGTTCATCTTCAAGAGTGAAAAGTGCCTCTGTTACAAGTAAATGTGCTGCAAGCCACTTTGGAGGATGCTCAGGATCTCGAGTCGATAACAGCAACGCCAAAAGACGATCCATCAGGGTACTACGTAAGCCTGCTTCGAGAGCCTCAGGTCTTTCGCAGAGGACCAACGCCAGAAGGCGACATCGATTGGCAAGTGGTTGTTCCTGAACATCGTAGGCGTAGGCAGAGAAAGAACTAACATCGTCAATCAAATTGCGAATGGCTTGTCCTTGGTGGCTACTTCGCTTGGTGAACACCACATGAAGGTCAAATAGAAGCGACAGATGTTCGTCAATGAGCGAAAGCGCCCGTTTACTTATGTTCTCCCTAAGAGGTTCTCGTGCCTCATTCAGGAGCTTTCGCCATTCATCGCTGGTTTTGCCTGGCAAAATGTCGGTCATGCTGCTCCCTTCTTCAGCCATTGGAACTTTTGGAGACGAAGGTTCTGGTGTGTTGGGGGTGGAATCATCAGAGGGTTCCTCTGCGGGGGCTTGCTCTTGAGTGTCTACGAGAGGGTCTGCAGGACCTGCCTCGGGTGGATCAGGAGGGAATGGGAATGGACGAGACAACAGATATTCGGTGGCGGTGTTGACATCGTTGTTCGTACGCATCAAAGCGCGTTCGGCTGCAGAACGCGGGAAACCCATATCAGTGAGCATCCGGATTTGAGTCTCGGTGGGACCAGAGGAGCGCGGTACTGCTGGAGGCATACTCCCGGCCTCACCACCATCACCCTTAGACTCCTCGTTCTCGCCATTTGCGATCTCGAGCATACTGCGCACCACGTATTTGCCAACCCCAACGGGGGCTTGAGCAAGCCAGGGTGATTCCCATAAGCGGTGAACGATGGGTATAGCAGCACAGCGGAGTCTGACCAAAAAGTTGTGCGGTTCAAAGTAGTCAGGATCCGTATCTTTCTTATCGCGGGTGACAATCAGAAGGGTTTGACTTGATTCGAAAAGGGGCTTGGAAGAAATGATTGGGTGCAACAAATGCAAAATCAGTTTGATTGTGCCGTAAGCGTGCAACAAGTGCTTCTTCTGGTGTTCCGTCCGCACCTCGTCTGGAATTTTGACAAGCTCGTCGATATCAGAAACCACTACTTCGCAAATGTCGAAAATTGCGTCGAAGCCTCCTATTCGATAAAGCGCTACGAGTTGCACTGTGTGAAGTGTATTTGTTGAGGTCCGGTCTAAAAGCATTGTTGTAAGAAGACAATAAATACAATTCCAAATAACGTTACCATCAGTGAGCAGAAGCACAAACAATTCCAGAAGCAGGCTGTAGAAGTAATACAAAGAAGGCTTATCCTCTATTGAAAGAATTGGACTCAGATGTAATTGTTCGGAAAAAAAACCCACCGTGATCCCTGAGACTGAGGTGCTTCAACATGATGTCTGCAATAACTTTCGAGGACCCAATGATTTGCTCTTTCTGCACAGAGTCTGCATTCCTCCGGGCGTGGAACATCTTGACTACAACTGTCGAAGAATGCAAGGTTTAACCACTGTTGCTAACAAAAATACCATATTGAAGACACACCTTGGAAGAAGGGAGCCAAAGCATTGGGGAGCCCATGTGTTATATGTTTCAAAGCCGAAGCGTTCCAAGCTCGTGGGCCTTGATGTTTGGTTGCTTGACCAGGCTTTGCGTTTGTCGTGACACTGCCTGCATTTGCATCAGAGGTGACACCTGCAATAGTGCCATCGGTCGCAGGCGCAGTTGTGGTAGTGACATCTGAAGAACCTTCCTCAGCAAGAGGCGGTGTGGAAGGAAGCTCAATGCCCTTGGAACTCAAGCCACGTTGCAGAATGATGTTTTCCCATAAACTCGTTCGGTGCAAGGCTCCTAAGTCTGCTAACACTTGACGCGGAATGCTGTTCATGAGAGTTTGCCAGAACCCGGCTGCCGCTGCTCTGCCTTGTGATTGACCAGCGGTTGCCAAAACATCAGAAAGAAGTGTGATACGGATATGGAGAGTGACCAAGTTTCTGAACTGCTGGTTGATAGTCTCCTCATCTTCCTCTGTAAGATGTTAGCACATGAAATGCAAATTCAAGGATATGACCTCACCAGAAGGGTCGACAGAAGATAATAGTTTGGGATTGCCGTCCATGGACTCCCAGAAAAATTTCGTATCTGCAAGGGACCTCTTGACCATGTCGATCAGATGGAAGAGAGTATCACTTGTGGCCACTTCGGCCATGGTACGCAAAACTTGCACCATGGAATCAGAAGCCACACTGTTCGCAAAATCATATGGCAAGCAAGGAAGAGCTGTTAGCCTTCCAATCTGCTGGAGGCCATCTGTGTCAAGGACAAAATCCTTGCAATGCAGGGGGTGTTGGAAGAACCCTTCCAAGAACTACGTTCATCAGTAAAAGCTCGTAAAAGCAAGTGACCAATACCTACTCGACCCAAGATGTCAATGTAGCTGACGATGATATTGTCATGAGACTTTTCCTCGGCATCCTCAGATTCTTCGCCATTTTGACTTCCAGTTTCATCTACCACTACAGCAGGAGTGTCAACAGCATCCGGAGACGGTGTAGCATCTTGCATCGCAACGTCATCATTAGTGCGTTCTTGGGACACTGGAACCAGCTGATACCACTGTTTGAGATCCTTCGGCGTTGAATATGTCATGCCGATATTTTCGATGTGACTGAGGGTAGATTTAAGAGCCTCGAATACTGCTTGCTTGAGGGTAGGGTGATGGCGGATGAGTTCGTCTACCGCCGTCCCAATTATTACAGCATTTTCCTTGTCCAGCAACACTTTGAGGTGACGTTCAGAGGTGAAAATAGAAATGATGGTAGGTATGATGCTCGGGCGGTTGGAAAGTTGTGCCTGGCCAACTTCGTTCAAGCATAAAGCACCAATAGCATTGGGGATGGCTTGGATGACCTAAGAAAGAATTGAGTTACTTCGCCCTCATTTGCAGATGGCTGGCTAGTCGTTTACCTCAATGGCCGGCTCAATGCCATTTTCCAACGCTTGATAAAACATTGTAGGTAGGCCAGCCTCTTGGATGATCGCAAGAGATGTTGGTTCATTATGCACAAACGTCGACATGATGTTTATCGCTACATCCTCAGTTGAGCAGATCGATCTCAGTTGTGCAACAACTCACTTACCCAGGGGGAAAATGCTCGGTCCAAAGAGACCACGATATTGCACGACTTTGTTGATTGACTTCAAAAGCGACATGTCGATGAGGCTACGCAAACCCTCGGCTGTTCCTGACGATTGCATCATTCGATGCATGGAGCGTAGCATGTGTTTTAGGACGGCGATTCGTTTCGTTGGCAGTTCCCCTTGTCAGAACAGATCAATGCAAAGAACAATTATTGAAAGTAAATTAGCTTACCTATCCCAGAAAGTGCACAGGGCTCGTAGCTGACAGAGTACTCCTTGATATCGTAGTCGATTTCGTACTTAACGGATGTCAGAAAGAAAAATAATGAACTGCAAGAAGGCAAAGCTGACCTCAATTCGCTCAACAAGAACCTCCACTCCACGGGAAGCACAGAACAGACTGAACGCATTGGTAAAGCTGTAAATCACATTATCCACCAGTTGCATCGCCTTCGATATAACGGCAAGTCTGCTTGGATTCCTATTTTCGATGATCTGAACCAGAAGTGGAATGAGCCCTGCACCGACGACCATGTTTCCGCCAGAACCGTGGGAAGCAAGGTACGTTATGAAGGACAAGAGTGCCTCGATGAATGAATGTGGAAGTTGAGACTCGGGATCAGCGACCTCAACAACCATATTTCGAACCAAAGCCAAGAGGATGCCATGATTTACTCCAGCGTTGACAGCTGTCAAGACTTCTTGAGCTTTGGTCTTGTACCTGGCGAGTGCATCCAAAGCAGCAATGGCAGCGGTTTGAACAGAAATTGGGACACCTTTGTCCGTTTGAAGAAGTTCTGCGATGTGCGCAATGAGGTCAGGTTCGTATAAAAATAAGGCAGACGTTGCTTGAGATTCAGGGTGTGTGTGCCCATAGATCGCAATGGCTAAGAGGCGGATGATGAGGAGTTTTTCGCGCTCAGCTTTTTTGCCAGGGGCAAGAGAAGCAGAAGCTCTGATGCGGCAGAGTAATTCAAACGTTTCAGCCTCTGGGATGGTGTACGTCTGAATAGAGTCAGATAAGACATTCATGACGGGTTGAGAAACAATGGTTTGTTCGTCAAGTCGAATCTGAACGGCATTTGAACTCAGAGTAGGTGCTGATACTGTGGGTTTACGAGGAGAAGACGTTGGCGTTTCTGCCACATTCTCGGTCTTCTTATCGGCAGTGGGGACTGGGTCCAATCTGTAAAAAGTAAAATTGACCTCCTTGGCCTCTGGTGGCACATTGTCAACATCGTCGCTTTGATTAGCTGCAAGCTCCAAAAGGCCAATCCCATGTTCGCGTAGGTATGGCCAACGCTTAGCTAGCGACTGCAATCGCGTTGTCGAGATACTCAATGCGTGAGACACTGAGGGCTGCGCCGAATATTGTTGGGAAGGACGAAGCAGCACATTAAGCGCCAGAATTACTATATCCAGATCGGAAGCAGAGAGCAGATTATTCAACCGCTAAAAGTGCTATGGTTCAGCCCACGCACAGAGGTGGATCTAGATCATGTAAGCGGGACTCACGTCATAAGAATTGAAGGTCTTCCTATTAGTTGAATACTCCAAAAGCAATCGTTCGAAGCGTAAAATCTCCGAAAGAAGCTCCTTGGTATTTTCACTGAAGGGTACGAGTTGTAGTTTGTCGATATTGTATTCACGGATGGCTGCATCCATGATATCGTCGAACCTGTTCAGGACGTTGATCCATGCGTTCAGATCAGTCCGCGGCCATTTCCATGAGTCAATTTCTTTGAGCATCGTTGTGAGATGTTCATCTGACGATTTGAGGAGTTTGGAAATAAGAGCCGCAACAGGACCGGGCTATACCATGTCCGTTAGATATTGCCTCAGGGCGCGTCAGCTTGTAGGAAACTCACCGGAGGAATCGCCTTTTTCGATTTAGGCGGAATCTTCATTTTCCAGGGCTAACCCAAGGAAAATGGCTGCAATGGAGTATTGTTGTATAAGAAGTATAATGTTGGAAATAATATCTTGGATGAGCACAGTATAGAGAGTCGTAGATGGGCTGCAACCAAAGACAAAGGCACAACACTTGCAATGGCACAGCTGACGCAGCCGTCGCAACTTGCCGCGTGACGCATTCTGTAACGCGTTTGTGACGCGTTGACGGTAGAAACGCGACGCGAGTTGAACACATTTTACGAACCATGCCCAAGCGAAAGCCCGATAGCGAAGAAGAGGAAGAACAATTCGAGCAGTCAGAAGCAAGTGGCTCGGATAACGAGCCCTCTACGTCAAAGAAAAAGACAAAAACAACGGTAAGAGTGTGGAACAAACCTCCACGATCAGTATTCATGAAAGTGCTTGCAGAAGAAAGTGCAACCCGTCACTGTTAAGAAACCAAAGGTGGATAGTGACGAAGTAGGCTCTGCTTGAGAACTTCCTTCCCTTTGTCGCTCATTTGTCCCAAAAAAAGCCCACAGGCGCCGATGGTGGTAAACCTCACATACGTACAAACGCCGAAGGTAACAAGTATATCGACTTGGGCAAGAAGCGACGTGCTGTAGTGCGTTCATTTAAGGGCATGGCACTGTTGGACATACGTGAGTACTACGGTGCAGAGGGGGAAGAGAAACCCGGAAAGAAGGGAATTTCGCTTCAATTGGAGCAGGTATGCTATGGCTCTTTTGCATCACACAATATCTCCCAGGATTAAGTCAAATTTGAAGTGGCAAACTCTCAGGGATGCGTCTTCGACAATCGACGAGTTGTTTGGGATGCTCAAGAAATAACGGTTAATGTTGACTTTGTATATTATCATCTATCGCTATCGTATCCGAATCGAGTTCTAGTAATGGTTAATCCAAATGCAGCGTCATGTGCACCAACTCGGCCCCTCAACCACAGTCCATGCAACCACGCCATTGTCCTGTTAATAGATGCCTGCCAGTCCATGAAGGCTTCCACGCACGACAACTTCGTATAAAATAGTTCATATTTCCTATGTAATCATGGACGCTTGTGAGGGAATTACAGCCACCTTAACCATGTGAACTCACCACCATGAAGAGAAGTAATCGAACAGGAGACCAACAGACAGCAGCCCTTGACCTTGAATCCTGTTAATCAATCGTTTTCTGTCCTCTAGCCAGACAGCCTTGGCACAATACTTTGCCAAAACTAGAAAAATGCGAACCTGCATATAATTTATCGGTGTTTAAGATAAAGAAGTGACTTTGTGGTATACTCACATCCGCATGCGTAGTGTTCAGTGCTCGATCCAGGCTCCTACACAACCATCGGAGAGTGTTCTGAATGAACAATTTTTTAAAACCCACCTCGTCAAATCATTCAGCTTTAATACCATTAACACTCTTCTCGGAAGCCTCCTTAGGACATCGAATACAGAAATGAGTACGCCCTCTTTCTGTACAACAGCATTGCGAATTGCGTCTCTCTCTTCATCCGTCTGCTTTGCTAGGTCAATCATGCTCGACCCGCGCTTGAAGTTGCTACTTTCTTGCGTATCTGGGTTGTCCGTCAATGTTACCCGACCTGTAATAGCAACTTCGAAGACAGAATACTGTCACAAAGGTAACAAACATCCCCTTCAACGAAGTAAAGACCACAAAGAAGGAAAAAATGCGTACAAGGTCTGGACCTATATTTCCTACTAATTCCGCATATTTTCTCCGTTCTGCAACACATTCTGGTGATGCATTGTCAATAAGTGCTATCCAGAGCTTGGCGTAATTAAACCGTAGCTCGTCAGTTAAATCGAAGTACAAGCCGTGATCCAAGAGGACAATTTCGAAATTATAAGGTGACCTTGATGATGAAGGAGCTGGTCGGATTAAAAGGTTGCCTTCAAGTGCAGCGACATAAGCAATGTAGACTATCTGTACACTCGTGAAGTCTACCTGGGTGAGGGTCCTACACAGATACATCAGATCACGATATTGCCTCAAACAAAAAAGGGAGACTTGCAGCATGAAACCATCCGTGTAGAAATACCATTCGATTAAATATCCTTGAAAGTTCAATTGCGACTTTGTTGCGGTCAATTTCATGCTGAGCGAGGAAAGGCAAATCATCCACACGTCCACCTTGAATATACTCCATAATCAATACTCGTTTAGACGCGTGGATGACCTGGGGAATGTACAACGATGTCCGCACGTTGGCAAACTCTCGCGTTGTCCTGGCAGCATTTTGAGCTTCAACGGCAAAATCCATTTCTGTCGGAAGGTTTGTGCGCATTTCTTCCTGATCGGCTCTATAAAAACACGTCGAATTCAAAAAGAGGAAAACGTACTCCAAGCCAAGTGAATTCAAACTGGGGAAACCAGTACTTTATCCAACCTTTAGGCGACAACATTGGTCCAGGAATCTAAAGATGGGGGGGAATTAACGAACCCAAAGTTGCTTCGACCATCTCCATGTCGACATCACAAAATTCTGCGAGATGCGGATGTTGCAGCTGCACCCACAATTAGTGCTTTTTCAAGAATCAGGTTTTCGGCAGACCTTCACTGCTACACTCTTCCCTGATGCCTTGTGATGACCAACATGAACCTGAGCCAAACTTGCCACTCCTATTGGATTGGGGTCGAAATCATCGAAGATCTCAGAAACAGGTGCACCTATGTCATGCAAGAATAGTTCCTCGATGTCTTCATACGGTGTCGGTTCGCATTTATCTTGTAAAACGGCCATCGTTTGTGTCCATTCTTGTGGGAGGACAACCAGAGACGCCATGTGCTGACCAAGTTTGATGAAGATACCTATGTGAGATATGGATCGAAGCTTTGAGCATTAGGTGGTTGTCAGTAAAGTAAATCATACCTCCGTTTGCCAAGAGAGCCTTCAAAACTCGCTTTGCACTCCGATTGTGGCACTCCGAATATGCATCTCTCTCCTTTTCCGCCGATCCGTACGACTTAGCCATTGTTACCTTGTAATCAATGGCACTGAGCGTTGCAGCAGCTGCAAAATACGCATTCAGTAAGGATGGCAATGGAGGTAGAACCACCAATACCAGCTACTCGCGAACATCGCACTACAGCGAGAACTGTATGCCTGAAAGGTTGTGAGGTTTCATAGGCAACAAAACACGCCGTGCCGAGTATTACCGCGCATGACGGATAGAAAACCCATGGGCTAGTACCTCTCCGCCTTGGAGGGTGACGATGATGCTGAGAGTCTAATCTGGGCAGCCTTAGACACCTCTGCTGAGAGAATAGGGGCTGCCGTATGGTTGGTAAGGACCGGAAGGTGCGCATGGGCATCATAGCAGAAGTTTGAAGTTGGCACAGGAGATCCAGCACAGATCACGTGCTGATTCGGGATTCATTGCTCGCGTCGAGAAACCTCTCGTCGGACTTTGACACACAGCTGGGTCATCGCGATGCAGGACCTCAGGTCGATACAGGACGAAGAACGGACTTCCAGGTGGCTGGTATAAATTACTGGTCTGACTTAAACTACAGCCAGTTTGAACTGCAGAACTCAAGAATGGAAGGGCACACCAACACAAACGGCTTCCCTCATGCACGATGCTTCTCACATAGGTCTGCAAATTCCTGGGAAAAAGACCTGAGAACGTCCAGTCCCTTCCATCAGAAATCGATACTGGACTTGTCGTGAGCTTCGAGACAACCCCGCCTGAGAGCTATTCTGAACATGGTCGTGAGGGAGGACCAAACCTACGTCATTAATGGTGCGTCCCTCATATATGTATATCTATTGGCTATGTCAAATCTAATATTACCGTTTATTTTATATTTATAGGAATAATTATCGTGGAACATGGCCTATCTTCATCCGAGCTGTACCGTGATATCTTGATGCGCTTACACCTTGTGGTACAGCATCGATTAATTAAGGGTTCTAAGTATAAGCGCATGGTGATTACCGATCGATCCGAAGTTGGTTGTATGCTGCTATTCTACCCTGGGTACTCATTATAATGTTATCTGCAAGGCACACGGCTTTTGACAATAACTTTTTGAATACAGCGGTTCCGTTGCCTCTATGGCATGCAAAGCTTAAGGCCCAAACTGCTCGCCAATATAGGCGTTCATGCTTGGGCTTAATTATCATGCTGGGTTGGACTTCTTAGAACCAAGTAGTAATATGAGGTATCGAACTCCTTTTCATACACGCATATATACATCGTTCAAGCTTCAAAGATTGCGCTACTGCACCACCTTGTTCTCATACTCGGAACTCTTTCCCATGGAAAATTGACAGTTACCCGGGGTTGACCATGATCGGGCTTTTAATGGCAGACCAGTAATAAGACATTTGAATTCTTTTCGTCGTTAAGGGTGAACGAAACGGATACCGTGGTAGAGAAACTCTAGGCTAGGTCTTGAACCTCGAGTAAGTAGATCTAATCTAGCTATTTGGTTCCCAAACGTAGAAGATGTTAAGTATTTTAGGCTGAATTGGGCGCTCTGGGTCTTATTACAGCAGTTGTCCTTGTGGCGCAGTGAAGCCATCCGAATAATCATAGACTTTGTTACCACGTAAATATGTTTGTTTCACGCGACCGCAGACCGTCATGCCTTCATACGGGGAAAGTTTGTTCTTGTACTTCAACGAATCTTTAGTCACCTAGACGCAGAGTTCGTGACCTCGAATCCAAAGGATTGTTTTAGCAAACACACCTCATGTTCCGCATCTGGGTCCCAGAGAACAAAATCACCATCAAGGCCTATTTTCAGTTGACCCTTCGAATCTGCAAGCCCTGCGTGTTCTGCCGTTTTCTTGCCCATCCAATCAACAACTTGGCCAAGGTCGAAACCTCTCTTCCGACCTTCCGTCCATAATAAACTAAGTCCAAATCCCAACGTGCTAATACCTCCCCAAGCGGACATGAGATCACCGCCCGGGATATTCTTCAACTCAACGACGCAGGGGCTGTGGTCAGACACGACGCAATCAATCGTCCCATTCCTAAGAGCTTCCCACAGCTTATCGCGATTCGACGACTCGCGAACAGGCGGACAGCACTTAAACTCTGCTTGCCCATCTGGAATATCCTCAGCTGCCAAACATAGATAGTGGAAGCAGGTTTCAACGGTGAGAGGGAGACCGGATGCTTTTGCCTCCTCTATCAAGGGAAGTGCTGATGCGGCCGAAAGGTGAACAATATGGCAGCGAACGTTGGGATAACGCTTCTGTAGTTCAATTACCAGGGAAATAGCTCTGGTTTCTAATTTCTGCGGACGAGAGGCGAGGAAGGTGGTGTATTTTCGTGGATCGTGATCTTCACTCTGGTCTATGCTATCCTCCAGTTCAGCATGAAAGAGGAGGACGCCAGCTGCTGTCTAGATGGGATTTTCAAGCATGGGACCGATGAATTAAATCAGAGTGCCTCACTTGCAACTCTTCCATTGCCAGGTGTAAATCAGCTTTGGTGACACAGGGAAATTCCTGAACAGCGCAAATAAATGTGGATTCCTTGGTAAAGAATGTGAGACTAACATCAACGCCACTTTCGATAAGAAAACACTTGAAACCACGAATTCCAGCGTCGAGTAGGGGTCTCAGGTGGACCTACACATCCGGCAGTTTTAGCAACTCTAGAGATAAGTATAGCAGGGCGCTGACGTGATTTCCTGGGATGACACCTCCCCAGAAGGCAACATCTGTATGGCATTGACCCTTGGCTGCCCGGCGCTTCTCGTCAAGGTTTTCCAGGGTTGTAGTGGGCGGCAAAGAGTTTAACGGCATATCGACTAGTGTAGTAATGCCGCCCGAGGCTGCAGCTCTAGTTCCTGTCCAGAATCCCTCCCAGGCGGTGCGTCCTGGTTCATTCAGATGTACATGGGCGCTGGATGTGCAACCGAAAATGTAAACCGAAATGTTGAGCACGGACGTGATTTGATTTCGTACTCTATTAAACCGGGTAGAACGACATCATTTCCTGCATCAACCCATTCGACGGGCTTGTGATTTAAATCCAGTTGTTGTATGTGGGTGATTTGGCGTTTGTGGATCTGTAATATCTTGCCTGATGATTTGTCAATGACAATGGTTGCCGGAACAGGCTCTCTGTTCTCTGGCAGAAGAACTCTGGAACCTGAGCAAACCAGTATTTCAGCCATACGGGGGCGGTGCGCTGTCGAGTACGCTTTGGCAAGATCGAGAACAAAACCCGTAAGAGGGTCATCTGCAGGGGTTCAAACTGATCAACAAGCTGATGGCCGGGCCCTGCCGGATCTAAGGTCCGGATCAGATTGTGTGCCAGCTTCTTTGACCAGCTTCTTGAAG
>Ga0307508_10003472_pt1 | contig 15927 bp, 11 predicted proteins | sample 9_EM_MG_FD_203089 | JGI IMG/M metagenome (GOLD analysis project Ga0307508, IMG submission 203089) | Populus trichocarpa ectomycorrhiza microbial communities from riparian zone in the Pacific Northwest, United States - 9_EM | ecosystem: Host-associated > Plants > Roots > Unclassified | place...
CTTCGAGCGACACCGATTTTCCGCGATCTGCCCGACAGCCTCGCGCAGGCCCTTTTTCAATTTCGCACGGCAGCGCATGCGCATCGCGCGGGACGCCCTTCGTGTCCCGAGGACGAGCTGCTCAAAGCGTTTCACGAGTGGGACGCGGCCATTTCTGCAGCGAAGCCCCACATTCCCGGGCAGCCCGAAGATTGTGATCCTAAGATTCTCGCTCGCCTGCTGTACCTCTTTCAGTTCTACGATGTTCCATATTCTCTCGATCTCTTCACTCGCGATGGGAAGACCAATGACCACCGTTGGTATTCGGCGCTCGCCCTTTCCCGCGAGCTGGAGACCGATGGTAGTTTTCGCGATCTGCCCCGGCCGGAAGTCGAGATGCTGGAGACTCTGTCTGTCGCCCTGAACGAGCTGGCGCGCTTCGACGTAGAGATTCGGGAGCGAGTCGCCCGGGATTTTGAGCAGGTTGACAACGTCGTTAGCGGAATCGACCGTTGCGGCAGCCAGTTTAGAGTCCTCGCCGGCGCGACCGAACAGCTGTTGCGAAGCAACGGTGTGGGCATTGGACCCCAACGTGGTGTGGTCCGCGTATCGTCTCGAGTGAAGGACTCGGCCGGCGCGTTCACCAAGTTCATCCGACGAAGCCTGAGCCAGATCGCTTCCTCGCCGCCGCGGCCCACGCTGCCGCCATCGTCGCGACGCACCACTGCTTTCGACCGCGCGAAAGCGATCGTGGAAAGCATTCCGGACATGGCAGGCGTTCGAGTATCGAGCGCGTTCGAAGCACATATTCCAGAGATCTTGACGACCATCCTGGCCATTCCAGAACTGAAAGACAGTATCGAACGGGTAAAGGTCATTGGATGCTTGGCCAATCCGGAGCAAGCTCGGAGGGTCGCCGCGGTCTTCACGTCCGTGGGCCGAAAGGCGGAGTATGAGGAGAGCATGACGAACGTTGCGGGAGACCCGCATCGTGCGAGCTACCGCGCCATCCACGTGCAGCTCAGTCTTTCGCCGGCGATCGTCAAGGCGCTCACGAAAGGCTTTCCAAATCCGGACGGAGTGAATTTCAACCTGCCACTCTACAGACTTGAAATTCAGGTTCGCTCATCCATGCTGGATGGGTGGGCGGACGTTAGCCATCGTATGATCTACAAGCCCGCTTTGCGGGACTTCGTCAACCACTTCGGCGGAACGGAAATCCTCAGTCCGACCTCGCGAGCAGCCCAGGATATCGAGGACGCCGAGCGGCGTCTCGAAGCCGCACGACTCGCCTACTCGCGCTTGCAACGGAGATTTGGCGATGTCCAATGAACTGCGAAATCAATTCCGGAGTACAAGGCGCCTAGTATCGACGAGCGATCACACGTTTACAAGCGGGGAGCAGCTGGCCCTCCTGCACCGGAGCGCGGTTGCAGGGCAGCGCAGCGTCGAATTTGTGGATGGAGACCGGTCATTTGTAGATTTTTCACGCTGCAGCTATACGGGACTGGGCAACGACCCGCGATTGCTTGAGGGAGCACACCGTTCCCTCAACGAGATGGGTTCGTTGCATTGGCCCGTCGCACGCACACGACTCGAGCCCCGTCCACTGCGAGAGCTCGAAGAACGTCTGAGCGCCGTCTTTGGCGCACGGGTCATTACGTACTCGTCGGTTTCCCTCGCCTCGGCGTCTGTTCTGCCAGTGCTCGCAAGCGGGGTCCTGTTTGGCGACACCCCACCACTCGTTCTCGTCGACGAACGCGCGCACGCCTCGCTGCAAGCGCTGAAGCCGACGTTGGCCGATGAAACTGAAGTGCGCACCGTTCGCCACGAAGACTGGGATTCGATCGAGCAGCAATGCCAGGAACGTCAAACTCTATACGTCTGCGATGGCGTTTGGTCGATGGGAGGAGGCGTCGACATCGGCCACCTTCGTGGACTGCAAGAACGGTGGGGGCTTGCCCTCTACGTCGACGACGCGCATGGCGTGTCGATTCGCGGTGGTCGGGGCGAAGGCTACGCGCGTACACTGCTGGGCAGTAAGCCAGCGGCCACGACGTTCGTGGTCACCTCCTTAAGCAAGGGTTTCGGCGCTTCTGGCGCTGCTTTGCTCGTGTTCGGCGAGCGCGAAGAGCAGCTGTTACGTCGGTTCAGCCTCGCCTCCGCTTTTTCTCACCCCCTGAACGCAGCCGCTCTGGGGGCTGCGCTGGCGTCCGCCGAGATTCACCTCAGCGACGAGCTTCGAGGGGTCCAAGCGCGGCTCCAGCAGCGCATTCGAGCCTTCGACCAACGGATATCGACGCGCTGGCGCGGCGACGGCCTACCGATTCGTCGTATCGACACCACAAGCATTGAGATGTCATTGAGCGTCGCTTCAGCTCTCCTCGCGGCGGGCCTCTTCGTGTCGCCCGTCTTCTTCCCTACCGTGCCCAAGAAGGAACCGGGGCTGAGAGTCTGCCTCAGCGCGGCCCATGACGCGCCCGATATCGATAAACTCGCAGACGGTCTGCTCGCCTGTGGCATTCCTCCAGGAGCGGAGTGGCACAATGCTCCTGTACTGCCGACGGAAGGTCCTCTACCAAACGCCAGGCTCATCCGAAGCGCCGGGACCTGGGACATCTTCGATTGGAGTCAGGCTCAGCAAGCGGAAGCGCGCCTGATTTCGACCGCGAGCCTGGTTTCCGAAAAGAACGAGTTGGCCAACAGCGACGGCGGCGTCAAGCCTAAGCGGGACCCTCGGATTACTGCCGCCGATCGGATCGGCCAGGCAACCTTGGGCAACATCGCAAGACGAAAGCCGTTCGTCGCGACGAAGCTCGAGAGTGGCCAGTACCGACTAATCGATGGCAATGCGACATTCCAAGCCTTGACGCTTTGCGAGTGGTCCGGCGAAGTCCCCACCGTGGTGGCCAATGCCTAGGTCGCCGCTCCAATGCCGATGGGGGATTTGACGCCCGCGTGACTTGCTCCAGCGTCCGCAGGTAGCCGCGCATAGTAGTATCACCCCAACCTGTTGTGGTGACATTCTTTCGCCCTGCCCGGCGCGCGCAAGCCTCGCACAACAAACACCCATTGGCTACAGCGCCTCCGCATGGTCGGCTGGGTTGGCCTCGGATTCGTGAGGGACCGACCATGCCCGACGTCAGCCACGCTAACCCGCCGCCGCCCGCCAACACGCAGATCTTGCGCGACCAAGACGTGACCGCGGCGATGAGCCAATGGGCGGTCGCCATCCTTCACGACAGCTCGGTGCCGCCGTTTGGCGTCGTCCGCAGCAATCTCGACGATGTCGCGCTCGTCGCGCGCAAAGAGTGGCACGTGCCCGACTTTCAAAACTCAGCGTGGCACCACGGCATCACGCTGTATCGCGATTTGGGAGGACCAGTCATGAATAAGACAACTGCGTCGGGCCGCGTGGGCGCGAGGGGCACGGACTCGCTGACCTTGATCGACACCCCTGCGAAAGCGCAAGCATTGAAGGCTTCCGGCGTGGACTTCGTGCTCCAGTACGTAGGCACAGTCACCGCACCCGTCGTCGACATTGTCCTCGATGCCGGTCTCGCATTCATGGCAGTCACGCGCGCCAACCATTTCGACGGCGCCTCCGCCGTCGCGGAGCTCAACGCCCTGCACCTCTCCCCTGGCTGCACCGTCTGGCTCGACGTCGAAGACGACGCGAGCGTCGACCCCGCCGTCCTCAAACAGAAAATCGACGCTTGGGCCCTCGCCATCACCGCCGCCGGCTTCGAAGCAGGCGCGTACATCGGCGCCGCCTGTCCGCTCACCAGCGTCGAGCTCTATAAACTCAAAGTCACCCGTTACTGGAAATCCCAATCCCGCATCCTCGACCGCAATGGCCAGCTCGCCGAACCCAGCTGCGGCTGGTGCATGCTCCAAACCTTCCCCAGCGTGACCTGGGCTGACACCGGCATCAACGTAGACGTCGACATCATCCAGCAAGACTATCGAAACCGATTGCCGTCTTGGGTTGTTCGGGCCGGCTGAGATGCGCAGACGCTTCGTGCGTGTCTCACCGCGCCTCGCTCGAGCGCTCTCATAGAGAACGCCCAGCCGAGGCCTGCCCAACCGCGTGTTCGCAGATTGGACAGACGTAGCCCGCACGCCACTGGCCGCAGCGGTTGGGGCGGGCGAACAGCGCCCGACCGTCGACACCCATTTCGTAGGCGTCGCCGGACGGCGCCGAAAGTTGAGTAGTGCGAAAGTGCACGCGACCTCCACGGCGCTCGAGCCGCCCCGTCGCCCAGACCGAGCACGAAGCATACACGCCGAGCGGTCCTCCATCGGGCAAGTCACACAGCGCCTCCGGGTACCCGCAGCTGTCGAAGTCGACCACCAGATCACGCGTACCCGGTACGTCGGACGAACGCAGCTCGAAGTCGAGCCCGCAGCGCCCGATGCGCCGCCTGACGCTGCCCGGAACGAAGAAGCCCTTCACCATGACTTCGCGACCGGTCCACTGGTCGACTTCGGTGACTGCTCGCCCCGGATATACGGCGTAGATCGCTGTTGGCCTCGGCCATGCGACGACCAAAGTCACACCCACCACGACGCCGAGCAGACCGAGCCAGACCAGCCGATCAGCACGCTGAAACGTGTTCATGCGCGTGACGGCGGGGGCGGCAGGCTGCGGCGCGGCAAGAATTTGCGGTCGAACAGGCGCACGCGGCGCACGAGCAGGTCGAGCAGGAAGACGATGATGGCCGCGAGCACGAAGCGCGACCAGAGCGGCCGGTAGTAGACGATTTTCTCGCCCTGCGGATCGAACACCTTGCTCGGCTCTGGGTCGACGCTGCCGCCGGCCGCGGCCGCCGCGCGCGCCTGCAACTCGACGTCGGGCTCGAAGCGACCATATTCGCGCGGATACGGATTGCTGACGTGACCGAAGCTCGAGGCGAACGGCTGCAGTGAGCCGTCGGGCATGATGCGGGCGTGCTCCGCGTTGACGAGGAACGAACCGTATTCGTCGAGCCGCAGCTCCGCTTCGTAGCGGCCCGGCGCGGTGCGCCGCAGCGGCACTTCGCGGCGCTCGCCCTTGCCCTTGGCGCTGGCGGGGCCGGTGACGATCAGCTTGGATTCGAGCTGGTTGTCGAAGCGTTCGTCGGCGGTGAAGGCATCGACCACGGCGTGCACGGTGTTTTCGCGCATCTCGACCTGCATCGGCAGCTCTTGGCGACGCTTGACGCGCATGTGCTCGCGCACGAATTGCCCCCAGAATTTGGAGAAGCCGCTCCAGCGCAGCCAATCGACGGACCAGTTGTTCTTCACGTCGCTGGTCCACGCGACGGCCCAGCCGAGGCCGGCGCGCCAACGCGCCAAGATCGGGTCGCCGCGATCGCTTTGCAGAATCAACTGCGCCGGTTGCGGCTTCAGCTGCGTCGCAACGTAGCCGTGCAAGAGCGGGGCGGCGCTGACCGCGACGCCCTTCAAGAAGTCGGCATTGCCGACTTGCTGAACCGGAAACCACTCTTCGACCGCCGCCTGCTGCGCGATCAGCTCGGTTTCGCGAGTGAAGATTTTCGGCAGGCTGTTCGGATCCGGCACCATGTGAAAGCGGCCGCCGCCCGCGTCGGCGACGGTGCGTAGTAGCTCCTGATTGACGCCTTCGCCGAGGCCGACGGTCGTGACCGTGATGGCTTCGGCCAGCATGCCGGTCGCCAGATCTTTGATGCCTTGCACCGGAGCCTGGCCGTCCGTAAGCAAGACGACGTGTTTTTTGCGCGCCTGGACCACCGACAAGTCTTGGTAAGCCATGTCCAAGCTCGAAAATATTTCGGTGCCGCCGCCAGGCTGAATGCGGGCGATGTCGTTTTGGATGCGCGAGCGGTAACGCGCCGGCTGCATTTTGACGTAGCGCGCCGGCGTCGAATCGAAGGCGATAACCTCGATCAGATCGTCACCCTGCAGGGTTTCGACGGTGGCGCGGCAGGCGGCCTTTGCCATCTCCATTGGCAGGCCCGTCATCGAGCCGGAGCGATCGATGACCAGCGCCATGGCGACGCCGGGCATCTCTTTGCGACGCTCGGCGTCCATGCGCACGGGCAGCAGGCGCTCGAGCGTGCTGTGGCTCCAGCCGCCCAGACCGTAGCCGGCTTCGCCGCCGGCGAACAAGAAGCCGCCGCCCAAGTCGCGCACGTATTTTTCAATCAGGTCCTGCGCGGCGTCGCTGACGGCCTCGCGCGGCACGTCGGACAAGATCATGAAGTCGTAGCGCTCGAGCTCGCGCAGCGAGCCGGGCATGGCGCTGGCGGGCCGCAAATCGACGTCGAATTGCTGCGCTGACAGCGCGCTCACCAGGTAGCTGCCGCGCTGCGGTTGACCTTCGATGTACAAAACTTGCGGGCGGCCCGGCACGTCGAGCGTGACGTCGAGCGCATTGTTTTGGGCGAAGCGGTCGTCGAGGGCTGGAATGTCGCTCAGCTTGAGCGCGTACGTCACCTCGCCGCCGACGCGCACGACGCTCTTGAACTTGATTTCGTTTTCGCCAGGTTTGAGCGTGACGTCGCGCACGCCTTCCAGACCGTTCAAGGTTTCGCCTTGATAGAGCCGCGCCTTGGCGGTGGTGGCGCGGCTCGCGTACACCTCGGCGGTGACGTCGAAGGGCTGGCCGATGTCCACCTTGTCCGGCAGGCGCAAGGCCCGCACCGCAACCTCGCCGGGCGGCGGATCGCGGAATGGACGCGCGTACAGGCGCGCACCGAAGCGCTTGGCGTGATTGGCCTCCGACAACAGGCTGCCTTCGGTTTCGAGGCCGTCGGAGAAGAGCACGATGCGCTTCAGGTAGCCGGGCGGGAACAAGCCGTACGACAGCTCGAGCGCCGCTTGGATGTTGCTGCCCGCTTCGGCCGGCTTGGTGGAGGGCGCGTCTTTCCAGCGCAAATCCGAGGTTCTTGGCAGCAGCAGCTTGTCGTCTTGCTCGAGCGGCACCGCGCGCGGACGAGCCGCGAACGCGACCAGCTTCAGCACGTCGTCGGCGCCTTTGGCGCGGTACAGCCGTTCGACCTCGACGCGCGCCTTGTCGAGCGTTGCGTCGGCCACGGAGTCGCTCACGTCGAGCAGCACGACGGTGGCGACGCGGTGGGTCTCGTCCGAGCGCACCGGCCGCGCCAATCCCAGCCCGAGCAGGACCATGAACGTGATGCGCAGCAGCACCGACAGAGCACGCTGCTGCCACGGCAAATCGGCCAGCGATTTGCCCAGAACGTAGAGCAGGATTGGCGCAAGCAGTGCAACACCGAGCGCGCGCGGCTCGAGCAGCTCGTACTTGATGCCGAGCCGCTGCCAGCGAAATGCGTCGACCGCCGCCCCGAGCACGAAGTGCTGCAGCAGAACGGACAGCACGCCGAACAGCCCGAGCAGGCTGGCGAGCCAGAGCAGCCGCCGCGCGCGCGCTCTCATACGGTTACCCGTCGGTGGTAAGTCACCCACTCGATCAGCGAAATGCCGATCACGGCGAGCAGCAGGTAAATCCAGACCTCGCTCCGCAGGCTGACCTGCGCGACCGAGACGGCGCTGGCCTTCTTACCCGCCAAAACCAGCTCTTTTTGCGGAGCGATCCGGCTTTCGTCCAGGTCAGACAGGTTGGCGGCGAACTCGCCGAGTGGCGCATCGTCGGCGCCGCCGCTGAGCTTGTAAAAACCGGCCAGCTCGCCGCGAAACACCGCGCGACCGTCACTGACTGGCACGGCATGCTTGGCGCCCCCCGGTTCGAGCAAAGTCACGGTGCTGAGCGAGCCCGGCACCGCGATGTGCCACACGTCGCCGGTACGGAAAGACGACACGTAGCCGGTGTCTTCTTCGACGAAGGCGTTGATGGTGTTGAGCACGAACAGCGGCCAGGCGATGCGCAGCACCAGATCGCTGTCGCGCGGGTCGAAACCGAGCGCGACGAAGCGGTGACCAGCGCGCGCGCCGCCGACCAAAATCGCTCCGTGGTCGCTGGCACCCAGCACCTTGTCGCCAGTGAGCGGTTTGAAGGCGTGGCCCTTGGCAACCTGAATGTCGCCCATCGACATGAAGCGCAATACCGGGCTCTTGCGTTCCCAGGTGTCGAAACCGAAGTCTTCGAGTACGGCGCCGAGCGGCACCGGCGAGCCGTCGGCCGGCGGGTTCAGGTACAGCGCGGAAGCGATGCGCTCGCTGGGCGGCGGCGCGACGCCGTCGAAAATCGCGACGTCGAACTTGCCGTCCGGTAGCAGCGCGCCCGGCGCAATTTGTGCGACGTCCAAGTATTCGTCGAGCAGGAGCGTGGCTTCGAGGTACGTATTGCCGGCCGTGACGAGCAAGATGCGCGCGCGGCGCCGCTCGGGCAAGAGCGCGTAGGCAACGTCATCGGCCGGCAAATCGTCGCTGCCCGGCGCGGCCTTGATGCGCGCGGTCAAGGTGCGGCTCGCGCCAGCCAGGTCCTGATAGTAGCGCGGCAGGCGCTCGTTCGGCCCGAGCTTGAGCCGCGTGACGTCGACAACCACGCCGTCGCCCGACAGCTCGAGCTCGACGTCGGCCGGCGTGTCGTTCAGGTTCGCGACCTCGAGCATCACCTCGTAGCGAGACTTGTCGAGCGGATAGCGCCGCACCGAAAACTCGCTGATGCTCAGATTCTTTCCGCTTTTCCCGATCGGCACGAAGCGCGGCTCGGCGCCCTCTAGGTTGACGCGCTGTGAGAGCTCGCTCAGCTGGCCCGCGTCGCCGTAAGCACCGTCGCCGATCACCACCAGCTCGCCGTGCGGCAACCCGCGCAAGCTGTCGCGACCGAACGACAGCCCGGCTTCCAGGTCGGCGCGCGTGTCGCTCGCTGTGACCTGCGCAATTGCCTGCAAAAGCTCGGTCTGATCGGCGCTCATCGACGAGCGCGGCGTGGGCACGCTGCCCATTTGCACCACGATCGCGCGATCCGAAGCGCCCATGCTGCGCACGATTTTCGTCGCTTCGGCCTTGGCCTGTGCCAGGCGATTGGGTTTCACGTCGACCGCCTTCATCGAGGCGCTGGCGTCGACGAGCAGCACCAAGTGGCGCCCGACGCGCAGGTCTTCCTTCGGTTTCGGATCGCCCAGCGCGAGCACCATCAGCGCCAACAGCGACAGCTGCAGCAGCAGCGACAGCACACGGCGCAGCTTCGAGAACAGCTCCGTCGCCTGCTTGTCGCGCAGCACACTGTCCCAAATCCGCGAAAACGGCACCGGCACCGCGCGCCGCCGCAGCTTCAAAATGTAGAACACCGCCACCAGCGCCGCGGCCGCGCCGAAGATACCGAGCAACGTGCCGAGCGGCAGCCCCGCGAAGCCCATCAGCGCAAAAACCCTCCGCGGCGAAACACGCGCAGCACCAGCTCATCGAACGGAATCCCTACGTCCGCGGCGAAATACGGCACCTGCCGCGAGGTACAAAAGCGTTCGATGCTCTTTTGATAGTCGTCGAAGGCGCGCGCCATGTCGTCGAGCAAGCTGTCGGTGACGGTGACTTCGCGCTCTTCGCCGGTTTCGCAGTCGTAGAGCCGCACGTCGCCTTTCAGCTCCGGCCGCGCTTCTTTGTGATCGACGACGTGCAGCACGAAGGGCTCGAATTTGTTGAAGCGCAGCGTGTTGATGCCGCGCTCGAAGCCGGCTGGGTCGTACAAGTCGCTGATCAACACCGCCAAGCCGCGGCGTTTGTGCTGCGCGACGAACATCTTCATGGCGTCGCCCAGGTCGGTCGTGCCGCCGGGTGCAAGCTCGCTCAAGAACTCGAAGACCTTGAAGATGCGCCCTTTGCCGCGCGTGGTGGGCATGCGTGAAATCACGGAGTCGGTGGCGCTGACGATGGTGACCCGATCCAAATTAGCCAGCCCCACGTATGCCAGCGCCGCCGCCAAGCGGCGCCCTTGATCGAATTTCTTGCCGTCGCCGAACGTCATCGAGCTCGACGAATCGACGATGAAGTAGATGCTCAGATCCTCTTCTTCTTCGTAGAGTCGCACGAGCAGCTTGCCGAAGCGCTGGTACACGCTCCAATCGACCGAACGAAAGTCGTCGCCCGGCGCGTAGTCGCGGTGGTCCGCGAATTCGACGCCGCTGCCCTTCTTCTTGCTGCGCCGCTCGGCGCGCATGCGTCCGGCAAATACGCGCCGGCTCACGATCGAGAGCGACTCGAGCTTCTTCTGAAAATCGTCGTCGAACAGCTGCGCCCGGCGCACCTCGGCGCGGCGCGGCGCATTTTTCGCACGAAACAGCTCGAGCAATCCCATGGTTCTGGCCTTCCAAGACCGCCGTGGCCGGCTTAGCCCTTCGACTCGGGAAGCTTCTTCAAGATCTCGTCGAGGATCTTGTCCTCGGCCACGCCTTCGGCCTCACCCTCGAAGCTGCGCAAAATGCGGTGCCGCAGCGCCGGCAAGGCCGAGACGCGCACGTCGTCGATCGAAGCGGCGAAGCGACCGGCGAACAGCGCGCGGATCTTGGCTCCGAGCAGCACCGCTTGCACGCCGCGCGGCGAGGCACCGGTGCGCACGAAGCGTTTGACCAGCTCGGTCGCCTCCGCGTTGCCCGGATGCGTCGCGAGCACCAAGCGAATCGCGTAGTCTTGCACGTGCCGCGCGACGGGCACGCGCCGCACCAGCTTTTGCATGCCGAGCACGTCGTCCCTCGTGAGCACGCGGCTCACCTTGACCTCGTGATCCGTCGTCGTGCGATCGATGATGGTGTGCAGCTCGTCGCGCGACGGAAACGGCATCATCAGCTTGAAGAAGAAGCGATCGAGCTGGGCTTCCGGTAGCGGGTAAGTACCCTCCATTTCGAGCGGGTTTTGCGTGGCCAGCACGAAATAGGGCTCTTCGAGCTGATAGGTGGTGCGACCGACGGTGACGCGATGCTCTTGCATGGCTTCGAGCAGCGCGCTCTGCGTTTTGGGCGTCGCGCGGTTCACCTCGTCGGCCAAAACAATGTTGGCGAAGACCGGGCCTTTGCGAAACTCGAACTTCGCGGCGCCGCCGGTCGCCGAATCGTCGACCACGACCGTGCCGATGATGTCGGCTGGCATGAGATCGGGAGTGAACTGGATGCGCGAAAACTCGAGCGCCAAGGCCTCGGCCAAGGTGCGCACCAGCATGGTCTTACCCAGGCCGGGCACGCCTTCGAGTAGTGCGTGCGAGCCGGCCAGCACGCAGGTGATGACACCGTCGACCACCTCGCGGTTGCCGACGATGACGCGGCCGATCTCTTCGCGCAGCGTACCGACTTGCTTTTGGAATACTTGGACTTCCTCGCGGGCCGCTTCGACGTCGCTCATGGTTTCTCCAGAGTTGGCAGTTAGGAATTAGCAGTTAGCAGCATCGAGCGTGCGACCGGTGCCAGCGTGGCTCAGTCACGCGGCCGGATCAGTTGAAAGTAGCGCCTGACGTAGAACCGGTAGCCCGGCGGAATTTCGTCCTGCTGCATGACCTGCTCGGCAACCGTCTGATAGTCGGTGAAAACCTTTTGGTAGCCACGGCCGACGAAGCCACGCTGCGCCGCACCGTAAATGACCTCGGCGGAGGCGGCGCCTTGCCCGCTATCGACGCCGGCGGCCGTCACGTCTTGCGTCTTGCCGTCGAGCTTCGTCGGATCGCCGGCCAGGTGTTCGTCGTGGCCCTGGCCGTAGCCTTTGCCGGCCTGCGCGCCCGTCTGTGCGCCGTCTTGTCCGCCTTCTTTGCCAGCGCCGGGACTCGACCCCGGCATGGGCACGTCGATGCCGGGTCCATCGCCGGAGCCGCGCGTGAGACGGAGCTGGCCGGGCTGTGAGCCATTGCCAGGCTGACCGTTCTGGCCGGGCTGCTTACCGCCGCCACGCGCGCGCTCGCCGAAGCGCTGCATGCGATCCATCTGTTCTTTGCCGCCCTTGCCTTGCTGACGCAAGACCTCGCGCAGCTCTTGCAGACGCTTGAGCATCTCTTTCTTCTGCTCGTCAGTTTGCTGCTGCTTGCCCATGCGGTTGACGTCTTCGGCAGCAGACTCGAGACTTTGACCAGCAGCCTGCGCGTCTTGCATCAGCTGGCGCGCGGCTTCTTGCAGTTGCTTGTCGAGCTCCGACAGCTGCTGTTGGCTCTTATCGCTGCGCTGTTTGTCGCGCGAAAGCCGCTCGAGCTTGCGCCGATTTTCGGCCAATTTTTGCTCGTTTCTGGGCGAGCTGTCGCCTTGCTGCTTCTTCTTCAGCAGACTCTGCTCTTCTTCTTCGAGCTCTTTGCGACGCTGGTCGATGCCGGCTTGGTGTTCGCTGCTAGCGGCGCTGGCTTTTTGCAGCGCGCTCCGCAGCTTTTCGAGCTCCGCCTTGCTCGGCGGGCTCTGCTTCTTTTTCAGGCGCTCGGCCAGCTCGCGCAGCGCTTGCTCGGCGTCGGCCAGGCGCTTTTCGGACAGCGCCTCGGCCGCAGACTTGGTAAGCCCGCTCTTTTCGAGCTCGCGCGCCAGCTCTTTCAAGCCCTCGTCTTGGGCTTCGCGATCGAGCTCGCTCGATTCGGCCAGCTCGCGCTCGAGCGAGCCGAGACGCTCGAACACCTCACGCCGGTCCATGCGGTGCGCGGCAATGTCTTCGACCAGTTGATTGAAGCGGTGCGCGGCGGCGGAAACTTGCGGATCATCGGCCGACTTGGCCAAGTCTTGCCCGATTTCGCGGAACAGCTCGACGTCGTCGGCGCTGAGCAGCATCGGCTGCACCTGCACGATCGGCGGCGGCAGGACGCGCAGCTGGCGCACCTCGAGCACGGCCAGGCCGAGCAAGCCGACCAGCAGCGCGGCGCTATACGCAAGCTCGCGCGGCAGGCGGATGCGCGCGGCGCGGCGCGGCTCGAGCTTCGGCGCGCGCTCGGCCGCGTCCGCGATCGCGGCTTGCATGAGCGGCGTCCGCTCGGCGACAGGCAGCTTTGAAAATGCGAGCGCGTTGGCGATGCGATCTTCGAGGCCGTGATGACGATCGAGCGCCAACGCGCCCTCGAAAGGCGAACGGCTCGACCAAGCGCCGCGCAGCGCCGCGGCCACCACGAACGCCGCCGGTGCGAGCGTGCCCCACAACCAAGGGCGCGCCTGAGCGACTGTCAACGGCAGGACCTTGGCGAGACCAACCACCACTGCCGCGTAGCCCAGCGGCAAGGGCAGGCAGGCCGAGGCAGCCGTCAGCGCGCGCCTGAGCTTGAGCCTGCGGCCGGCGCTGCGCGCTGCGCGCTCGAGCCGGCTGAGGTGGTTCGCTTGGCTCATGGTCCTTAGCAGACGGACGAGCAACCCTGGGGCTTGGGTTTGGCCTCGGAATTGCTACCTGAGTAAAGCATCTCAGAAGGCCCGGCGCATGCAGAACGACCGACTTGCCTCGGCTGTTCCAGGGGGCCTATTTTCGGCTCCAATCGACGAACGCGACGCCGACACTCAGGCTCGCGCCTACATCGTTCGCGATGAGCCAGCTGGTCGAGTGCACGCTGAGCGTCTGCAGCCGGAGGCGCGCGTCAAGACCGCCCCAGATACTGACGAGACCAAAGTTGTGCGCGACGCGACCGCCCAGCTCGAGCACCGGCACGACCGCAGCCTGGCCCGAGTTACCTTCGGGGTAGGCGACCATCCATTCCGCACCGAAGCGCAGCACCGCACCGAAACGCGCGTCGGGGTCGAGCGGCGCGCCGATGCCGAGCGCGCCTTCGAAGTCCATGAAAGCGACTTCACGGCCATACAACGTAAAGCGAAACGCCTCGCGCCCGCCGACCAACAGCGGACCCACGCTGTTGGCGAAGTCGAACGCCGGCCCCGTCGCGACGCCGATCGTCTTCGACGGCAGCTCGGTTTCGACGCTGGTGCAGATGCCGCCGCCGCGCGCATCGACCGCTCGCTTCGCCAACGGATCCGCTCGCCGACCCGACGCAGGCGGAGTCGGCGCCGAGCCGTTGCCGCGCACCAGCATCGGCTCGCCCGCGGCCACGGCACTGGCTTCGGCGGTTTTCGGATCCGCGTCCGTCCGGCGCTCGGCGCCGTGTAGCTCGCCTTCGACGATATCGACCACCTCGTCTGCCATGGAGCCGCGCCCGACGATCTCGAAGTGCCGCCCGTCCCACTCGAGCCACGCCCGCTCGCTATTGCAGACCACCGCTGGCAGCGAGCGAGCTTGGCCTTCGGTCTTGAGCAGCAAGAGCACGCGCGCGTCGAGCTCCTCGTACGTCTCCGCGGAAAGTCGCGGACAGCGATTGGCGACATGCGCGTTTTCGGCGCAGACCTCCCCCGCCCCAAGCAAACCAGAGGCAGTGCACCCGATGGCGCAAACCACCGCTCTGCCTCGATTTTTCCGAGAGACCCGGAGCCAGGCCACCACGGCTCGCAGTGTGCCAGAAAGGCTCACACTGAACCGGAACAAAAAGGAAGGCAGCGCCCGCTCGGCTTGCGCAGGTCGGGCGACTAACGTAACTGTGAGGAGTCTCGTGTAGCGGCGAACAAGAGGATGGCTCAGTCCTTCGTACAAACCGCGCTCGGGCTGCCCGCGCCCAGCGAACGGCTCGAACAAGCGCTCGCGCGTGAAAGCCCTGATGAGCTCTTGGCGCTGCTCTATCGACAGATGCGCGCGCTCGCGGGGCCGCGACAGGACCTCGACGATCTGGTTCAAGCTGCCGCCGAACGAGCGCTCAAGGCGCTCGAGCGCTTTGAAGGCCGCTCAGCGCTAGCCACGTTCACCTACGGCATCGTGTATCGCACGTTGCTCGACCATCAGCGCTGGTACCGCCGCTTCCAGCGACGCTTCACGCTCGACTCGCGCGAAGAGCCAGGCGAGCCAGTCTTTCCCCGCACTTCCGAGACTGACTTGCACGAGCTCGAGCGAGCGCGACGGCTGTACGCCGCCCTCGATCGACTTTCGAACGAGAAGCGCGCAACGCTCATCTTGCACGATCTCGAGGGGCTCGACGTCGCCAGCGTGGCGGCGATTTCCGGCGCTAAAGAGTTGACCGTGCGCTCGCGCCTGCGCGACGCCCACAAGCAGCTGGTCCAGCTGCTGCGCGAAGATCCGTTGTTCGAGCCGGAGGCGCCGACGTGAACGCAGCAGATCTGGCCGTGCTGCAGCTGGCAAAGCGCGCCTACGCGGCCGCGCAGCCCAGCGAGAGCGAAGTGCAGACCGGCGTGCGGCGAGCGCGGCTGGCGCTACGGCGCGGCAAGTCGCGTCGCAGCTGGTTCGGCAAGGGTCTGGTGCTGGTCGTGCTCGCATTCGGCGGCCTGGCCTACGCCAAGCCGCACGTACTGGGCGAGCTGGTCGAAGGTCTCACGCAGGCGAGCGGGGCCGACGCGGCCAAACGCGGCACCAAGCGCGGAGCGCCGACCGCGCCAGCACAACCGCTGCGCGGGCGCGCGGTGGCACACAGGCCAGCAGCCCCTGAGCTCACGGGTCGCGTTGGGGCTGCCGAAGCCGAGGTCGTCTCTAACGCGGCACTCGACACGGCGCCGAGCGCCGCCGCGCTTGCCGCGGCAAAACCCCACGGGCTTTGCCGCCGCGATGGCGCGGCAAAGCCCGTGCGCACCTCGCAGGTCGCAGCGGTGGGCGCGGCGAGCCCGACCCAAGAAACGCCGGAAAAGGCGGTAGTTTCGGACTGGGGGCGCGTCGCTCAGGCGCTCGGTCGCGGCGACGAAGCAGAAGCGCTCACTGCCCTGAGCGCGCTATCGGAGAGCGACGATCAGCGCACGCGCGACAAGGCCGACTTGGGTCGAGCCCAACTATTCGTTGCCGGCGGCGATCATGAAAAGGCATGCGCGCTGGCACACTCGCTCAACAATCGACGCGCGGGCAGCCACATCGAACGCCAAGCGCAGCTGCTGCTCAAGAGCTGCACACCCTGAGCCGCTCGCTCTGTCGTGCGCTTCGTTCACGGAGGCGGCGGGAGCGGAAGCGTCACCGACGCTACGCCGCGCTCGCGCCGCCCTAGCCAGAATAAGACCCCCCCCCACCCGACGTAACCCCGATCGCTCTGAG
>Ga0307508_10003473_pt1 | contig 15926 bp, 21 predicted proteins | sample 9_EM_MG_FD_203089 | JGI IMG/M metagenome (GOLD analysis project Ga0307508, IMG submission 203089) | Populus trichocarpa ectomycorrhiza microbial communities from riparian zone in the Pacific Northwest, United States - 9_EM | ecosystem: Host-associated > Plants > Roots > Unclassified | place...
GGACCGGGACCAGCCGCGGTCGGCGAGTTCGCGCAGCAGGACCGGGGAGCCGGAGACGTCGGCGAGGCCGGTGGGCTGGTGGTCGACTCCGTCGTAGTCGCCGCCGAGGCCGATGTGGTTCAGGCCGGCCACCTCACGGGCGTGTTCGACGTGATCGGCGACCTGGGCCACCGTCGCCTCCGGGCGCGGGTGGGCCTCGGTCCAGCGCCGCAGCCGGTCGTCGGCGGGCACAGTGAAGACCGCCGCATGCTCCTCGGCGACCCGGGCCGGGTCCTCACCCGGCCTGGGTGCACGCGGCCAGGGGCGGGCCTCTCCGGCATTGCGAGGCGTTCACGCTCGGCCTGGAGCTCCTGCGCCCACTCGGCGACCTCGGTGGAGATGAAGTACGGGACGAAGGTGAGCTGGATGACGCCGCCGTTGTCGCGCAGCAACTCCAGGACCGGATCGGCGACGTTGCGCGGGTGGTCGTTGAGGGCGCGTACGGAGGAGTGGCTGAACAGCACCGGGGAGGTGGAGGTGGCCAGGGCCGCCCGTGGGTGGACTCGGCGACGTGGGAGAGGTCCACGAGCAGGCCGGTGCGGCTGAGTTCGGAGACGATCGCCCGTCCGGTTTCGTTCAGGCCGCCGACGCGCGGCTCGTCGGTGGCCGAGTCCGCCCAGGAGGTGTTGTCGTCGTGGGTGAGGGTCACATAGCGGACGCCGAGCCTGGCGTACGACCGCAGGACACCCGGGGACTCGGCGAGGCTGTGGCCGCCCTCGACGCCCAGCAGGGAGGCGATCCGTCCCTCGGTGATCGCCCGCTCGACGTCGGCTGCGGTGTAGGCGATCCGCAGCCTGTCGGGGTAGCGGGCGACGAACCGGTAGACGGCGTCGATCTGCTCCAGGGTCGCCACCACGGCCTCGGGCTCGGGCAGCTTCGAGGAGACGTACACCGACCAGAACTGTGCGCCGACCCCGCCGGCGCGCAGCCGGGGCAGGTCGGTGTGGAGGTCCGGGCGGCCGTCGGCAAGGCCCTCGACGCTGTAGCCGGAGCGGGCGCGCAGCGCGACGGGCAGGTCGTTGTGGCCGTCGAAGACCGGCGTGCTGCCGAGAACTTCCTCGACCACGTCCGACACGGTGTCGGTCATGGGCTTGCCACTCTTTCGTCGAGGGCGTCGAGGGGCCGGTCCTGACGGCGGGCCTGCCGGACCGGGTCGGGGACGGGCAGGGCGGCGACCAGCCGCCGGGTGTAGTCGTCCTGCGGATCGCCCAGCACCTGGGCCGTGGAACCGGAGGCGGCGATCCGGCCCCGGTGCAGGACCACGACACGGTCGGCGTCCTGCTCGACCACCGCGAGGTCGTGGCTGATGAAGAGCGCCGCGAAGCCCAGCTCCCGCTGGAGTTCGGTGAACAGGTCGAGCACCTTGGCCTGGACGGACACGTCGAGGGCCGAGGTGGGTTCGTCCGCGATCAGCAGCGGAGGCCGCAGGGCGAGTGCGCGTGCCAGGGCGGCGCGCTGGCGCTGGCCGCCGCTGAGCTCGTGGGGTAGCGGTCGGCGTAGGAGCGGGGCAGGTGGACGGACTCCAGCAGCGCCTCGGCCTCGGCCCGGACTGCCTTCGCCCCCAGTTCGCGCCGATGGACGATCAGGGGCTCAGCGATGCTGTCGGCGACGGTCAGCAGCGGGTTGAAGCTGGCCGCGGGATCCTGGAAGACGTAGCCGATGCGCCCGGCCTGGCTGCGGGTGCGGGTGCGGCGGCGGATCGGCAACTGCTCGCCGAACACGTCGAGTTGACCGCCGGTCACGGTCGTGAGCCCGGCGACGGCCCGGCCGATGGTGGTCTTGCCGCTGCCGCTCTCCCCCACCAGCCCGAGCACCTGCCTGGGCCCGATCTCGAAGCTCACGCCGTCGACCGCCCGGAAGCCCTTCCTGCCCAGCCGGCCGGGATTGTCCACGACAAGGCCGGAGGCCCGTACGACCGGTCGCTCGCCATCCGGCGCGGAAGCTTCCATACGGCCTCCGCCATCGAAGATGGGTACGGCGGACAGCAGTCCCCGCGTGTACGGGTGAATGGGCGCCGCGAACAGCTCGCGGACCGGGGCCTGTTCCACGACCTCGCCGTCGCTCATCACCGCGACCCGGTCCGCGAGGTCGGCGACCACGCCCGTGTTGTGGGTGATGAGGAGAACGGCGGTTCCGAAGTCTGTGCGGCAGCGGTGGAGAAGTTCGACTGGTGACGCCGATCCGCCTCACCGCCCCGTCCTCCGCCAGGTAACGGGAGCTGTCGATCTGCGCATTCGTGCCTCCCCCGTAATGGATGGTTCCGGGGGTGGTGAGATTGGCGTTGTCCACCTTGATGGTGGCCCAGTCACAGGCGCGAGAGGCGGCGTCACAGGACTGCGGGTGAGCCCCGAACCTATACGCGGTCCGGGTGCCGATGCGGGTACCGTCCGAATCGACCTACCAGACGTTGCCGGTGCTCTCTACGCAGTGGCCGGCGGTGAGCGTGTAGACCGCTCCCGACGAGTTGTGGGTGTTGAATGCGGCAGAGCAAAGCCAGCCGGAGGACGTAATCCCGTTGCCGCCGCGGAGGGTGGTGGCAGGCTCCAGCTTGCCCCCGACGCTGTCGATGCGCACCGCACCCGGGCGAGCCGCCGCCACCTCTTCGATCCGGGCCCGGTCGGCGGCGGACACCCCGCCGAAGATCTCAACGGACACCTGGTTGGTGTCAGCCTCGACACCCCATGCTGTGTTGGGAATCCCAGCCAACTCGTCGAACTCGCCCTGACGCAGCCCGGAGTGGTGTCCGTCTCGCGCTGGCGGCCCGAAGCTGCTACCCCATGGGGCGAACCGGAAGAAGTGGCCGCCTTCTGCGGTATCGCCCGCAAGCCGTAAATGCGCCACGAGGCGACGGTCGCTGCGAGAGCACGCGGTCACCGGCGCCCGGTGTCGCCCGCCCCGTCCCCATTGCGCCGCCTCCCGTCAGCAGACCGGACGCGAACTGGCCCACTCATTGGGCTGTGACCACGCTGCTGACGGGGTGGGGCTGCAGCGGCTGGACGGCCGCAGCCCATCCGACCGCGGCATCCTGCACGCTGTGGACCGCGATGAGATGCCGAAGGGGCCCCCGGTACCGAGGACATGCTCCTCACAGCGCTGGGCTGGAGTCCGGCCTGGGCGCAGCGTCCTTCCAAACGGTGTCGAAGGCCAGCCGCAGGCAGCCCGCGAGGGCTGGGTGCTCGATGAAGAGCGTGGTGGTGGAACCGGCGCCGGCCACCGGGTCGGGCATGTCGCACAGTACGAGGGAGGCGTCGGCGATGACGAGTTTCAGCGGCAGTTCGGGGGCGAAGCGGGCGTCCTCCCCCGCGGCGGCGAAGCGCCGCACGTGCTCCACCGTGTCGGGGTCGTCCAGGGCCTCGTCGAGGTAGATCGCCCGGACGGTGCCGCCCGCCCGGTGGAGCCGGCGGACCACCGTGATGCCCTCCGTGTTCTCGGCGGGGGCGACGAACGGCGGTTTGCAGAAGGTGAGAAGTTCGTGCTGCGCCTGCCGCTGGATGTCGGTGAAGCGCTCGGCGATCGCCTTCGGGTCGCGCAGGATCTCGATGTAGTCCAGCGGATCGGTGTGCTCCCGCCCCAGGGACCACAGCGGCTGCAGCACGCCGGCCAGCCCCTGCGAGACCCGCTCCAGGCGGTCGACGGACTCGCGTTGCAGCGCCATCAGCCGGGCGAGGGCCAACTCGGGCGTGACGGCGGAGTAGGTGGCCACGCGACCGGGGTGAGAGGTGGCCAACTGCCGCCGTACCAGCGCATCCAGCACGTCGTAGACGCGTTGGCGCGGCACGTCGGCCTCCCGGGCGACCTCGGCGGCCGTGTAGGAACCACGCCTGACGAGTGCCAGGTAGACCCGTGCCTCGTATCGGGCCAGACCGAGTGACATCAGGTCGTTGATGGTTCCGTCTTCAAGCTCCATGGCTGCACAAGGTACCTGCCGGCGCAGAGGATTTGGGGGGCAAGGTTTTACCAACTCGCGCTGTTCTCTTCGGCAAACCGTCAATAACCTCATCTGCAGCCACCACTGACCGGGGTGGCACACCAACAGAATGCCCGAAAGACGGCTCCGCCCGGCCACCCCAACGGAAACCGCTTGTCATGCACGTGACATCACGCGCTCATCAGGCACTTCCGGCCGCCGACGTGGAGCCACCCATCCCCCCACGGAGGGCAGTTCATTGCGTTCTCATCGCAGAAGGAACCTGATACGTCGCGGCGGCCCGGCACTGCTGTCGGCAGCGGCTCTGATCACCGGCGGGCTGGCCGTCGCCGCGCAGTCGTCGGCCTTCGCGACGACGAGCACCACCGCGTCGTCCCCGGCCTCCACGGTGCAGACGCACCGGCTCTGTTCGCAGCCGAGCAAGCCCGGCTACATGGCGTGCCAGGCGGAGGTCCGCACCGACCTCAAGTCGCAGAAGTCCCTGGGCCGCCACGACACCCCCAAGGGCTTCGGACCGGCCGACCTGCAGGCCGCCTACAACCTGCCCAAGGACGGCGGCAAGGACGCCACGGTCGCGATCGTCGACGCGAACGACGACCCGAACGCGGAGAAGGATCTGGCGGCCTACCGGTCCCAGTACGGCCTGCCGGAGTGCAGCACCGGCAACGGCTGCTTCAAGAAGATCGACCAGGACGGCGGCACGAACTACCCGGCACCGGACGCCGGTTGGGCGGGCGAGATCTCCCTCGACGTCGACATGGTCAGCGCGGCCTGCCCGCAGTGCAAGATCCTGCTCGTCGAGGCCAAATCCGCCAACATGGACGACCTCGGCGCGGCCGTGAACCAGGCCGTCAAGCAGGGCGCCAAGTACGTCTCCAACAGCTACGGCGGCAGCGAGGAGGCCGCGGACACCTCGTCGGACGACCAGTACTTCAAGCACCCCGGCGTCGCCATCACCGTCAGCTCCGGCGACAGCGGCTACGGCGTCGAGTACCCGGCTGCCTCGCAGTACGTCACCGCTGTCGGGGGCACCTCGCTCAAGAAGGACAGCAGCACCCGCGGCTACTCCGAGTCCGTCTGGGGTACGTCCGCCGGCGGTGACGGAGCGGGCTCGGGCTGCTCGGCGTATGACGCCAAGCCGTCCTGGCAGAAGGACAGCGGCTGCGCCAAGCGCGCCGTCGCCGACGTCGCAGCCGTCGCCGACCCGGCCACCGGACTCGCCGTCTACGACACCTACCAGGCCAGCGGCTGGAACGTGTACGGCGGCACCAGCGCCTCCTCGCCGTTCATCGCCGGCGTGTACGCCCTCGCGGGCACGCCCGGCAACGACGTTCCGGCTGCGTACCCCTACGCCCACCCGGACAAGCTCAACGACGTCACCGACGGCGCCAACGGGTCCTGCAGCGACTACCTGTGCAAGGCGGGCAAGGGTTACGACGGCCCGACGGGCCTGGGTACCCCGAACGGTGTCGCGGCCTTCACCAAGTAACCCGAACAAGACAGCGCACCGCTCAGTGCCACCAAGGGTACGGCGCTCTGCGCACCCATCAGTGGTCTGAGTTCAACGCCAGTGGGCCTGAGCCGACACCAACGGCCGCTGCCGGTCGGCTCCGACCCCGTCTGCTTCGCCCCGCCGGTCATCCGGCGGGGCGAAGTGCTGCGGGGCAACGGCCTTCGGCCACACCCAATCGGCCGGGCGATACCGCAGAGCCGGCCCGCCCCGACCCCGCCGCCCGCATCCCGGTCTCGTCCGGGTCGAAGGCTGAGCCGAACGGGGCGGTGTCCGACACGCTGTTGTCCTTTGACGCGTCGACTGGACGCGTGCTCAGGGTGTGACGCCGAGCGGGGCCTCCTCCGCCCGGTCCGCGTCAGTGGCGTCGCCGAGTCCGAGGCGCAGGTGTTCGATGTGGTGGACGGCCTGGTCGAGGAGTTCGGCGACGTGGTTGTCGTAGAGCGCATAGATCACCGAGCGGCCCTGGCACCGGCCCACGACCAGGCCGAGGTTGCGCAGGAGGCGCAGGAGGCGCAGTTGGTGGGAGCAGGCGGACTGCTCCATGCCGACCTCGGTGGCGAGTTCGGTGGCGGCGCACGGGCCTTCCCGCAGGCGGGAGAGATCAGCAGCCGGGAGGGGGTGGGCAGGGCCTGGAGAGTGGTCGCCACTCGGGCCGCGTTGTCCGCGTCGAGTCGAGTCGAGTCGAGTCGAGTCGAGCGGAGTGAGCCGGCCGCTGGTCTCCCAGCACCTGCGCGTGCTGCGCACCTCCCGCATCGTGACGGCACACCGCCAGGCCCGGGAGATCCAGTACCCCCTCACCGACGACCACGTCGCTCACATCGTGCTGGACGCCATCCGGCACGGCCAGGAAGAGCCCGTCAGTTGAGGTGGGCCACCTGCCGTGGAGCGGGGGCCGCGCGGAGGCGGTCGGGCAGTGTGCCGTCGTCGGGCATTCCGGCCCGCAGCCACGCCAGGTCACCGGCGAAGACGACCTCGACTTCCTCCGCACCCACGTCGGCGACGACCTGCTCGCCCACTGCGTGCAGTCCTCCTACGTCCGCGCCCACGAACAGGGCCGCGGCCACGGCGAGCTGGAAGCACACAACACCCGCACCCTGGAGCGGCTGTGCGCGGCCGTGGACGCCCGCCCCAAGGACTGGACCGCATTCCAGAAGCACGCCGTCGAGTTCCACCTGCGCAACGCCGCCACCTGGGCCAACGAAGCCACCGGCCAGGACCTCGCCACTCAGGTCGACCCGGACTTCCAGCACGGCCCCACGGCATTGGCCGCGCCCGCCTGAGCCCACCACCGCAAGATCAGAGCCACAGAACAGGACAGCCCTTCATGTCGCTCGACGTCTCCCCGCAACTGCGCGCCGAGGCCGAGAACGGCGAGGTGCAAGAGCAGGACTTCGTGGAAACGGTCCGCACCTCCCTGCCGTACGCCTACGACCTCATCGCCCGCCTGGCCGACGAACTGCGCTCCGGCACCGCGGAGTTCGCGGACAACCAGACCCCTCTGACCGCGTCGTAACGTCCAGTCGACAGTGCTGGCCGGGACGGAGCGAAGGGGCCCCGCGCCATCAAGACGGCGCCGGGCCCCACAGCACTGCTTAGCCTCGGCCAGCCCAGCCCTTGATCTCCTCGGCGACCAGGCGCACGTCCAGCCCGTCACGGGCGATCCGCTCGGCCAGGTCCCCGGCCTGCTTGAAGTCCGCTGTCACCACGACCCCGGACACCGTCAGGTACGAGGCGGCCACAACCGCCCCGAACAGCTCGTTGCCGAACTCCAGCGCCGGACAGCGGATGAGCTGGTGCATGAGCGCGGCCGCCCGGTGGTGCACTTCGGTGTAGATGGGGGTGTCCATCACCTTGTCGGCGTGCCTGGCCACGGCGGCCTGAAGGGTGCCGAAGTCGGTGACGTCCGGATCGCCGGGCAGGCTGCGGTGCGCGAGGTCGAGCAGCCATGCACGGTCGATGTGCAGGATCACGCGGCCTTCCCGCGCGGCTCGTCCTTGGCGGCCGTGGGGTGGGCGAACCTCTCGGCGAAGTGGTCGCCCCACTCCCCCGCGAAGTGCGCGCCGGCGCTGAGGAACCGGTGCCGCAGGTCGTTGCCCTCGTCGGCGAGCACCGTACGCGCGTAGTCGGCCACGTCCATGCCGGCCGCCGCCGCGCGCTGCTCGATGGTGGCGTACACGTCTTCTTCCACCCGTACATTGATCTGCTTCTTCGCCATGCCTCCAGCGTAGCGGCTCGTACGCGCCGCTACAGCAGAACGGGCATGCGGACCGTGAAGCCTGCCGCCGTCGGCTCGGACATGTGACGAGCCCGCGGGTACGGCATGGCGCGTGAGAGCTGGGGGTGTTCACGCTGCGCTCTGGCCGACCATCTCGGAGGCTGGGGCGCCGCGGGCGGGCGGGTCGCCGTAGCGAGCAGGTGGGTCCAGGAGGCCCGACGGCCGGGAACGGCCGGAGCCCCGCACGGGGCGGGGCTCCGCACGGGGCGGGGCCCCGGGTGGATGATGGTGCGGCGTCCGGGGGGGCTTTAGGGCAGTCCCGAACACGCTCTACCTGGGCTGGCACCCGGTCGTCGCGTCGCTGACGCTCTCCCGGATCTTGAAGACGGCACGACGCGTCAGCCGGCCCCGGATAGCGATCTCACTGTCGGTGCGCCCCCACCTGAAGGTCGCGGTGACCAGCGCCAGGTCCTCGGCTCGCCTCCGCTCCAGCTCTTCCTGCACGTGGTCTGTCTCGTCCTTCATCCAGGCGACGTCGGCCGTGACCACCGCCAAGCGGGCCCAGTCCCGGGCACGCAGGTGCGCCCGGTGTTCATGGGCGGCCTGCTGCACGTGCAGGAGGCGTCACCCCTGGCGTGCGGCGCTCTCCTCCTCGCGGGTGGCCCAGAGCTCCAGTTCGGCGTCCGTTGAGGTCGAGGTGAGGGCGCTGCCGGCCAGACGGTCGTGCTCGGCGCCCCGGTCGCGGAACTCCTTCAGCGGCCGGGGATCGCCGCCCATGAGGACCGTCCGGTAGCAGGCGCGCGCACCCAGCACGTCCGTTCCGGTGCCGCTTCCGTTGCGGAGCCCCGAAGACATTCTTGACGTCCTCGCGCCAGTGCTTGTTGCACCCGAGGCACCGCGTGATCCACTCGCCAGTCCTCGGGAATCCCGTCCAGCAACCGCCCAGGTCCTCCTTGCGCCGAATGGCGTCCTCACCGTCACGAGCGCGAGCGGCCCACGTCAGCTGGGGTTGATCTTGTGCTGGGTCCGGTCGCATCTGTGCTCGCCGACCGAGTCGGAGCGGGCTCGGCCGGCTCAGAGGGGTTCAGTCGACGCCGAGTACCGCCTTGCCCCGCAGGCGGCCTGCCGCCATCTCCTTCAGCAGCGAGTCCGCGCCGGCCCAGTTGTCGCGGCGACCGATCTCGACCTGGAGCTTCCCCTGTGAAGCCAGGTCCAGTAGCGCGCTCATGTCCTGGGCGTCACGACTCCCGTCACCGTCGCCGTAGACGAAGTGGCGCAAGGTCACAGAGGCGCCCCCCTGAACCTGCCGGAAGAAGTCCAGAGTGATGGGGCTGCCGCTGGCCTGACCGAACCAGAGGAACTGGCCGCCGGGGCGCAGCTTGTGGGCTGTCTTCGACCCCAGGTCGCCACCCACGGACTCCAGGACGATTTCGAAGGCACTGTCCTCGACGGCATCAATGTCGAGGGCGATCTTGGCGCCCAGCGCCGCCATGTGGTCGGTCGGCTGGCCCTGCGCGGCAACGGCGGTGATTTCGGCTCCTTCCGCAACAGCGAGCTGGATGAGGACCTGGCCGACTCCGCCTCCCACGCCCGTGGCGAGAATCCTGCGCCCCTTCAGAGGGCCGGCGAGTGCGAGGAGTCGCTGGGCGACCAGCCCGCCCAGGGGGAGCGCGGCCGCGGAGGCCGAGTCCACGTCGTCGGGGATGACCGCGAGGCGGTCCGCCGAGGCGGCGACGTACTCGGCGGCGCCTCCTCCTGAGGGCAGGTGGAGGGCGACCCGGCTGCCCTCCGACGGTCCGCTGCCGTCCGCTGCGCCCTTCGCAACCACGCCGGCCGCGTCGATACCGGGGCGGAACGTGGTCGAAGGGTCGCTCAGGTACAAGAAGTCCGCCCGGTTGAGTGCGACGTCGGTCACCCGGATCAACGCTTCGTGGCGCTGCGGGGTGGGGAGATCGACCTCTCCCAACTCGGTGAGGGTCTCCGGGTTGCCGGTCGGGATGAGCGCGCGCATGAAAGCACCTTCCGAAGAAATGGTAGTACGACTACCGCTTCACCGTACGACACAAAACGGTAGTGGAACAACCGGATCGGCCTGCAGCGCGACTGTCGGAGAGTGGCCTCACCTGCCGCGAAGCCCGCGATTCGGGGCGCGCCGCCTGGATGGCGGATCCGCTTTGGCGGGTCTGCTTTGGCGGGTCTGCTTTGGCGGGTCTGCTTTGGCGGGTCTGCTTTGGCGGGTCTGCTTTGGCGAGGATGGTGCGGGCGCCTGGCGCCGTGCGTCCGCACTCTGGCGGGCGGGACCGAACGGCGACACTCCCGGAAGAAGCGGTAGCATCACTACCGAATCCATCGTGCTACCGAGGTGGGGCAGCCACTACCGCCTCGGTGGGTGTCCCGATCAGGAGCCTGGATTGACCGCCACGTCACCGCGTGCGCCGCGCAAAGATCAAGTTCGCAACCGGCGGCGGCTGCTCGATGCGGCCCGCCTGGCCTTCGCCGAGCAGGGACCCGACCTGAGCATCGAGGCCATCGCCCGGACCGCGGGAGTGGGAGCAACCACCTTCTACCGGCACTTCGCGACCAAGGATGACCTTGTCCTCCAGCTGCTGGAGGACTTGACGAGCGGCGCATGCCAGGTCGCGCAGGAGGCCGCTGCCATCGCCGACGACTGGGAGGCATTCTGCTCGGTGTTCACCCGCGGGTGCGTACTCGATGACGCGGGGCTGCGGTTGTTCGACGCTCTGTGCAAGACGAGCCCGCAGGCGGCCGAGCGGGGGAGAACTCTCACCACCTCCTTGATCACCCCGGTCGCCGACCGAGCCTGGCGAAGCGGCCAACTGCGCGGAGATGTCACCGCCGAAGACGTGGCGGCGCTCATGCGCATGGCCGACTCGGCCTCAACTCCCCGACAGCGTGAGAGCGCGCACGAGGTGATGCTGGCCGGCCTGCGCACCCCGGCCGAGTAGCGGCATCCTGATCCCGGCCTTCGGCGGAGGCCGCCCGGCGGCTCACTCACTCCTTCCTCCGCTGGGCCATGCAGTCCAAGCACATGCCGACCGTCACATCCCCCGCACCCCCCGACGGGCAATCCCGCGCCGATCACCGATCACCCAGCACCAACGGCTCGCGCTGCTGCGACAGCTCGTGAACCGCGACGACATCCCGCTCAAGGACTGCGCGGCCGCTGTCCTTGTCCTCCTCCATGCCCAGCCGCTTACATGGATCACCAGGCTCAGCACTGAGGACGTCCAGCACGAGGACAACAAAGTCCTCGTCCGGCTCGGCGACCCGCCGTCGCCCGTTCCCGTCCCGTTCGCCGGAATGCTGCTGGACTACCTGGGCCAGCGCCCGAACACCTGGACCGCACCTAGACCCAGCTAGACCGTGACCAATCCCAGTGCCCGATGGCTCTTCCCCGGTCGCGTGACCGTTCCTAATCTCCGTGGGCAGAACATGGCACCTGGCCACGCTGGTTGGCACCGCCGTCGTTCATCTATGCCAAGGTTCGAGGATGGAGATGGCCGACCTCACGCGTGCGATCGCGGCTGCGACTTCGGTCGCCACATCGCTCGACCTGGCAGTCAACGACACCATCGTGCTCCACAACTCGAACAGGCTGGCGCTGCGACTGACGCCATGCGACGTCCTTGCCCGGGTCGCCCCAGTGGGGCATGAGGCTGCACAGCTCGAAGTCGAGCTCACTCAACGGCTCGCCGAGGCCGGATGCCCGGTGGGCCCCTTGGAGCCTCGGGTGGACCCGCATGTGTACACGCGCGACGGCTTCACAGTGACGCTATGGATCTACTACGAACCCGCGACACCTCACGTCCCACCAGTCGACTACGCCAAGGCGCTGGAGCAGCTGCACGCCGGCATGCGCACGGTCGATGTGCCGAGCCCACGATTCACGGATCGCATCGCAGAGGCGGAAGAAGTCGTTGCCAACCCGGATCTCTCGCCGGAGCTCGCCGACGCGGACCGCGTCTTCCTCAACAGCAGACTAGGAAGCCTGCGACGGGCGATCGAGGACCGCGGCGCCGTGGAACAACTGCTCCACGGCGAGCCGCATCAGGGCAATGTGCTCAGCACGGAGAACGGCCCGTTGTTCATCGACCTTGAGACGTGCTGCCGTGGACCCGTCGAGTTCGATCTCGCCCATGTTGCCGAGGCGGTCTGCGAGCACTACCCGAGCGTCGACCAAGGGCTGCTGGACGAGTGCCGGCAGCTCGTCCTCGCGATGGTCGCGGCGTGGCGTTGGGACCTAGGCGACCAGTTTCCGAACGGGAGGCGATTCGGGGAGGAATTCCTGCGCTCGCTGCGCGAGGGTCCCCCTTGGCCGACACTCGACACGGTGACTAGGCGGCTGGAAGGTCTCTAGAAATCGCCGAAGGTCACGTATAAGCGGCAAGGAACCAAGCGACGCGACTGTCGCCGTTGCAACCCCATGTGCGCCGGCCTCGCTGCCGCGCTGAACCATGGCGCCGGTGCCAATAAACGTGGCAATTCATTACAGACGCCAAGAATCTTGGCTAGAGATCTTTACCGGTGTGGGTTACGTGGGGTCGTGACTTGGTGCGGGCCGCGCTATGCCGGAGGGATGAGGTATCCCGATGGCGGTGGGCTGACGGCCGAGGGGCGGGATCGGTGCGAGCAAGTCCGGCTCGCAGCTGCCGACTTGATCGAGGCAGGGGCCAGTGACGGGGAGGTGGCCCGGCGGTTCAGGGTGACGCGGATGTCGGCGAACCGCTGGCAACCCCTCACGACTCTGCGGCACCACCGAATGTGAGACAGGGCCGTTGATCGGGCAGTCCCACGACCGGTCACCACATGACCAACAACCAACCGGCGCGCACTGCCGAAGCAGCAGCCGCCGCACCCACCCCAGCAACAGACCGCCTTCAGCTCAGGAACGGGCCTTCAGGCCGTCCAGGGTGAGGTCGAGCAGGCGTTCGGCCCGTTGGCGCTGTTCGGGTCTGGCCGAGGTGAGGGCAATGCCTTCGAGGGCGGCACCCAGGTCGGTGGGGCTGATGTCGGTGCGAATCGTCCCGGCGGCTGCACACTCGTCCATCAGGGCGGTGATGGCGGCCTGGATCATGTCCCGACTGTGGCCGTAGGGGTTGCTTCCCGCCGCGGTGATGGCACGCAAGGCGTCGGCCATGCCGAATTTGGCGGTCACGTAGTCCAGGAAGAGACGTGTCCAAGCGTGCAGGGCTTCATAGGGCGGCTTCGCCGCGAGCAGACCGGGGACGGCGTCGCACAGTTGGGCCACCTCGTTGCGGTAGGCCGCCTCTATCAGAGCCTGCCGGGTGGGGAAGTTGCGGTACAGGGTTGCGCTGCCCACGCCCGCCTCTTTGGCGATGCGCTCCAGGTGAGCGTCCAGCCCCTCCTCGGCGAACACGCGCACCGCGGCCGCGAGGATCTTGCCTCTGTTGCGCCGCGCGTCAGCTCGCAACGGGCGTGGTGCACTGTCGGCCATCAGCGGTCGTCATTCCCCTCTCCAGCTCCCCTTCACCTTGCTAAGCGGAGGCGCACCCACTTAGCCTGGGCGTAAGTGGTGGCTCCCCCACTTTCACTGTAGGTCATGGGCTGATCTGCGCATATCCCCCTTGGAAGGATGTTGGTCATGCCAGGTATAGAGGGCAAAGTCGTAGCGATCACAGGTGCCAGCAGTGGCATCGGAGCGGCGACGGCGACCTACCTCGCCGAGAAAGGGGCCCACCTCGTGCTCGGGGCCCGGCGGCAGGACCGGCTGACCGCGGTGGTGGACCAGATCACGGCGCAGGGCGGATCGGCCGTCGGGGCCGTCATCGACGTGACGCGCCGCGAGGACCTCAAGCGCCTGACCCACACGGCGGTCGACCGATTCGGCCGGCTCGATGTCCTGGTCTCCAACGCCGGCACGATGGCGGTGTCACCGTTTGACGAGCTGCGCCAGGACGACTGGGACGCCATGGTCGCCACGCATATCACCGGCCTGCTCAACGGCATCGGGGCAGCACTTCCCGTCTTCCGGCGCCAGCGCTCCGGCCAGTTCGTCAACGTCGCCTCCACCGCGGCCTACGTCGTGAAATCTCCCCAGGCCGTCTACGCGGCCACCAAGACGGCGGTGAAGGTGCTGACCGAGGGTCTGCGGCAGGAGTCGGGACCCCACCTGCGTGTCACCCTCGTCTCACCGGGGTTCACCAACACCGAGGGCGTGGGCAAGGGGGCGAGCCCCGAAGCAGCCGCAACCGCCGCCCGGCAGCGCGACGAGATCGCCATCCCGCCCTCCGCCATCGCATCCGCGATCGGTTACGCGATCGAGCAGCCCGCCGGCACCGACATCAGCGAGATCGTCGTCCGACCCACCGTGCAAGCCTGACGCCGGCGCTCTCGTCGGCCCGCTGGTCCCAGACCGACTCGCCCTCGGGGACCACCCCGAGACCCCTGATCCTCACGAACCGTCCTGGTCTGGGCGGCAACGGCTACGGCTACGGCGGAGACGAGTTCAGCACCTGGACACAGACCACCCTCGGCATCACCGTCAAGGTCGTCTCCCAGCGAGAGACGCCAAGGGCTTCGTCTTGTTGCCCGAGCGCGGGGTGGTTGAGCGGTCGCATTCGCGGACGATGCGGGCCCGCCGCCATGCGCGGGACTACAAACGCCTCATGTCCCATGCCGACGCCCACATCCACTGGGCCTTCATCACCCTCATCACCCACCGCCTCACCCGACGAAACCGCCGAACCGAACCAGTCCCAACTCCCCTCGCCGCAGCCGCCTGACGATCCCTCCGGCTGCCGTTCGGTCCGGCGTCCATCAACGCTCAACCGAAGGGCAAACCCGATCAGCACCCAGCTTCGGGACACCGTGACCTGCGGAAAGATGATGGGCCACAGGCACTCATCCCTGCGGAACGCGGCTGTCCGACTTGGCAACGTCGAGTTCGGTGTCGGCGAACTGGATTTCAGTGCCATGCGCAAGCCCATCTCGTCCGGACGGGACCGAGCGTGATGATTCGACCGGCCCGTCCGGGCCACCGCCTCGCCGGACCGTGATGTGCGGCAGAGTCTTGTTCCGCACTCCGGACACAATCTCGTGCAGGCCGAGGCCCTGGGGGTGCCTGCGGACTGCCCGTACGCACCAGACGATGAGGGCCAGGCAAGCGGCTGGGGCGAGGAACATGGCAAGCCCGCCGACCGGGTCGGCTGCCATCGCGTAGGCCACGTTCCGATAGCCGATCCCACCCGCGATCTCGATCACAGTCGAGGGGTCGCTGCCGGGGTCCGGCAGGGTCGCTCCCGCGATCAGCCACACGACGGCGAGGGGTAGTCCGAGCGCCGCGGCGCGCAGCGCCAGCGCACCGGGCCCAGGCCGGCCGCCGCTCTTCGTGACGAGCTTCAGCAGCAGGACATGCTTGCCCGGAGTCGCGCCGCTCCACCACGGCACGATCACGAACCACAGCACCCAGACCATCGGCGGGACCCACAGCACGGCGCCGGGCCCCAGGGCGAGGAAGACGAGACCGGCGACGGCCCCGGTCACAAGAGCGCCACCCATCATGTCCAACAGCAGGGCCACCAGGCGCCGTCCGAACGGGACCTTGTGAAGAGCGAGCGCGCGGTCGTCCAGTGCGTTCAGATCCGGCAGGACGCGGGCGAGGGGTCCGGCTGCCGCCCAACCGAGCGCCGCCCCTGCCGTGTTGGCAATGAGATCGTCCACGGCGAAGAGGCGGTACGGACACTCATACAGACCCCACAGCCCCGTGTACTGGGTGACTTCGAAGAAGAGGGACCCGGCGAATCCCGCCGCGACGGCCGCAGCCAGCCCCCTGCGGAAGTGGGTCCGCACAAAGACCCCGAGCGGGAGCAGCAGGAGAAGGTTGAACACGGTCTGCCAGACGGCCGAGTTGCCGAGCACCAGAGCGTTGAAGGTGACTCTGTGGTGCGCCTCCTTCCAGATGTCTCCGAAGACACTGCCAGGTATCCACTGGGGTTCGGCGAAGGACGGATACTTCGCACAGACGTCCACCGACGGGGACGGAAGCGGCACAATCGTCAGGCACAACGCGGTGAGCGCGTAGTACACGCCGCCGTAGAGCGAGAGCACACGCCAGCGGGTCATGATGCCGTGCCGCCGATAGAGGACGACCGCCGTCGGCACGAACATCAGGAGGGCGAGTCCCGGGAAGATCAGGGCCGCCGTGCGGATCGGCAGCAGATACACGTCCGTCATGCCGCGCCACTATACAC
>Ga0307508_10003474_pt1 | contig 15924 bp, 12 predicted proteins | sample 9_EM_MG_FD_203089 | JGI IMG/M metagenome (GOLD analysis project Ga0307508, IMG submission 203089) | Populus trichocarpa ectomycorrhiza microbial communities from riparian zone in the Pacific Northwest, United States - 9_EM | ecosystem: Host-associated > Plants > Roots > Unclassified | place...
GCGTCTTTGAGTGACTCACCTCAATACCGGAACTCCGCTTTCCTATGCCCGAACGACACACCCCTTGACAGCCACCACGACGCCTTAACCGAGCGGCGTTGGGACTAGATCACCGAGACACCGCGGACCGGGCGGGACGCGGGCTCAGACACCCGCGCCGACACACCGCGGACCGGGCGGGACGCGGGCTCAGACACCCGCGCCGACACACCGCAGGCCGGGCGGGACCCGGGCTCAGACACCCGCGCCGACACACCGCAGGCCGGGCGGGACCCGGGCTCAGACACCCGCGCCGACACACCGCGGACCGGGCGGGACGCGGGCTCAGGCGCCCGCGCCGAGGCAGGGCAGGCCGAGGCGGGCGGCGGCGACGTGGCCGGAGCTCTCCAGCCAGCGGGCTGCCGCGCGGGGCAGTTGCCGGCCCAGCTCGGCGAGCGCGGGGTAGAGGTCGAGGACCTCGCCGTCGCCGAGGTCGGCGACGGCGTCGGCGATGCCGACCACGACCCGCGGGTTGCCGGCCGCGGCGCGCACGGCCTGCTCGCGCCACTGCGGGTCGGCGACCCGCTCGCGCAGGTTGCTGCCGACCAGGGTCGCCTCGAGGTCATCGAGCACCGTACGCATGAGCCGGTCGCCCCGGACCTGGTCGGTCATCGCGCCGGAGGCCAGCCGGACCGGCACGCCGAGTTCGGCGGCGGCCTGGTCGAGGTCGACCCAGCGCAACATCTCGGTCGACGGCACGGAAAGCGCGCAGCCGGCGCACAGCCGCATCGCCGCCAGGTCGTCGTCGAAGCCGGTGCCGACCAGGAAGCCGTCGGTGCCGGCGGGGCAGCGGCAGCAGTACGCCTCGACGATCAGCTCGACCGGACTCCCGTCCTCCCACCGCAGCACCGCGCCGTCAGTCGCGGGCTCACGCCACACGTGCTCGGCCGAGCCGAACCGTGCGCAACCCACCACTGTCCAGTCGAGGCTGCCATTACGATCAGTGATCAACGCCGCACTAAACATGGGCCGTCCTCAGGTTAGCTGCGTTTCGGAAGAGTACAACAACTGCGCAACGATGTCGACCCATTCGCGCAGGTCAAAGCCCTATTGACCGGCAACAGGCCGGTTCATCCGCCAGGTACATTTCGTCATTCGTTGACGATCACCGTGCGCAATATCCGGCCCGGTGAGGCCTGCTCAACGGCGATCCGGTCAGATCTTGAATACCCACCTCCCGCCCTTTGTCCGCTATTTGACAGAGGCAAAACGTGCACGATGCGCCCCATCCGGATCCCGTACGCCGGGGCCACGGGGTCAGCCCCGGTAGACCGGGGCGGGCGGGGGCGGCACCGGTCCGACGCGAGCCAGCCACAGATCCCCCCGAGGCTCGGCTGGTGGTCGCCCCAGTGTGCGATCAGGCCGCAACCGCCGGTGACCTCACCCGCGTCTGGCCCGGCGGTCGTGGGGCGGCTCGAGGCGGTCGGGCTCGCGGGTCCAGAGCGCGGCCCGCAGGAAGCGGGCCAGCACGGGCGAGCGCTGGTCGTGCCGGCGCCAGAGGACGGCGGCCTCGACCGAGGCCATCGGCTCGTCCAGGGAGCGGACGTGGCCGCCGGCGGCCCGGGCGTAGCCGGCCAGCGACGCCGGCGCGAGGGTCACCCCCGCGCCGGCCGCGACCAGGCGGATCGCGGTGACCGGGCTGGCGACGCTGCGCCGGCCGGCCGGCTCGACGCCGGCGCGCGCCCAGGCCCGGCGGACCGCCTCGGCCAGGCCCGGGTAGCCGTCGTAGCCGGTGGGCAGGACCCAGGTCTCCCCCGCCAGCGAGCCGATCGTCACCGTCGGCCGGCCGTAGGGCGCGGCCGAGACCGCCACCAGCGGCTCGCGCCGGATCAGCGCGACCTCGAGGTCCCGCGCGACGAGGCGCTCGAGCTCCGCCGTACGCGTGCAGTAGGCCAAGCCGACGTCGCTGCCGCGCTCGCGCACCCGCTCGACCACCTCGGGGTCCGCGGCGTCGTGGATCTCGGTCTGCACGTCGGGCGACGACGCGTCGAAGTGCGCGAGAAGGGACGGCAGCAGGTCCTGGGCCACCGCGGGCGAGGTCGCGATCGTCAGCTGCCCGCGCTCGCCGGTGCCGACCGCCCGCACGGCCGTGGTCGCCGCCTCGATGGTCGCCAGGATCAGGGCCGCCCGTTCGGCGAGGTCGCGCCCGGCCTCGGTGGGCTCGACGCCGCGCGGGTGCCGCTCGAGCAGCGGGACGCCGAGCTCCCGTTCGAGCTGGGCGACCGCGGTGCTCAGCGGCGGCTGGGTCATGCCGAGCCGTTCGGCGGCCCGGGAGACCGAACGCTCGTGCACAATCGTCAGGAAATACCGCAGTTGCCTGACATCCATCTCGGAAACGTATCGCAAACGCGCCCGATACATGTTGTTCGTATCGCAGCGATCCGCGACAGTGGGCACATCGGCAGGCGCGTGACAGCGATCACTGGAGAGCACGTGGGCACGACCCTGACATTCGACCATCAGAGCTACCGCCAGCGCGTGGTGTTCGGCGCGGGCGCCGCGCGCGAACGCCTCGACGCCGAGGTGGAGCGCCTCGGCGCCCGCCGGGTGCTGCTGGTGGCCGCCGGCTCCGCGCGCCCGCTGGCGCAGCGGCTGACCGAGCGGCTGCCGCCGGCCGGGGTCGTCGACGACGTGCGGATGCACGTGCCGCTGCGGGCCGCCGAGGCCGCCCGCCTGCAGGCCGCCGAGATCGGCGCGGACCTGCTGCTCTGCGTCGGCGGCGGCTCGGCCACCGGCACGGCGAAGGCGGTCGCGCTCACCACCGGGCTGCCGATCCTCGCGGTGCCGACGACGTACGCCGGAAGCGAGGCGACCCCGGTCTGGGGCCTGACCTCCGACGGGCGCAAGACGACGGGCGTCGACGAGCGGGTGCTGCCGCGCACGGTGATCTACGACCCGGAGCTGACCCTGGACCTGCCCGTCGTGCTCTCCATGGCCAGCGGCCTGAACGCGCTGGCGCACTGCGTCGACTCGCTCTGGGCGCCGCGGGCCAACCCGGTGGACACCGCGCTCGTGCTGGAGGGCGCCCGGGCGCTTGTCGGCGGGATGCCCGCGGTGCACGACGACCCGCGGGGGCTGGACGGCCGGTCGCGGATGCTGTACGGGGCGTACCTGGCGGCGCTCGGCTTCGCCGGGGCCGGGGCGGGGCTGCACCACAAGATCTGCCACGTGCTCGGCGGCAGGTACGATCTGCCGCACGCCCAGACGCACGCGGTCGTCCTGCCGCACGTGCTCGCGTACAACGCTCCGGCGGCGCCCGAGGCGGCGAACCGGCTGGCCCTGGCCTTCGAGAGCGACAGCGCGCTCGACGGGTTGCTGGCGCTCTACGACACGGTCGGCGCGCCGCGTGCCCTGCGCGAGCTCGGCTTCGCCGAGCGGGACATCCCCGAGGCCGCCGAGTTGGTCGCCGCGGCCGCGCCGGCCGACAACCCCCGCCCGTTCACCGTCTCGGACGCCGAGCGGCTGCTACGCGACGCCTGGGCCGGCCAGGTCCCCGACGCCAAGGAGAAACTTTGATGACCGACGAGGCCGACCGCCGCGAACAGTACGTGACCGACCAGGTGTTGAGCAGCTTCGCCGCCACGCCGACGCCGCGCTTCCGGGAGCTGATGGAGGCCCTCGTCCGGCACTCGCACGCCTTCGTGCGAGAGGTGCGGCTCACCGAGACCGAGTGGCAGGCGGCGGTCGATTTCCTGGCCCGGGCCGGGCACATCACCGACGACCGGCGACAGGAGTTCATCCTGCTCTCCGACGTGCTCGGGCTCTCGATGCTGACCATCGCGGTCAACCAGCCCCCGGTGCCGGAGGCCACCGAGGCGACGGTGTTCGGGCCGTTCTTCGTGGCCGGGGCGCCGGAGGTTCCGTACGGCGGGGACATCTCGGGCGGCGCGAACGGGCAGCCGTGCTGGGTGGAGGGCGCTGTGCGGGGTCCCGACGGCAAGCCGATCGCCGGCGCCCGCCTGGACGTCTGGGAGGCCGACGGCGACGGCCGCTACGACGTCCAGTACGACGACGACCGGATGTCGGCGCGCGGCCACCAGTTCACCGACGACCAGGGCCGGTACGGCTTCTGGTGCGTCAAGCCCACGCCGTACCCGATCCCGCACGACGGCCCGGTGGGCGACCTGCTGCGCGCCGGCGGGCGGGGGCCGATGCGCGCCGCGCACCTGCACCTCATGGTCGCCGCCCCCGGGTTCCACCGGCTGGTCACGCACATCTTCGTCCGCGGCGACGCCTACCAGGACTCGGACGCCGTCTTCGGCGTCAAGCAGTCGCTCATCGTCGACTTCGAGGAACAGCCGGCCGGCACCCCCGCGCCCGGCGACCGTCTCCTCTCCGGCGCCTTCAGCCGCGCGCACTTCGACATCGTCCTCGCCCAGGAAACCCTCGGCCCCGACCAGGAGAACTGATGACCGACCCGAACGACCTGCGGACCGACGTCCTGGTGATCGGCAGCGGCCCGGCGGGCGCGTCCGCCGCGCTGTTCCTGGCGACCTACGGCGTCGACCACATCGTGATCACGAAGTACCGCTGGACCGCCAACACGCCGCGGGCGCACATCACCAACCAGCGGACCGTCGAGATCATGCGCGACATCGGCATCGAGCAGGACGTGATCGCCGAGGGCACCCCGCACGAGCTGATGGGCGACACCGTCTTCTGCAGCAGCCTCGCCGGCGACGAGATCGGCCGGGTGCGCACCTGGGGCACGCATCCGGCGCGCGAGGCGGACTACCGGCTGGCCAGCCCGTCGATGAACTGCGACCTGCCGCAGACCCTCTTCGAGCCGATCCTCGTGGGGCACGCCGCGGCCCGCGGCAGCCGCATCCGGTTCGACACCGAGTACCTCTCGCTGGAGCAGGACGCCGACGGCGTGACGGTGCTGGTGCGCGACCGGCTCTCCGGCCACGAGTACCGCATCCGCGCCCGCTACGTCGTGGCCGCGGACGGCGGACGCAGCAAGGTCGCCGCCGACCTCGGGCTGCCGATGGCCGGGCAGATGGACCTGGCCGGCAGCATGAACATCGTCTTCCACGCCGACCTCACCGAGTTCGTCGCGCACCGGCCGAGCGTCCTGTACTGGGTGCTGCAGCCCGGCGCGACGATCGGCGGCATCGGCCTGGGCCTGGTCCGGATGGTCCGCCCGTGGAACGAGTGGCTGATCACCTGGGGCTACGACATCAACCAGGCGCCGCCCGACCTCGACGACGAGATGGCGATCGGCATCGTGCACAGCCTCATCGGCGACGACTCGGTGCCGGTCACGATCCGCTCGCTCTCGCTGTGGGGCAACAACAAGATGTACGCCGAGCGGTACCGCCAGGGCCGGGTGTTCGCGGTCGGCGACGCCGTGCACCGGCACCCGCCGTCGAACGGGCTCGGCTCGAACACCTCGGTCCAGGACTCGTACAACCTCGCCTGGAAACTCGCCCACGTGCTGCAGGGCAAGGCCGGGCCGGGCCTGCTGGACAGCTTCGACGCCGAACGCGCGCCGGTCGGCAAGCAGATCGTGCTGCGCGCCAACAAGAGCATCGAGGAGTTCGGGGCGATCCTCGAGGCGCTCGGCATGCAGGACACGCAGGACGTCGGCGAGATGCAGCGGCGGATCGCCTCGCGCGCCGACGAGACGGCCGAGGGCGCCGCGCGCCGCGAGCGGCTGCGCACCGCGCTCGAGCTCAAGGACTACGAGTTCAACGCGCACGGGGTCGAGCTGGGCCAGCGGTACGCGTCGGGCGCGGTGGTGCCGGACGGCACGCCCGAGCCCGGGTACGACCGCGATCCGGAGCTGTTCTACCACCCGACCACCTGGCCGGGCGCCCGCCTGCCGCACTGCTGGCTCGGCCGCGACGGCCGCAAGGTGAGCACCCACGACGTGGTCGGCAAGGGCCGCTTCGCGGTGCTCACCGGCCTTACCGGGCGGGCCTGGGCGCGGGCCGCGAGCAAGGCCGCGGCCCAGCTAGGCATCGAGCTGACCGCCGTGGTGATCGGGCCGTCCGGCGACGTCACCGACCTCTACGACGACTGGGCGCGGCTGCGCGAGGTCGCCGAGGACGGGTGCGTGCTGGTCCGGCCCGACGCTCACGTCGGCTGGCGGGCCGCGACGATGGTCGCCGACCCCGAGGCCGAGCTGGTCCGCGTGCTGAGCCTGATCCTGGACCGGTAACGGCCGGTCAGCGGTGCCCGGCGATGGTCTGGAAGATCCAACCGACGATGAGGTCGACGCGGGCGGTCGTCTCGGTGAGAGCATGCGGGCAGGCCGGGCCGTTGCTCTCGAGGGAGACCAGGCGCGGCGCCCGGTGCGGGGCCTCGACGAAGTACGGCGCGCCGGAGTCGTAGAGGCATCCGCTGGTCGTGGGCTTGGGGAGGTATCCGACCACGCCGACGACGGTGTCGGAGACCGCGACCACCTTGACCTGGCCGGTCTGCAGGTGGCTGGCGGGCTTCGGGTTGACGTCGCTGAGCGAGCCCCAACCGGTGATCCGCAGGATCTCGCCGTCGGCCGGGGCGCTGGTGGCCGGCAGTAGCGGCGCGATGTCGCGGACCGGACTGGCCAGCTTCGCGATCGCGATGTCGCCGGCCGGGGCCTGGTAGTCCTCGATCACGTCGATGACGTGGCCGTTGGTGTCGGCGTCGTCGGTGCGCCCGATCGTGGCCGTCGTCGAGTACGGCACCGGGCCGCTGACCGGCGTCCGGTTGACGTCGTGGAAGCAGTGACCGGCCGTAATGATCCAGCGCGGCGCGATCAGGGCGCCGCTGCACCCGCTGTTGTAGTGCGAGCCGTCCGGCCGGGGGATGTTCGTCATCGTCAGCTTGACCGCGAAGCGGTAGTGGCCCTCCTCGACCGGCGTCCCGTCGGCGACGGCGAGGGCCGGCGCGGATCCGGACAGGACCAGCGCGAGGACTCCGATGGCGGCGGCCAGGACGGCGGTGAAGGCACGGCGACGGTATGGCACGGCAAGGGGCTCCCGGTTCGGGTTGGCGGGCACGGCGCCGCCCACCCTAGCGACGCGGGTCAATGCGGGGAACCCGAGGTCGCGCGCGGCCGCCGGCCGATCGGCGCGTCCGTTTTCCTCGTCCGGAGCACCGCCAAGCCGATAACGCTCGGTGACGCCGTCACCACCTGACGGCCGTCGCTCCGCCCCCTTGAGGAAAGGACGCCGCATGGGGCACATCAAGCGACCGCTGCCGGTCCGCGACGACCTCTGGCAGCCGCAGGATCAGGTCCTCGAGGAGGTCATCCGCCGCCAGATCGCCGAGGCCGAGGCGGACGAGGCCGCCGCGGGCAGCAGCACGATCATGGGCGGCGTGCTCGTGCTCGCCGTCCTCGGTGTGCTGATCCTGGTGGCGGCCGGTTCGGCGAGCGCCGCGATCCTCGTCCCGGTATTACTCGGCGGCGCCGGGATGATCTACATGGTGACCAAGGCCGCCCCGCCGGACCGGGGAGCGCGACACCGCACGCTCGCCGTCGTGGGCGGCGCGGGCCGCCTGCCGGCCGGCTATCTCGTGCACGCCGACGCCTGGGAGGCCGGGATGGCCGAGCATGTCGCCTACGTCCCCGAGTCGCAGCTGCGGGCCGCCGTCCAGATGTGCCGCAGCTTCCCGGGCTCGGTCGACGACCTGCTCAGCTTCACCGCCACGATCGCCGCGCACGTGCCGGCGTCGGCGCCGCACGCCACCCCGGCCGACGTCGAGCGGCGCACCCGCGACCTGGTCCGCATCGGCGCGCCGGTCCTGCGCGACTACCTCGTCGCCAACCCGCCGGAGCCGGTTTCGTCCACCAGGAAGAAGGGACGCAAGGGGCGCAGGTAGCGCGGCTCAGGCGAGCAGGCGGCGGCCCAGCCAGTCGTTCGCGTCGCGCACGCCGGGCAACGCGAAGAAGTAGCCCCCGCCGTACGGCTGGACGTAGTCGACCAGCGGCTCGCCGGCGAGGCGGCGCTGGGTGGCCTCGAACTGCCGCACCACGTCCTGCTGGAAGCAGACGAAGATGAGCCCGCACTCCAGGTTGCCGTTGGCGTCCACGCCCAGGTCGTAGTTGTAGGGCCGGCGCAGGATCCGGGTGTCCGCGGTCGCCGCCGTACGCGGGTTGGCCAGCCTGATGTGCGAGTCGACCGGGATGACCTGCCCCTTCGAGTCGGCCGCGTAGTCGGGCGCGTCGGTCTCGACGTTCCCGTCCAGCGGCGCGCCGGTGTCCCGGTGCCGGCCGAACATGTTCTGCTGCTCGTTGATCGACACCCGGTCCCAGAACTCGACGAGCATCCGGATGAACCGCAGGACGTGGTACGAGCCGCCGGTTGCCCAGGCGGGCTCGCCGGCCCCGGCCCGCACCCACACGATGTCGTCGAAGCTGGACGCGGCCGGCTGGGCGATGCCGTCCTTGAAGCCGAACAGGTTGCGCGGGGTGCCCGACGGACGCGGCGCGGAGACGAAACCGTCCATCCGGTAGCGGATCTGCATGCCGCCGCGGGTCTGCTTGCCGATGTCGCGCAACGCGTGGTGCACCGTGTCGGGGCTGTTCGCGCAGATCTGCAACAGCAGGTCGCCGTGCAGCTTGTCGTCCTGCAGCGAGTCGTCGGGGAAGGCGGGCATCGGGGTGAGCTTCGCCGGCTTCTTCGCGGCGAGGCCGAACCGGCCGTCGAAGAGGCTGGCCCCGACCGACAGCGTGACGGTCAGCCCGTCGCTGGGCACGACCGGCCCGAGCACCGCGCTGTCCGACGGTGGGGAGCCGACCCCGAGGTCGTCCGGGGCGCCGCCGGCGGTCAGGAAGCGTGCCCGCTGGGTGATCGTGCGCAACAGCGCGGCCAGGTCGGCGGCGTTGCGCGTGGTCACGTCGAGGGCGACGTGCGTGGCGTACCGCTGCTGCGGGACGGGGCCGACGATGCCGGCCTGGTGCACGCCGTGGAACGGGAACGCGTCGGGCGCGACCGGGACGGTCGTCGCCGCCGAGCTGGAGTCGGCCCGGGAGCCCGCGGCGAGCAGGCCCCCGGCGAGAGCGGTTCCGGCGGCGCCGGCCGCCGCGCCCCTGAGCAGTGCGCGCCGGTTGATGTCCATGACAGGTCCTTCGTCGTGACGGTGGTCAGTGAGCGGGAACTTCGAGCAGCGTGGGCACCCGGGACAGGTTCTCCAGCACGGCGCCGACCGCCGCGTCGACAGCCTGGCGGGCGGCGAGCGGGGTGGCCGACGGCGGGCGCCACCGGCCGCCGGACCGGGTCGCGTCGAGCGCCTGCTCCAGTGTGGCCAGCTGGGCGCGGACCGCCGGCAGCAGGGCTGCGTCCCGCGCGTCGATCAGCGGCGCCAGCTCGTCGAGGACCACACGGGTGCCCTGCACGTCGGCCAGCGTCAGCGGGTATGCCGCGCCGGCGCCCTCGTCGCTCTGGCCGGTCAGGTGGTCGCGCAGCGCGTCCTCGAGGATCTCGTGCGCCCGCAGCGGCATGTCGGTCGGGTCGACCGTCACCCCGGGCAGCCCGCGCTGCAACTCGGCGATGTCGGCGGTCAGCCTGTCCAGCGCCGGCAGCAGCCGGGCGGCGGTCTGGCCGTGCCAGAGGCCGTACTCGACGCGGTGCAGCCCGGTGAAGTTCGGGTCGTCGACCCCGCCGGGTTGAGCCTGCGGCAGGCCGTCGATGGCCGCGCCGAGCTCGTCGAAGCTGCCGTACGCCGCGCCGACCTGCTCCCAGATCTGCTGCGCGGCGAGCCAGTCGGCGCGGGCGGCGGCGAGGTGGCCCGCGGCCGTGTCGGCGCGCAGGCGCGCCACCTGAGCGGCCAGCGCGGAGAGCTTCGGCCGCACGTACGCCAGGTAGGCGTCGACCGTCGGCAGCAGGTCGGCGACGGACACCGGCAGGATCGCGACCTGCGCCGCGGTGGCGCCGCCGGACACCTGCACGGTCGCCGAGGTCAGCGTCGGCAGCCCGTCGGCCAGGCAGCGCCAGAAGTAGCCGCCCGTCGACAGGCTCACGCCGACGTCCCGGCTGGTCGCCGGCCCGAGCGTCTCGATCTCGGCGACGATCCCCTGGCTCGCCGCCTGGACCAGGGTCACCTCGACGGCGTTCGCGCTGCGGTTGGCCACCGTGAAGCTCTGCCGGCCGGCGCGGGCGGTGAAGGACGGGGCGCAGGCCGTCGCGGTCACCTCGACCTGTTGGCCGCCGTGCGCCTTTCCGGGAGCGAACGCGATCAGGGCGATGGCCGCGAGCGGCGGCACGAGCAGGGCCGCGACCAGCACGACCGGCCGACGCCGTACCGGAGGGGCGTCCTTGACCTTGATCTTGACCTCGGCCGGCGGAGCCGGCGCCGCCGGCGTGCCCGCCCGGCGCAGCGCGACCAGCACCCCGCCCAGGTAGACCAGGTAGGCGACGACCTGCAGCCAGGTCATCGCGGGCCGCAGGTTGGTGATGCCGGTGACCACCGTGACCCAGGCCGAGGAGGGGTCGAGGTGGCGGGACAGGTCGAACGCCACCCAGGCGCGGCCCGGCAGGACGCCGGCGTCCTGCAGGTCGCCGAGGCCGTAGGCGAGGACCCCGGCCGCGATCACGACCAGCAGCGCGGCGGTCCGGTTGAAGAACACGCCGACCCGGAACCGCACGATGCTGCGGTAGAGCAACACGCAGAGCAGAACGGCGACGGCCACCCCGACACCGGCGCCGGCCAGCGGCGCGAGGGTCTGGCCCGAGGCCGCCGCCACGGTCCATACGAACAGCGCGGTCTCCACGCCCTCCCGACCCACCGCGAGGAACGCGACCGTCGCCAGCCCGAGGGACCCGATGGTGAGCGCGTCGGCCACCTTGGCGCGCAGCTCCCCGCTCAGCGTGCGGGCGGTCCGGCGCATCCAGAAGACCATCCAGGTGACGAGCACCACGGCGACGACGCTGAGCGTGCCGCCGAGCGCCTCCTGCGCGGTGGTGGACAGCACGGACCGGTAGAAGGTCAGGACCGCGCCGAAGCTGAGCGCCAGCACTGTGGCGGCCGCGACGCCGAGCCAGATCGGCCCCGTCGAGGCGCGGCGCGTGTCGCCGGGCGTCGTCGCCTTACGCGCCGCGGCCAGCAGGATGCTGACGACCAATCCGCCTTCGAGTCCCTCCCGAAGCCCGATCAACAGGTTCGGCAACGCATCAGCCCACACGAACCACACCCTACCGTAGGCAGGTAAGCCTAAGCTAAGACCCTCGACGCGACGCGCCCTGAGGATGCGCCGGGCGGCCTGTGCCCGCGGGCCGCCGCGTTGGTACCGTCGAGACCGACCCCTCCGCGCAGCTGGGAGCTTCGATGCCTGACGAGGACCTCGACCTGCACGTCGGGCCGCCCGCCGACCACGTGGCCGGGCTCGCCGCCGTCCAGACCAGCCTGCGCCGGGCGGTCCGGCAGATGGGCGTCGTCAAGGCCGCGCGCAACCTGCTGACCGTCAACCAGGACGGCGGCTTCGACTGCATGAGCTGCGCCTGGCCCGACCCCAAGGGCCACCGGCACACCGCCGAGTTCTGCGAGAACGGCGCCAAGGCGGTGTCCTGGGAGGGGGTCCGCGACACCGCGGGGCCCGAGTTCTTCGCCGCGCACACCCTCGACGACCTGGCCGCCGCGACCGATCACTGGTTGGAGAGCCAGGGCCGGCTCACCCACCCGATGGTGCGCCGGCCGGGCGCGGCGCGCTACGAGCCGATCTCCTGGGACGACGCCTTCGCCCTGATCGGCGCCCGCCTCAACGGCCTCGCCGGCCCCGACGAGGCGGTCTTTTACACCTCCGGGCGCGCCAGCAACGAGGCCGCGTTCGTCTACCAGCTCTTCGCCCGGGCGTTCGGCACCAACAACCTGCCCGACTGCTCGAACATGTGCCACGAGTCGACCTCGGTCGGGCTCGCCCGGACCATCGGCGTCGGCAAGGGCTCGGTCTCGCTGCGCGACCTGTACGAGGCCGACCTGATCGTCGTCTCCGGCCAGAACCCGGGCACCAACCACCCGCGCATGCTGGCGGCGCTGGAGACCGCCAAACGCAACGGGGCGAAGATCCTGGCGATCAACCCGCTGCCCGAGGCCGGCCTGCGCCGGTTCGACAACCCCCAGAAGGTACGCGGGCTCGCCGGCCGCGGCACCGACCTGGCCGACCGCCTCCTGCCGATCCGGTCCAACGGGGACCTCGCGCTCTGGCAGGCCATCGGCCACCTGCTGCTGCTCGCCGAGGACGCGGCGCCGGGCGCCGTGCTCGACCGCGACTTCATCGACCGGCACACCGTCGGCTTCGCGGACTGGGAGCGGCACGCGCGGCGCCTCGACCGCGAGGCGGTGCTGCGCGCGACCGGCCTGAGCTGGGCGGAGATCGAGGCGGCCGCCGCCATGCTGGCCGGTGCCAAGCGCATCGTGCACTGCTGGGCCATGGGCATCACCCAGCACCACAACGCCGTCGCCACGATCAAGGAGTTCGTCAACGTCGCGCTGGCGCAAGGCATGATCGGCAAGCCGGGCGCCGGCCTGTGCCCGGTCCGCGGCCACTCCAACGTGCAGGGCGACCGCACGATGGGCATCTGGGAGAAGGTGCCGGACAGGTTCCTCGACGCGCTTGGAGACGAGTTCGGCTTCGAGCCGCCCCGGGAGCACGGGCACGACGTGGTCGACGCGGTCCGGGCGTTCCGCGACGGGCAGGCGAAGGTCTTCATCAGCCTCGGCGGAAACTTCGTGGCGGCCATGTCCGACACCGAGGTCACCGCCGAGGCCATGCGCGGCGCCGAACTCACCGTGCAGGTCTCCACCAAGCTCAACCGCAGCCACGTCGACGCGGGCCGGACCGCGCTGATCCTGCCGACCCTGGGCCGCAGCGAGCGCGACCTCACCGGCGGCATCGTCCAGCGGGTCACCGTCGAGGACTCGATGTCCGAGGTCCACGCGTCCCGGGGCCGCTCCACGCCCGCCGGGCCGCTGCTGCGCTCGGAGGTCGACATCGTCTGCGGCATCGCGCGGGCCACGCTCGGCGCGCGGCACGGCATCGACTGGGCCGGCTTCGCCGCCGACTACGACCAGATCCGCTTACGCATCGGGCGCGTGGTCCCCGGTTGCGAGGACTACGCCGAGCGGATCCGCCGCGGCGCCTTCACCATGCCGCACGGCCCGCGGGACTCGCGGACCTTCCCCACCCCGGAGGGCAAGGCGGTCTTCACGGTGAGCCCGCTGCAGGTCCTCGAGGTCCCGCCGGGCCGGCTCGTGCTGCAGACGCTGCGCAGCCACGACCAGTTCAACACCACGATCTACGGCCTCGACGACCGCTACCGGGGCATCCGGGCGGGCCGCCGCGTGGTCTTCGTCAACCCGAACGACCTGGCCGAGCTGGGCTTCGCCGACGGCGACGTGGTCGACCTGGTCTCCGAGTGGACCGACGGCCGCCACCGCCGCGCGGACCGCTTCCGCCTGGTCTCCTACCCCACCCCGAAAGGTTGCGCGGCCGCCTACTACCCGGAGACCAACCCGCTGGTCCCCCTCGACTCGCAGGCGGCCGAGAGCGGCACGCCCACCTCGAAGTGGATCGTCATCCGCCTCGAACGCCCCGCCCCGGAGGCATAGAAAGTCTTCGGCGGCTCACCGAGGCCACCAATCCCCTCCTCTTCCACCCCACGTCGCCATCGTGGCGGCGGCCGCGGCCCGCTGTCGTAAGCACCTCAATTTCTTCCATCCGGTATTCGCGGGGCCGATGGTCGCCTCTAGTAGTCGAGCGCGGGCGGCGACGGCTGCCCGCCACGACCGACCCGCATTCGGCGAGGCGTTCGCGGCGAGAGCAGGGAGAGCGTGAAGGACGATTTCGAGGCCGACGAGGTCATGGCGCGCGTCCGCAAGGGCGACGCGTCCGCCTGGAGCGCGCTGACCGGGCAGTACACCAGCCTGCTCTGGTCGATCGCCCGCGGGCTGCGACTGTCCGAGGCGGACGCGGCCGACGCCGTGCAGACGACCTGGCTGCGCCTGGTGGAACACCTGGACAGCCTGCGCGACCCGGACCGGGTCGGCAGCTGGCTCGCGACGAGCATGCGCCGCGAGTGCTATGACGTCCTGCGCCGCGGAGCCCGGGTGCAGGTCGGCTCACCGGTGGGGGCTGGTGAGTGGGCGGGGGTGGCGGACCCCGCCGATCCGCTCGACGTCGCGCTGCTACGTGACGAGCGCGACGCCGAGCTGTGGCGCGCGGTCGGCCGCCTCAAGCCGCCGTGCCGGCGGCTGTTGCGGGTACTGGCGGCCGATCCGCCGCCCAGCTACGCCGAGGCGGCGGCCGCGCTGCAGATGCCGGTCGGCAGTGTCGGCCCGACCCGGCAGCGCTGCCTGCGCTGCCTTCGCGAACTGCTCGACAAGCACGGGGGTGAGTGACGATGCTCGACGACGAGTTGGTGGCCGACCTGCGGCGCATCGTGTCGGCGGCCGACGGACCGCCGGCCTCGGTGCTCGATGCCGCCCGTGCCGCGTTCTCCACCCGCGAGCTCGACGGCGAGCTAGCGCGGCTGATCGGCGACTCACGCGCCGCGATCGGGTTCGACACCGTACGCGCCGAGCCGGCGCCCGCCCAGGGCCACTGGCTGCTGTCCTTCGCGGGCGGCGGCGTCCAGGTCGACATGGAGGTGACCGAGCAGGCCGGCCGGATCTCGCTGGTGGGCCAGTTCATCGGCGCGTCCGGCGACGACTACGTCCTCGAGACCCCGCGGGGGCGGCGGCCCATGGAGGTCGACGAGCTGGGCCGGTTCATCGTGGACGGCCTCGCCCACAGCCCGGTCCGGCTGCGGTGCCGCGCGGCCGACGGCGCGCCGGTCACCACCGTGTGGGTCACGATATGAGGCCAGGCCCACGCGGTTTCCGGCCGGCCGTCTCAGGCGCCGAGCGCGACGAAGGCGAGCGCGGTCGCCGCGTCGACCGGGTCGTCCGGCGCGCTCAGGCGGGCCCGCAGCAGCGCCCCGGCGAAGCCGCTCCCGGCGCGCAGGCCGGCGTGGAAGCCGGCCATCAGACGCGCCGCCGCGTCGTCGTTCACAGGCACGACGCTGGCCAGCAGGCTCGCCGTGCCGAGCGGGAGCAGCACGCTGAGCACCCCGAGCAACTCGTCGCCGGCCGCCGGCGCGGACACGCCCGACTCGCAGCTGGACAGGATCATCCGGTGCGGGCCGCGACGCAGCCGCCCGAGATCGTGCAGCGTCAGCGGGCCGTCGTCGAGCCGCAGCGACGAGAACAGCGGGTTGTCTCCGCGGAAGACGCCGTGCGCCGCGATGTGCGCGGTCGCCGCCCCGTCGACCGCGGCCAGCACCCGGGCGGCCGTGGCCGTGCCGCCCCCGAGGATCGTCGGGTTGCGGTACCCGCCGGCGATGCTCACCACCTCGGCGCCGCTGCCGGGCAGGCCGGGGCCGACGACGATGACCGTGCGCCGGCGGCTGGGCGCGGCCCGGCGCCGGGCCTGCAGCCACCCGGCCGCCGACGGCGCCACACACCAGGCGACGCCGTGCAGGCCGGGCAGCATGCCCCAGGGCACCGCGTGCAGCACGCAGGCCGGGGCGATGACGACCGGGCGGCCGTCCAGCTCGGCGGCGGCCGGCCCGAGCAGCGCGGCCTGCAGCAGGCGACCAGCCGCGGCGAGCCGCTCGACGGAACCGGGCGGCGGGCGCCCGTGCGCCAGCCGGCGCAGCATGAACCGGGCGAGCTCCAGTTCCCGCACGGCCGCGGCCAGCGGCCCGACCTCGTGCAGCCTGGTGCGCCGCGGCCGGGCGGTGACCGCGTACAGCGTGCCGTCGAGCGCGACCAGCTCGATCAGCAGGTGATCGTCGAGTCCGTCGAGGACCTCGCCGGCGGCCGGCCGGCGAGGGGCGTCCGAGGCGCGCCCGGCGGAGCGGCGCGTACGCGACCGGATGGCCTGCTCGAGCCGGCGCCGGTCGGCGTCCGCGCCGGCGGTGG
>Ga0307508_10003476_pt1 | contig 15923 bp, 19 predicted proteins | sample 9_EM_MG_FD_203089 | JGI IMG/M metagenome (GOLD analysis project Ga0307508, IMG submission 203089) | Populus trichocarpa ectomycorrhiza microbial communities from riparian zone in the Pacific Northwest, United States - 9_EM | ecosystem: Host-associated > Plants > Roots > Unclassified | place...
GGTGCTGTATTTATGTTTCACTTCGACTTTTCACTTGGCTTTTTTTTTTCTTCACAATTCGGACTTCTCATCTCCTTCAGCGAATGCGGATTACAATTGGGGTGAACCCTTCTCCCTCCTTCCTCTACGTCTGGTTTTCTACCTTTTCCGCCGTTTCCTCTCCACCTCGCCCTCCCCAAAGTCAAACACATACCCTCCTCCCGGCGGCCCTTCGTTCCCGCGTTTCATCTCGACCGTGCGTCTCACCTCTTCGTTCCTGATCTCGGGAAAGGTCTGCACCATCTCGGGCTTACAGGCCGCCGGCTGCTCGCGCGTGAAGTAGCTGTGCCTCAGGGCGCGCGCGGCCGACGGCCGCATATCCGGATCGTAGGTGAGGAGCTCGTTGACCAGGCTGACGCACTCCTTCTTCTGGCCGTGCAGTTTCTTCTCCAGCATGTTCTTGTCGTGGGACGAATAGAGCGGGGGCGCGTGGCCCGGCGGCAGTCCTGGCAGCGAGGTCATGTGCGGCCAGATGCGCGTGCTCGGGGCACCAAGGAGCGAACAGATCAAGTGCCACTGCTGCAGTTCCGTTTCGCCGGGGAGCAGCGGCGCCGACGTCAGCAGCTCGCCCATTATGCACCCGGCGGCCCAGACGTCCACGGCGCTCGTGTACCGCGTGGCGCCGAGGAGGAGCTCCGGACTGCGGTACCACACCGTCACCACGCCGGGCGTGAGCGGGCGCGCGGACCATTCCCTGGATAGGCCGAAGTCGGCTTGAGGCGGGCCTGGTCAGCTACATAGGCGACGGAGGAGTGGGTGTGTGAGGGAACACACCGAGTTTGAGGATGCCAGTGCGCGTCAGGAGCAGGTTGGACATTTTAATGTCGCTGGGACGGTGATGTTAGCGAGCACAAAATGGTGGAGAACGGATATGTGTGCGTGAACCGGTGGATTATGTCGCGACGGTGGATATACTCCATCCCTTCGAGGAGTTGTTTCATGAGACATTTGACTGTACATTCTCCCCGTCAATACGTATTTTGTCTATCCACCTCCGACCCAACCACAGAAAACTTACCCTCGCTTTCCGAAAACCTCACTTTCGCATGGTCCAGCAGATTCGCCAAATCCTTAACACCTAACGGGGGGCAAGGAAAGCCAGCGATGATGCGTCCCGATTCTTTTCACGACACATACACACACATACAAACACACGCAGCCGCCCGGGGTACCCACCTGCTCGGCATACTCCTCAACCATGTAAACGTCATCCAGATCCTTCGTGCTGACCGCCACATCGAGGACACTGATGATATTTGTGTGCCGAAGCGACTTGAGGATCGAAATCTCGCGGAGAGCGGTGATGGGAATCCCATTGCCTCTGTCGGAATCGAAGATGCGGACTTGCTTGAGCGCGACGATTCGATTGGTGAGCCGGTCAAGGGAGCGGTGGACTACACCGTAGGCTTTGTAGGGGGAGAAGGGGGGGAGGGGGGGGATCGTTAACGCCATGCGAGCAAGGACGGTCATAAGGCTACTTACTCCCTTCGCCCAACCGGTTGAGTTTCTCAAAATCGGCGATGTCGCGACATCTTCCTGTTTCAACGCGAGCTATTTCAGCGACTCACTCCTCCCCCTCCCTCCCCCCTCCCTTCGGTATTCTGGGGGATTTCGTACCGAGCATGGCAGGTGCGTCCGAGAGTCCAGGCAATGGCTCTCCGGAGACCGAGAGGAACTGCGGAATTGGGCGTTTGGGTTTCGAGGTTTTGTCCGACATCCTTTTGTTGCTGGTGGTGGTAGTAGTGATGGTGAGTGGTTTGGTGTGTCGAGTAAAGTGGGAAATTATTTACGTACATATCTAAGTACATACCTGCACGCGTAGCCGCCAAGCACGACTCGGTGCAGCCCAGGTCGCTCGAGTCAATCCCATCAAGAGCACTTCATCTCCTGCCCAAGCAACGGGCACCCGCAGGTGCACACCGCGCGCACCCTGGTCAACATATGTCATTCCATCTCACCCGCCCTGCAAATACCAATCGAAGCAGAGACATCACTCACGCGAGACACGTTTACCCTCGCAATCTATGTATATACCTTCTTCCAGGATAATTTCGCGTTTACAGTTCACATCGGATCACTCGTGATCGGCCGAGAACGGTGGCTGAGAAAAAATAAAAATAAAAACAAACAACCCGTCCGATGTAGAAATCCTTTGTAAATCATCGTCGAAAGGAAAGAAAAGAAGGTCCTTCTCATTCTTCCTCTCTGGTTCTCTGTGATAATTGTCTTCGTTGCGTTTGATGCGTCTGCCCCGTGAGAGAGCTATCTAGCGGACAAGTCTATTCGGCAGAGTTAACTAGCAGGGTCAGAAGCAACCGCAGGGTATCTCATATCTATTATTTATCTATGCTCTCGCGAGCGACTTCACTCAAAAAAAACATTTTACCTTTCTACCCGCGCGACACCCACCATTCCTTCTCGGTTTCCTCGGCACCGCCTCCCCACACCACAGGATCCACTCGATATGCATATGGCCACGGCCTCGGACGCCGCCATGACCGTCGAGAAAACCTCGAAGAAGCGCAAACTCGAACTCGATGCTGATGAGGAGCCGAAAGTGGTGAAGAAGAGCAAGAAGGAGAAGAAGGAGAAAGGGGAAAGGAAGGAAAGGAAGGAAAGGAAAGAGAAGATGGACAAGAAGGGGAGGAAGGAGAGGAAGGAGAAGAGGAGGAATGGGAAGAAAGAGGAGGAGAAGGAGAACACCAATATCATGAACATAGACGAAAAGGCCTTGAAGAAAGACAAGAAATCAAAGAAATACAGAAAGGAGAAGAAGGAGAAGAAGGAGAAGAAGCACAAGTCCCTCAAGCCATCCGAGCAAGCCGACGGCCCGACCGCCGTCGTTCCTGTTGATCCCACTCCCACAGTCTTCCAATCATCCTTCACTTCCTTCTTCTCCACCTGTGTCTCCTCCGCTCAATCACCACAGACCAAATCCCTCCTTAAGAAGCCCGATTGCCCCAAGGCCACCTGTCGAAAATCCGTACACTTCGCCGAGGGCGTCAAGATCTGCGATGGCGATAGCATAAAACAACTGTATCTCGCACTCGACCCGTTCGGCAAGAACCGTTCTCGCGCCGAGGCCACTTCCACTCCCGCTCCCGCTCCCGTGCCCATTGCCGAAGAGAAGGAGAAGGAGGAGAAGGAGGAGAAGGAGAAGGAGAGGGATAGAGAGAATACCGCTCTCGCTGGCACTACAATCACCACCATCACCAACATGATCGCAAAGCCAAAATTCAAGGCCAAGCATGGCGGCTCCAACAGCAACGGCTCGGCCACTCCTTACCTGCACTACCTGAGCAACTTCCACCTCCACCGCAGCCTCTGGAGGTTCGAGAAGTCGAAGCAGAACTGGGTGTTGCGCAATGCCTTGGACGTGGTTGCGGTCCCCGGTAGTAGCGACCAAGCCCTGGCAGTGTACATTGCAGGCCTGCAAGGCGTGAACGCGAGGGATAGGCTGCTGGAGGAGGCTGAGAAGGTCCTGGCCGAGCCTGGCGACGGCGAGAGGGTCGGAAGAGCCAAGCTTGTCGCTAAGGCTCTGGGAAGGAGGGACTTGGTTGGGGATGAGAATAAAGAGGAGGATGTGGGTCAGAAGGCGAATGCTGCGGATATTAGTGACGACAGCAGCAGCAGCGATGAGTCAGAAAGCGACTCGGATAGTGATTGAGATCGGTTATGGGACGCAGGAGGGGTGCCGTGAGGGTTTCCTTCTGTACAGTTTTGATGGTCCGAACATATGTACATACATGGCTATAATTGGACTACAAAGAATACCCGTACCTTAGTCTTATGTTGTGGCCCACTTTTTTTTTTCCAGTGCATAGTCAGAGTATAAAAGCGAAGGAGAACCAGTTTCATTACAATCATAATTCACCATTCGCGCCGCAATGGCGGATGATCCCCCATTCCCGCGAGGAAACGCTTACAGTAGCGTACAGTCCTTCGATTTCCTCCTACCCGCCGTTTCCTAAACTTGCAGCTCACAAGCGGCATAATGCAGATACGCCCCGAGAAGCTTGACCCCCTCGATGTAGTTCCTCTTATCGAGTTTCTCGTTGATGGAGTGGGCGCCATCGGTAGAGCTACCCATGGGCAGGAGGAGCACGTTCTTACCCGTTGCCTGCTCGAACGTGAGGGTGACCGGGATACTTCCACCCTCGCGCGTGAAATCCGGCTCGGTGTTGAAGACACTCTGCACGGCTTTGCTCGCGGCCGAGAAGTTCCAGTGCTTCGGAGAAGCGACCCACCACTTGCCAGCGTGCATGAGCTCGCGCTTCATAGTGTTGTTGCTACCGAGCTTGGCCCACTCCCGGTCGATGTGCGCGAATACCAGGTCGTCGACGTCCGACAGCTCCATGTTAGGCACCGTGCGAATCGAGAATTTGCCCGAGACCGAAGACGGGATCACGGTCTTCGCACCGATGCCGGAGAAGGCGCCCTCTACACCGTGAATGGAGAGAGAGGGGTAGCGCCATCTTTTTGCATGTTAGCCTTCGGGAAATCGTGATGGAGGGGGGTGAGGTACCTAGCCATGAGAATCTGCTCAGTGTTGTCGTAGATGGTGGTCTTGGAGCCAAGGGACTCGTAGATGTCGTCCATGGTGAAAGCGATACCGGGGAACAGCGCCTTCTCTTCCTCGGTGAGCGGGGCAACAAGGTCGCCGAGCCCCTCGATCAAGATGTTGCCCTTGTTGTCAACCAGCGTGCCCAGAATGCTGATAAGGTCCGTCATCGGCTCGGTGACAGTTCCGCCGAAGACTCCGGAATGAAGGTCTGCTCTGGGTCCAGTGATGTTGATCTTGTAGTAGGAGCAGCCTCGGAGACCGTAGGTGAGGCAAGGCTTCTCGGTTCCGAGCCAGCTAGAAAAGGTATCGTCAGTGGTGGGAAGAGTGAGAGAGAGAAGCGGGGCGATTCACTAATTGTCGGAAATGCACACGGCGTCGGCCTCCTTGAACCACTTACTGGCCTCCTCTTTGATCAGATCGTCCAGTCCCTCGGATCCGTACTCCTCCATACCCTCGAAGCACATCAGCAAGTTCACCGGGAACTCAATGCCAGCCCTGTTTCCCGAGTCAGAATATCCCCGCACCGACGGGATCTCCTACACCAAAACTTACTTCTGGTGCGCCTCGATAGCGTTGATCCATCCCAACCTAAGATGTGTTCGTTAGTGCACCGCACCCTCGCCGCTCCAAAAGATACAAGTTATCACTCACACGGGACCTTTATCATCAGTGCTACCCCTTCCAAACATCCGTCCCGTCTCCTCGTCGACGCTCAACACGAACGGCTCGGTATTCCAGCCGTCGTCCTTGAGCGCCGGCTGGACATCGTAGTGGCCATAGACCAGGATGGTCCTCTTCTTGGGATCATTGCCATAGCGGCCCAGTATGACGGGAGGCAGGTCCAGGTCCGGGATGTCGGGCTGCTTTCCGAGCTCGCGGAGCTCGACGGTTGCACCCAGCGCCTTCAGTTCCTCCTCGAGGAACTTACCCATGCGGACAACCTCCGGGCGGAGCCCGGGGTCGGCCGAGACGGAAGGGATAGCGACGGCGTCAGCAAGGCCTAAGGGAGGAGGAAGAGTTAGAATAGGATGTATCTAGAGCTGTAGATGTGGGAGGTGTTTACGCTTAATGAAGGAGCCGGCCATCTCGTCCACCCTGTGCTGAGTTAATCCCTTACGTTCGTAAGCAAATTGCTAAAGAACTTACTGCTTGAAGTAACCATCGAGTTGGGGAGCCATCTTTGCTGCTCGATTGGTGACTGCGTAGCTTCTGGAATGCTGTCTCGCGATGACCAGTCGTTTATTCGTTATTAGTGCTTGGTGGGGCGTGGAAGATGCGCGCACTCGAGATGGCTTAATGAAGGCCAGGGTGCGGAGAGGAGAGAGAGGGAGATTGAGACGCATGGGAGGCTATGGTGGGGCACTTGATTCCTATGCCTTGGCGTTTTTGTGGGATGCTATTGCTGGCTCCCGGTCGTTTCCAAAGCAGCTATTTGCATCCACTAACTATATACACTGCATACAGCCTACGTATAATGGCCACGACCACCCACCTCCCGATGAAGTGCTATTGCCCCAGTCAAACTGTACGGTTCGGGATTGATTTGCGTTGAAGCATGTTGTATTGCACAGTCCGTCCGAAATTCCAGATGTCCGCGTCCTTTACAGACCATCTGCACCACCCCACCCAGCCCGACGCATTTTCCTGTCCTCTCTGGCCGTGATCCTCTTGTTACCCCATCTAGCCTTAACCGCCTCTTCCCTCGCTTTCATCTGCTCGACCCTGCCCTCGGTCGCCTGGCAGACGATCCCGATGAACAGCACGGAGCAATTGAACCGCTTCGCCAGAGCGACCCTATTGTTCTTAATGGGGTCCGCCTTCCTGAGCCTTCTGATCTCCTCCATATCGGCATCAGTCAGATGGTAGGTCTTTTCGTACGGCGGTCGCACCGGTGGCGGCAAGTCCGCCGCGGCATCAGCGGGCTTCGGGGGCGCAGCAAAGAGCTCCCGTCTCGGATCGTCTTTCGGCAGGAATATCGTCGGGGTGATGAGAGGTGACGGCGCGGACGACGGAGGGTTGTAGATTACGTGCGAAGTTGTCGGCGAGTCGGCCGTGAGCTTCATCGAGGGGTGCGGGTGCAGCCGGAGTTTTTTCGTGTGTCGTCGGGCAGAGGATTCATGGCGGACAAAGGTCTTCTGGAGGGTCGCGGAGGGCCACGGGAGAGACTGTCGCAAGGCGCGTGTGAAGGCGTTCATGGTTTTCTGTGTGCCCACGACTCGTGGGATAGCGGATTGGATGGTGGAAAGGCTCAATGAAAGAAAAATGGGGGGTGTGATGCGAGGCTTGGCGGGGTGGCTCATCGTGGATCACTCATCTCGGGCCAGACGGCAGGGGGATTCAGACTCTGCGAGAGATACATATGCAGCTATCAGGAGAAGGAAAGGAGCCATCACTTGGCTGGTCAAAGAAGATAGCTGTTTTACGGTCATATCGGTACACGTCCAGGTCGGTTCTGAGGGATGCATTTAGTTATCGATGTCGCGATACGACAGTGTCGATAGATAACACCGCACGACTGTGGAGCTTCCTATTCCAAAAAGGAAAACCCCTCTATCGCAAACAAAGAGCATCGACTATCGCAAGCAAGGCTGCGTGCCAACCACCACCTCCATACTAGGAGTCCCCATCCGACCTGTCGCGATTCCGAAGCTCAAAGCTCGATGTGCGGCATCTTCCGACCCTGCCCCAACCCGCAGCTTCTGTTGTTTCTCCTGCAGTCGGAAATGTTGTCCGTTTCCTCACGTGAAGTGGTGTACGGATCGAGAGATACTGCCTGTCTTGCCTGCCTGTCCATGATTTGCTTAATCGATAGGTAGTATACAGGCCAGCCGGCCCGTCCTCCAACCAACCCCATTTCCAACCCTCTCCGCTTTTCCCCCCCGCCCTCTGATCCACATCTACACCTTTTTTTTTTTTACGAAAAACGAAAAGAAACCCCCAAAAAAACGCCCCAAAAGAATAAGAAAGAGAGAGAGAGGCGAACCGTCAGCATTCATCGCAATGACTCGCGCGCTGGTTTATGCGTCGTCACTGGCCGCATTCGTCGTGGGTATGTAATGAACGTCATGGGTACCACGCTTGCTCGACCTAGCACCCCGCACCACTCTGGGCGAGGGACCATCCAACTAACGACGACAAAACATCACTGACGACCGTCCGTTTAACTCCAGCATCGGTTCTCACTTTAGTCTCGATCATCATTCCACGGTGGATATCCTACCGCGACACATTCGTACTTTCTCCCCTCCATGTCTCCGTCTCCCCTTCGTCCTCCACCACTGACCAGTCCGTAGGTCGACGGTACACCCATAACCTACACCTACGGCCTCCACCGGCGCTGTTCCAGCACAACGGGGAAATGCACGCACTTTCCCACGTACGATGACTGCCACGGTAGCGACCGCTACTTCTGCAGCATGTGGCGGTCCGTGGGTTTCCTCATGTCCTTCGCGGTCGTCCTCGAAGGCGTAGTGATCCTCGCCTTTATCACCGTTCTCATCGGCGGCCGGGCTACTCGTGAACGGGGTTGGGGGCTGATGAGCTTCTTCTTACTCCTTGTCGGTGAGTCCCCCACAGTACTTCCCCCCTGAACACTCTCGGAGCTGATGATCAAAAAAGCGCTCCTGCAGTGCACGTCAATGTCGCTTGTTGCATACCTCTACGATTGGGACGACAGATTCTTTGTCGGGTGGAAGCTGGACATCAGCTGGATCCTCACCACCGTCTCGTGGTGTGTCTCCCTCGTGTTATCTGTGTGTCTGGCGCTCAGCGCGATGCTGCTGCCGCCGGAGGAGGGATACGAGCTTATCAAGTGATGGCGTGGAGGAGGGATGGAGGGAAGGAGGACGTGGGTTATGTTATGATGTTGACGAATTGAGAAATTGTGGGGTGTTGGTGCTACATACTTTTTGTTCGTTTGATCTGTTTTGTTTTTTTATTATTTTATTTGTGCCACGGGTCGTAATCGGAAATGAGATAGGAACGGATAACCACGAGGCATACGTGATGGCGGATTTAGTGATGTCAATGGGCCCATGTCGTTCGAGGATGTGGTTGAGACACCTATGATATCGCTCGCTCCTCCCAAGATAGCCGACGTCTCTAGGACGACGACTTGGTAGATGGAAATAGGCGGCAAGCGTAAGGTTCACGTCAGCCTCTTTGCTGGTCCAGCGCTTTACTACTTACCTACTGGGTAGCAAAAAGAATGCTGGGGAGGGAGAGAGAATCGGTTGAACTTGATCACTCCGCCATCAAATAGTCTACCCGGTGCTTGGGTATAAGCTTCATGGTGGGGGTTTGTATGTGGAACGGGTCAAGTTGCACCCGACCTAGCCAACACTCTAACTAACTACATGACTAAGAGGTGGGGTTTAAGATTTTGGAGCCGATGAGGATTGTACTCTGCATAACTAAGAGTTTTGTATTGGGTTCCTGAGCCACAGTAAGGCGTGGCCGATGAGGAGTCGCTGGCGCAGCGGAGAGTATCCACAGCAATACCATCTGCTATGGGGGGCACCGTTCCGGAGCAACACAGCAGCGCATCAATGCCCTTGCCAAAGTCAGACGTCGCGGTCGAAGGCACCCATCTACACCTCAATCCGACAGTGTGAGGATTCCAGCGAGCCACTCCGTGTCGCAAACGCCTCAGCCGCTCGCGATAGGCCCCTTTGGTGGCTCGCCGTTGAGTTTGGCGGGGTCGCCCTTGGAATGGCTGTTGCCATGTACCATATCTACAATACTTTCGGCGCATCTCCATTTTCCCTCGATACAAAACCCACTCAACCTCTCCCCTCACGCACCCCCAACACCCAGCTAGCAGCGATGATCCAGAGGGATCAGTGCGTTGACTCCCTTCCGGACTCTAAAAATCCATCACAGATTCGGCGATAGCAGGTAAATTCACAACCACGGTTAAAAAAAAGCCAATAAAGTTCTGCAACTAGTTGGTGCGCTGAAAGATTTTCTGGAATGACCCTCGCTCTGTTACCCAGCGTGGTAACGTGGGTCACAACAGATCTACGTGCACCGGTTGTACGACTAGTAGAATAGAGGGCGATTGCAATCGGATTGATTCACCCCCTGTCGGCTGCTGTTTGTTGTATGTACTATTATGACTGAGTTGAATTGAGGTACCACCGACCACCTGGTGACCCACCCGGAAAACTATCGCGAGGCCCCTATCCACTGTCCAACCTCGACCTCGACCAGTTTGCAGGCGGCGCGTTGTAGCTCTTCTTTGCACTCCGCTCAGGCCTGTCCCTAGGGGAAGGCGGCTTCTTTTTTAATATTATTATTATTCATTATTCGTATGCGACCTAGCGGGATCATGGCGAGGTGGGGAAGGCGGCTTTTTTTTTGGCTGATTCATTACTCGCATGCGACCTATTTAGATCATGGCGAGCCAGGAGAAGACTCCTGGATTGAAGTAGGGAAAAGGCGATTAACATCTGCTTCTCCGGGCCCGAGAAGCCCTAAAACTCGCCAGGAACTCACGAAGAGACCAATCCAAGCTCCGGGAATTTAGGGGCAGAGCACGACACAGCATCTCTCCTCAAGTCTCTATGGTGGTGAGTTTTCATCTGTCATTCCAGGACAGTTGGAAGTTTTCATATGGCTTCCCATGTCACTCGGGATATTCTTCCTAATGGAGTGATCACTGATTTAGGACCTGATCAGCTCATTGCTACTTCGAGTAGTTAGACTATATGAGGCTCCATCGGGGAGTGTTCTCACCTACTAGTAGTTCATCATGGTGGACGTTCATCTGGGAGTAATCTCACCAGCTAATAACCCACCCAGAATCTTTCTCTCAGCTCAATCTCTTGTTCCAGCCCCTGATCTTCAAGCACAAGAACCAAGCCCCTCCAGGTAGACCTTCCAAACACAGGGTGAGTTTAAGGGCTTCCTAAGTCCTGGGGAAGGCGAATTCATGGGGCATCACCACACACTAGAGCAGGGTGGCGAGTGAGAGCTAGTGACGTGTTCTGTTCACTAGGAAGTGACTGGTGATCGGTTTATATGTACAGGAGCGCAAATGGGGCGGCGGGGGGCATAGTATACGTGGATGCGATGCGAACTTTCCGGACCGAGTGGAAACGGTTCCATAGTTGCCCCGTCGGCGCCGCGCAGCTTCGCGTTGAGGGCGTCAACGTACTCGGCTAGGAGGATGTCGATCTCGGCGTCGGAGTGGCGGCCAACACCGGCGGTCCAGAGTGTGCCGGCGATGTTCCAGCGCTACTAGGGAAGCGGCGCGTGCAACGGTACTATACTAATAACTTGCTCAATCATGCTCGTTGCCCTGTATTCTTAGCGTAGAGTATTGCGAGGTTCGAGTGAAGTATCTCCAATACCTAGTGACGGCTAGCGTGCTCAACAACCCAATCTTGCCAAAACACACGTTCCGTGCAATGCGTTGCACGGTGTACCGAGACTTGATATGAGCGCTTTGATTCGAAGATGCCGATGATACTCCGCCAGTTGCCTCACCAGACTCTGTTGCTAGGGCCCTGTATTTTGAGAGGTTACCACAGAGAGAAAAGATGATTTCGGTAAAAGAAATTTCACATACAAAAACGCGATTTTTGAACTGTAGGTTATGCGCCAAACAAGGACTAAATAAACTAAATGCCTACATAGTACTTACCTCAGGTGAGGACACTTTAGAACTAGACAGTCGGGAAAATCGAATTGAATACAAAAAAAGAGGAAATATATTATTGATTTCGCAAGCTATAATATTTATTAAATTTTAGGCCAAAAATTCCAGTAAGTTTCCGTTAGGGAAGCTTGTATGACCAAATCTGCAGCGCTAATGGCCTATAGGGTAATTTATGCGTTATCAACTACATATCTACTTACACATGTACTTAAGGACAGGCATTCGGGGGAGCGCCACCAAAAATGATTTATTCTAATTCTTCTGTAAATCAGCCACCCTAAAATTTTTTTTAAAAAAAGCTCACCATATTTATTTTTTGCCTCCGCTCTACCAATCTGTTCCTAATTAGGTGTGGTGGAGGGCTTCTCCGTCAAAAGCGTGGGTTTTCGCACAGGTTTTAGATATTTCCACTGTACCCCACTCAGTACTTACTTTATATATTTGCAGGGATCAGTAGTAAGTACTGCGGAATTGCGGCCCGAGCTTAATGCAAGTGACAAAGTGGTACTTACTCTAATTCGCGTTGATGTCGCTAAATGCGGCAAAATTGTCATTGGGCGAGTGATGTACGGTGCAGGACTGTAATTTTCGGTGTTCACAATTCTAGGTTGATTTTTTCCTTTTCCGACTGTGTGTAGGCATCTTCAAAGAGTCGGCGCTGAGCTCAGGGGGCTTGCCACTTTGACGATTTTAGAATACTTACCCATCGTTCGACAAAAATTTGGCCTCACTGTCACGGCGCCACCCAACGTCGTCACTCGGTAAGTGTCGGCTAAGGTATTGTTCGCTGGTTATGTCAGGGAGGGCTAGCGGGGCGTCGTCCGAGGTGTTGTTTGCTCGGTTGAGGGAAGAAGGTAGTTATATAGGCAGGTCTGTGGCCGCGCGCGCGTGTCTTCCTTTATTCCTTTCTTCTTCGTTCACCCTCCTGACTCTATTACCGAATATAATGTTACCGTTGTTATTGTCTTCCCCGCGTACCCGCGTACCCGTGCGCCCGTGTGCCCGAACCTATCAGCCTTCTGAGACGTCCCGCCTATATTGCCTGATAAATATCATCACCGATCGTGTCTGCCCCGCGGCTGGATCCCGGGCAGGCACCGCAGACCGTAACCCGTACTCGAATGCGCCGTGAACCCGAAACTGTATACGAGCCCGCCGTGCCACCGGCAGTCTCCTAGTACAGGAGAGACTCGTAGGCCCGGACCTGTATCTGCCGGGAAGCCCTATCGTATCGTATCCGTCCGCAGGCAGTTCTCAGTCTAGGGGACCTGAACCCCGAACCCGTACCGTATTGGAACTCCCGCGAGCTATCTCCGAGCCCGCACCGTGCCGCAGGCAGCCTTCTCAGTCTAGGATCCGGAGATCTAGAGGCGGTGAACCCGTGCCCGCACCTATACACTGTTAGCCTTCCGAGGTGCCACGGGGCCTAGAGGTAAGTAATCCCTAGGATACTCGGATCGGGCGGAGACACGCGCGATGCCACGGACCCCCGGATCCCTCGCGCACCTCAGGCGAGAGATCTCCGAGAAGAAGTTGGCGGGAGCCCGGTGATGGGCTGGAGGCCGGTCCTCCGGGGAGAGGTACAAGATGCCGAGTAGGCAGACCCCGGACGGGAGGTTACGGATAGCTCCAAGAGGCTCCCCTCGAGATTCTGCCAGCTGAAGATAGGCCACTGGCTCGCCGGGCAGTATCTCAACTGGACGGATAACAGGCCCACCACTTAGTGCTGGTGGTGCCCGTGCGGGGCACAGGCGCGGGATCACCTCTTCAAGGTGTGCCCCGAATGGAAGGCCTAGTAGAAGATCCTGTGGGCAGAGGTGTGGAAGGAAAGCGGGGGGGGGGGGAGTGCCGGTTCAAGATCCGGGACCTCCTCGTCGATGTGAGGGCACTGAGGTGCAGCCAGGCGGTACTGGACTTCCTCTCCACCACTGATGTAGGAATGCTAGTGCCGGCTGATGAAGACGCAGAGAGCGAGGCGCCAGAGCGGGAGAAGAGGAGCGGATGGCGGAGGCCGAGGAACTGGGCGCCGAGGGTGAGGAACAGCCTCTGTTTCTCCCCATGCCCTCTTTCATGGCATCCACGGAAGCGGGCTAGGGGGCGGGTCTCGATCTCCTTTGTTCTTTCATTTCTCTCTTTCCTTTGTTCTTTCTTTTCTCTCTTTCCTGTGTGATTTCTTTGGTGCCATCTCATCTTCTTGGGACAGGCCTGGGCGGAGGGCAAAGGGGAGCTTGCAACGTGCCACCACCGCGCAGACTACGGACGGGAGACGGACTCTGTACGGTCCTCGCCATGATCTATGATCTAGGTACATGCGAGTAATGAAAAGAGATGCATTAGCGGTCATAGTAAAAACTCACCTCCTTAGCGTGGGGCAACCGCCCAAAAAGGCAACACGTGCGCCGTTTCCGTAGTCTTGGCGACCTTCAGATATAATTAAAGCGCCAAATATAGACCTAGACCTTATTTCCGCTCCGGGAGATTAATTTGTTACTACATATGTACTTATGTATGTAGGTGCTAGAAAATCTAGAGTTATCTACTGTAAAATCTCGGATAAGAGTACTGCCTTTGAAATTGATTTAGCGCCGGGTGGCGTGCGCTAGCGCGCTTAAGGTTAGCGTAGCGGCGGAAACAGAACGGCACTTAATTTGGAGGGAGTCTGAAATTCGTGCGAATGACAATGAGCTAACGCCCTCTGAGCTAGGCAGCATCGCGATACCTTTACAAACACTCGCAAATATCAAATCAATAGGAATCACAGAGGCGATAACGGAGAACGGCAGAGTCAATTTCATTATGCCGAACACTGTTGGCACAGTCGTATTGCAATTCGCAGCACTCGTGGTTACACCTACGGTTCAAGAACCTACCGGCAAAACTTCTGGCGAAGGCGAAACCGATAACATCGAAGCTGTCCGTCCTCCATCTATCATCCCATAAGCCCGAAGGCGAGCTCGGCGGACGATCCCTTGGGGGCACGTTTTCGGCATGCAGGAGCACTACAAACGGATCCACCCTCCTGGCATCACCCAATGCTAGTAGTCATGATGCATCTCTCAAGGTGGTTATGGGGAAGCCGGTGTGCACACCCTAGGGACCATAGGCGAGGGTCTCAAAGATCCAGAGGTAGCCAGTAATAATCCCCGATTCCCTAGTCCTCCACCTAATTACTTAACCTTACAGCTCCCCACTCTCCTCAGCGCCCACGGTGCGCGTCCCGCGAGCTCAACAGGCTCGGAGGCCGCATTCTCGGCGGGCGTGTTCTCGGCGGACTCGGCGTGCGCAATTTCCTGTCGAACTAGCAAGTTTACCTCGAAGAAGTAAGACTGGAAGGAGTATGTAAGCAGTGTGTGGTTGCAGACCTGTCCCCTTATTAGCGATGATATGGATCCGTTGAAGAGACGAGGCCTGAGGCAGCATGTGCAAGACAATATCACGGGGTTTTTGCGCTAGTGAACCTGATATTGACTAAGCGCCAAGCGCTCTGCAAATATGCCAAGACTGCCAAAAGCGGCGCCAAGAATGCTACAAGCGGCGCCAACCGCTTGTGGGGAGGACGCTTATCCGGGATGGTACGGTATACCGAAAACAGTCCGCTTTCAGCCCTCATTTCTCTAACAGAATTCCACACTATCGTCCTCAGTACCGCTGATACTGGGAATCAGCTCTGCAACTACATCTTGCTTACGTACTCCATCCAATTTCTTCTTCTAGCTACACATACTGGCTCATCAGGAAGTTTTCCCTTGCTTGCGTTTGCAGAGCCCACTGAGGACACACCCACTGAGCCCGCCGGGGGAGCCCGTGGAGCCTGCTGAGAACGCTGGGACGGGCACTGAGGCTGCTGAGGAAGAGTATCCTGCCATATGGCGCATATGACGGGACTCCCAATTTGAATGCAGTCATAAACGCTCGTTTCTCCGGGGGAGGGATGTGTAGCCGTAGAAGAAGACTTGCGCGTGAGGTCTGCGGCCGCCTGCCCCTCCATGTCATACTCCGATCCCGGTTTACTGAGAGGTGGACGGACAGCCAGCTCGATGGTATCATCTCCGTCTTCGCCTGAAGGTTTGACGGTAGGTAGGGTAAGAACGGGGGCTGCGAATTTCAATACGACTGTGTCGGGTGTGTTTGGCTGCATAATGGGATTGACTCCGCCGTTCTCTCTTATTACCTTTATGATTCCTATTGACTGGTCCCTTGTGGGGTGTTCTGTGAAGGGCTCACGATGTTGCCCAGCTCAGCTGACGCCAGCTCACTATGTACCGTTCTCACGAGCTTCAACCAAATTAGGTGACGTTCTATTGCAGTCGCCCCGCTAATCCTAAGCGCACTATCTAGTGCGAGCCACAGTGCGCCAAACCTATTTCAATATTGGACCCTTATCAGAGTTTTATCGGTATATTTGCTTCTTTTCGCCGGCGCTCTCGGACCCCCCACTGCAAAGTATGTATGTATACTAGTACATACTCTGCATATGCTGTGGACTACATGGATTGGCCAAAACCAACTTCGGTGGGAAGCGGGGCCAGATACGTAAGCGGCCAATATAGGCGATCTGCGCCCTAGAAAATCTTCGTGTTTCACCACTAGTTAAAGCCCAAAGTTAGCGAGCCGGGTGATCGTCTGGGGGGGGGGGGGGGGGGGGGAAGCAAAAATATT
>Ga0307508_10003477_pt1 | contig 15921 bp, 14 predicted proteins | sample 9_EM_MG_FD_203089 | JGI IMG/M metagenome (GOLD analysis project Ga0307508, IMG submission 203089) | Populus trichocarpa ectomycorrhiza microbial communities from riparian zone in the Pacific Northwest, United States - 9_EM | ecosystem: Host-associated > Plants > Roots > Unclassified | place...
TTTTTTTTTGTTTAATGATAAATTCTATAAAGAAATAAGTTATTTTTTAAGATATTATTAACATAAATTAATTAAGGAGGGGAAATTCCTCCTCGTTAAAGTCAATATGAAACATTATATTTTTTTAATTTTATCTTTTAATATTAAATTTATTGAGAATTAAGTTTCATAATTTATTTCAGTTTGTTTTTTTGAGGTTATTTTAATTTTATGACCCGAGTAGCGACTTTTGAAAGTTAACTTAGCTGACTTGAATTTTTTTTTTCTTTTATGTAATTGATTTGTTTTTTCATTTTTATTTTTCATCATTTAACTTGATTGAAAATTAAACTTTATAATTTGTTTTGATTTTTTTCTATGAAGTTATCCAAGTCTCATGATCCGAGTCAAGGGTTTGATGGGTTAAACTAGGTTGATTCAAATCTTTTTTTGTTATTTTTTAATTGATTTATTTTTCAGTTTCATCATTCAATGTGAATTAATTGAGAATTAAGCTTCATAATTTGACAGATTAACTTTGGTTGACTCAGGTTTTTTTATTATTATTTTAATTGATTTTTTTCAACTTCGTTCTCCAATATTAAGTTGATTGAGAGTTTCAATATATTTTTTTTTATCTACTTTATATAAGGTGATCATGATCTCATGACTCGAGTCATGAATTTTACGTGTTAACTTGAATTGACTCGATCGATCCAATATATTGTTATTTTAATATATATATTTTTTAAAAATATAATTTTTAAATTTTTAAATCAAATTATATTTTTTTTCTGGTTATCCAAGTTGCATTTGGTGTTACCAAGCTAAATAAGTTATATCAAATCAATTTTAAACAGTTTAAATTACTTTTTTTAAAAATATATTAGTAATAATTGAATACATTTTTAACTTTTTTTAAAAAAATTAATCTCACTTGTAGCGTAAAACAGGTAAATTATTTAATTTTTAAGAATACATCTTCACATTCAATAAATGGCACTTAAATGAATTTAATAAATTCTCTTCATGATTTAGGAGCCGGACTCTCAATATTGGCGAGGGGCAGCCTAGCTGTTAGCTATTCTGAATACGATACTGTTTAAGCTTACATTGTTGCATAGTTACCATTTTCTCCCTACCCAATAACGATAATGACTGTAAGGCCTGTAATTATAACAAACGGGAGACAGGCCTGTAATGACCATTTTATCACGTTGTATAGTCATCATGTCCGGTGTATTACTCTTCAGCTCCCAATTTCCGATTTTCTCCACCACCACCACAGCCACCCAAAAAACCCACCGCTTCGCATGCCACGTCATCCCAAGACAATCCCTGAATCAAACCACCCCTCCTGATCAACAATCACCGAACCCCAAAACCATCCTTTCCACAATAACAAACCTATTGTGGGGCCAGTCACTGCCACCAGGACTCCTAATATCCACCGTCCGTACAACATGGAACTCCACGTGGCAACTCATGATGTCCCAGCTCGCTCCCTCTGATTCCTCCGGCAGGTACACAAGACCCGCCTCGAAATTCCGCCTGAACCCTCCATTTACGCTCCAAAACTCAACAACACTTCACCTCTACGTGGGCTTACCTTGCCCATGGGCGCACAGGACATTGATAGTTCGGGCGTTGAAGGGCCTGGAAGATGCGGTCCCTGTCTCAATTGCTGGACCGGGTCAAGATGGATCGTGGGAATTCAAAGATATTCCTATCTCAAACAGGGATAGGAATATTCTTGTCCCGGGTAGGGATAATGCTAATGGGTGCCGGAATCTGAAGGGCGTGTATGGGTTAAGGAGGTCAGGTGGGTACAGTGGGAGAGCTACGGTGCCAATGTTATGGGATGTGGAGAAGAAGGAAGTAGGGTGTAATGAGAGCTATGATATAATCGAGTTTTTCAATTCGGGTCTTAACGGGTTGGCCCGGAACCCAGGTTTGGACTTATCACCAAAGGAATTGAAGGGAAAGATTGGGGAGTGGAATGGATTAATTTATCCCAATGTCAATAATGGGGTTTATAGGCAGGGTTTTGATCTTCGTGGGTTTTACGTTTTCCTTTCTTTATTCTTTGTGGGTAAAGGTAAAATGGATTTATGAATGATTTGTTGTTATTGTAGGTGTGGGTTTGCTCAAAGTCAAGATGCATATGACAGTGCAGTGAATGGTTTATTCACTACACTGGAGGCGGTGGAAGATCATCTGACCACCTCGCGATACTTGTGTGGAGACACCTTGACTCTTGCGGATGTTTGCTTGTTTACCACTCTAATTCGGTTTGATATTGTGTATAATGTTCTGTTCAAGTGCACAAAGAAGAAGCTGATTGAGTACCCAAATCTTCATGGCTACATGCGTGACATTTACCAGGTAGGCATATCCATCCTCTGTTTTTCAAGCTCGTCAGGAGATAAATGTTGTGCAATTTGTTATTCTATTTAGGTTCATGCACTTCATGGTTGCAATGGCTTGATGTTTGTGCCATGTACAGATGCCAAAGGTTGCTGAAACATGCAATTTTTCAGCCATTATGGATGGTTACTACAAAGTACTCTTCCCACTGAATCCAGGCAGCATTTGTCCTGTTATGCCTTCTGGATGTGAGCATGATGTCCTCCTCTCCACCCCTCACAATAGGGAGTCTTTGTCATTAGCGAACAAAACTACCAAACAGGATCACTGAGTATATGAGAGGATCGGAGATAAAATAGCAAAAGGTGGAAAGGAGAACTACCAAACAGGATTATTGAAGATATCAGAAGGAAATTGGAGGACTGCAAAACGCCCTCTTAAGGAGATTGATGTATGATGATGTGATCAGTTGTGGTTTCTTCCTGATGCTAGATACAAGATTTTTGTCATGGAGAGCACGGGATGGTTCGCCAAAATGTAGCATCAGAATTGCCGTGCAGACAATGTCACACACTGTTGTTTCCTTATCTTCATATGCAAGTGGATGATGCTTTATTTAATGACGAACGTGACTGTCTAAGATTGTGATGCAAGATTAATTTCAACCCTGTGTATGGCTGACATATGAGGTGAACGCTCCTGAATCGCATGGATGCCTCATTCGGACATTCAAAGACGGACGATAAAATCTGCTCGCACAGCATGCTGCTTTCAGAATTTTAATGCCCCCAATGCCCTGTGTTGAGAAGATAACTGTATGTTTAATCCCTAAAACATACCCTAGAGGTTGCATGAGTCCAGCCATGCTAGATGCAAGTTGTCCAGCAGAGAATTGAATTCTGTTTTTGCATTATCTTGACGAAATGTACCTGTTGTTCTTTGCAACCAGAGCTTAAAAGAAGAAGGCCATTCTTCACATCCTTACCATTGATTTCGAGCTGGAAACAGGACGGCAACAATTGCTCCATAGAATCCCGGCATGTTCTTGGCTAAATAGTTCAAAGGGCTTCCTTGCATGGTCAAAGAATGCTAGGATACATTTCAGAGGATGACCTTTTTAAGGTTTTCAACTGCTTGCTAATAATCTGCTAGGAAATCACACGGCGATCTCCTCTTTGTACTTTCAATGCCATCATGTTGCCATCTCAAACGAATTGATCATTGGTTTCCAAGCACTCATAGGGGCATCTCCATATTAGGTCGTGGATGGTGCCTAGCATAGGATTAGCGCATAGCAGCAGCTTGTGCAAAAACAAGCCATACTGCGTTGCACTTGTATGGAATCTCTCTCTCCAGCAAATAGCAGCCTGTGGCCAAACCATGACGCCCAACTTCAATGGGGAGCAATCAAAAGCGGATAAAAATGGCTAGTGCCTGATATGATGGAGGACTCAGAACTAGGGCAGATCACAAAGCCAAAATCCTGTACAATAAACAAAGACATACATGACCCAGTTGTTGCCAAGCTGCAGCACAAAATCCCAGATTTAGACGCAAAATTCAATACTGGGATGGTAGATTATGCAATCAATACATCATAAACACATTTTTAGGGCCGTGCACGACCCACTGCCAATTAACCATCCGGCTTGACAAAATAACACCATATGACTTTGACAAGATTGCCAGCAGGACCAAGAAAAACTGAGCAAATCCACTTCAAAATCTTTCTTCTCTCGTCATGGATGGGATTGTGGAAGAATGAGGCAGTCTCATAATCTGCACATCTGATCATCTTGCTGCTGAATTAGATCCTGCACCAGAGCAAAAGGTGATCATTAGAAGGAAAATGAAGTCCACGAGAACAAAATGTTGCAAGCAACAGAGCATCCCAAGAACAACCACGTCACTCCCCAAATCCCATCCTGTTGAATATCATTCGAATACATCCCTAGGAAATCTCCAATGCAAAGCACCATATTTGATTAATGAACAAAGATGGGTTTTTAAAAATCCCTGCATTCCCAATCTAAATCAAAATTAATTGCCAGCTCAAAGCTATATGACCTATCACTGGTGCGAATAAAGTTTGGTATTACTAGGCTATCCTCGAGACCTGAAAACCATAGGTTTTGGATCTTAAATCTAGCAAACTCTACAGCATCCAAGGAAAGTTTTGTAGGCATCAACATACACAGATTGAATCTTTATATCATTGAAATGTAAATGGGCCAAATTTCCAAGTTGCTCAAACCCATGCCTCGTTAAGATTTAGAATAAACTTACTATTTGAACGTTTCATGTTCCTGCAGAACTTACTGCCACATCGGCATGGGAATACCTCCACAGGTTGATCAGTATCATCAAAATCAATCCCATAATCCTGTAGCCACATCAGCCATCAATTCTTAAAGATTATAGAATGATTGCACATGTGATATAAATTTTAAAATTGAAGAGCAAGGGACAAGTAACAGAAACTAGTGTATGTATGTAATTTCCAAATCCATATGTCCTAGCTACAATAAATTTATAGCTCCTGGTCACTTAATTTAGATGTACTATCTTCGTAATTTCAACAGCAGTAAAAGATCTGACATCATTTTTCTGTCACAACTCACAACACAATATAACTTAACATACATGATAGAATCTACTTCCACCTGTGACTTAACATACATGATAGTATCAAAGCAACAACGTTTATGTAACAGCTAAGCAGAATCGTGAAAAATTAATGGACAACTAAAGTAACATTGCTCACCCATGTTAACTCTTCTAAGGCATTCACTCCTCTTGTTGTGAAGAAAGCAAGCTGAAAAAATTGATCCAAAGTGACATTGTACTTTGAGAATATAATCTAGTATATTCAATAAAGGCATGATAATAAGACTCCAAGAAGTATCCATACATGATAATAATGATGATCAGGGGTCTCAATCTTCACGGGGATTTCAATCATATTTGCATCAAGACATCTAACAAGAACAAAAGAACTTGTATCAGAATGCATCAACTCACTGATTACTGCCACAAGAAAGGTTTCTTATGTATGGCAGAAATTTCATGTCCTCCTTTTCTCTGTTCTTTTTCAGATTGAAATCAGGTCCTTTTCCAGTTCATGTGAAATAAGGAAAACCAACTGAAAAGTTCAAAAAGAGAAAACAGAAACGATTTCCATAGGAGATCAACTCATCAAATCAAATATGCATCAGATATATAGACTTACCTGTGATTGATAAACCTAGCAATATTTCCATAAAATGTAGCATCCAAACACAGAGCTTCTTCATCCTTTACAACTCCTTTCATGCACCAATCCGCATCAAGTAGAACTGGATAGGCATGCTTCTCAGTCTTGCTGCTACTTGTCCTTTGCATCTTCCTCTCATACAACTCTTTGTTGGTTAGTATCTCCCCTACATACTCGCATACAAATGTACCTTTTGGTAGCATTTCTAGAGTTCTGAGACCCCACCCCTTCCCTTCAGGGGTAAAGAAAACCTGATGCACAAAAAGAATTAGCAATGAGAAAAAATCTTGAAGAAAGAAGGGGACATCAGAATACTTAAGGAACAACTTGTGTGATTATATTTCTTATATAAAGAACGACAATCCAAAATAAGTCCAAGCATTTGATTTGACTAAAATTTACTATATTTCTTAAAATAAGAATTTCATACCCTTTATTTATTTATGTTAAAGTTTATAACCTCTATTGCACTTCCATATTTAGAAGTATTCTTTGTTTCTTTTTTAAAACAAAAAAAACACACTAATGTAACTACGTAGCTAATAGTTAAACTGTTTTGTGTTAACCTTCACTAACTTCCATATTAACTTTGTCTTTTTAACACTAACCTTTATTGTCCTTCCATATTTAGCTTGTATTGTTCATTTATTTTCTAAAACTAACCAAATAATTATTACCGCTTCTCAATTTCTGTGTATTTGAGGATTTCTATTGGGAATTATTTTATAAATAAAAATTTATTGCCTTTGTTTTTTTTCCACTTTTAATATTTAACTAATTTTGATAATTGAATTCTATTGAATAAAATTTTACCTGCAACTTGCACCTTATACCTCGCTGCACGACTCTGTTTCCACATTGTTTGTGGCACCCACATTTGCTCCAACATTCTTCTATATATTTTCTCTTCACGTGACCCTTGCATGGTTCCAATATCTCATCGTTTTTTGATCTTTCCAGTGGGCAATCTCTACAATAAGAAAGGCATTGTCGCTGAGGATCCCGAGTCAGAGAGATACAATCTTCTAAGAAATCCTCCTTGACAAGGCCTTCTAAAGTGTATGCAAAACCATGCTCAGTGTCACTGGAGCAAACACAAGGTGTAGATGACAACAAACAATTACCAATACAAGCCAAGCAGCAATTTTCAGCCCTAATTTGAGAGAGAGTGAAGTTGACATAAGCATTCTGAAAAATCAGATTCCGGGGTATGTAGTTAAAAAATGGAGGAAACTCGCTGTTTACTTCATTCAACCATGGAATCTCAACCATTTCTTCTCCCTTAGTGATGTCAGTACGATAATGAAGGGACCTAAACTCATCAGGAGTCAGTTGACTCTGTGGAACCACAATCAAACTACCAAACTCAGCATCTCTAAATTCATTTACTTTGCCACTTCCAGAACAGCCATTTTCAATAGCCTCTTCACTCACCTGCACAACCTCCAAAACATTCGGAGGCTGTAGTGGTCTTGGAATTTGAAAAGCAGCCACCTCATCAAAGTGACGAGCATCAACTGATACCCTTGCAACATAGGCTGGTAAATGGTTATTTTCTTTAATGCCACCAACACCAACAGATTTCTTCAATAGATCAAGAGCTGGTGTTACATTCAAAATCCTTTCCTGCGATTCATGTTCATGAGAGGAATCAGTTGCCAAATCCAAGAAGCATTCACACATATCTTTCAGCATTTGCATGACAGAAAAGTTTGGGTCAAGGATTTTGTAAGATCGGAGACATTTATCCTGCATTGATTGCAGAAGTTCATCTTGACTAGGCATATGAAAATCTGGTCTTCCAAGCATAGAGTTGCAGCTCAGAGAAATCTTCACCTCTCCCAGTGCTGAGGTGGCAATCTCTAAGCTAGCCGGAGAGTCTTCTGGAATGGTTGCAAGTTCACAGCTATCTCTTGCCGGACTTGATGAAACTGGAACGTTATCTTCTCCAGCTAAAAATTGGGATGCTGGAGGTTCTTGATGATGCTGTTTGCGTGAAGAAACTCTTTGAATAAGAGATTGTTCTTTGCTTGCAGAATCTGTGAAGGTTGAAGAAACCAAAATCAGCCCAAAAAGAATAGCACTAATTGCCATGTCGACATTCAAATCCTTTACACAAGAAAAAACAAAATCAACCAATAAGAAAGACACAAATTGCAGTTTTGACATTCAAATTAAATACTTGGGGAAAAAAACAGATATATCATTCATGGTTACAAACAGTACTCTTCAATTCCCTGGTCCCCATGAGTGGAATAATTTACCTGGTCGGATAATTGCAATAGATTGCATAGCGTCTTCAAAAGGCATGTCACCAGTAAATGGCTCGTCTTTAGGCTTGATCAGAGCACGAGAATGAGGCACTTTTTGTTTGGGTGAGAGAAAAGCGCTTGGCTGAACTACGGGGTCTTTGAAGTGCACTGCTTGCGATGATCCTTTTAAAGTAGGTCTTTTCTCTTGTGGAGCAGCCGCAGGTAATAAAGGTTCTTTTCCCTTGTATGATCGCTGCTTCCATGACAAAAGTGAATCAGACAACAATGTTCCATCCATATCAGATAAATCAGACTGACTAGAGTGTTCCTGCACCGCCAAACAACCAGGAGAAACAGTTTGTGAGCTCATGTTTCCAGCAGGATTCTGAAGTGAAATAGGCCTGGGTTGTGAATTTCTCGTTTCCAGAGACTGCTGCTGGGATTTCGCAACAGGTAGTACTTTCCCCTGCACTTTAGGCTTTCTTGAAGGACTTCCAGCCAACACTAGGTCGCTGTTGTTAGGCGGGGAGGAACCTTGCCCATCTTGGCCTCTACGCAACCGTTTGAACGGCCGCTCAGGTTCATTAGAAATCCGAGTTTTTTCCTCAAAAGTTCCCTCCTGCAAGTCAAAATAGCCAAGAGGCATGTCAGAAGATATAGGCAGGCAGGAAAACATACACAACATTACCATCAAAAGAAATGAATCACTTACAGTAGCATCATCATTCTCGTCAGGAACCTGAGACAGATATCAAGCAAAAACGTTTAGAAAGCCTTCAAAAGAGTTAAAAAGAAAAGGCAATAACTAAAAGAAGTGCACCTTAGACTCCTCCTCGTCAAAAATGGCATCCGCAAGAGCTCTATAATTTTCCTCTTCAATTAGCTCCCAATTTTTCTCATACAGTTTTAGCATCTTTTTCAACACAGGTTTAACTTGCTTTTCGCTTATTCCAAGCGCCTTCATAGCCCTAAAGGCTTTCACAACTCTCGGATTAGTCGGCATCGACAGTCAAATACCTGCACTTGCAAGTTAAAAAGGAATCAAAACCAGCAAGAGAGCCAACTCTTCAAAAAAAAAAAAAAAAGGCATTCTTCAGGATCTTAGCATTGAAACAACAACCGTTTTGGATTTTAATTGAAACTCAATAATTACATTTCTAATTAGGTTTTTCTCTTAATTCAAAATCAAAACTCATCACATGCACATGCAAGAGCTGATTTAGTATCAAAACCACAGAACCCTAAATTCAAGGATTTCTCAAACAATAATCAAAACGAAACCAAACAAGATGATTAAAGAAAGAGAAAGAATCGAGAAGGAAATAGCAATGTACCTGATTATAATTTCAAGCAAAAAAAAAAAAACCCTAACTCGTTAGGAGAGAGAGATTAGTGACTTTTTTTCATCAAAAAGAGAGCTTTGGTTTGAATGGAAAGAGAGTGTAAAAGCCCCCCCGCCTTTTTTTAAGATTGTTTTACTTGAAGAGCGCGTGTTATACAAACGAAGGGTAATTGTACTAGAAGGTAGGGCTCTTTGGCCTGGGCTAATTCATGCTCTGCCTCGTTATTTTCACAGGTGATGAAAACAGGAGAGAAGGGTTTTCACGTGCTGAAGAAGGAGCTCACCTAGCTCTCCTCCGATGAAGAAAAGGCGGTTGATCAACCTTGATTTGATTGATGCGTCGAATTCAGCATTTCTAATCTGCTTCATATATATCCCAACATCATATGATATAAATAGCTTCAGATTGTGGTGGATTTGGGGACACAAAATGACAATCCGATTCAAAATCGACTGTGTTGCTTGAGTTTATGGCAGAGCATGGAAAAAAGTTGAAGCATCGTCATAGGACAAAAATCATGAAAGATTAAGAGCTGTGGATACTCTGGTAGCTAAGCCATGTAGGAATTTATTAAATGGTTATATACAAGTTTTCATTTCAATACATAATAAAATAATGATTTCATTTTTTGTGGTTTTCTCCATGGGAGACGTTGTTTAGGGTTCTTTTTCTTAATGGATAAGGGTATCATTGAATTTCAAGGTATATTTCTTTCTAGAAAAGTGGTCTGCTCTCTGTGTTCTGTGTGAATGTTATCCCCTAGCTTAAAATGCATGTTCTTTCGCAAGGGAAAATAGAAGGGAGGGGGGGAGCGAGTAAAGGGTGGTGGACGAGGGTGTCCAATAGCAACGGTTAAACAATTTCAAAAAATAAAAAGAAATACAAATATAAAAATAAAAAGAATTAGAGTTCTAATACAAAAATAAATAATTAAAAGAATTAGCTTAGCCTAAATAGAAAGAGACTGCAGATAGGCCAAACAAAGAAAATAAAAAAATAAAAAGACTATTTTACCTTTAATAAAACAATAAAATAAAATAACCTTATATTTCTTAATATTTTTCCTCAAACTCACGATGCGGCAGTTACAATTATCAAAAGCTTGCCAACTAGAAAACAAATGCGGAAAATAGAATGTGAATTGATAAAGAAATCTGCAAAGAAGAAGGAATAAAGAGCAAAGTAATGGAGTCATGCTTGAGATGATGGTGAGTAAGATGACAATTGATCTCACTGTGCTTAGTTTTTTCATAAAAAACTAAGTTGTGAGCAATTTGAATAGAACTCTGGTTGTCACAATACATAGAAGTGGGATGAGAAAAAGAAACCCCCATGTCTACAAGTAACAAGTGTAACCAAACAATCTTTTTGATAGTTGATGTCATAACACGATATTCTGTTTCGTTGAAGATTGAGAAACATTAGATTATTTCTTACTATTCTAAGAAATAAGAGAATCACCCAAAAATACAAAAATCAATAACAGACTTGCGATCTGTAGGATCACTGTCATGATTAGTTTCAGAGTATACACGTAGCTCCAAGAAAAAGGTGGATGGAAGTAAATGACTCTGAAAGACTGTATCCCGAACATATCGCAAAATACAAAGAACATCTACATAATGAACAATAGTAGGAGAAGCAACAAACTGACTAACAATATGAACAACATATGCAATATATGGACGAGTAATAGTGAAATATACCAAGCTCCTAACAATAGTACGGTATAAAGTAGGATCTGACAAAAGTAAACCATCAAAAGAAGAATAATTTGCGTTAACCTCAATGAGAGTATTTGCAATCTTATTATCAGTAAGTCTAACCCACTCAAGAATATATACAACATATTTTGACAGAGAAAGAAGATAACCTCTGAGTGAGTAGGCTACCTCAATACCTTAGAAATATTGTAGAGAACTCATATCCTTCATTTCAAACTGTCTCTGTCTTCAAAATTGAAATACCATCAATATCATCACGAATAATAATCATGTCATCAATATATAAAGACAGAATGATACGACCTGCATTAGTGCACTTAACAAAAAGAGCAAAAGTATGATTACTAGAAACAAATTCAAGGGAAGAGATCACAATATAAAATTTCTCAAACCAAGCACAAAGTGCTTACTTGAGACCATGTAATGCTTTCTTGAGCTTGCAAACATACTTAGAGTTATATGAAACACTAGGAGGAGGCGCCATATAAACTTTTTTTTTTTTTAAAGATCTCTATTCAAGAAGGTATTTTAAACATCAAGTTAAAAGATATGCCACTAATGAATCGAAGTTACTACAATAAGAGTACGGATAGTAGCCATTTTTGCAACAGGAGCAAATGTATCCTCATAATTCATACCATACTATTGAGAATATCCTTTTGCAACCAACCTAGCTTTGTATCGCTCAATACATACATCAGAATTAATCTTGATTTTATACACTCAACGACAACCAACAACACTCTTACTAGGAGGTAGAGGAATCAAATCCCAAGTATCTGTCTTATGCAAAGCTGAAAGTTCCTCATCTATAGTTTGCTACCAAAAAGGATCAAGAATTACCTTTTTATAGGAAGATGGCTTAGAGAGATAATGAATAAAAGCTAAAAATGAAGTAAAAGATGAAGAATAATAACAATAGAAAAAATCTAGTAACTTTATGGACTTACGAATACATATGGATTAACGTAGAGGTGGATCCACAATCTCAGACAAAGCTTGAAGGACCATAGAAGAAAAGAGAGCTTCAGGTGTACCGGAGAGTAAAGTGTTAGTACTCACATAATGATTAGTACAAATTGGTCGAGTAGAATATAAAGGTAACAAAGGAAGAACATGAGAAAGGGAGAAAGGGAGAAAGGGGATTTGAAGTACTAGGAACTTGAGATGATAAACTATCAGAATCCTCAGAAAATGAATCTATACAAATAAGATCAGATCTAATCAAGCTATGAGTAGTAGATGAAATAGAAAAGAAAGGTATATGCTCGAGAAACACAACATGACAAGACATATAAAGTTTATGAGTTATTGGATCAAAACAACGATACCCCTTTTTACCACCACTATAACCAAGAAAGACATAAATAGCAGATCAAAAGGACACCTTGATGCGTTCTACATGAGGACGAAGAACGAAACAAGTACAACCAAAAACTCTAAAGAAAAAATAATTAGGGGCATACTCATACAACTTTTCAAAAGGAGAAAAACCTGAAATATGAGAAGATGAAATTGTATTAATTAAACCTACAACAGTAAGAACCGTTTCACCCCAAAACATACTAGGAACAGAAGCAGACAACAAGAGAGAACGAGTAGTTTTAACAATGTGCCTATGTTTTATTTCAGCAACGTCATTTTGCTCAGGAGTATCTTTACATAAAGTTTGGTGAATAACTCTATCTAGGGCAAGCAACTCACAAAATTTATTAGAGGTGTATTCTCCACCCAAATCACACTTAAAACATTTCATAACAACAAAATGTTGAGTTTTGACAAGAGCATAAAAGGCTGTATATATCTCAAAGAATTCTGAACGATGTTTCATTAAATAAATCCAATAATAACGAGTATGATTATCTAAAAAAAAAAACATAATATCGAGACCCTTTTTTTATGGAAATAGGAGAAGGTCCCTATACATCAAAATGAGTCAAATCAAATAGAGCAGAAGAGACATGAATAATTCGATTAAAAGGTAAAGAAGGAAATTTTGTTAGTTTACGTCCACTATAATCAGAAATATCATTAGTTCATAAATTTCCTAAAGCTTCTGTGGATGCTAAAAATTTCAAATGAGAAGACGAAACATGACCTAGACAAGAATGTGATGGTTTGTAACCCTTAGGTTGTCTATGAGCATTAGATTGTAATTGGTTGCCAGGCTTTCAAGCTTGAGATTGTTGCAGCGATTGATTCTGCTGTCTCAACTTAGGACATCGAGCCTTCTAATGATTTTTCTGCTTACAGAAACTACACTCGTTGAATAATTATTTTCATCCAACCTCACACACACAGACTGAAGTGAATCGTCTCTTTTAGTAATCATAATCAACAAACAAAGAAAACAGAATGCACAAGAAAGGAAAACAAAATACCAAATTGCAAAAACTGAACGAATACCCTTTTAAAATTGTACGATCACTCTAAAAAAAGAAAAAAAAGAATTAAGAAAGGAGAAAGTTAGGGTTTCATTGATACAACATGATATAGTCAAATAATTAAAAGGAATAAGTTTAACCTAAATACAAAGAGACTATATATAGGCTAAACAAAGGGAACTGAAAGGAAAATGAAAATACTATTATATCCTTAATAAAAAATAAAATAATTCTTAATTTATAGTGTCAGCGTCAACAACCAAGACAATAACTTAAAGGGTTCATCTTCGTATTTGATTTACTTATTTTTGTTTTTCATTGTAGTTGCTTCTAAGGTTGTTGCATATCCTGAGGAACGTACGTTATCTCTCAGGTGATATTCGACTAGCTACCCTGATTCCATTTCTTTCTTTCTTTCTTTTATTCCTTTTTAATTGGTATTTGATTGAGTTCCAAGTGGATTGGTTGGTGATTTCAGTTGGTTAAAGCTTTGACTAGAAGAGTTACAAGGCTTTGACAATAATTTACAAGCTTTGTTTATTGAATAAGAACTGTTGTTACCCATTTTTGGGTTCCCATAAAAAAAATAAGAAAATACAAAAAAATTATCAAAAACATATTCAGAAGAAATCCAAAAAATAATAGGAGCGAGAAAAGGATGCTGGAATGCCGAAAAAATGCCAAAATTGGTTGAGGAGATTCAAAAATGTAAAAGGTTGAAATTTGACAGTGAGAGCCCTGTTGATAAGGAAAATTCAAATTTGAGGAAGAAAAGTCCAAAATCAAATGTTTATGGACTCAATTAAATTTTATCCAAGGTTTAATTGAATTTATGGAGGGTTTGATTGCAATAAAATTGATTTTTTAAGTTAATTTAGGCTTTATTGGAAGCAATTAAAGTTCTGGGGTCCAATTATAATTTTGAAGAGTTGATTTGGTCAAAGCAGGGGCTCAATTGCATAATTATTGAAGTTTGATGGCCAATTAGAGACTTAATTGAAACAATCCGAAACCAAGGACCAAACCAGAAAAGCGATAAGATCAAGGGATCCAATTACAATTCATCCGGGGGCTTGATTACAAAATTGCATTAACATCCAAGGACCAAATTGAAAATATCATTTAAAGTTGCAAAACGGTGCCGTTTTATTCAACAATGTTTACTGTCTTCTTTACGTTACGTGAGCTGGCCGAGAAAAGTTTACAGCGACGAAGGCGCGATTTGCTTCAATCAAGGGGGGCATGTTTCACGGCTACCATGACGCACGCCGGCCGTTACTCCATCCCTGCAACAACAAAGGGAAAACGCTTTCATCCTCTGGCTATAAAAGCCAGAGGATGTACTGCACTGAAGGGGGGGAAGAACGATAGAGGAAAGTAAGAAAACAGAAAGGGAAAAACAGAAAAAAAGACGAGACAGAGAGGAGGAGAGAACAAAAGGAGGGGGAAGCTGAACAGAGGGGAGACGAGACAAGGAGGAGGAGAAGATAGATAAAGAAGAAGATAGACACTGTAATATCTCTCTGGTATCTTTCTCTCCGTCGCTGGAAAAGCCACTAGCACCGTGAGCTACCAGCAGCACCACCATAGCAAAAAAAAAAAAAACAAAACAGAGAGCAAAAGAAGGGAAACAAGCAGAGGAGAGGAAGAAGAACTGTCGACCGGCCAGAATCAGCTCCCCAGGCCGCCACCACCAGCACCTCCATGAAGCCGCTGCAGAGAGACAAGAACACTATTTACAGGGGAGAACGAAAAAACAGGGGAAAAAGATAGCACACCGAAGCAGAGGAAAGAAGAAGGAGGACCAACGTCTGCCACCACAGCCGGTTGCTGTGACGCCAACACCACCGTGAGCCACCAACACCGTGAACTACAACGCCTCCATTCTAGGTAATCCTATTCTCTTTGTTAATTTCTGCGCTTGAAACAGGGGCTCGTTTTTGCTGTCTGCAAAAACGAGCATGAACAATGCGAAGGTAATATAATTACCTTTGCACTGTTCCATGCATGCGTAAAATTTTACGCGTGCATGTTTTGTTTGGGTCACTGGCTTGGCCAGTGACCATGCACGGGTGGCTGGGTCCAGCCCAGCCACATGGGCCGGGTTGGGCCCAGCCCGAAAATAAAAAAATTTCTTCAAACAAAATTCTTTTAAAAAAATCTGTCATTTTCTGCAAATATTTTACTACTTTTTGATCAATATTGGTTTGTATTTTTATACTGTAAAGATACAAATTCGGTATTAAATACTTGGTTTTTGTAAAATAATAATAATAATAATTAATAAATAAATAAAAATAAATTTATTTTTTTTGTTTTCATACATACGACTATGTCTCTCTAAAAAAAAATAAAAAAGAAATCATATCGTATCTTAAAAAAAGGGTTTTAGCATGCATTTTGACTTTAATAACCAGTTTATTAAAGTAACGAGAACTGGTCAATATTTCAAAAATTCCAAAAAAAATTATTATTATTTTTTTTAATATCTAGGGTTACGACCTTATACGTAAGACGTATTTCGGATATTAAATTCTTTTATTGATGTTAGAACAGTTAGGTTTTACCTGATAAGATAAGGATCTTCTTTTTGGTAATTTACAGTAGACTAGCTTGGTG
>Ga0307508_10003478_pt1 | contig 15918 bp, 20 predicted proteins | sample 9_EM_MG_FD_203089 | JGI IMG/M metagenome (GOLD analysis project Ga0307508, IMG submission 203089) | Populus trichocarpa ectomycorrhiza microbial communities from riparian zone in the Pacific Northwest, United States - 9_EM | ecosystem: Host-associated > Plants > Roots > Unclassified | place...
TACTTGAAGAGCAATGGCGTTAATCAGGGTCCGCTGACCGAGCCTGATAACCTTTACAAGAAACTCAAGGCTACTCTGCTCGTGTCTATATCTCAAAGCATGGTCCTCCGGTGGCCCCGTGTTCCAGTCTTCAGGTAAGACATTATTTTGGAAGGTTCTCGCGGGCGACGTATCGTCGATCGCGATCAGGCGGAACCCGAGCGTAGTGAATATCGTATGGACGAGAGCTGCCAGTCCATCGTGAGCGGAAGAAAACCGCTTGTTAGACGGTGGAAGGAGGGTCACGAGCTGCGTCGTGAGCGCAGCTGGATCGAGAATGTTGCTCGCCATGCGGAAAGGCAGAAAGGGAGTGACGCAAATGTATTTTACGTAATGATATGACTTTGTCAAAGGACTTGCGATTTTAACAGAACCAAACAACACCTTTTCAGTGCCACTACATTGCTTTCTCCACATTTTTCCATTCCTTACTTTCCATGGCACGCAGGGAGAGATCATATTCTCCAGACAGCTCAAACAAAAGGGTAAGACCTTCTCACCGTTCACCTCGGTCCCCTTCGCCGACTAGGCGGAATACCCAAAGACCCAGCAGGAGATACGACGACGAGAGGGACAGAGACAGAGACCGAGACAGGGAAAGAGACAGGGAAAGAGACAGGGATAGGGACAGAGATAGGGACAGGGACAGAGACAGGGCAAGAGACAGAGACAGAGAACGCTACCGGGATGATCGCTACCGTGATGACCGACGGAGAGACGGGCATCGGGGTGATAGACGAGATGACCGGCGTGACGACAGGCGGACCTCTCGCTCGCCTGATCGTAGGGATCGTGATCGTCGACCTCTTTCGCCAGTTACAGCAAAGACCACTTCCGAGGCTACACTCACACCTCCTCCAGCACCAGAGGACGATAAATTGAAGGCCAAACGAGCGAAACTCGAGGCTTGGAAGAAGGAGCGGGAAGCAAAAAAGGCCCTTGACGAAGCGAAGGCAAAGGCTATGGCACTCGCTGGCAAGTCTGCACCAGGTTAGCTCTTAGTCACCGTATTGTCTGCTTTGGTGAGATTTCACACCACTTGATCTTGCCCTGTAGCACCACCTGCTCCAACGCCCGCGAAAACTGGGACGTCTCTCAACCGTGCGGCGTTGACCGGCCTTGGCCTGAAAGGACTTCCATTAAAACCGGAAGTTTTGAGAGCGTCGAAAGCCGCTGCGGCTGTAATGGATGACTCTGTGGAGACCAAGCGCAAGCTGGAAACCCTTGGTGACATGCCTGCTGTCGATATGACCATGGCTGATGGAGAGGCCAGTGTCGGCGACCTCGAAGTAGACGATGACGACGAGGAAGCAAATCGAATGGACCAGGCACTGAAGAACAAAGCTGCGGACACTATGGAAGAGGAGGAGGAGGTAGACCCCCTTGATGCCTTCATGAGTGGTGTAAAAGCGGAGGTAAAAAAAGTCAACGAGGAAGACATACTGAAGATGAACGGCAGTGGTGGCTCTTCTCGCGTCCGGCTTGACGAGCGCATGGCTGAAGAAGGCAGCGAAGAAGTTGTGGAATTGGTTGTCGAGGACGAGCTCGACGCTACCGAATTGAACCCTGAGGATATTCTTGCCTTGGCTGCCAAGAAAGCGAAGAAGAAGGACATCGCCGCCGTCGACCACTCTCGCGTCAAGTACGAGCCTTTCAGGAAGGAATTTTATGCCCCTCCGCCGGACATTGCCGCCATGACAGACGAAGAAGCTGATCTCTTAAGACTCGAGCTAGATGGTATCAAGATTCGTGGTGTCGACTGCCCTCGGCCTGTCACAAAATGGAGCCACTTTGGTCTCCCTGCAAGTTGGTACGCAGGTTTAGCCCTACGAGTGCGCCTTGACTTATCTTGCACAGCTTGGATGTTATCAAAAGACTCGACTACACTGCACCCACTGCTATCCAGGCGCAAGCTATACCTGCGATCATGTCAGGAAGAGACGTTATTGGAGTTGCCAAGACGGGTTCTGGCAAAACGATTGCATTCCTGCTACCTCTCTTCCGACATATCAAAGACCAACGACCGCTCGAGCAAATGGAAGGCCCTTTGGCGATAGTCATGACTCCAACGCGTGAGCTTGCTGTGCAAATTCACCGGGAATGCAAGCCATTTCTGAGAGTAATGAACTTACGGGTACGCTAGTGTATCTTTTTCACTCCTTCACGTACCGATGGTTGTTATTTTCTAGGCTGTGTGCGCATACGGTGGTTCTCCCATCAAAGATCAGATTGCTGAACTGAAAAAGGGCGCGGAAATAATTGTCTGCACGCCGGGACGCATGATAGATCTTTTGACGGCCAACTCTGGTCGTGTAACAAACTTGAAGCGGGTCACCTATGTCGTACTTGACGAAGCGGACAGAATGTTCGACATGGGTTTCGAACCGCAAGTGATGAAGATTGTCAACAACATTCGACCAGACCGTCAAACCGTCCTCTTCTCTGCAACCTTCCCGAAACAAATGGATTCACTCGCCCGAAAGATCCTGCAGAAGCCCCTCGAAATCACAGTTGGAGGTCGCTCGGTTGTTGCTGCAGAAATCGAACAACTTGTAGAAGTTCGCGCGGAGGAAACCAAGTTCAACCGACTACTGGAAATCCTTGGACAAATGTACAACGAAGATCCAGAATGCAGGACGCTTATCTTTGTGGACCGACAAGAAGCTGCCGATAATTTGTTGCGTGACCTCATGCGAAAAGGATACTTATGCATGTCTCTCCACGGAGGCAAAGATCAGGTAGACCGCGACTCGACCATTGCCGATTTCAAGTCTGGTGTAGTTCCTATCGTCATTGCCACATCCGTCGCTGCCCGTGGATTGGATGTCAAGCAGCTAAAACTCGTCATAAATTTCGATGCTCCCAATCACATGGAGGATTACGTACACCGTGCTGGTAGGACTGGACGTGCTGGCAATAAAGGAACGTGCGTCACGTTCATCACCCCTGAGCAGGAGAGGTACTCTGTGGATATATATCGCGCGCTGAAAGCCAGCAACGCATCGACACCCAAAGAACTCGAGGAACTTGCGACTGGTACGCCTGTGTGTTCTTTGAGTTATGTTATTGACTGGGTACGTTTCCACAGGCTTTTTGGAGAAGGTCAAAACTGGGAAAGCGCAAGTGGCTGGATCTGGATTTGGTGGCAAGGGCTTGGACCGACTCGACAAGGAGCGAGAAGCCAAGGATCGTGCCGAACGCAAAGCATATGGCGAGCCGGAAGAAGAGAAAGCAGAGGAAACTCAGAAGGCATCGACTGGTGCTACTGGTGGCGACGACATGACGTTCGGCAATTTCAAGGTAGAGATCAGACGTGGCCCAGCACCAGACTCGTCCAAGGGTATGCTGGGCGTTCCTGGAGCTGCCGCCGCCGCGCGGCGACTCGCCCACGCGAAAGAAGAGGAGAAGATACAGGCACAGATTAAAACGGCTCAAGATGCCGCCAATCGCGCTGGCAAGGACTCGCCGGCCCAGAAGCAAGCGCTCAGTGTGGTTGCTAAGCTCAATGCACAGCTGAAAGCCATGAAGCTTGTTCTTCAGTCTCAGATTCAGCACGAAGAGAGCGGGGGCCGGAAGGTGAACCCTGATTCAACAGACTTTCACGCGATCATACCCATCAACGACTACCCTCAAAAGGCGAGATGGCGTGTTACCAACAAGGAGACGATGGTGCAAGTACGTGTCAGTCGCCACAGCCACGAGTCCCTTTTGACCATTTTCACAATAGCTCATCGATATGACTGGGGCGTCGGTCACCAACAAGGGTAAGTGACGTAAGGGTCAGGGGGATTGTATCACAGCTGACTTGTCATGTGTGAACAGGCATCTATTATGAGTCCGGCAAGGAACCACCCGCGGAGGGTCCACCAAAGCTCCATTTGCTTGTCGAATCGAATGAAGAATATAGAGTGCGTCGAGGAAGTTGTTTATTTGGAGTGACCGATCGACTGACCGTTGATCTCTACAGGTCGAGCAAGCAGTGCGAGAGATTAAGCGCCTGCTTATTGAGGCATCTGCTGCTGCGTTGCAGGCGGAGATGAGGAACCCAAGTGCGGTGGCGGGACGGTACAGCGTGGTGTAGTACGTTTATCGAGTATCATCGAGATTCCTTTTTTGGTAATAAATACCTCCTGTTGGGACGCAGTAGCATAATTGTCATGAGTGTTCAGTCATACCACGGCGGGTGCCCATGTGCCATCCTTAAAGGGCCGCCTACGATGGACACCCACGTTATCTACTCCCCACCCACCGCCGCGTGAGTGCAATGCCAAGCGCAATGCCAGTCGCAGACGACACCGTCTCCATTGCATCTTCCAAGACGCGCCGTGAACTGGACGTACCCCCCCTTCCAGCCCAAGAGCAGCTCGCCGTTCCCGACGGAAAAATAGAGGACACTGATGACTGGGAACATAACCCCAGCAACCCCCGAAACTGGTCTTCGTCGAAGAAGTGGACCGCCACATCCCTCGTTAGTATTCACCTCTCGTTCCCTGTCACCTCTCACTCCTTTCTCACAGGTGTCCTTCTACACGCTTGTCACACCTCTCGCCAGCTCCATGATGGCTCCTGGCCTCCCAGACCTTGCCTCGAAATACGGTATTACAAGCCCTGTAATCCTCGGGCTGACCCTCAGCATCTTCCTTCTGTCCTTTGCCATTGGACCTTTATTCTTGGGTCCCCTCTCCGAGATGTACGGCCGTACTTGGGTATGCCATTAGTCCTTTTAGCGCCTCCCACTCTTGACAGCCATTAGGTGTTGCATATCAGCAACCTAGTCTTTCTCTGTCTCAACCTGGGCTGTGCTCTAGCACCAACTACCAATTCTTTTATTGCTTTTCGCTTCCTCAGTGCGTCTCCACTCTAGTCATACTCCGGGCCCCAGCTGAAGCTATGTAGGTGGCTTTGCCGGGAGTACGCCAGTCGCCTGTGGTGGAGGCGTTATAAGCGACCTCTTTGCGGAGAGGGATCGTGCATCTGCCATGGCAATATATACCCTTGGCCCCTTGCTGGGTAATATCACTACTCCAGTACAAGTTTTACGGCTCATACTTGCGTTTAGGCCCAGCAATCGGTCCTGTCATGGGTGGGTTTATTGCTCAGGCGGTCGGCATCCAATACGTTTTCTATGTCATCGCTGCCCTGTGCGGTGCTGCTTCTATCTTCGCGATTCCCCTTCTCAGAGAGACGTATGCACCTGTCATTCGCAGGCGACTTTGTGCACACGGCGCAGATCCAGAGAAGGAAGCCACAAATGAAGAACAGGATAAATTGGACTACCTTTGGCTTAACCTCAAACGACCGGTGATCCTTCTCACTCGAAGTTTCATTTGTTTCATTCTCAGTTTATACATGGCTCTGTAAGTCACTTTTTCTTAGTGTTGTGAGAAAAATCAGCTGAACTCCTTTTAGGATATATGGTCAGTAATCACAAAATAAAACGGCGCTGAAAGAGACTGATAGCCGTGTCAACCAGGTATCTATTACTTGATGTTCGCTACATTCCCCGGTATGTCTGGTCTGGTCCCTATGCTTAGCCCTAGGACGAATACTCTTTCAGACCTGTTTGCTACGGTGTATCACTTCAGCGTCGACATCGCGGGCTTGGCATACCTTGGCCTTGGATTTGGATTCCTTGTAGCCGCCTTATTTGGTGCCAGGATATCGGATCAAATATATCACAGAGTATATATACTCATTCTCTGCTGAGACCTTTGACTCAACCATAATCACTAAGTTGGCAGCGAAAAACGGGGGACAAGGAAAGCCCGAGATGCGCATCCCAGCACTAATATTTGGCTCCTTCTTCGCCCCTATCGGATTATTGTAAGTGGACCTTCCGCATAGTTCACCTACGTGTTGACTGCTCCCTAGCTGGTATGGCTGGTCAGCTCAAGCCAGAATCCACTGGATGATGCCTATCGTCGGGACTACAATCTATGGTTTTGGGCTGATGACCGTTTTGTAAGTGTTTCCAGGGCTGTGAATAGCGTGTTCTAAAACTGGAGGATCCTCGTAGCCTCGCAATATCGTTGTATCTCGTTGATACTTTTACATATGCTGCCAGTGCACTTGCAGCAGCTTCTGTGCGCTCATCCGCTTTTGATTTGTGTACGAGTGTGAAACCTAGATGACTTAGGTGTTCCGTTCCTTCCTTGGATTTTTTTTCCCTCTGTTCGGACAACTGATGTATGCCAAGCTGGGTTATGGTGGTGGGAACTCGCTGCTCGCAGGACTCGCCATCGTCTTTGGCATTCCATTCCCAGTGTGGATTTACTACTGCGGCGAACGTATTCGCGCACGTAGCCCGCTGAACCGCTGACCACTTTACGGTATTCTGCAGCAAGCCCTACTGTTTCAGGAGTCGACTGACTCCGATGCTTACACAGACGTCCACATACGAATGAGGACCATATATCCATTTTCTTCATACGTCGTTATCCCCTTGCGGGAATCATGCGTTAGCATTCAGTCAGTGGAGCTCATGTCACCACAAAAATACAGATCCGCGGAATGAGTTACCGAGACAAATCAAAACCCCGTTGTTTGTGGGCCGTAATGCTACTCAGCGTGTGGCCATTCACGCCTGCATCGCGCACCCTTTTCTCCACCTCATTTACTTTGCCCTCGACCTCACGCACAGCCCCATCGATCCACTGTAAGCTTTCTAAGTGGCTGCTGAGGATCTGCGATATTTGTACCATCGGGTCCTCGCTGCCGTGAGAAGACCCATTGGCAGACGGCGTTACCGAAAGGGTATTGACCGAATCGATCATCTGGGTGAGAGACCCCGAAAGGTCATCTAGGTGTGAATGCAACTCGGTCGCAAGGACATAACTGATGCGCCGAGATAAACGCCACCAAACGTCAGTAGTCATGAGACATAATGCGGAGTTTTCGAAAGGAGGGCTGACTCACTTTTTATCACGTTCCGTATCTGCGGGGCCCGTATCGAGCGCGCGAATGCTGCCACCTTGACCGCCGAGAACTTCCTCAACAGATCGTTCGTAGGCATCCAAGGTAGAGGAGAGGTCTTTTTGTTGTTGTTCGATATGATCGAGCGCTTGCTCGATATCGCTCTGCTCGCGCTCGACAGCCAATACATGGCTGTATATCGCAGCCAGCTGTGCACGGGGCTCAGGGCGCGATCGCGACCGACCATTCAAGTATAGTTTGCACTTACGTTGTTCCCATTTTCCATCAAGGCGCGGTCCCACACTGTGACCTCACCAGCAAACTTGTTGAATTCGCGGACATGATTGTCAAGGTCGGTTGTCCACTTGTTGACGATCTCTTCGATCGTCTTTCCCCTCAGAACGGAAGGGGGAGGGACGGAGATTGCATTCGTGAGAGGGGCGACTGTCAGCGGTGAGTGGCTAGAGCATGGAGTTTCCGAGGGAAAAGCAACTTACCATCCTTGGGTTTATCAGCGTCCTTTGTTGACAACAGCGATGTACCGAAGGTTGCTGTTAAGTTTCAAAGATGTACGGTGAGTGTATCATAGGGAATGTGCGAACCACGACTGACTTGATGGTGTTGTAGCTGCACTCGCTGGAGGTTTGACTCCGAATAGATTTAAAGTGGATGCTACAGGATATAAGCCTGTCGGAACAGCAGGAGACAAGCGGGACTGACTTGAAGGTGCGTCTTTCTTTTCCGACGAAGTGTCTGTGCTCGTCTTGAGAGAGCCGAACATTCTCGTCTCCTGTCACGACGCGTCGCACAAACTTCAGTGACACGCGCTTGTCGGGGTTTGAATCCGAGTCGACTGATTTGGACAAGCTCCTGTCGTAAAGTAATACATGGTAGTATGTACAACTCAACGAGTCTCTACCTCCTTGTCATGCTGCGAAGGCGGTCGACCGAGCGATAATTGCATCTGCGATGCCATCTTTACAATCTCCTTCTCCAACTCCGCGATCTTGGTTTTTCTGTGATGGCAATCAGTAAACCGTCATGCTTTCGAGCTCTGGGGGCGTACTCGATGCTTGACCGTTCCCCGAGCTCAAACGCTTGCGAAACACCAAGCGACCGCGAATTATCAGAAATTCGCTTTCTTCTTTGCTCCTCTTTTGCCATGGCATCCTTCAAGCTCGGCATGATGCGTTCATACTCTCGCTGGAGCTGAGCCAAGGCAGTCAGCATCGATACAAAACCTCGCCAAGCACCTATCGTCGCTCACCAACGCGGTCCTCGCCCTTAAGGATCCTTCGTCAAACTTCCCCGCACCAATGACCTCCGCTTTCATCCTTCCCAACTCCTCGAACCATTTCGTCTCGCATTCACTCAATTCAGGTGACGCGTCGTTCATCAACGCCTGCAAAACCCTATCGGCTCTCCCCATCAACTCCTTATGCTTCCCCTTCATCCTTTCCACCCTTCCCACAATCCATTCCTCTCTCGACCCTTGTATATCTTTCACTCTCTCCTTCAACAGCCCGATGAGGCGGAACATTTCCCCGCACTTCTCTTGCATTCTCGCAAATTCTGCTTTCTGTAGTTCGACCCTATCCTCGACGATTCCGTGCGCTAGTAGTACTGCCCTTATGTATGTCGTGATCGATGTCACTTGCGTCTCAAGGAGACGAAGTGTATCAGGCGTGAGCATAAATTCGCGCGCTGGAGTTCCGGAAGAGTATCGGGGAAGCGAAGGGCGGCGGGTTAATATAGCTGGCGGTGTGAATGCTTCTGTACCGAGCAGAGAGACATACGCAAGAGGTCCTTCCATCGGAGTAAGCAAGTCGTTAGGAACAAAGATCGCAGGTGCAGTGGCCCCTGTGGAAGCGGGGGGCCCGGTGATGGTCGGTAATGATAGCTCAGACGAGGAAGGAGTAACTGTATGGGAGAGGGCCGTGCGAAGATTCAGCGGGAAGTATGCAATTCGGAAGACAGAAGTAAGAATGAGAATACTATAGGAGAGGTAAACGTCATTGGGTATACATAGGGCTATCACCGGGTTAGAGCACCTTGGAAGGAATGTTAACAAAAAAGCCTAGAGTATTCTGTCACCCACTTACCGTCGTTGAATGGAGAATGTACTCAGAATAGGGGATACATGTGTCCCCACCGATTTTTTGAGCATATTGCTCAACATTGTTCCGTCATCGTCGTCTGCACGCAGAGCCGTTGCTAGATTGCGAAGCAAATCTGCGAACTCGAGCGAGTGAACGCCAAAAGCGTGATAGATATAGATCGTGTCGTCGTGTATTGGGTCGGGGTGGATGACGGGATGGTTTGCCTGCAATAAATCCAGTAACGAGTCGGCTGACGAAGATGGTGTCTTAAGCATGGCGATGACACCTAGGTCAATCGTCTCATATACAGCGAACATGGGAAGTTCATTGCCGCTTTCCTAAAATAAAGAGTTAGCAACCCCAATAGGATAACGAGCACAAGAAAACCCACTTGTTTGCTCTCCCATCGAGCCTCGACTTTCTCAACGTCCAAGTAAACGTCTGCCTTTCCATCCTGATAAGTTACAACAACGATTCCGAGTCTCTCCGTCTCCCCCTCGTGATCATCATCATCATCATCCGTAAAAGCCATGTAAACCATGTCCGTTGCATCTCCCCCTTCGCTACCCTCCAGTGCACGTGGAGAGGGTTGAAGGAGGAATGGCCCCTGTCTCAAAGGCCGGCTTTTGATGGTATTTGGAGGATGCATAGGCACAGTGTATGATACAGCAGGGAAGATAGTGCCCGGAGGAAGTTGCTTAATGAGAGCGGAAACGTATTTATGTTGATAGTCATAGAGAGTCGAGAGGTTGGATGTCGCTGCTGATGTGTCGTGTGAAACGAATTCTTGCTTTGCAGCAATAAAACATTCGAGGGCGTGGATGAATGAAGAGGGAACTGAACTGGATTTGAACGTGATCAATAATATGTGGGTGACGAATGGTAGAGCGATAACACACTCACGCATTGCGGGGCATGTAGGGACAAATGGCGTAAATGTCTCCTGAGCGAGTCAGGGCATACACAGTCAGGGGGCCCCAATCAGCCCTCCCCTTTCCGAGAGTGAAAGAGGTGACCTCGCGTTCCGCAGGATCTTGGGCTATGAAAGACCTTGTTTTCTTCTCCGGGAAGAAGGAGAGCACTTGTTGTGGTTCCTCTGAGTCAACCGAAATGTCGTACTCCCTTGAGCTAGTGGTCAGCTAATGCGAAACAGAGTAATGTCGAGATAGCTTGCCTGAGTTTTCCATCCACGGTCATGACCATGAGCGTTGATCCTGCCTCTCCCCACGGGTGCCAGTCAACCTTGGAAATCGGTGCTGAGGATGTCGTCCCGTGATAGAACTGGCCCACTTGGACCGCCCTGCAGTGACAGTGAGTACAAGGTATGACAAGGGGAGGAGGATGTCATACTTGCAGTCGATAGATGAGGAAATGATCTTTGCATAACCGGCACGGGGTAAAACGACTACCGCGACCTGGTAGGCACCTGCGACCGCAAGAAGCTTACCACTAGGATTCAGTGAGAGTTGGTGGATTTGAAAGTCGACGTTTGGGACGTGGAGAACCTGGGATTTGTTTCCATGTGTAGCCCCGACCGTGTGCGTGCATCTACGTACCTTGTAGGAATGGCCAGTCTCGCGACCTAGCTTGGTATCCCAGATGGATGTTATCCTGAGTTCCGATCCTGCGGCAACGATGAGATCTGCATCCTTCAACGCCATGAGCTGGCGGCGACCCGAGAGGACACAATCATGGTCGGGATGAGCGGAGGTGGAAAGGGTGCTGGTTGAGAGCTCGAGGGCCTGTTCTGTACGGGGGTTGTCTCTCGCTGGCTGGAAGTGAAAGATGGGGTGAGCGTCGAGCAAGGTGTGCCAGTCGTCGTGCGCGATGGCGTGTGCAGCGTCCATCGAGAGGGAATGTGGTCGTGGTCGTGGTGGACGATGAGCACAGAGTGAGCCAGTTCGCCGCCGCGTCTGGCTTGGTTCGGCTAGTCTTTCTCACGGACGCGACGCTGGCTTGCGCGTACTTGCCAGCAAGATCACCGCTTGCTCTCTAACCACAATGACCTCCATCGGCACAGGCTACGATCTCTCAGCGAGTACTTACTCGCCAGACGGTCGCATATTTCAGGTGCGCTATCATCACAAACCTCCCCTCCAACTCAGATTCAGACGTATGCCATCCAGGTCGAGTACGCTAACAAGGCTGTCGAGAACTCGGGGTATGCGTCTATCCGTCCCCTCATCGCCCATGCTCACAATTCGTGTTATTTAGCACCGCTATCGGCCTCCGAGTCAAGGACGGTGTCATCCTTGCCGTAGAGAAACTTATCCATTCAAAGCTCCTCGTTCCAGGAGCCAATCGACGTATCCAGACGGTAGATAGACATATCGGCATGGTAAATCCCCTAGTCTTCTCGCATTATTTCCCTTTGACACACTACCTCTAGGCTACCGCAGGTCTCCTTGCGGATGGCCGCAATATCTCGAACAGGGCACGCGACGAATGTGCAAACATTCGCAATAACATGAGAGAACAACCCACCGTCAAGGTGTGCACGGGCTCCTTCTATCGTGCTCAGTCCTCGGAGGAATAAATCGCGCTTCCCATAGTACATTTCGGATCGCCTGGCACACTACGCGCAAATGTATACGCTCTACTCATCTGTCCGGCCATTTGGTATTAGCACCATCTTTGCTGGAGTTGACAAGACTGGCCCATCGCTCTATGTTGTCGAACCTAGCGGCGTTTGCTTGGTGTGTTCTCTCCTTGGTGTAGCCTCGCTCATGCCGATGTGTCGATTAGGGATACCATGGAGCTGCCATCGGCAAGGGACGACAATTGGCCAAGAACGAACTGGAGAAACTTAAACTCTCGGAGCTCTCTACGCGGGAGGCAGTCGTGGAGGCCGCCAGAATGTCGATCTCATATCTTTCACCCCGCTTCAGCTGCTGATATTATCCCAGAATATACCTCGTCCACGACGACAACAAAGATAAAGAATTTGAGCTCGAGATGTCGTGGGTAGGCAGCGAGACGAACGGACTGCATGTACCCGTACCGGCTGACCTGTTAGCCGAGGCAGAACGAAAAGCAAAGGAGGCACTGGAGAACTTTGAGTAGTGACTCGTATCTTAGTAGCGGAACCCATCGCTGAATTCAACTTTGTACTCTGTACGTCGCCGTTCCGTTTCTTGAGGCGAGATATCGCAAATTTTCATCCCAAAAGAAGTCAATTAATTGGACGTTATGTCTACACGATTTGCTCGAGTTCGCGTGCGTACGCTAGGTTCGCAGCAATGAGCTTCTGTTTTGGGATCTCCGTCTGTTCGTCATTCTTGCGTGCAAATTTGATGAGACCTGCGGTTAGGTCTACTTGCCACCCGCGCTATGAAATTCACCTTAGCGCTGACGAGGTGACTGGCTCGGACAATTACGCACCTGCTGCGCGAATCTCAAAAGGTCAGACTGGGAAGTGAAAAAGAGGAGCGTAGCAGCGTCCTTCAATGGAAGACTCTCATACGCCGACTCCTCACAACTTGCAATCTCATTTCTATCACATCCGTGAACGTCGGCATACGCGGTAATCGTCGGCAACGAACCTGATAGTTCCCATGAGACTGTCTACGAAGAACTTGTACTCTTCCGCGGGCGCCTCTTCTCTTGCATTCCAGACCTTGGAATAACTCCCTTCCATGAGCCACCGTTCGAGGTTGACCGGGTGGGCAATATAAGGATTAGCACCGATTTCGTCAGCAGGTAGCGGGAGGGATTCGAGGGTCGTGTGGAAGTCTGCAATTCTGTTTTGAGTGAGGAGGCGGATGAGGTTCAGCCCGCGAACGGGAAATTCGCGTTTCGAGGGGGGAAGAACAGATCTGTAGAGTATGAGTGACAAGCAGCGGCGTCGAAGACAAAGGAGGACCCGACCTAAAGTCGGTATAGAACGTCTGTAGCTGCGAAAAATATCTGTCAAACGAGGGGACGTCTTTGGCCCGTATACTGCAGAAAGCACCGATCTCGAGGATGTCGCCTGTGTTGAGATGTGAGGCATGACGGACGGGGATGGCACGGGGTACGTACGGGCAACAGCCAGGTCTTGCAAGCCTGCCTCGGCGGTTGGAATGAGAAGGCCTGTCTGTATCAAGCCGATCTTGAGGCTGTTGGGACGGTGTCGCCGGACGAAGAGAGAGAACACGCAACGTACCTTGAGCTGAGCAAGTAATGCGTCGCATTTCTTGAGATCGGTCGGGCGTGCGCCGAACGCGCACTGTAGTTCGCGGTAGAGCGTGCCCAACTGTCGAGAAGCCATCGCGGAGGTTGCTAAAGAGTCGTCTGGTCGATGTGTACCAGTGCACACGCGTCCAGGGAAGACGCGTCAGCCCAACAGCCACCCAACTCACATCTCGTCCTTCATCATCATGGATCGTGTCGACATGGACAGGCTCAAAAGCGGCGAGGTCAACCTCGGTGTGCGTATCTGTTCACTTACCAGACGGTGCTTGTCTACATCGACTCTCACAGACATCTATCATGGCTGTCGAATTCGACCGGGGCGTCGTCATTGGCGCAGACAGTCGCACAACGACTGGAAGCTACATCGTTCGTCCCCGCTTGCCTCGTCCCCATTTCTCTCCTGATACATTTGCACGATGTTCCAGGCTAATCGTGTTACAGACAAGCTCACACACATCCACGATCGCATATACTGTTGTCGATCGGGGTCAGCAGCGGACACACAGGCCGTAGCTGATGCTGTCCATCACAACTGCCAGCTGATAACGTGGGTCGAACGACCTGGCTCTCATTCTTATCTTTTAACACCCATCTGAGAATAGGCAAATGCGCGGCGCTCCTCCCACCGTTGCAACTACTGCAGCTACCTTTGAGAAATTGTGTTACGACAACAAGGATCATCTGTCTGCCGGGATAATCGTGGCTGGTTGGGACAACGAGGTGGGCCCTAGCGTCTACAACATTCCCCTCGGAGGTGGACTTTTCCGTCAGCCCTGGGCCATAGGCGGTGCGTCGGGAGGCTTTCAAGTCATACTTTTTCTCACCGTTTCTTGCTAGGTTCCGGGTCAACGTACGTGTATGGTTACTGCGACGCTACCTACGAGGATGGATGGGGAAGAGATGAGACTGTCGAGTTCGTCCGGAACAGTATGTCTGCGTATGTCTGCACTCCTGCCGGTTTTGCTTATTTCCTCTACAGCACTCGCACTTGCGATGTCCCGAGACGGCTCATCAGGGGGTGTCATCCGCATGTGTGTCATTACTGAAGAAGGTGTCGAACGCTTGTTCGTACCTGGTAACCATCTTCCCAAGTTCTGGGAAGGCAAGGAGGTGTTATCAACATCTCTCAAGAAACCTTTTGAGGGTGTGCCAGTACCGATGGTTGTGGAATAATTTGTATCACTCGGTGTTATAAAGTATCATTCACAAGGGCTCTTGTCACTTTGAACGATGATTGGCAGTGGTCCTGTTGATGGTGTACGTGTAAATCCCCACGGACAATTACTTTCTGGCCTCCCAGCCTTCGACTTCACTAACGAAAGCATCGCCCTCCCACATCCGCAGTCTCCAGAGCGCAATTGCGAGCGCTGCCGTGTCCGCACGTTTCACAGTCTGCTCATTCGATACAAGAAGAAACGCGTGACTGCCTTTTGCGTCGCCCCTTGCGCGATCAAATTCCTCTCTAATCGGGGTCCTCACTTCAGAAATTGGGTGTGATCCACGGAAATGCCGTTCAACGTTTAGCAGTTCGGTGAGCAACTTGTGAAGCGCGGCACGGTGTGGCGGAGAAGGAAACATGGCGAGGCCATTGTACCAGGGAACGCGTGCGTTCGGTAAATAGGTTGAAAAGGGTATATCCAGGGAATGATCTACCCCTTGCTCCGATGCGCCCTCAGAGGCACTCACATAGTGGAGGCTTGAGAGGGGCGGGAGGGCATTCTTATGCATGGGGTTTGGAGGGACGCTAGATTCACTTGATGGAATTTCTGGCTCTTGTGACGGTCGAGGCCGCAATTTGGTTCTCGGATTGCGGTTCACAGGAGGGACGATGACGACTGCTGCAGCATCGGGGTAAGGTATTATGCCCGTCTCGCGGAAGGTCTTGAACTCGGATCGCGTTAGACGTCGGAGAATCGTGGGGTCCGCGTCCGCATCGAACTCGATTCGACCCCTACTCCGTTTGAGAGCATCAATTAGCACCTCTAGTTCTTGGAGAACGCGGAGACGCAGGAGATAGCTGATGTGTGCACAAAGGTGTTTGGAGAAAAATATGTTTGCACTGTGGCCGGGTAGGGAGACTGACAGCGGGGACATCAGGTGAATTGGTGAGCAAGAGTCGAAAGCGGGATAGCCACCTGGCGACTTCAAAGTTCCAACAGCGTCCTTCCAGCAAGGTACATACACGGCGACGCGTGCTCTCCTCCGCTTGTATTTCGGATGTTCGAGTCCATCTGGCATGAGGACCTCCATCGAGGGAACATTTTGTGCTGTGGGTAAGCGTAGCACCGCGAGCCTGACGAGAAAATCTGGACATGAAAACGAGATGAGAAGCATTTGGACATGAAAATTCATACGCGTACCGTTGGGCAAATACCTTTTAGAGACCATGCACTGTCGCAGCGGGGTAGCCAACATCCTGACTGTTGTCGGTAGGTCTAATTGGCGACGAGTGCAGAGCGGGGAAACGAGCGATCGAACGCACGGTATGGGCTCGACCACCACTCGCGTTCTTGAGCGGTCATCTCCCTCGGAACATCGTGTTCTTTGTGCACCACTGGTCGAGGACCCAGGCGAACCCTTGGAGGCAGACGCTTATGCCTTGCGAATACGCGTTTCTCCGTCACCGGGTTCTCGTCGAGCAGAATCGAGCGCGTCCTCCCGGCGGGGTCAAAAGACGGCACAGAGACAGGAACCG
>Ga0307508_10003479_pt1 | contig 15908 bp, 16 predicted proteins | sample 9_EM_MG_FD_203089 | JGI IMG/M metagenome (GOLD analysis project Ga0307508, IMG submission 203089) | Populus trichocarpa ectomycorrhiza microbial communities from riparian zone in the Pacific Northwest, United States - 9_EM | ecosystem: Host-associated > Plants > Roots > Unclassified | place...
GAGATTTGGTGGAACAACTGTTGAAAATGCCTCTCGAGACCGTCCCAGATCTCTTAGACGATGCCACCCACAACAGGTTTGACAGGGAAGTAGAGATAGCCATCGAAGATGATTTGGGTTCGGACGTGTCCGATCTATGTTCCAACCTTCATTATATCGCCGTCCTTAACGCTATCATTGAATACTCTAACGGCACCTTGGATAAGAGACACACTGGTCTGGAACCACCAAGAAAACTCATGAAGACCCATGAAGAGTTACGTGGCATGCTCGCTTCCGCTTGGAGGCGCAAATCATACCGCGAGATTCGAAACCTCGGTGCGTGTCTACGATTCGTACTCGTTATCTGCTCGCTTACTACGAATTGTTTAATCCGCTAGCCATTCTCAAAGCACCGCAGCCAGAGCCAAAACCATCAACACCGACACCTACGACGTCGACGGACACCCTCAAGGGCTAGTGCGTCCCATTTGCATACAAGTAGTATGGACTGACCTCCACTAGATCTTCATCAAAAGTTGTCCGGATCCTTTGGGGAAAAGTACTGTGGCGCAGCGGTCGACGGCTTCTACGAGTATTTGACACGCAACGAAAAGCTATTCAAGACAGTGAGGAATCCCAAGTACTATGCCAGGTTCTGCTCCATTGCACAGAGCTCAGGCACCGGGAAATCAAGGATGCCTCAGTCAACGAGTATTTTTAAAACGTGTCTGTGATGGCCGAATTAACCACAATCTCAGTTGAGCAAGAAGGACGTCGTGGTGATTTACATGAACCTGAGCGGGGAGAAGGACAGATTGGGCTTCCCTGCACGTGATCCCATCCCATCCCAAATTTTGACTCAATTTCCCCCTACTGAGGGAACGTGCCGCACCGTCTGCTACGCATTCTTCATCGCTCTTTTTGATACGCTCGATGAATATCTCTCCACAGGCCACACCACCCGGGATGCCAAGACGAGCGTCATGCGTTGGGTCTGCCAGATGTGCGATATGAGCGACCCTCCCGGGTCTACTGCCAGGGCTGATTTCTTCCGCAAAGTCTCTAAGAGATACTCAAAGGTGTTGCCATCCGGTTTTACCGCCTAGCTCTGATCTGACAATAGTTCCGTAGGTTCATGCCGATCTCATCCATGCCTTCAAGCGACGTCCCAAGGTAACATCACCCATGTCGGACCATGATGAAATGGACGATGTAGCCGTAGGTACTGACGTCAATAAAGTCAGCGATAAGCTTGGAAAGTTCACGCTTTCTGGTAAATATTCTAGTCCACATTACAAAAGGCTTCAGCTGAATCGTGTGGTCCGAAGCCGAAGCAGAATCAAATGCTCTCTCCTCCGATCTCGATTTCGCTGCGCGTCTAATTATTGCGTATGAGAAAATGACGGTATCCTTGGAGAAGATCTTTGCTGACGACTCCAATCAACCAAAGTTGGTGATCGCGGTGGATGAAGTACACCTGCTCACTCCACTGCTTACTCAAGGAACATATTGCCCGGCAGATATTTTTTGCAGAATCGTGAACGAGTATTCGCATCACCGGAATAATTCAGTTTGGATCGTGTTCGCCTCGACGACTTCCAAAGTCGCATCAGAAATGTCCGTGATGATTTCTCATTGACCCGATCTCTCCACTTTCTCGTTCAGATGATTCCGACCGTGTTGTCATTAGGGGTCAGAAGCTTTTCCCGCCTTACACTCAACTTCGTTGGGACCAGAGTGCGGTGGGGCTTGGACGTATCGACGCCGAAGATGTCTCCCGAGTTCGTCACATCGTAGGTTATGGAAGGCCTTTGTAAGTTCTCTGACCTATGGTAGTAGTTGTAAACTAACCTGAATGTTATCCACAGGTAGCTCTCTCTTAAGACTGCCCTTACATTTCCAGGGAGAGTGCTAGACACAGCATCATCAAAACTATGTGGGGGAGATGAATTTAATGCAAGCAACACGGGCCACGTGATCGCGGTGTTGGGACAACGATTCGGACTAAACGTTACGTTCGGACACCCGGACTCGGCCTCGCTTCTGGAGACCGGCGTGGCGAGCCATCTTCGCATATGTCTTGCGACGACCTTGGATCGCAATTGGGAGTTCACGGGTTATCCGTCCGAACCGCTTCTGTCGTGCGTGGCTGCACGCGATCTGCACCAGGTGCCTCAAAAGCTGGAGCTTGCTTTGGGAACTTTGTTGAATGCGGTCAGCTCTGGCATGATTGACGTGGGTCAACATGGCGAGCTTGCCAGCAGATTACTGTGGCTACTGGCCAAGGAATTGTTTATCCGCACAGAGACGAAAAACGTGGTCGCGAAGATGCCGTCGATATGGGAAGAGCATCTCATCGACTGCCAGATGATCCCTGTCGTGGGCTGGCTTGAATTTATCTTTGGACTGCCTATGTGGGACAAAGAGAACACGCAAGCATTGCTTGCACGTGAAATGTTCAAGGATGCGTATCTGAATTTCTCGCACTGGGTATGCATGGAGGCCAACATCGCTGGATCAAAGCAAGGGAACGAACTACGGTCTGTCTTCTCGTTTTATTTTTCTTATAGTAACTTTGAGTCTGACGATCCACTGTTTAGCTTGAACCAGTGGACACTACGCCATTGGCAGAGGACTAGTGGTGTGCAATGTTGCCACCAACAACCACTTATCGACAAGGTGATACCCATCTATTTCAAAGGCTGAAAGCACGTCAGCGGAATCGCGAACGTCGCACATCTTCATTTCAGACCATGCTCGCAAATCGACGGATCCCAAGGATGTATTGCGCAGCATCCCCCGAAGACACAAAGATCTGGGCGGCGACAGCAGGACTTCTGACTTGGGTTCAGAACCCCTTCCTTACATCGCCATCTTGGCCGACCTTGGCCAACCGCCGTCATTCTCCGTCACCTTCCCAGAACGGGACATTGGTGACCCCTGCCTGCGTATCTATGCTGCCAGTATCGATACCACCACGTATCCGTTTTTGGCCAGGCACCCTGCTCTCATGGAGACTCTCCAGGGCCTCGTGCACCTTCAGCAGATTCCCGAGACAGAAACGCCTTATACAGAATACTTGAATGCACAGATGAGGTTTGGTAGTACGGCCACTCCTGAGCATATGGTATGGGAACACGGGAGGACTGTCCCAGATGTGTGAAGAATGCTCGTTCCATGGTCCTAGATTGTACTCGTGCTGTGCTATCATTGCTTCTGTGATTGCGGTTACCTGCAGTGCATGTAATGTTACGGAGGAAGAGTATCGTGTATAACCTGAAATACTGTCACTTTCGACACCTTCTGATCGTGCTACGTTAAGTGTACTCGCTCGAAAGTAGCAAAACCATTCGAGATGTGATCTAGAATCAGTCGTAGGTTTGGCTAGTACGTATCTCAACGTATCGTCAACCTGAAAGTCAGCTTCACGCGACGAAACCGCGGGGTTCTAATGAAAATGACTTGATAACTCGCCGTGCCAGAGCGATAGGGATGAACGATACTATCTTCAAAAGGGGCAGAGGGGATAGTGATCCCGCCTTTAATTAGTAGCCTACTTGCCAAAGTACTCGATCACCAGGATCGACCAACCGCAAGTCTAGCCTAAAGACTACAGGGCGTGGAGGTTGTTAGAGGAAGATCTTACCTGGGGGGACTAGTAGACTGCAGTCCATCGCGCAGCGCGTGGGAAGAATACTATGGTGGAAGGGATCGTTGATTATCGGTGTGGAATGAATCGATGACCCACAACCCTTGAAAGCATCCGTCAGCATCCGTCAGCATCCGTCACGGTGTCCAGAGCGGGATGCTGACTTACGACCCGACTTCTATACTTTTGGGTGCTCAACGTCGTTATTGAACTCTGTGATCCTCCGCAACGTCTTCGCCATTGTCGGGGCCGAGTATAGTCCGAGGCTAATGAGTATCCGTGCACCCACCAGACCCGGGTATTGCAAAATCGATATTACCATATCGTGATTGCGGCAGAGAAATGGCGACCCGTAGAATTCCGAGTCAGCAGACCATGCCACGTATCTGAGAAGGTGGCGCTACTCGGAGATTGCACCAGTGACCAGCCTTCGACCGGCACGGTGGTTATCCGAGTCAGTGGTAAACTTACCGAAAGGCAGCACACCACGGTTCAATTGGCACCCATGTTTTTCCCCGGTTAGCATAGGCACGAACCCGCTGGAAATGGCAGGACTCCATCATCATTCTTCGCTTTGACGCCAGCCTAGAAGTGCATACAACCCTGACCGTGGAGTTATCCAAACATGGACAAGGACTATCCAAATCCACGGGGGACCTAAACGTCATTGAGCGATCATATTCGTTTCCCTGATATGACTTGTCCACGTGTGATTGCGCTCGATACTTGGACCCTCTTTTCTCCCGTCAAGGATGGTTGCGTCGTGGTTTGTCGTCGTCTCCGGCTGAGTTCCCAAGTGCAGGAGACAGATATATAGAGCCTCGTATTGACCCCAAATGTAGTTGATCATGAGACCGATAAGGTTCAACGGAGATATTGGTGGTCAGAGTCGGAACAACCCGAACATCCCGTGGCTTTCTTCATCTTCATCGGATAAGTAGTGTTCCATCCATCCAGATCAATGCCGGAACCAATGACAGTTTCGTGTGACATTCTGCTCCTCAGAACGACACGAGGCATTGATTAATTAATCCCTGAGAGGCCTTCGTCACGAATTCGCATCCACGTTGCCAATCCAGGCATTTGTGTCGACTCACTGGGTGGCCAGGCGAGTGCTTCCAACTACCATTGTGCGGGCAAATATCAACGTATTTGACGTTACTACAGTACTATAGTGATAGTGGCCCACGTTTCAAGAAACTGAGAGTCCCCAACGAGGACCTACCCGCTTGAACCTTGTGTAAGTGATTGACTACATTAAAGCGCATTCGAGCTGAGGGAGCACCAGCTTGTGTTTGATTCGATCATGTGTAACAGGAGTTGACCTATTACGCAAACCTCCTCATGGTCCGCCCGAGATCGGTTGTCGATACTCTGGTGTAAGTACCATTGTCTGGGATCTGGGCATGTAGTTTAATATCGGCTCAGAGTAGAGCCACATCTTGGATGCCATCATCATCCGTCGCAGAGAGAACAACACTTCGTAAGCTTACCACCTATAGTATCACCGGTTGTGTTTGTGACTTGCCCGCTTCAGGCCGTTCAACGTAAAAAGGAATGATAGATGAAATGCACCCGATGACCGCAAAACCCCTAGAGGATATATTTCTGGACTTCATGCGGAAGCAAGGGGAAATATAAAAAGCTGCCTGTTGTTCTATTCACCCCCATACACCTCGTTTTGTTCTTCTACAATCAACAATGGCTAGCGCAGTTGGCCCTGGAGAATACACTATACTCAACAAGGTTCAAGCCTCCGATGGCAGCCGCCTCGCTGTCACATTCAATCAGAGAGGGAGCCCGTTGCCGGTCCTGAAACCAAACGGCGAAATTTTTCAAACTGTCAGTCTACTTCGTGTTGGGAAGCTGATTTGAAACATATTGGTTGCAGTGGATCGTACGCGGAAATCCCGGCGAGCTGCAGACCATATCTCCAGCCGGACATATTAACCTCGAGGTCGAACCAGTCAATAATGATTATGTTGTACCCAATCAGGCTCATTCTAGTTGGTGGATCGTTGGCCAGGGCTTTAACGGACTCGTGTTCGTACTTTCTCCTGTTGTCTTACTGTCACAGATTGAATGGTTGATGTATTCAGGATTTACACTGAGGATCGGAAAGAGGTCTGGGGCCTTTCGGACGCCGTTGTGGGGGTTCCTGTAATTCTTGGCTCCTTTGATACCGGGAATGAGAGGCAGAAATGGGACTTTATTCCGGTGGATGCTGCCTAGGTGGTGCAGAGAAATCTCTCAAGTGGTTGAGCTGGAGTAGTGTAAACTGTTTGCGGCCGAGTGCCGAGTCTGACAAGGACGTACTACATATTCCTGGACACCCAAATTCCGAGCCATTACTGTAATTCGTGGGAAACAAAATAGGGGTTGGACATCGGTCTCTTTCGAGCTCTGGCCGCTGCGGTGTTTTCTTTGCGTTCTGGGAGAGGAGTTTCTTTGCACCCTATCTACTTTGCTCGTTCGATGTCGTCTCATTGCTCCTCGCCCACCCCTCCTTGCATGGACCGGGATGTTCTGGAGCTTCAACAGCCGCCTCTCGGCTAACATCACCTGTGTTCAACTGTTGGGCCTACCTCACCCATTCCGTTGGATTGTGTGGCTTGTCTGTCAGTCTCTCCTCACTTACAAAATTGTATGACCAACTCAATACGCTCCGTGTACCGTTGCTCGCAGGAAAAAACGATCATGCTTCCTTGCATTGCTTTCAAAATTCAATGTCTGTGCTTCCTCGGTTTCTAGGAACAGGTCGGGACGAGTTTTCGGTGTACAGACAGGTACGCTCGGTGTTGTGGTGGTTCCGGCTATGATCGATTGATCTCTCGATTGCATTCTCTATACCTCGTTTTCCCCTGGATTGACTCTCCTTGACCGACAGCCTATATGAAGGAGAACACAGACGACCAATCTTGTTCGATCGGCGAGCTGCCTTCATTCCCTAGTCACTATCCAATATCACCTCGGTAACACAGAATCTCTCTAGACCCCTTCAGAGACATCTCTCTTCCCCCTTCGTCTATATCCAAAACAGACAAGCAGATGCAAACCCTCCTCGTCTGGGACAACCGTTTCGTGCGCTGTCACTTACACCTAAGCTCAGCAGCATTGTAGCATACAGGAGTCTCGTGCGCTTGAGTCTGGTTACTGTCTGGATAAAGGAGATCACGCCGACAAGCTGGTGGACAGCATATGCGTACTGGACGTGCTTTACGAGAAGCTCGTATGTCCGAGTCGCATTCATCTCCCCTCCATGATTTGTTGGACTGGATAACTATTGCTTTGATGAATATGCGAGCGCCGTTGGAACTCACTATAGTATCGTGGCTCTCAGGATCTCCCCTTTATCAACTTTTCTTACAAGCCCGTCGTTGCCAAGAAGGCTTTGTATGTGCTCTTCCGATCTCGGTCGCTGCCGCTGACTAACCTGGTTTTCGTTCACGGGTGGCAATCTCTCGCGACTGCACTTACGTTCCGGAAAGTGTGCTAGACAGCGTCGTCGAAATTATGTGGGGGATACGACTTTGATGCACAACAAACGAACCACAAGTTCGCGGTATTGGGACAACGATTCAGAGTGAACGTCACGTACACCCGGATTCGGTGGCGAGACTAGTCTAGTCACCAGACCAGCCGCAAGCGGGGGGACAGTGTTTGCAATATCATGGCAGGCAAGTGCCCATAATCTCGCTATGATAATTCCTGTAAGAGACTACAACGGACCTTGTCTCAGGTGTGGGAAGGTGCCGCTACTCGGAAATCGCACCAGCCTTCGACCGGCAGTGTGGTTATCCGAGTCAGTGGTACGCTTACCGAAGCAGCACCCCAAGATTCAATTGCTGGCACCCATCTTGTTCGAGAACCAGTCATATTCTGAATAGGCATGAACACGCTAGAAATGGCTGGACTTGCTTTGACACCTGGCAGCCTAGAAGTGCAAACCCTGACTGTGGAGTAAGCCAAACATGGACAAGGACGATCCAGATCCACGGGGACCTGAACGTCAGCCCGAGCGACGATATTCGCTTCCCTGATAAGATAAGTATGATTTATCCATGAGTGATTGCGTCCGTCATTTGGGTCCTCTTTTCTCCCGGGCCAAGAGTGGAGGGTTGCGTCGTGGGTTGGAGTCGATATCTCCGGCCGAGTTCTGTTGCCAAGTGTGGGGACATAAATAGTCTAGGGTTCGACGGCTGATCCCAAATAATGTTCCGTTTGTTTGATTGGTCCGTTATTATTATCTCGTGTCTCTCACGGCTTTCAATTCGTCCACGTCGAATGCGGCGTTCCATTCCTCCAGATATGATCAACGGCGAACGCGATGTATCATTCTGGTACGGCGCTCCTCAGTACAACACGAGAGAGTCTTTCGTCACGAATTCGCATACACGTTGCCAGTCCTGGCGTTTGCGTCGACTCAGGTTCTTGGCAGGCGAGTGCTTCCAACTTGTACTATTGCGCGCGCATATACCAACCTATTTCACAACAGTAAAATATTATAATTACAATTGACATGACATTTCAAGAAGCTGAGATCTATCCCCAATGAGGACCTACCCATTTGCACGTTGTGTAAGTGATTGACTATATTAGAGGGCACGTTCGAGCTGAGGGAACACCAGCCTAGGTTCGATTATGCGTAACGGGAGTTGATATATTTTACAAGCTTTCTCGTAGTCCAGCCAAGATCGGTTGTCGATACTCTGGTGTAAGTACCATTATCTGTGATCTGAGACGGTACGTGGTTTAATATTGGCTCAGATCAGAGTGTCATCTTAGGTGCATTTTCCGTCGCCGAACGGAGAACAAGCTTGCCACCTATATCGTGAGTTGCCCGTTTCAGGCAGTCGGACGTAAAAAGGGATGATGGATAGAATCCAGCCCAACTTCTGTGGCCGCAAAACCCCAAGAGGACATGATTCTGAACGTGCAGGTGCAAGGGGAAATATAAAAAGCTGCCTGTTTGTCCTATTCACCTCCATTCACCGATTTGTTCTCTCACAATCAACAATGGCTGACGGAGTACCCCCTGGACAACAATACTTTATAATCAACAAGGTTCGAGCCCCCGATGGAAGTCAACTCGCTGTCACATACCAAGGCGAAGGAAAGCCGTTGGTGGTCGAGAAACGAGAGGGTAAAATTTCTCAAATGGTCAGTCTACCTTGCTGTTCAATATTGTTGAGAAGCTTATTTGGAACATGCAGTGGTACGTAAGCGGCGATCCCGGCAAGCCACAGAACATATCTTCAGCGAGCGACATTCACATCCAGGCCGTACCTGGCAGTAGTGATAATTTTGTTGTACCCGAGAAGGAAAAATATAGTTGGTGGATCGATGGGAGCTCGAAGGACGCTACGTTCGTATTTTTTTCTCGATGTCTTACTATCACACATTGAATGTTTTTCAGGATTTCCGATATCGATCGGACAAAGCTCTGGGGACTCCCGGTCATCCAGGAGGCCGTTTCGGGGCCACCTGTCGTTCTCGGCCCCGTCACCCCCGGGAATGAGACCCAGAAATGGACCTTTGCCCAGTTAACTGTCTAAGTGGCGCAGGGCAGTTTCTCGAATGGTTGAGCTGGAGCTGTGTAAGCTGTTTGCCGAGTGCCGAGTCTGACAAGGATGTTGTAAAATGTACTATGAACACGAAGAGTTGAGTCACTCTGCTAAGCAGCTATCTAAGGAACTTGAAAGTTCGGTCGTAATCCACCATCGGTCACAATACATACTATGTACGTTCTATTTGTCTCCCACACTTGGCAGGAGTAGTTAGCACAACATATCCAAGTGGATTTGGAACGTGCTTGTCCATGTTCGACTTGCTCTGGCAATGTCACTTCTAGCTTCATTGCACACTAGACCGGTGTCATTAATGTCATTTACGTCCCACGATCGCACTCGCATATCCCCTCAGCTCCTGCACCATCCTCTCTTGTATCTCTCTCTCGCTTGCTTGCTGTGCGAGCCGTTCGTCATCGTTCTCCACTCCTTCTCGTCAGCTCATTGCTCCTCGCCTATTGCTCCTTATCGCTACCAGAAATCCTGACTGGGTCCCCCCCTACTGAGGAAGCGTACCAGACCATTTCTGCATCGCCCTTTTCGATACGCTCGAGGAATGTCTCTCTACATGTTATGCGATCCGCACTGTTAATCTCCCCATTGCTTACTCGTCTTCCAGGTAATCCGACCGCGTTGCCATGAAGAGAGAGAAGCTTTTCCCACCTTATACTCAACTTGGTTGGACCAGAATGCATTTGGGCTTGGAGATATTGACATCGAAGATATCTCCCAGCCTGACATCGCAGGCTATGGAAGGCCATTGTATGCGTTCTTCCCTCGGTCGCTGCCGTTGACTAACCTCGTTATCGTTCAATCTCTCGGGACTGCACTTACATTCCCAGAAAGGATGCTAGGCACGGCGTCGTCGAATTATGTGGGGGATACAACCTTGATGCACAACACACGAACTACGTGTTCGCGGTATTTTGAACGTCGCATTTGGACGCCAAGATGGTCTCGCATCTGAAGGATGGTGAGACACCTGCGCATATGTCTTGCGGCGACCTCGAGCCGCTTCTGCCCTGCGTGGCCACTGGCACGTGATCTACACCGTGACGAAGGGCCCGAATCACTTGGGATTCAGAACCCAAGTCGTATGGCTACTGGCCAAGGATTCGTCTATACAGTTAGCAACAAAGCGGTCACAAAGATACCGTCGACATAGAAAGAGCATCTCACTGACTGTCGAGTGATTATTCCCGTCGTGGACTGGCTTGAAATGACATATGGGGTGAGGAGGACACGCAAGCATTGCTTGCACTCCCTGTATGTTCCTAATCTGTTTGGACATCTGATTTGACCTTGTCTGAGTGAGAACTTCAAAGTGCTGCCACTCAGAGATTGCACCCGCCTTCGACCAGCAGGGTTATCCGAATCAGTGGTACACTTACCAAAGCCGCACCCCAAGATTCAATTACTGGCACCTACATATTTTGTTCCCGGGTCAGTCGTGTTCCGAATACCGCTGGAAATGGTAGAACTTCATCAATCATTCTTCGCTTCGACACCAGCCCTAGTAGAAGTGCAAACCTTGACCGTGGAGTGGTACAAACATGGACAAAGACTATCTAAATCCACGGGGGACCTAAACGTCAGCTTGAGCGATCATGTTCGCTTCCCTGATGACTTGTCCACGGGTGATTGCGATAGTTGGACCCTCTTGTCTCCCGTCAAGAGAGGATGGTTGCGTCGTGGTTTGTCGTCGTCTCCACCTGAGTTCCCAAGTGTAGGAGACAAATATATAGAGCCTCGGATTCACTTCAAATGTAGTTGATCATGAGACCGATAAGGTTCAACGGAGATATTGGTGGTCGGAGTCGGAACAACCCGACCATCTCTCAGTCTGCGGCTTCTCATCAGATAGTGCTCCATCCCTCCAGATCAACGCCGAAACCAATGACAGCCTCATGTGACATTTTGCTCCTCAGTACGACACGAGGAATTAATCCCTGAGAGGCTTTCGTCACGAATTCGCATACGTGTTGCCAATCCAGGTATTTGCGTCGACTCAGGTGGGCAGGCGAGTGCTTCCAACGACCATCGTGCTGGCATATATCAACCTATTGCAGTATTATAATGAACGTGGCTCAACTGGCACGACATTTCAAGAAAATGAGGACCTACCCATTTGGACCTTGCGTGAGTGATTGACTTCACTTTTTTTAAAGCGCACACGAGCTGCGGCCCAACCAGTTTGGGTTCAATTCGATCATGTGTAAGGGAGTTGACCTATTATGCAAACTCTCTCGTGATCCTGCCAAGATCGGGTATTGATACTCTGGTGCAAGTACCATTGTCTGGGATGGGATGGTACATGGTTTAATATCGGCTCAGTAAAGAGTCGTCTCGGGTGCACTTCCGTCGCCGTGAGCGGAGAACCAGACTTTGTAAGCTTGCCACCTATGTATATCATCGGCTGTGTTCGTGACTTGTCTGCTTCAGGCAGTTGAACGTAAAACAAGAATGATGGATGGAATGCACCCCAACTTCTGTGGCCGCAAAACCCCAAGAGGATACATATATTTCTAGACTTGCAGGGGTAGGGGGATAAAAAGCTGTCCGTTGTCCTATTCACCTCCATACACCCTGATTTTTTTTTCTTTTACAATCAACGATGACTGGCGGAGTAGGCCCTGGAGAATACATTATAATCAACAAGGTTCGAGCCCCTGATGGCAGCCGCCTCGCTGTCACATACAATCAGGAAGGAAGCCCGCTGCCGGTCCAGAAGCCAGATGGCACAGTGTCTCAAACTGTGAGTCTACGCTCCTGTTGGGAAGCTTATTTGTAACATATCGCTTGCAGTGGTTCGTACGCGGCAATCCTGGGGAGCTGCAGACCATATCTCCAGTCGGCGACATGAACCTCCAGGTCGCACCTCTGCACGGTGTTTATGCTGTTGCCAAACAGGGTCATTATAGTTGGCGGATCAAAGGGGACTTGAGGGAGGTCGTGTTCGTATTTTTTCTTGTTGTCTTACTATCACACATTGAACGGTTTATCGACCCTCAGGATTTACGAGGTCGATCCGTCATGGGTCTGGGGGCTCCCAGACGCTGTTCCAGGGGCACCTGTAATTCTCAACCCCCTCAGCTCCGAGAATGAGAAGCAGAAATGGGAACTTATCCCGGTGGACGCTGCCTAAGTGGCGCAGAGCAATTTCTCGATTGATCGAGCTGGAGTAGTGTAGGCTGTTTACCGAGTGTCGAGTCTGACAAGGATGTTGCGAAGTGTACTATGAACATGGAGAATCGAGCCAGCTTACTAGCAACTGTCTAAGGGCACGTTCAGTGGTTTTGAAATCAGCATTACAATCCATCATTGATCATCGATATCGATATCGATCGCATCAATTCTTCCGTTTATATGTCTCCCACACTTGACAGGTAGCAGGGAAGCGGATATGATCGCTTAAGTTGACGCGGGTGTTCGGCCTCCCCTCGCGTCAACCCCCTATATCCGAGTGGATTTGGTAGTATGTCCTTGTCTATACTCGGCTTGCTCCACGCAGAGTCTGACTACTGTTCGGATAAAGGAGATATCAAGCCAACAACATTGGACAAGCTGTACCTACGGTAGACAGCATACTCGTACTGGAGGTACTTTAACGACGGCTATCGCTTCCAGGCTGTTCGCTTCTCCGAGTCGTATCTGTTTCTTCCCCATGCCTTTTGGACAGGACTACCATTGACTCGGTGCCAGTGAATACGCACGCGCCCGGTGGGTTGGATCCCACTGTGGTCGTAAGGTAGGATTTACCCTTGTACCATCAATTTTTTGATTCCCCTTGTAACGATCGAGGCTCAGTGATGGGAGTATCTGGTAAGAATCGGAAATCAACATTACCGCCTTCTACTCTTCTCCAGCCAACGTGCTTCGCCGTTCCGTCCTTGGGTTTCGCTCTAGTTGCATCGCGAGATACATTGATCACTTACCAAATATTCTTGAATTGTCGATTCATCGCACTGCTTGTTCATGCGTGAGATACGCCGGTTGATCGCGTCATAGAATCAACCGGAGGATGAGCGATCAGGCTCTCACGGATGACTCTCTTCATCCAAATTGGATAGTGTTCCATTCCTCCAGATCAGCGCCGGACGTGATGACAGTTACGAATTCTGGTACGGATGCAACCCTGTATGACAGGAGACACTGATCCCTGAGAAGTCTCCGGCACAAATTCGCATACACGTCGCAAGTCCTGGTGTTTGCGTGGACAGGTACCCAGGTGCCAGATGGTTCTAAAAATGAAGCCCAGCTTCTGTGGCCGCAAAACTCCAAGAGGATATATCGCTGGACTTGCAGGGGAAATATAAAAAGCTCCCCGTTGTCCTCTTCCCCTACAACACCCCAATCTACGATCATCAATGGCTAGCAAAGTACCCGACGGAACGTACCGTATAGTCAGTGCGGTTCCAGGCCCCGACGGAAGCCGCCTTGCTTTCGAATACAGGGGCTATGGGATACCAGTGGTGGTTGAAAAGGAACAGGATATACCTTCTCAAAAGGTCAGTCTAACTTTTTTTCGGGAAACTTAGTTTTGAACATGTTGTCTGTAGTGGCTCCTACGCACCATCGCCACACCGTCGCAGTCCATAATTCCAAACGGCGAAAGGACCCTCTACCTCATTCCGGCAGAAGGGAGTGTCGTGACCATTAGTAGTTTTTTCAATTGGTGGGTCACGGAGGATCAGGAGGGAGCCACGTTCGTATTTTCTTTCACCATCACACATTACTTAAACGGTTTATTTGGCTTTCAGAATTGAGGTCTTTCAACGAACAGCGGTCTTGGGCCTCCAGGAAGCCGTTGTGGGGGCACCTGTATCTTTGCGGCCTAACACAGGGGAAGAGAAGAACAAATGGCGCTTTATCCCGACGAGTGCCGCCTGAGTGGCACAAAGTGATTGAGCTGGAGTAGTGTAAACTGTTTACCGAGTGTCGAGTCTGAGAACGATGTTGTGAAATGTACTGTGAATTGGGTCAGTCTCAGGCTATCTAAGAGCAAGTTTAGTCGTGAGTCAGCATCACGGCTACAACATTTGTGGGCCACGTTCCTATCGTTCTCCGCCGAGATAAATCCAAGGTGTCCCGAACGACGACTGTGAAAATTGCACCGTCTATCAGTAAATAAATTGCTGTCAGTTGTAGACCAAAGGATTAATCTTCTTCGTGCTTACACAACCAGATTGCCCGTCCATGGCAGCCCACACCGTATGCAATAGAGACACCAGTGCGGCAGGCACAGCCTACTGTACTGACACCACACGCCAGCAGCAGTCAAATTCTGACATTCGCAAGACCTACCGACTACGTTTTTCATCGTGGGATCTACCGCACCTCGACCTTGCGTTCTAACCAATCTTCTCGCAACCGCGTTTCGACCAATTTGTCCAAATCTTTTGCGATCTCTACAGCGACGTTGAGCAGCTGCAGTATCTCGTCCGGTGCCGTTGGCACGCCGCCCGCCTTGTGCAAGACACAAATCTCACGCTGTGCGTTGAGGGCGACACTCATCGTTCCAGCGCTCAGCCTTTGTTCCAGCAATGAGGCATCCACGACAGGACGCGTCATCGGATCGGGAAAGAATGCAAACGTGACACAGAACGGTGTATGGTGAATAGCGAGCGGTACAGGGGCGCGCTCCTCTGGTGCGTGCTACGACAATACCTCAATTTAGCAGCTGACACCATATCCCTGGTGATATACGAACCATGATGACGTCGTCTCCGATGACCTCGACTTCTGGGCGACGAAAGTGTTTGAAGGCGACGATGCCTGCGAGACAGGCACAGTCAAGCATGTTTCCTGCGTCGGCAAGGCAGTGAACTGTGAGACGGAGGTGCCAAACCTAGCGAGCGGTCATTTTAGCACGTGGAGCAGAAGTACGTTAACGTGACGCACGCGTTGTCCGGCGAGGATGCAAAGCGATTCCTTGTCGATTGCGTCACTCCGCCTCAGAACCTTGTCGAGCATACGGGTCATCGTCACTTCCTCTTCAGATGGCCTACAACACCCAAATGCACGAAAATAAACACTTTAAGAAATAGAGGGCAGATTGTAGGGCCTACCGACCAAGTTCATAATCGGCAGACGCCATCGGCGAAATTTCAGAATGGATGGTGATCGTGCCCTCGAATGGTCGTTCGGGAGGTGGCTTGACCATTTTTGCGTCGACGTGGGCGACAACACTAGACGAAATGTGTTAGACCCCTGCGCGGGATGTATTCGTGACGCGCACCGTGTTTTGCCAAATGTGCATTCCACCCAACCTAGATCTGACCCAAATGTGATCGTCGGTTTCCGTAGTTCTAGTCGATCGCGTCCATCAAGACGAAGCGACTGTTTCAGTGCCTCGTACGTGAATTCTTTCTCTGGTATTGAAGGTGATTGAGGACGCATGTGTCAAGACGTGGAAACTTCGAGTCCCTACAGAATCCATTGCTTACGTACGTAGCAATTAGGACCTTGTCCTCATTACCACATCAAAGATGGTCCGCCTGATCACCCACAATTTCCTAGCTTGCCATGCAAAGGGCTGCACCACCAACAACTTCCCATTGCTGTTAGAAGACGTCAAAATCGAATTGCGCGAACAAGAGTTTGTTTCCGACTTCGTCAAAGGCATCCTTCCAAGACTCGAATGGCGTGCGCTCGTTGATACAGCCACTTTGGCAAGTGTTCACATCTCTTCTTCCCAGGTTCACGTCCTG
>Ga0307508_10003480_pt1 | contig 15907 bp, 16 predicted proteins | sample 9_EM_MG_FD_203089 | JGI IMG/M metagenome (GOLD analysis project Ga0307508, IMG submission 203089) | Populus trichocarpa ectomycorrhiza microbial communities from riparian zone in the Pacific Northwest, United States - 9_EM | ecosystem: Host-associated > Plants > Roots > Unclassified | place...
ACCACCGGGGCTGCCTCGATCGGTCCGGTTGCTTCGGCAGACATCGTGATGTCCGTGAGGCCTGAGTTTGCGCAAAATTTGGTGTGTCAGACGAAAAGCTTGGCGTTTTCAGCGATGCGTTTCAGTGGTACGAGGGGGTGGTGGAGGACACAGGCGGTGTGGATGACCTGAAGTATGCTGCTGGCTGAAGTCCGGTCGGTTAGTCTCCTAATTCTGTACTTCGCGAATTGTTGGGCGTGGTTTGGTGGATCCTGTACCTCGTTCTCTACATCATCCTCGGCGGGAAGAATCGCCCACTCTCAGGGTCGTGACAGCAGCCACCCATTCTCTCTTGGCTCTTCCATCGTACCACCATTGTCTTCACCGGCCTGGCGTAGGTCTTTCACAGTCGATCCGCGCCATTTTCCTACCTGCGTATGCGCCTCACCTTTGCACCCCTTTTTAAGCCTCAACCCCTTGAGCCACACCGCGCGGCAACGACTTCGCCACCCCGACAAACTGCCAATTTCGAAGTCGTCCAACTACCATTTGTGGAAGAACGACCTGGGGGCAGTCCTCACTACTCCGGAAGGCGCCTTCAAGATCGTCACCTGGAAAAAAAACCCAACCTTCTGCTGCAGCCGGTGATTTCTGTCGGCGTGCTGACCGAGCACCCTTGATGATCCGCCCATCCGTTGAACCTGCCATCCGAACCGTCATCAAAAGTCTCCCGAAGAACGAAATCGATGATCTGGTCCAGATCAGGGAATTCTTTCGCCAGACGTACTTACTGCGCAGCCTCCGTGGAGCGCGGCCGAAACGGCATCATCAATCGTTTCCATACCTCTACGATGAAGGATGAGACCTCGGTCACCTAGTAAACCTCTTGCCTGTTCGCGATTAGCCAAGAATTGGCGGAAGCCGAAAAAGCAATTTCGGATACAACCGTCGTCTGCCAAGTATAGGACCACACCTCAACATCGCCGGCGTTACCCACCAAGCAATCGTACCAAAAACCCAGCACGGCAAGCGGCGGGGCTACGGAGGCTACGGCAATCGCAAGTCCCACGGAAGGCCTACCCATTCAGCGCTACGGTTCTTTTACTTCACGCGAGCACGACGCAAGAAAGTCGACTGCCGTGTAACGCGAGAGGCAGAAAGGCTCAGAAAAGAAAGAACCTGTCCGCCACTCTTCGCACTGACTGCCCGGAGAACTTCGGGGACCCGTCAAGTGAGGTTGTGGTTCCCGGTTCATCGATTGCATGTATTTTTTTTATGAGCGCCAAACGTCTAGGATGTGACGCAGTTGCTGCGGCACCCCACACTGGAGATGATGTATGCGCACCCGGGCGTCTGTGGGCGCTTTAGACGATGACGGAGCACCTGCAGCGCCCAACTTTGACGCTGGCGCACACGACCGGGAAGCTGATGTAGTAGCTCCACACTGGTCGAGCTGATGTGGTACCCAACACCGGAGCTGCCATGCACTCTCGATGGCGCGGAGAGGTGTGCAGGCCTGATCATAACAGAATTGCTGCGGTGTCCCCACACCGGAGCAGTCGCGCACCCCTGGCCATGGAGTTCTACGCAGGCTCAATGCTGACGAAAAGCAGATGTTCTTACAGAGCGGCCTAGGCTCGAGGGGGAAATGCTGGTGAAGTAAATGATGGGTGCTTAGAGAGGTTTTCTTTCCCTCTCCTTTCTTTCTTTGGTGAATGCACTCTTTCTCTTATTCCCATGACGGTGTTTGCACGGTTCTGGGTTTTAACACGGCATCCGAAGTTAGTGAGGTTCTCAATGCTTTTCCTCCTCTGCTGCTGTGTGTTGCTACTGGCCATCCCGCTTCTCTTTCTCTCCTGCGTCACTTTGCTTATTTCATGCAAGGGGAAGTGTCAGGATATTGGGCGTTCGGAGGTGACGTACTGGTGACGACGGCCGAATGCGCCTCCGAGCAGCGGCTCGGGAGACGGTCTTCCGTCCTTACCCCCAGGTGAGTCACTGAGTTGTATATAGAGCGAATGTTCTGTTTTCGGCTACGTGCCATTCAATCAACCCATTGTCTCTCTCCCTGCCCATCCCTATACCAACAAGCACCTTTACAAAGAACTTAACCTCTCTACTCACCTAGCGGTTCTGCCGGTGGTGCTTTCCTCCTTTACCGCGCCACGCGGCTAACAAGTCTCCACCTTCCGTCGTCCACCTTGCGCGCTTTGGCGTCACTTAGCAGTTGTTTTCGGGTCGGTGATCGTTCTGAGGACAGGAAGGAACCTCGTGGACATCATTGGCGGTCTGGTCTTCTGAAAGGGGTTCGTTCTGTGTGCAGAGATAGGAATCATTAGAGGTAGTTCTTCGGTGCGTCTGAAATTAAACTCCTTTTTACCTGCATTTCTAAATGATTACCTACACCCTTCCCCACTCCTGTCAACTTGATAAACAAACGGTCGTACGGATGGCCAGATGCTAATGTAATGTTTTGCTGTGCGGATAGGTTGTTTTCTCACCCTCGGTCGTTGCGGCCTCATCCGCCCCCCTGCTCGATAGCGTCGTCACTAATACCGAGTGGCTTACTTGGACGAAACGGCCGTCGAAATGTGGCTCTTCGACTGGATTTTGGAAGCAATTCTCTGCAGGAAGCACCGCGAGCGTATCTGGCAGGCTAAGTGGGAGCAGTCGATCGCCGCTGCCGCCGCCAGGATCGAACTCGAGGGCAACACTGCGCCATGTAGCGATTTCCCGATCTCCACCACCCCGCGCTCCACCCCGTACCCCGTGAAGATATGCCGCACCCCCATTACTCGAGAATACATCAATTACGATGGCCTCCTGACCCTCGAGGCCGAGAAGAAACACAAACCTACAAAAGAACCAGAGCTGCTCTACCCTCTCCCACCTCTTGGACCCATGGAGGGTATCGGCAAGAATAGGCGCTCTGTCGATGTCACCGACGACTACCTGTCCATGTTGCAGCGCAACACCCTCGACGCGCAGCAGCCTCTCATCTCCGATCACGGCCGCGCTTCGTGCTGCAACACGGACACTTCCTCACACCCAGCGATACAGATGGCAATGCAACGTGGTACGAAGGACGAAAGTCATCCAATCGTCAAGATGCCCAGTGAGAGCGCAGCAACGGTCATGGACAATAGTCGCCCGGTCCTTGTGGCCACCAGGAGGACGGCGCCCGGTGGAAGCTGGGAAGGTGGCAGCGACAGAGGACAAGAGGGCTGTTGGACAGACGCATTGGCCTCGTGCACGGGCAGGTGCCCGCCGTCTATGCAAGGCATGGAAGATAAACACGAGTGGCACTCCGACTTGGAGACTCTCGTTTCTGGCGAAGAATTATGTGTTCTCGGCGACCCGGTGAAACGCCAAAAGGAGGCGAGGAGGAGGTGGGAAACCTAAACCCCGCTTCAGTCTCGGTATGCAAGTTTTGAGAGAGTTGTTGAGCAGTGGGAGATGAGGGGCGAGCCAGCGAGTGTGGGAAAGTAGGAGAGGGTGGGTGCGTTAGAGGAGATGAGAGTGGATGAGTGCGTGACCCGGCCTGAGCAGCGATGTTTCGTGAGTTTATGAATAAGGGTTGGAGGGAACGACTATGTGGGGCTTGGGTTTGGTGGTCAGTTACTCATATGCGATCCTATCGGGTCATGTCAATGCTACTATGGGGAGACCTTAGCGTTGATCATCATACAAAGATCAGCGTCAGTTAGTAGCAAACATAAACCCGAAGAACGTCCTGTTTCGCGAACATCGCTTCTGGTACAATCTGTGTTTACATTGCTGCATCGACAATTATTGTACCGAGGTGCGTGTGAGCCGTAATGCTAGCGCTAGGTCTAGTGAAAGCAGTTAGTAAGCTCTGGGCCTTTATAACGTGGCCGAGAGGCGAGCAAGCTCGATCTCTTCTACATACTACTTCCTACCACCTTCCAACTTCCCATTACCCCTCTTCATACAAGAATACTAGCCCCCCACACCAACACCCACACCCGCCACTTCCGCGGCCACGTCCCAACGATACCTCCGCCACTTCCCCCCTCCGATCACCGGACAATGCAGCGCCAGGAGTGTCAGAGTTCCCCTCCGCCGGCTGTTGAAACACCTGACCAACATGATGATTAATTCACCAGACTCCTGGAGACTCCACGTACACCAGCAGGCACTTCTCAACTGGATAGTGGCCAGGCTCGAAACCTTGGTTCTCTCGAGCTGACTCACTAGCGTGTTGCAGACGCTGGTGTATGTCGCAGTGGAGACGGCGGTCGCGTATGTCAAGTCAGACGGCGACAGGTCGACTGCCCTCTCATCCATTTCATTGATCCAGAGGGGTGGAGATATTGACAGTTGTGGTGGTACCGGCAGCAGTGGGGTCCTCACTGTTGGGAGGGTGGTATTGGGGGTAACCCGGATGGTGGTGGCGATCCTTGCAAGACTTGAATCGCTCATTCGTTCCCGACGGTGGGGAGGGGCTGTGAGGTGGCTAATCATAATCTCGCCCTCCTCACCGCCTGAGATTAATGAGCGGTTCGTGTCCCGCAAGGATCGCCACCACCATCCCGGATACCCCCAATACCACTCTCCAAATAGCAAGGACACCACTGTTGCCGGTACCACCACAACTATCAGTATCTCCACCTCTCTGGGTAATAAAAAGGATGAGAGGGTAGTCGACCTGTCGCCGTCTGACATGACATACGCGACGACCATCTCCACTACGACATACACCAGCATCTGAAACGCGCTAGCGAGCCAGTTCGAGGGAACCAGGTTCTCACCTCAGCCCACCTCTTCGTCAATGAGGCGTGATGGTACGCACCATGCTCTTGAGGGAGGTCTCCTTAAGGAGAACCAAGGTTTTGAGCCTGGCCGCTATCAAGTTGAGAATTGCCTGCTGGTATACCTGGAGTCTGCAAAAGTCTGGTGAATTAGTCGTCGTGTGGTTCAACAGCCGCTGGAGTGGAACTCTGGCCCTCCTGGCGCTGCATTGTCCGGTGATCGGAGGGGGGAAGTGGCGGCAGAGGTGTCGTTGGTGTCGTGGCTGTGGGAGTGGCGGGTGTTGGTGTGTGGGTGGGGGGGGTGTTGCTTGTTAGGTGGGGAGTGCCTAGGTAGTTTGCGTGTCGAATTCGTGCATATGCGTGGGGTCATCAATTTTATTTCGCATCTATCATCCTGTACAAGACTACGGCGAACACCAATAACGACACCAACCCTTATCCGACCGCGAGTCTAGCTATGCGGCTCTAGACTCTCCCTTTGGCCCTACTGGCCCTCTCACCGCCCACACGCGGACTGCAAATTGCCACCATCTCTCACTCAGTCTACCAATCTCACTTCCCCCAAGCACATTGTCATCCTGCTCCACAGACCCATCGCATCCTTCATCCCATTCCTCTTCTCTGGCCCTACGGCCATCGATTTTCTCCAGAAATGTGAGTATTGCATCGGTGCAATGCTCATCTGGGAAAAGATTGAAAATTTGGAACCCATCACGTCAGCGCTTTGTTTGTGCTCTGATATCCTTCCAAAGCACTTTTTGCTGTCGGCGCCGTGCAGGTTGGTGTGGGGTGGTCGATATGGTATATTCTTCTACGAAGAATTGGGGTAATGGGAGTTGGGGAAGAGAAGGGACGATTAATCCGACGTGCGGAAGAAACGAGCAAGCCGGTGAGAAATCCGTCCAACGAACCGCCGGGCAATCCACTGGGCGGTTGCTGCCGGAGGGGGCGCAGAAAGCGAAAAAAATAACATAATGAAACAAATACCCTGGGATATTCCGTATGAGATCTCTCAGCTGGGTGAAATATGGCCGGTATGTAGAGAAAATCTAACTATCGATTATTGTTTTTTTGGTTTAGCCACTAATCGCACGCGACCCGCCTACATCATGGCGAGCTCATATACAGTCCTTTTCCTGTCGTCTGACCGCGCCAAGGCCTGCCCCAAGATATGCAGCGCACCAAAGCAAAGATAAAAGAAGGAAACTAAGGAAATCGCAATCCGTCTCGTACTCCCGGTCCGCATATGCCATGAAAGAAGACTTGGGTAGGAACAGGGGCAGCTCCTCCGCGGTCACCGTGCGGTCCGGCCTTTGTGTCTTCTGCACCCTCTATCTACTATTCCAGAACATACGCTAAAAAAGCCCACAATTACACAAGGGCTCCTCCATGCCAGTTTTAAGGGAGGATTTTCTCGGCTCGGAATATTGTCGGAAGAAGCAATGTGGGATGCCGAGAGCTTAATAGTAACCGTCAGTTAACGCGGCGACGGATACCTTTGTAATGCGCCGTCGCTTACTCTACCTTTCTTCTTCACGCAACCGCCGGTAGCTCAAACTTTGGAGGTTGGCCCTGGCCAGATGTTCGCACTTCCAGGAAGACGCATACTGGCAGAGATCGACAGTCCAGTGGAAATTCGGTGGTGCCCTGCCCACGAAGGAATCACAGGCAATGAGAAAGAGGACGGACAGGCAAACGTCGCACCCGACCAACCACACGAACATGGTGTTGAATGGGTCACCATTGACAACCGGCCGAGAAGTATTCCATATACCTCGCTAGGACACCCGTCAAGACAGATAGCTGAGAAAAAGTGGGAGGAATCAAAGGACTGGTCGCATTCACGCATATAAAATCCAAGTTACAACTTGAAGTGTCGTCAGTGGCGCAAGAATCGTCGTGATCCAGCCCCTGCAAAGTCAAAGGAAACACGCAGTTGGTTCCAGGCATTGTGACTCATTTCAGTTCTATTCATTACATCTAATGTCCCTCTTTAAACGCTACCACACTTCTTGCCCAGTGCAAGCACCCAGCGTCACATCCATCACCAAGATCATCGCGTGTAATGCTGTTCCTATCGTGGATAGCACCGATCTGCGTGTAACAGAAACAAAGGCGGTTTGCCGGATGAAACGACACGATGAGTAAAGTGTCGATGGGGATCCGGCGGTATGGACGATCGCGAATTGAACGCGGCACGTAGATCGTCGAGCTCCGTGACATGGTTAGCATAGCTCGTAGAGGGACTGAGACAGCGGGAGGTTGTACAAGACGACCCGACGAGTATGATGTCGATGAGGATACCGGTGGCGTGGATAGTCGAGTGTGCTGGTGGCGGATATAATGAAAGGAGAAGAAAACAGGGGTGGAATTGATGCCTGTGCCGTCGTATTGTGCAAGGTGAGTGAGCTGAGTCGTGTGCAAGAGGCGCTAGCATACGCTTGGCAACAAGCAAGTAGCATGAGAAATCACTCGTGATGCTCAAAACCTGTGAATTCCACTCCCACAGTCGTTGATACCCCCAGGGGGGGGGGGGGGGGGGGTACCGATGGAAAGGGGGCACGCGGGCCTATTGACATCGCAACTACCAAGGCGAAAAGAAGAAGAGACGGTACCAATGGAGGGAGTGGAACGGCCAGGGCTATTTGCATCGCAACACGCACCGGGGCTAGTGGGCCTCGCAAGGGAAGCAGGGATGGAAGCAGACCTGGAAGAAGAACTAACAGAGGAGGAGATTCGCAATCAAGAACTCGGGGAGAGCATTCGGAGGAGCAAAACCCCAGCGTCACACGCGGACTGGAGTGGGAGTGATCCTGAGGAGGAGAGGGAAGCGAAGGACGTTGAGATGGGAGAGGAGGAGAAGAATTGAGAGGGAGGAGAGCGAGGACACACCGATTCCACAACAGCCTGCCAAGCCACTGCGGCCAGCGGGTCCCAGGATGGAAAACATGAGCATCACACAACAGCGGCAGCACCAACAGCGGCAGAGGCGGGCAGAGGAGGCAAGAAGGGACAGAGAGCGAGAGGCAGGACAGAAGGCCCAAACCGCGAAGCCAACGTACGCACAACAACTGAGAGCTCCAGCTCCGAGGACTCCAGCTCCCCTAGCAAAGGACAAGCGCCAGCAGGAGAGAGGAGAGGAGAGAAAGCAGGATGAGAACCTGCTTGAACCAATCAAAGGCTCAATTCCAGTGGACGAGCGAACAATAGTCTTTGAGCGGAGCCCGGACGCACCACAACTGGATTGGCTCTCGGTCAACCAGATCGCAAGCCATGTCAACAACATATTGAGCAAGGTGGCGCCACCCCACGTACGGACAGAGAAGTTCAGAGTGTCACAGAGGGGGGTGCTGTCGACAACAGCAAGAATGGGAGTATCAGCGGCCATGCTGCTCCTCTTCAAGAAGGAACTCCTCGAGGCGGCAAGAAAAGGGGACAACTCCATTATCAACGTCAGGTCGAATGAGAGCTGGGTGGAGCTGAAGATACTGGTCCCATATGCAGCGTACCGAGACGAGGAAGCGTTATGCCGACTGAGAGAGGAGATTCAAGCGGAGACATCAGCAAAAAATTTGAGAATTCCTAGGGAGCTCCCTTGTCTCGTGACCAGACCGCATCCTTAGCGCCGCCAAAGCGACACCGGATATACGGTCTGGTAGTAAACTCATCTCCAAAACCATCAAAAAAAAATTTTGCCCCACCACCAAGCACATCTCATGGAAGATAGAGAATTTGAAGCCGAGTTCAGCACAAGTTTCTCAGTGTCCATAGCTGTCGTGGTCGTGAAACGCACATCGATTTTGTCTTGACGGAACCGGGTGTATGTGTACGGGCCTTGGTAAGCGCTAGTCTGTTGGAAGTGGCGAGGTCACATGTCTAAGGTAGTGTATGCGACTGCGAACAACGGGCTAAACTATCCACAACATTTTCTGTCACACAATTCACCAAAACCTATACATATCGTCCTCAACCTTCCACTTCTTCCTTCAGTCTTATTTTTTTTGGTGTTTTAATGATGAACGACACTGAAGGAGATTGGATGGCATCATCATCGCAGCAGTCACATGATTCAGTGTCAGGGAGTGACTACGGAAGGGAACATCACACTCACTGGTGCCCAAGCTGTGATAAAAATCTGGAGACCCTAACAGAAGATGGTCGCATCATTGCGGTTCTCGAGTTCATGAAGCGTGCTGAATTCCATACATTATCTGGGTTCATTTGGACATTCTTCAGCAGTGACAGAGACACAGTCAAACGGCGAGCTGGCAAATTCTTCCAACATGGAGGCTTTGGCACATGTGTCAGTGCAATGCTCCAGCACTGGCGGTTTGGACCTTGTAGGAGAACCACAAAGGGTGTGACAATATTGTTTCGCAAGGAGCTCGGTGAAGAAATAGGAGACCTCTTCCTACGTATCATGGAGAACGAAATAGATGAGCTCAAAAAGAACGCTTCATTGCAACTGAAGCCAGACAGTGTAAAATCATCTGATATCGAGGATTTCTTATTTGCAAAGTATATGAACCATTACGATTCGCATGCCCCAACTCTGACCTGGCTCATTAAAAGGCTGTGTAAGGTAACTGAGGGCAATTCAGTTACACAGTCAGACGAGGGGATGCTGTTGTTGACCGATGAGGAGAGCAAGGCGGCCAAGGGTAGTGATGAGGAGGAGGAGGTGGATATTTCCAGTGACAACGATGATGAAATACTCAAATTTGGCATTCCATAGCAGCCTATCGTCTTCAACCTTACCGAACAGATTCCACGACAGAAGAAGAGATGGCGGAACAAGAACACCTCCTCACTAGCCACAACAATCATCGTACAGATGTTGTATGCAAGAAATGGTTCAGTCAATAGACTCCCGGTATGTTACTCAATATGTCAATAGTATGATTATTAAGCTGAACTTAAACAGACAGTTCTTGGCTTCTAGATGCAAGGCAGTGCTGTATCAAGGAGGGTGCAGTCTGTGCTAAACCGACTCGGTATAATTTGCTCCTACGATACAAGTCTTATAGCTATGCGCAAGTTTGGCTTGTCTCAAGTGCAAGAGATACAAGAGAAGGTGGCTGGTGGAGAGCCTTTCATGCTGTGCTGGGATAATCTAGTATGCACAGAGAAGAAGGAAGAGGAGACTCTAAACAATAGACATGAGCTGCTTTCCATGACATCCGGATATGTGCAGTTTCTGCATATACCTCCACCCCTCTTATCTGCAACAAACTGGAACAGTCCCAACCATTGGATGGTAAATGCCTATAAAAACATCATGGATGCCATGCAGAGCAACCAAAACCGTGGCATTGGCCTGCCAAAATACCTGCTTGAGGTAAAGGAGAAGCAACTCAATACTGTTATCCCATTTGATCTGTTATCCGTGGATTCCATCCAAATGCACTAACCTCTAATTGCATATGGCCATACCTCGAGAATACTTCAAAGGTTCTGCGGCAGATCTCTTTGTGTTTATCAAGCCCCGGATGGAAGGCATCCTGTACTACCAGCAGTACCTGATGGACCGGATGTCAAAGCGGCGGTTGTCAAGATTATGATGGAAGTTTGATGGAACAATGAAGTCTTGTGTGAATTGTCTTGTCTTAGAGATAAAGGCAGGAAAAGTGGAAAGTCTGAATACACGTATATGACGTGATTCTACACGTAACAAAGCAGAACGAGTCAGATATTGCAACACTTCCCCTCTTGCTACGCTCCGTGGCAGCAAGCATGCAAGCAAGACCGCACGACAAAGAAACGCCATAAAGAACGAAAAAATGGAAAACATAAAGTCCCAATGGCTTCATTAAAACCTCTGCGGTAAACCCTGTGGGAGAAATCCGCAGTAGGAAAATGTTACACCCTAAATACTATAGGGTCGGAATTCGGATACGGACCAGGTAGGAAGGTATCGGAAACTCGTCACACGGTCTTACGACGGCATCCCGAGACCGGGCAACCGACACTGTCCGGGCTCGGCTCGGGTCAACCAACTCTGCGGCACCAGGAGGTCCCTGGGCCAAGTACCGGCACAGACCGGGAAAGCGCAAGCGCTGCCGTGCAGGTAGACAACCTTGGTGGTCGTCATAATGTCAAGATCCTTCCTCGACTTCTCCGTGGGGCTCGACAGGCAACGTAGGCTGGGGTTTGTGGCGCGGGCGGTCCTACTCACGCTTCCGGCGTACTCACACTTCCGGCGTACTTACACGCTCTTTGGGCACTCATTGTTCTCACGCCTTGCATGGGCTCGTTGTTCTCACGGTATCCGTCACGCCCGGCGTGGTCTCTTCATGGCTCTTCTCACATGCCTTGCGTGGGTTCGTTGTTCTCACACGCCTTGCGTGCGCTCGTTGTTCTCGCGGTATCCGTCACACGCAGCGTGGTCTCTTCGCGGCTCTTCTCAAACGCCTTGCGTGGGTTCGGTGTTCTCACAGGCCGTGCGTGGGCTCGTTGTTCTTGCGGTATCCATCACGCCCGGCGTGGTCTCTTCGCGGCTCTTCTCACACGCCTTGCATGGGCTCGTTGTTCTTGGGGAGTGGTGGTCGCAGCGCCGGTCACGGGGATAGAGAGGTAGGTCTGTGGAGAGAGATAATAGATTGCGTGGAGAAAGAATCTCCAGATTAGCTACCGTGCCCTTCCTTTATACCGTTTCCTCCACTGTGGAATCACAGCCTCGCCCGCAAGACTGACACAGAGTTTTCCCGTCATGACCGCACCCAAGGAAACACACGATCCTACTTGGTCCTTCGTCCTTCTGCAACCAGCAAGGCAGACACACACAACAGTAGGGAAGCAACAAGGTAAGCAATAAACATAACACAGAGTAAAGCGAGGCAGACACGCAGACAGTAAGGAAACGTCAAGAGCAACAAGGTAAGCAATAAACATAACACAGAGTAGAGCAAGGCAGACATGCAGACAGTAAGGAAACATCAAGAGCAACAAGGTAAGCAATAAACATAACACAGAGTAGAGCGAGGCAGACACGCAGACAGTAAGGAAACAAGCGGGGATGCCCTGGGTGGCACGCGACCAGGTTCTGAGGAATATCGCTACCGGCACGATATAGGCAGGGGCGGGGATGTTGCACCTAGGTGCGTAGGATGACGGTGGCCGTGGCGGCGGAGACAAGGATTAGCCATAGTGCGGCAAGGGTGAGCGCGACGCCCGCGGCGTCGCCTAAGAGCCTGTCGCGCCAGGTTCGTGACAGTAGGTCCCCTGTCCAGACCGAAGCTCCGGCGAGGTCAGGTCGGGCGGTGGGCGTGCGGCGCCGGATGGTAGTGCGGTGGATGCGGGTGGGCCGGCTAGCCGGCGGCCAGGCTTGAAGTTGTTCGTTCATTTGCTGCTGCTCAGTGATGATGGCTCCCAGGGTCCAGGCCATTCTCTGGAGTTGTTGTTGGTCGGCGTCGTGTTGGTCGCGCATCGTCTGGGCCAGCAGGCGCTGGATCCCGTAGTTATGGCGGGCTTCCTGTATGACTGTGTTCTGTACAGTGGTGATGATTTCTGCCAGTAGGCGGATTTGGTTGTCTGGGCGTGCGGCTGCTTCGGCGTCAGGGTTTTCTTCTGCGGGTGCCTCCTGTGGTGGGGTGATATCGGCCAGGGGAACGCGGGGGGCTGCAGCGCTGCAGCGGAGTTGGTGGTTTTCCATGTTCACAAGGAACCAGCATTTGGGGCAGACCCGCTTTCCTCGGTGCCAGTCCGTGCATGCTTTGACGGGGTTGAGACACCATTCACGGGTTACTTGGAGTAGTTCATCGGGGTGGGGAAGCGGACAGTCGCACACGAGCGTCCGGCACTGGCGGCGGCTCTGGCAGGGGTAGTAGTTGTTGTCCTTGCTCTAGCAGTGCGTACCGCAGTAGTCGTTGTAGCAGGCGGTCCAATGGAGGGGGGCGTGGTCGTCGATACAGGGCTGTCCTACAGCGGACATCGGTGGGGAAGGTGCGGCGGGGGGAATACCCCAATTGTTGTCAGGCTCAGTTGTGGTAGGGAGTTCGGGTGCAGGGTTGTTATCGTCGGGGAAGGTGCAGCCTTCGTTGGTGTCGACCGTGGCGGTAGTGGACATGTTACTAAATTTCGGGGGCGGGTTTCTCCGGATATTCCTCGTGTAACTGTTGGATAAGGTTGGGTGAATTCTCAAAATTACGGGCTGGATACCAGGTATTATCGGGGTCGTGGACGCCGGTCCACTTGACTCGATACTGAATCTGGTTCCTATGGCGTCGGGAGTCGAGGATTTTCTCTACTTCCCACTCTTGCAGTTCTTGGATGACGATCGGAGGTGGAGGTGGCTGGAGGTGCCCGGGGATTGGTTTGGTACTGGCTGTGGGTTCGAGGAGGCTGATGTGGAAGACTGGCTGGATTCTGACAGTGGCCGGCAGGTCCAGTTTATATGCTCGTGAGCCCACTTTCTCCAGGACGGTGTATGGGCCGATCTGCTTGTGATCCAGTTTATTCGACGGCCGGGTTGTTCGGATGTTCCATCGTCACAGCCAGACCTTATCCCGGGGTTTTATGACCAGGTCCGGATGTCGTGTGCTGTTGGCTTGCTCAGCTTGAGCCATTTGTGCGTCCTTGATCTCTGCTCGGAGTTCTTTGTGGAGTTTTCTTAATGCCGCGACATATTCTGATACTTCCGGTGTTTCGTCGTTCCGTGGCCCGAGATCCAGCAGGAATTGAGGGTGATATCCATAGTTGGCCCAGAAGGGGGTTATTCTTGTGGTTCTGGTTTGGGTGTTATTGTAACAGAATTCCGCAATTGGCAAGAGTTTCTCCCAGTCGTCCTGTTGATAGTTGCAATATGCTCTAAGGTATTGCTCGAGTGTGGCGTTGGCTCGCTCCATCTGTCCATCGGTTTGTGGGTGAAATGCCGTGCTGAGGTTGCGTGATATTCCGAGAGCTTCCGTTATCTTCTTCCAGAAGTCGGAGGTAAACAAGGACCCTCTGTCTGACACAATACTGCTCGGCAGTCCGTGGGGCCTAACTATCTGCTGGATGAAGTGGTCTGCTAGGTCTTCGGGGTTCATGGTGCCCTGGCATGCGACGAAGTGTCCCATCTTTGTTAGCCGGTCGATTATTACCCATAGCGCGTCCTTCCCGTTGCTTGTTGGTAGTGCTGTGATGAAGTCCATCGATATCGCGTCCCAAGGGCGGTATGGTAGTTCCAGCGTTTTGAGCAGTCCGAATGGCGCATGTCGGATTGGCTTGATCCGATGGCAGGTGTCACAGTGGTCCACGTATCTGTGGACGTACCTTCTTTGTCCTGGCCAGTAGAAACTTCGGCTAATGAGTTCCAGGGTTTTTACTCGGCCTGGATGTCCCGCGGCTTCCGCGTCGTGGTGGTCTTTTAATATGCGGAGTCGTAGGGTATCGTTGTCAGGGATCCATATGAGGCCATCATACATTAGTAACCCGCTGTTCTCCTCACATAATCCTAGTGCGATCTTTCCTTCGCGGGTGGTCCCGTTCGCCTTCTTTCTCCAGATTTCTTGGATTTCCTTGTCTGCAGCGCTTAGTGCCCGTATTTCCCTCAGGAGTTCTTCGTCTATCTGAAGATTGATGGTTTCGGTTGTGCTGGCTTGTAGTGCTTCGAATGCTTCCTCCGGTAACAAGATTCGGCCGTGGTTCTGCCGATGCTTCATATCCCCTTCCCAGGGAGAGTCTCCTGACTCTCTAGAGAGGATGTCCGGTTTGCCGGCCAATTTCCCGGGTCGGTATTTAATTGTAAAGTCGTCGTTAGCTAGTCGCTCGCCCCACCGGGCTTGCCGTAGGTTAAGGTCCTTCTTTGTTTTCCAATATTCGAGGTTTTTGTGGTCCGTCAGAATCGTGATCTTGGGTCCCGTGGTTTTGCAATAGGTGTCCCATTTTCGCAGTGCGTCCACGATTGCCAGTAGCTCTTTGTCATGGATATTGTAGTTGCGCTCTGGGTCTTTGAGTTTCCTTGAGTAGTATGCTACAGGATGTAAGATCCCCTTTTGTCGGGTTGGGAACAGATTGCACCTATGGCATAGTCTGATGCATCCGTTTCGATGGTCATGGCTCGCTCTGGGTCGAAGTGCTGTAGTATTGGTTCCGTGATCATTGCTTTTTTGAGTGTCTCAAATGCCTCTTGCTGTTTATCACCCCATTCCCATGCTTTCTCCTTCCTTGTTAGGGAGGATAGGGGTGTTGTAATCTTGCTGTAGTCCTTGATAAACCATCGGTAGAAGTTGGCAAAGCCCAGGAAACTCTGTATTCCTTTAACGTTTGTTGGTTCCTTCCAGTCTTTGATCGTTCGGATTTTTTGTTCATCCATCCTTAGCCCTCGTGGTGATATGACGTATCCTAGGTACTCTGTCTCTGTTGTGTGGAATTCGCATTTGGATGCTTTCGGTGTTAGTCCGGTGTCCCGCACCCGCGTGAGTATGGCCCGGACATGTTCTTGGTGCGTTTCCTCATCGGGCGAGAAAACCAGGACGTCGTCCAGATACGCTACACAGAAGATGTCTAGGTAGACACTTAGGATCTCGTTCATCCATCGCTGAAAGGAGGCAGGGGCGTTGGTGAATCCGAATGGCATGACACAATACTTGTATAGCCCGTATCGAGTGCGGAACGCTGTTTTCCATTCGTCGCCTTTTGCAATGTGTAGATTGTAGTATGCGTCTCGGATGTCGAGTTTGGTGTAGATGGTGGCGCTGGAGAGTTGATCGGGGGACTCGCCGATCAGTGGCAGTGGTGTTCGATCCTTGATCGTAATGTCGTTTAGTTGCCGGTAATCCACACAGAGGCGTAGTCCTCCATCCTTCTTTGTTACAAAATGTATCGGGGCTCCCGCCGGGGAGGTGGATGCGCGGATCCACTCCCATTTTTCGTTGATCTCTAGGTACTTTCTGAGGGCCTTCATTTTGTCTTCGTTGAGGGGGCGCAGGGGCTCATATGGGGGCATCTTTCCTTCCTCTAGTGGGATATGATGGTCCTGAGTGCGGTGGGGCGGAGGGGCCACTGGTTCCTTTTCGGTGAATACTTCGAGGAATTTGTGATATTCCGTGGGAATTGGTTTCTTATTCGTCCTGGAGGTTTCTTTGATTTTGTTGATTACTGTCTGGCATACCTCCCAAGGGTCTGTTTCGCCGATTTCCCAGTTCTCTTCTTCGGCCGGTGTTTTCTTATAGTAC
>Ga0307508_10003481_pt1 | contig 15907 bp, 16 predicted proteins | sample 9_EM_MG_FD_203089 | JGI IMG/M metagenome (GOLD analysis project Ga0307508, IMG submission 203089) | Populus trichocarpa ectomycorrhiza microbial communities from riparian zone in the Pacific Northwest, United States - 9_EM | ecosystem: Host-associated > Plants > Roots > Unclassified | place...
CCCGCACACTACATCCTGTGACTGTCACCTTTGTCACAGTGTGTGACAGATATGGTACTGAATGTTTCTCATAACGTATATATTTCTTCATCTCCCGACCGTATGCAGTATGAGATAATGTACTGTAACTTGAAAGGTGCAAGCGGAGAAGTTCCTACGCAGAAACATTTTTTATAATATGCAAAGCAACGCGAAGTCTCTCTCACACTGACTGAGACGTGTCACATCCTCACAGGAACGGAGTCTCACAGAGTCATGCACATGCATCGGCTCAGGCTCAGAGCACAACTTCAACTCTTGCGACACTGCGTGCGATGTTCCTGTATGACGTTTTTTTATTTCATTGCCAGATCGTAATACTATTCGTTTTCGCAGGCTCTACGACACCACTACTACTATACCTGGTGTCAGAATTGTCTCACGTTGTTTACCTTCCTTAGGGAGCCTCGAGCGTTCTGCTGACCATCTGATAAATCTCGTCACCAACATCCCAGCATCTTGTGATAGGCGAGGGCGCGTGCACGGGGGTGAGGGAAAGAGAAAGCGGGTGGGCGAGAGCGTGCCCGTGTGCTTGGGGACGGTGGCTCATACGGGCGGGCGGAGATGGGTAGATGCGCGCGACTTGCAGGGTGATGGGGGTGTGAGAGCGAGCGTCATGTTCGCATGCAAATACGAACACGAACGCACAGCGCGCCCGCGCTCGTATTTGCACATGAGAGTGGGGCCGAGGGTGGGGGGTGACGGCGACTTGGCGAGTGCGGGGCGTAGTGAGGGTCGCGCGAGCGCAATTGCCGGCGCACTCGCACAGCGGTGGGGTGGGTGAGGGTGGGCGAGCAAGCGAGCACGCAGGTGCACGCAGACCGTCGCGTCTGCATGCGTGTACGTGCTCGCACGTACCCTGGTATGCGGGGGTGGTGGTGAAGCGCTGGGGTGCGCTCGTGGTGCATGGTGGAGGTGAGCACGGTGGTGGAGAGGTGCAATGTGCGGGTAGTTATGAGGCGCTGAGGGTGCGCTCGTGGCAGAGCCCTCCACGCGTCGTAACAGGAACGTGCGGGCGGTGATGGGTGGGACTGGACGGGTGGGCGAGGCGACGCAGTGGAGTGGGCGGGCGCGGGCGCCGGGCAGGCGAGCGAGCAGGCGAGCGAGCACGCGTGCTCGTGAGGCACATCGTTTGGTCATATTTGCGATGATCGGACCGTTCGGACGTCTGGACATTCGGAAAAGTCAATTCCCAGATTGGCAGTCCGATGGCCTCACGCGGTGTTCGCCAGGGGTGTCGAGAAACACTTACAACAGAGCGATGGGGCCCCACACCAGGTCAGAGCCTCACAGAAACTCTCCCATCGATTGAGGGACTCAGACTCGGAGTGCAACGTCAACTTCCACCAGTCCTGCAACACTGGAGGCGATACTCCGGTGTGACTTTTTTCATTTAAATGATATGTTATATATAGACTGTCATTTTCGCCTCTACGACGCCACTATATAGTAACTATTTTGTGGCGGGGAGTAACGCACCACCCAGGACGCAAATAGGATTAAAATATAAAATGTAAAATAAAATAAAAACCCACCACCTCCCTGCAGTATGTACTAGTATATATTTTTGGCCGCACAAGATCCCCAATCCCCGGTAGTACCTTGACCAGGGTGATGGAAAACCGAGGAACCTGCCTCATCCGCGCCGCATCGCATCGCATCGCATCTGCCGCTGGTAGGCATACGAATGCAAATGTAGTTTGATTCGCGAACGATGACCTGGCAGGCGCTTGATCCGAAACACTTGTTTCCGTCAGCACTCAAGCCAATCTGCTGTTTAATCCCAGAGCAAACAGGCTGACCCATCACATGTTGAAGGACGTGGCAACATCATCATCAAAGAAGTACGATTGATTGAACCGTGAACTGCCCGTAGTAGTACAGCCTAACAACCACCGTGACTCAGTTGTGGATTATAATGGTCAGTAAGTCTGGATGATGGTTAAAAGGGTCGAATAATACATTATCAAGATCAGCTTCATAGGTGCTTACTGTTCGTTCTCTGACCGAACCCCAGGCCATGCGCGTACTGCCTACACGACTCCTGCACAGTTCAGTTCGATGGTGATCTTGGATTGTTGGTAGATGGCGAGATGCCGGGATATCCCCCCGCTGTGTTGATGAAATTCGTCAGATAGCTTGTAGTGCGCTCGAAGCTCATCCAAAAAGGAAATGACCTTGATTTCGGTGACACCAGAGGGAATCCTGTGCAGCCAGAAATACTTAGATAGAGGCGATTAATCAGATCATTGTTATTCTTCCACCGAACCACACATGCCACTATTCCACCGGCGGAAAGGTATTTGATTCCCTCCCCCCACTACATCTATCTTATCCACCTTTGTAGCCTCTGTCTTAGTTCTCTTATCTGCATTTCACTGTCAAGTGCATTCGGCTGCAGCAGTTAATTTCTCGCAATGTTTTGCAGACGTGATCAGCTGTGCTAATAGTTCAAGCAGTCAGGCTTGTGTTTCCATGAACCTTTCGAACACAACTGCCTTTTCGTTACTCCGTACAAGCAAGGGCACCTTAGTCGTAACCACGGATGAGGCCACTGCGCTTTCATTCGCTGGCTGTGATGAACATTGTGGAAGCGGGCAAGAGCCATCCAACTGGAGCGTATTCTCGCAGGAGTATGCCGCATGGCTCCTGCCATATCTTGCTCTGCTCTCGCAACTCCCTTTTGGTGCTCAGCGCAGGATGGACAATTTCATGTCTGCGACCTTAACGCTTGGATCTCCAACTCTCGCCGGCTACTCGCTATATGTGACCCTCCTTAATGGACGATGGGTCAATGACCAACTCTTTTCAGGCGTTAACTATCCCAGTGCTGCAGTCTGCCGATCTGTGGTCCGGGTTTTAAACGGTCTCCAACAAGTTCCTTTGCGTGTTCACCCTGGGAAATCTGCTCTATTCGAGTCTCTCATCGTTCACCCAGCTAATGACGACTGGTGGACCACTCTTGCAGAAGAGCTTGACTTCTCACATGCATGGTCAATCGCATCAGCAGCATCGATCACCTGGGTGGTCATTGCTTATTTGCTTACTGTTGCTGATTCGCTCTCCAATGTGGCGGACAACATTAACTCCAGGGGGCAGGGAACAGTACTTAGTCTGGGAACTGGCTCGGTGTGGCTTTGGCTGTTGCCGATTGTTATAGGCTGGTTGGTCCTTTCGCCCAAGTGTGACTACGATCGCGTGCATGCCTCATACCACAAGGCGAATAGACAGGTGTTCGTAGCAAACTCTCGTGACCTTACCACATCCCCTACCCATGTCAACTTCGGTTTGACCATCAGCTCTAGTCCGGAATGGAAGTTCTATGACAGAAACACCACTTCCCCTGACGAAGCACGAATTCCTCCAATATTCAACTATGCAAGAACGTTATCATGGTCTCGAACTGTCTATGTGACCTCGCTGTTTTATTGTGCAGCTTGGCGAAAGGCGAGCCATCGTATTGGCGTTGACGGTGAGCACATTCCTGGGAATGTGCTCAATAATGTGCCCAGACAGAGTCGACTAGGGAACCACGATCAGATCATTGATTACTGTCGCCCCGATCATCACGAATACCCTGGAGTCGACATTCTTTGGCCGCGAGGGGTGCTCTTTAACATGGTTGTGGCATCCCTCATGTCATTGCTGCTGCAATGGGGGACAACAGTTGCAGCCATTCTCACAGTCTGGTTCACCCCCACCATCGTAAGTAGCTCCATACGGAGAGATGATTCACTGACTTAATATCATTATCCTAGGGACTCGGATGCCGTTCTCTTGCGTACGTGATTTACGGGCTGGTATCCACTGTAGTGTGGATTTTGCTTGTTTCGTCCAGCGTACTTGGATATCATGCATATCATCTGATCAACGGCCTGCCCACCCCTGACACTGGCATGGAAAACGACTCAGAGCAATGCACCCCGATAATCGGCGGCAGTGTTGCTATACCAATGCAAGATATTCAACCCCCACGTGCTGCCGCAGAAGAATGTAGCTCGCTCGACGCCAACGAACCGGCGAATGTCGCCACCCTCAAATACTCACATGTGGGACGGGTGCATGCTCAAACAATGGAACGAGTTGCAGACTGGTTACGGTGGATAGGGAAATCACTCGCCATCGTCAATGCGATAGGAATCATCGCCAATTCGGTTTTCCAATATGCGGGCGTGTACGATAATTGTTACTGTAATTCTTGTGTTTTCACCTGGGGTCTTTCATACGCTTTTATTGTCATTTCCCCCACCCAGAGCGACTTCGATTTGGCGAGAAAGGCTTGGATTGGTGCGCTCGCGCTCGCTTTGATCAGTTGTACATTTTTTGTCGGTACGATTTATCTCATACGGGATTCATTACCTTCCTAGTGTATTTAATTCAATATTCAACAACAGAAATCCCTGGGAAGGGGATGGGATACATGGTTCCCCCTGTTCCAGCGCTCGCCACGGCCCTGGAAAGGAACTAACAAGGTGCAAGCGGAGATGTTCCTACAGAGAAACATTTTTTATAACATGCAAAGCAGCGTGAAATCTCACACTGACTGAGACGTGTCACAGCCTCACAGGAACGGAGTTCCATGGATCCATGCACCGGCTAAGGCTCAGAGTGCAACTTCAACTATGTAGTCTTGCAACACTAGGTGCGATGTTCCTGTATGACATATCAATGATCGTAATAGACTTCCCGTTTTCGCAGGTTCTACGACACCACCACTATATCTGGTGTCAGAATTGTCCCACGTTGTTTACCTTCCTTAGGGAGCCTCGAGCGTTCTGCTGACCATCTGATGAATCCCGTCACCAACATCCCGGCACCTCGTGATCTACCCACGGCATCCAAGGGGGATGATGATGTCGCGATGTCCCTCAACATGTAAGGGGCTAGCCCGTTTACCTCAGCGAAATTTGAATCGACCTGAATATCAACAGAAAAAAATGTCTCTGATCAAGCGCCTGCCAGGTCATTGTTCGCACGAGTTCACGAATCAGATTACTTTTGCATTCGCATGCCTACCGGTGGGTCAGAAGAACGTGGCACCGTGACCGAATTGCATTTTTCTGGTCAAAGAGATTCCGACAGAAGTCTTATATCAAGCCTGGTTGATGTTCAACTTATCAGGTTTGGCTGTGCGAGGTAGCTCTTGCTACTGAATGCGTTATCATTGGTAAGGGGCAGCGGGGGATGTGTGTGCCAGCATATTAGCTGTGGCAGGCTCCTCAGTCATCCATTTTGGTCCAGGTCTGCCCGGACCATCACCTGCCATAGCAGTGGGAATCCTGTGGATTCCAGAGCTTATAGTTCTGTATAAAAGGGCTACCGACAGGTTATTATGCTACACCGCGCCTCACATGCCACTATTCCGTTGGAAAGGTAGTTTATTCTCTCCACATACCACATCTATTTAATCCACCTTTGCAGCCTTTATCTTATGCCTCTTACCTGCGTTTCGCCAGGTGCATTCAGCCGCAACAGCTAACTTCTCGGAATGTTTCGCGGATGTGATCAGCTGCGCGAACAATTCAAGCAGTCAGGCTTGCGTTTCCAGGAACCTTTCAAACATAACCGCTCTTTCGTTACTCCGTACAAGCAAAGGCACCCCGGTCGTAACCACGGATGAGGCCACTGCGCTCTCGTACACCGGCTGTCACCAACATTGTGGAGGAGGCCAGGAGCCATTTAGTTGGAACGTATTCTCGCAGGAGTATGCTGCATGGCTCCTGCCGTATCTTGCTCTGCTCTCGCAGCTCCCTTTTGGCGCTCAGCATAGGACGGATAATCTGATGTCTGCGATCCTGACACTCGGATCTCCAACTCTCGCCGGCTACTCGCTATATATGACCCTCCTTAATGGACGATGGGTCAATGGCCAACTCTTTTCAGGCGTTAACTATCCCAGTGCTGCAGTCCGCCGGTCTGTGGTCCGGGTTTTGAATGGTCTCCAACAGGTCCCTTTACGCATTCACCCTGGGAGATCTGCTCTATTTGAGTCTCTCGTCGTTCACCCGGATAATGACAAATGGTGGACAACTCTCGCAACAGAACTCGACTTCTCACATGGGTGGTCAATCGCATCAGCAGCATCGATCAGCTGGGTGGTCATTGCTTATTTGCTCACTGTTGCCGATTCGCTCTCCAGCTTGCGCAACATTCAGTCCAGCGGGCAGGCAACCGGTTCGGTGTGGCTTTGGCTGTTGCCGATCGTTATAGGCTGGTTGGTTCTTTCGCCCAAATGTGACTACGATCGCGTGCATGCCTCGTACAACAAGGCAAATGAACGGGTGTTGGAGGCAAACTCCCCTGACCTCGCCCCAGACCTTACCCCTGTCACCATTAACTACGGTTTGACCATCGGCTCCAGCGAGGAATGGAAGTCGCGGTTCTATGACCGGAACATCACTTCCCCTGACGAAGCACGAATTCCTCCAATATTCAACTATGCAAGAACGTTATCGTGGTCTCGAACTGCCTACATGACCTCGCTATTTTATCGCATAGCTTGGCACAAGGCGAGCCATCGTATTGGCGTTGACGGCACCCGCATTGTTGGAGATATGCGCAATGAAGTGCCCAGAGGGAGCCGACTGGGGAACCGCGATCAGATCATTAATTACTGTCACCCCGATCACCCCGGAGTTAACGTTCTTTGGCCGCGAGGGGTGCTCTTTAACATGGTCGTGGCATCCCTCATGTCGTTGCAACTGCAATGGGGGACAACAATTTCAGCCATTCTCACATCCTGGTTTACCCCCACCATCGTAAGTAGTTCTATACGGAGAGATGATTCGTTGACTCAATATCAACATCCTAGGGGCTCGGATGCCGTTCTCTTGCGTACGTGATTTACGGGGTGCTATCTACCATAGTGTGGATTTTGCTAGTTTGGTCCAGCGTACTTGGATATCATGCACATCATCAGGTCGACGACCTGCCCACCCCTGACACGGAAAGTGACGGGCAACGCGCCGGCGGCAATACTGATAGTATACCATTGCAAGTTATCCAACCCCCAAATGCTGCTGCAGGAGAATATAGCGCTCTCAACACCGATGAACCGGCGAATGTCGCCACGGAAAGCGACAGGCAACGCACCCCAATAGATGGCGGCAGTTTCGCTATACCATTGCAAGATACTCTACCCCAAAATGCTGCTACAGAAGATTATAGCGCTCTCAACATTGATGAACCGGCGAATGTTACCACGGAAAGTAACAGGCAACTTCTCACCCCGATAGTTGGCGGCAGTATTGTTATACCATTGCAAGGTGCTCAACCCCCAGATACTGCCGCAGAAGAATCTATCCTGCTCTACACCGACGAAACCGCGAGTCACGGTGTCGGAATTGCAGATTGGTTACGGTGGATAGGTAAATCACTCGCCATCATCAATGCGATAGGAATAATCGCCAATTCGGTTTTCCAATACTCGGGCCTGTACGACAATTGTTATTGTGATGCGAGTGTTTTCACCTGGGGTACTTCTTACGCATTCGACGTCATTGCCCCCATCCAAAGCGACTTTGATCTGGCAAGAAAGGCTTGGATCGGTGCCCTCGCGCTCGCTTTGATCAGTTGTACGTTTTTTGTCGGTACGATTTATCTCATAAGGGACTCGTTCCCTTCCTAGTGTCTTCACTTTTGTATCTATGAACAAAAATCCTCGGGAAGGGGATGCACCGAGGCTTCCCCAGATTTTGGCTGGTTTTTTAAACCACTGATAGGCTCGGTGAATATTTGACTCGCGGCGCTGGCAACCGTCACTTCAATGAGTGTTCCGGCAATCTCCTGCACTGCTATGGCGTCAGCCTATCTGCGCATTTATTCCCGCCGCAACGCACCGCTCTTTTGTTCCCACCGCGCCCAGGCCTGCACCTCCACTCTATGGGAATAAAGGAGTGGAGCGAAAATGCGGCGGGAATAAATATCCAAATAGATACTCCACCATAAGTGAATGCAAGTAAAGTTTGAGTAAAGTTGAACAAAGTTTCAAACTATGCGCACCGCTGATACTAGGATATTTAGTAGTAGCAGGTTATCGTGGCTTCAAGATCGAAATGGTATCCCGGTCGCACTCCCATGGAGCCGGGAAGCTCCATTCCGGCGCCAAGTGGTCTAAAACGTCTATTGAAGCCTGAGACTACCACCGTTAGTACAAGGCGTTGGCTGTACTCTGTGGCATGAACGACTAGTAGTTTTAAAGTGGGGCGTACAGTATGGCGATTAGTAGAATACACCTCCACGGATCAACAATGCATCTTCCTCTCCTGCACACGACATTCTTCAATGTCAGCACACCGCGAATCAAAACACATCCATATATGCCTTACATCTCTCCCACAACCTTCCCCACCTTCCCCCGTCCCATTCTCTCACCCTCGCCCACCCCTCGTGTGGCGCTACCTTTTCGATCCAGAGCAAGACAGAACATACCGCAAAGTCTGCGTACGTCAGTTCGTGGCCCATAGCGACGTCCCCGTCCCCGTCACCCGCATTCTTCTCGAGAACGCCAGCCAGGAAGGCGAATTGTGCCTGTACCGCTGCCCACTGCCCCTCTCTCCTCTGCGCATGCTGCTCGTATTCGTCTCTCTGATCAGCGACTCCGATGTGGAAATGGTTCTGCACGTGTGGGGGCAAACGTTGGTGACTGAGCGGTACCATGATCTGCAAGAGAGGCTGTATGAAAACTTCGGCGATGTAGTGCACAAAGAGCGTCTGAAGTGCGCGTGTGCCCTCCGGGACGACCGGACGTGCGGGGTATGCATGTTCGAGGTACTCCGCGATCGTGTTTGCATGGGTGAGTACGACGGGGCGGGGTTGGGTGAGCGAGCCTGATGAATCGAGGTAGGTGCCGCTAGAAATGCGGGTAGGGTCGAGGATCGCGGGGAGGGTGTAGACAGGACGGCCATCGGGGCGGATGGAGGTGGGTGGTGCGTTGATGGCACGCAGGGTTTTCTCAACATCTGGGAACTCGACCCAGCAGGTACGATAGGGGAGGCGTTTGTAGTTCAAGATCAGCCTGAGAATAGCGATGAACAGATTCCGAAAGGTGGAGACATAGGAATGGACCGACCTTATACGCCAGACATTAGGTGCCCAAGGTTGCGGGATGTTGGAGGGCACGTCGTAGAGGATGATCATTGGTTGGGACATGGCATGTGTGTAGACTTTGAATATGACCACCAACATCAATCAATTAAAAGGGATTGCGATAAGGCGCGCTATCTGGAATGGGCCGACATCATAGACTCGTGTCGGCGACTCCTGACGTGCTGTATACATCACCTATCCAAGGAGGTGCGAGGAAACCACCGATGTTCTCATCTTGGCGAGATGTCACAGTCGAGTGTTCGGGGTGGAGTAAGTTGATTAACCGATACCGGTCACAACCGCGGGGTCGCGTAGTTCACGTCCTAAAAAGCTACGGTTAGAGCACTGGGTAAAATTCATGAATCCATGACAACAAGAGATGGCAACGCGCATGAAATCCCCGTGCCCGTATCACCAGTAACCGGGCTATCCAGGACTTGACATATATAGATAGCTCAACCCACCGGACCCGAAGGCGAGAGAAAGAAAGTTATCTGTGACATCGGGTGCTGTGTAGGAATTTTCCGGAGTGTTCATCAAGTTGGCGCGTATAACAGCTATGGTGAGCTGAATTAGCGGTTATCTCCTGAATTAAACTCCAACCAGATATTGCCTAAAGTGGAAAGTTCCAAGGCGCCAGAAGCTAAGGCGTCTGAACTTGGCCCTGTGGCGTTGCACACAGCACCAGTGCTGTATACTCGCCAATAACACAGCAAGACTGCGTCTGAATGGGCCACTGGAACGGAGTGAGTTAAGGTATCGCCAGAATACAGCTTCCGGGGGTGCGGACTTGCCTATGAAATGGATATGGCGATTTTCGACTTCCGACCAATGTCCGAGTTCCTACCGACTGATCGCAATATCAATGAGTCACCGATAAAGATAAACACCTTGGGTGGGATTCTTTTCAAAGCCGGCCCAAAATATCGGCGCCGAACCAGGTGACCGATTTGAGAAACCAATTAGTGAAGAAGGTTCACAGCGGTCGATTCATACCTACCAGGGCCGCATTAGATATGAAAGCTTTGCGCATTCGCGACCATATCGACAGCGCCGAATGCGATAATGCGAAACACTCGTCATACAAACAAGTGTGTGCCAGGCAAGACACGCAAGCTGGATTCAACGGTAGAACCTCGAACAATCGGGACCGGGGCCATGCGGCAATTATAGTTCGTCGCGGTTTGATGATCATATCCATATCAGAGAGCCTCGACGAAGAGCTTCACACGACGTTTGGGTCGTTCACGTTCATATCCACGTATCGCCGATGCTGACGTCTGAAATACAGCGGCGCAGCAATGTTAAATAACCTTTATTTATACTAAAAGTAGGGATCTAACTGCCAGAGTTGGTGCAAAGATAAAGCGATATTTGGGGTGCAAACGTGGCCTAGGCTTTGCACTTGCTGTGCCAGAACAAGGCAGTGGTCTCTCCATCTGAGTGGTATATCAAATGTTGAGCCAGCGAAGTAGAAGCGGCGACTTGGCCAGGACTTCTTTTCGTAATAAACACCCCCACGGTTCATACAAGTTGTAAAACTTGCGCACACGTTGCGCCGTGTCAAGATGAGACTTGAAAGTCGCACGTTGCCGAGGTCATAAGCTCCCCTTCGATTGATCGAGGAGCGAGCTGCGACCAAGTTCGCGAAATCAATTACTACACAGATTCCATCTGAAGATGCCAGTCCAATGGAGTCGCGGGGTTTCGACGAGCATGGTGAAGTATTACCGCCATATTGCGCAAAATGACTCACCGAGCAGACTGGCTCATTTGACAGCGACTCGGACAATAGCGCCACCGCTGGCTCTGGCAGGCTCTGGGATTGAGGTTGTGCTTACGTCATCTTCATAGGTTACAGTGGCCTTTCTCAGGTCACTTCACAACCTGAACGGAGGCGCGCAGTGCGGATGTTCGGTTTACCTCCTTTTCCTCTTCCTCTGTCCAAGTAGATTGTCGTACTCTAATGTCGTCCCTGCTTTAATCGAATACGACCTTCTCAGCCTACCCCACCCTCCTCGCTTTGCCATGTCCAATGACCTCCAGAAGGCCGACCAAATTGCTCACAGGTTCTACACAAAGCTTTGTCTCGTCGTGAGCAACGCCAGAACCACCGCTGAGCCCAGGTCTCAGGGAAAGGTCGACAAATGGGTGCGTTGCTCCCCCATATCTCTCTGTTCACTCAATCATAATCCTCCCCTCAGTTCAATCTCGAGACGCCAGACTCTGACATTTTCAAGGACCACCTCAGAATATATCGTGCTGTGTCCTGCTCTCCCTCTCCACCACCTTTCGAACTTCAGGTCCTGCTATCTGTTCCCGAATTGACCAACAACCAAGTCCTCGTTTACCTCGCCCCTGATTCATCTCGTGTCCGTATGGATCCCACCCCACCCCACATCCTTCTCGAGAACTGGCTCCTCAATTTCTCTCCTACCTACGCTTCTCCCCAACTCAGCATCGAGCCAGGCGATGTCGCTCCTTCCACTATCTATAAGCACGGCATACCCCTCTTTCGCAGTCTATTCAGTCTTCTCCGCATTCTTCCCTCTTGGAAGCTCTTCAGAAAGTTACGGCGTCGGATGAGCACTCCTTATCGCAATGGAAACTTAGCCATTCAACTCCGGATCAGATCCTTGGACGACTATCCCACCGACTTACTTGACTTTGGTAAGTCCCACGTGTTGTCATTCTAACCCTAGAAGTCACGAGGTGCTCATGTCCGTCTTTGCGTGCTTAAATTTCATTTACTCTTTGCATAATACTACGTTCCCCTCGGCAGACGCACCCCCCGCGCCAAATACACCACCTCTTCCTTACGAAACACACACATTCCCGCCCATCCCTCATCCGATGGGCACCCTCAGTCTCACTGCCAAGTATCTCACCTCACCTAACTTTCAGCTTGATGAACTCGAATCCTTACTTTCATCCCGGTTTCTGTCGTTGGACGAAGGCCCAGACTTTACCCCAACATTGGTAAAGAACCAGCAGCGTGATTCCATGTCTGGCCTACCAAGTAGTCTTCGTACTTCCCTACCAAAGTCGCCTCCCTCCTCTATTGCTGGACAATTTGTGTTGCCACCTCCCCACTCTCGCACGAATTCGTTGCCAGGCAGTCAAAGCCCTCGGAGTACCGCACTACCGATGAGCCGAACGTCGACTAACATGGCCACTGCCGGGTCAACTTCTGCCTTGTCTGTCGCTTCCTCGCGTCCAGAAGGGAGTACAGCATGGTCAAAGGAAGACGCAACTGGTATCGCCGCAAGGGTCCGCAAGGAGAGCACGAGCACTACAGGAAGGAGTAGCCTTGTAGGCGCCGTCCGTTTTGTGGCATAGCCCCTTTCCGCTAATGTCTATTTTAGGACCTTCCTTCTGCTCCAGGTGCGCTGCCCATTCGTAAACCCAACATCAATCCGGTCCATCCGTTCAAGTCTTCGACACTTTCCTCGGGCTCGCCTTCTATTCATTCTCCTTCTCCTTCCCTGCGCCAACCTTCTCCGCTAGCCAGTGGGGTTGTCCTGCCCAGTCTACCCGCACGCCCAATGCAAACTTCACCAAATTCTTCTCGTGTGCCACCCTCCCCGGTCGGCGTGAACCGACCTTCTCCACCATTCGCACAATCGAGCCTTGGCGATCGCCGCTTGCTCGCCTCCGCGGAAGGCGAGGATACCTCACCACGTCTGCCTTCACGTAAGCGGTACTCGAGCAGTTTTGGACACAGGTATGCCACATCTGGGGGTGCAACGAGCGACGGAAGCCCAGGGAGCACCGCCGGCGTGGAACGTAAAGACGGCGAACGCTCAGGGGGAAGCGGCGCAGGAGGCGGCCGTAATACACCTGCCTATTTGGGTTCAACGACGGACGACGACGATATTTCGATATTTGTACAAGAGATCGACGCGCGAAAGCCACTCGCGTCGGTCGCCGCGAGGCAACCGTTATCTGCGCTGCCCGACAGCGGAGCACCTGTTCTAACGGCAAGTCCCGGCACATTTGGCCGACGTGGCATACCGGAGCCTTTTGATTCGGCCGCATCTCGGCCGAAGTCTGCATCTACTTCGGGATCCACTGGAGCTGGTGTGGCTCTAGGATTGGGACTAGTCTCGGGCGAGCACCCGCGACATGCTTCGGCGAGAATGAGTGCGAGCGACGAGGAATCGAAGCGGTCCTCGACGTCGATGGGACCTATGTTGACACGAGAGGCGGAGGTGGACGAGAAGCTAAGACACATGCATGAAGTGTTTCTAGCGTCGCTCGAGGGTCTCGGAAGTGGGAACAGTCGGAGGCGGGACAGCACGGGTGGTCGATCTGGGTCTGGATCCGCAAGCGGGGTGGTCAGAGGAGATGATTCCGTGCCCATCTCACGGCCCGGTAGTCAGGATGGAGGAGTTAGTGGATTGGGGCGTCCGAGCGTGCTTGGGAGTGAAAGACAGTCTGGTTCACCGAGGTCGGTGGGTGCAGTGGTACCTGGTTCGACTGGTAGACAGGGGGGATTGTTGGGCAAGCTAGATATTGAGGGCGACTCTCCACGGCGGCCATATGGTGAGTGAGCGTATGGGTGTGCCTGTGAGGTGGTCGATGCCGAATTTTTGCGACATGGTTTCTTTGCCCTTCACTGTATCCTCTCTGCCCATTCGCCCATATTCCCTCCTGCCCCTTATATGCCTGCCTCCACTGACCTCGTTGTAGCACAAGAAGCTTTCTCCGCACGTATACTTCACATACATATGTTACCTCATCTACATATACGCATGCCGTTGAATACTATTCCGTCTTATCTCCTAGTACGGATATCAATATCGTCCAGTACTTAGGTTGTTGTTCTTTGCACGTCCTTGGCAGTACTGTCACAGCTACTTTGTAGGGACTAGTAGTTGGGGCGAGCCCGGCCGTCGCATACTGCATCGATACCCGGGATATGTACCCCTCGTGTTTATTGTATTTTTTTTTTCGAGGACTAATGCTCGACTCCGGCAACTGGACAGAGTACCAAAGTAATAGTAGTGTGGAGTCACGGTGCCTCCAATCCCCCCTCGAAATGCGGCCTGCAGAGAACTCCTAATACCATCTCCAGCAAAAGCGTCAAGCAAATACAATATTGCAACAGTTATGTACGAGGAGTATGATGTCGACGATCGATGGGAGACAAACTACTTCTGGGGGGCACCATTCTGCTTCTCCTTCTTCTTCTTCCGCGACGGCGGACCATCGGTCACATCATGATCTGCAGGGACAACAGTCCCTTTTGTACGTTTGGTGGTCGCTGCCGATCCGACAGTGTCGGAATCGGGTTCACGACAGCGCTTCTTGGTAGCATCCCGAGATGTCGTCAGAGGATGGGGAGCGGACATGCTTGGTTCGGTAGCTGGTGGACTGTTCGTTGTGGACGACTGAGCACCGACCTGTGAGGGCGCAGTAGAAGATTCTGCAGCTTGGGCAGGCTCGCTGGACGATATCGGTACCACTATCCTCGGTTCAGAGAGGACGGCGCGATACGTTTTGCGCGTCTCTGGACAGGACATGCGATAAGAATATAAGGAGATCCAGGGGATGCAAAGCAACAAAGACTGACGGGCTCGCAAAACCAGGGATTTGGGCGTGACGGTGGACGCATTGTGCGCCAGATCCTGGGCCAATCCAAGTAGAGTGATCCTGCACGGCGTAGAGCGAGAATTGAGACGCGTTCGGGGACGACGCGAAGGGATTTAGTGGCAAACGCACAAGTTCTGAACGTCCTTTGGACCTCTATAGTCGCCTTCTCCAATGACGCCGCCACTGACGATAATCCCTTTTCCTTTTGTGGCGCGAACGACCTCTCGCGCAGCGGCCCACCAGTTCCGTTTTGCCGTGAGTCCGGTGTCGCTCACTCCGAGGCTCGCATGGCTAGATTCAGGGTCACCGAGAGCACCCGCATAGTTGATTTCGAAAACAGCGCCATTCTTGATGGCTGTGCGGACGAGTGTATGTTTGAGATGAAATGGGAGTCGTGGCAGGGTGAGGGGTAATGCAATGATGTGCGCTGTCAATGGCGAGGGTAGACTATGAGTCAAGCACGCTGCAGAAAACGTAGCTGGTGTCGAAGGGGCGAGCGCGATGAGGTCGTATGCATCGGTAATAGATGCATTGGTGCTCGTCTAATGACCAGGAGATCAGCCCAAGTGTGGAGGCAACATGGCGGGAAAAGGCACCAAACCGAATCCTTTCTCGCTATCTTCGTCGATATTGATTGTCAACCGCTTCAGAAACACGACGCCGGTCCTATTCTTCAATTGTGGTAATAGCGTGTTCAAGATGTTGACGTGCGTCTTGGGATCAATTTTCTTTTCGACTGTCTGATTGAGAGCGATGACGGTGTATCCTACTGTGCTCTCAAAAGTCAAAGAAAGACGAATAAATGGAATAAATGGCTGACAATGGACGAGAAGATCGATGCGAGCTTCGATGACCACGACTTGTGCCGGGGTAAACACAACGTTAGTGCTGGTCACTTGCGGTTGCTTCCCTTTGCTCTTTTTTGACTGTAACGCAGCTCCATGACCTTGGTGAGCGACGACGGGGACGTTCAGGTCGAAGAACATCACGAGGTCGGTCGAGTCATGTATTAGTTTCTGTTCAACCTAGTTAGGGTCTTCAAGTTGCCAGTTCGGTAATTCACCACCGGTCCGAGATAGTTGGAGACACTGCAAAAAGTAAATCGACTAATCGGCAGCGTATGAGATGCAGATAGTTAGCGGCAAGGGCTGGACAAACTAATGTCAATTGCTCGTAATCAGCGTCT
>Ga0307508_10003482_pt1 | contig 15904 bp, 20 predicted proteins | sample 9_EM_MG_FD_203089 | JGI IMG/M metagenome (GOLD analysis project Ga0307508, IMG submission 203089) | Populus trichocarpa ectomycorrhiza microbial communities from riparian zone in the Pacific Northwest, United States - 9_EM | ecosystem: Host-associated > Plants > Roots > Unclassified | place...
ATCCGGCATCACTCCACAATCCATCCTCACGCCCGGCGTCACTCCACATTCCCTCCCCCCGCATTCCTTCCTCCCGCATTCCTTGCGCCAGGGGTCGAAGCCCAGTAGCTGGCACGCGCCGTGACAATATGGCTGGTATGCCCAATACCATTAGATACAAAACCCAAGAAATGCATCCAATGTCTTCTGTCCACCTTTCTAAAGTGAAGGAGTTGTACTCAAACAATAAAAATGATGGAATCAAGGAGGATGAGCCTGACATGATGGAGCTCCTTGGTAAGTAGACAGTAGAGTTTACTTTCTTTGGGTTACTTTGATTTGTTTGACATTTCTTGTGTAGTGGACGTTTGGGTGGTGTATTTGATTACTCTCATTTCTCAAGTCACTATGAATCAAAGTCCCATTGTGTCAGTTAGGCTGTTGTTCTGTTCCAATTCTGCTCTTTGTTTCTTGCTGGCATCGTTTTACTCAAGGTATGCACTGTAATAAAGTTGGCTGTTGGACGTACACCTACACACACTAGCAGTTCAATCAAGACAAAATCATGTGCATTTCACAACCACAATAGCTATGGAATCAAAGAAACCTGTACTGTACTCGGCTCCATAATCTCTATCTCCCATGCGCAGTGCTTGGTGGTGGCGAAAAAAAAAAAATCACTCCCATTTTGATGCAGATGCAGACTAGTCACAGCCCATATACACAAACAGTGTTCGGTCAAAACAAAATCGCTGTGCGTTTCACAACCACGATAGCTATGGAATCAGAGAAACCTGTGCTAAACTCAGCTCTGTAATCTCTATCTCCCATGAGCTGTGCTTGGTGACAGCGAAAAAAAAAAAATCACTCTCCCATTTTGATGGAGTTATCAACCAGACGGTATAGCTGGTGACGCCCTGATGGCGCTAAGGATATACTGGACAACTCTTTAATGTGACACTGGGAAAATAAGTTCTTTTTTTTGTTGGGAGGTGGAGTAGAGGTTGGCGGTAATGTATCAGATAGGGTAACCGGACACGATATGGAACGCGGACACTCATGATGACCGTGCCCACGACCGGATATTCCACAGATTTCAACAACCACAGCCAGCTAGGAGCCTAAATTTCGTACAAGCACTGAGAATATATAGACGAACCTTCTCTGAAGGTGCTACCAAAATCAATTGCTCCTAAGATCTCTAATCGCTAATCTAATGGCAGAAATCTATCCACCACACAACTACCCTCCCTGTGGTCGTCGGCTGCGTAAACTCATCGCCAAAGGCCGGTCAGGTAGATGAGAACTAGGCCTTGTCTGTGTACTTAGCCTAGGAACTAGCACTGCAAGTTCTCTCTTAGTATCGACTGAGAGGTCTTCCCATTCTTCGGGGTCACTAATCGTCCATCGGGTAGCAGAGGGACCCGGACTCGCTGGAGCCACAATTCGCTGTTGAAAGCTTAGTGAGATCTACAAAAAATTAAGAGGGGTATCACTTACTATTCCAGGGCGTACTGCCAGACTGATAGAGCGCTGTGGAGTGATGGGAGCTTGGTGGAGCAAGTCGGATGGGGGTCTACCCAGTGTGGGGGCTGGCTCCTGAAAGCGTACAGATTTCTATGATGAGAGTTAGTAAAAGCTGGAGGAACTGCGGAAGTATAGATGAGTACCGGGTTCTTCTCTTTTTTAGGTTTTTTTGTGGGTGCCCGAGTGGTGGCAGATTTTTTGGAGGGTGTGTTCGCTGCGGTTGGGGTTGGTAATATCGCAATCGGCGCATTCTCACTTCCCTCTTCGTAGCCAGACTCAATCTTGGCCTAACTCCCTAATTAAATAACCAATATTAAGAGTAGATATTTGGAACAGACCTTAGGCTTTTTTCCCCTAGATGGAGCTCTAAGCTTGCCGAGAGCCAGTTTACGTAGCTCCTTCTCCTCCTTCAGCCGATCGACCTCCTGTCTCTCATCCATCTTCCTAATGAGATCGGCTCCATTTATAACCCGAGCCTTAGAGATCACCCGTCTGTTGGTAACTGCAGCCTTCTTGCCCCCATACTGTCGACGTACATCAGCAAGCTCGATCCCCCGTATCTCTGCGGTCGCAAGTGCTGTCTGGGTTGTGTGACCATAGCGCTCGACAACAGCAATGGCAACATTGACATCACCGGTCTGGCGAAGGGCTTCAATCGCCAATTGTGTTTGCTGGCGCACATCGCGACTCTTATGGGGAGTCTTAAGTTGGGACAAAATATCAACAGCCGGCTGTGACGAAGTGGCTACGGTGGAGGTTGGGACTGTGACAGGGTTGGTATCACCAGTAATCAGTCTTGTAACAGCATCAGGATTGAAGGGACAAATCCCAGTTGCACGGAAGGCGGAGGCGATATTCTTCTTTGTATAGGCTTGCCGGCATGCTGCACTGTAGAATCTCCAGAATGTTCCCTTCAAGATACCTGTACGAGTATTTCGGATATAATCGTCCGCCGCTTTGCCGTAATACTTTTGCAGGGGGGCAAAAAGACCGACGTCAAGGGGTTGGAGGAGATGTGTTGAATGTGCTGGAAAACAAAGGAGTTGAATGTTGTTGTCGATACTATACTGAATAAACTTGAGGGTAAGGTGCGAACGATGGCCGTCTAGGATGAGCAGTCGAGTGTCGCTACCCCCCTTCCGGTCCTTAGTGCAACGGTCAAAGTGGTACAACCACTCCAAGCCCAGCTCGTCATCAGTCCACCCGTTAGGTGAACAGGCAAACATCGCATCAGGGTCGCTGGTTTCTGAATGCCAGCCCATATACTGTGCAGTTCCCTTGAAAATCACAAAGGAAGGCAGCATGTATTGTGCCGCACAGCAACATTCCACAACTGTAAGCATCTCCCGCGTTCCATCCTGCGTCACCCTTGGTGGCCGACGACCAGCTCTACAAACCACCTTTGCTCTCGACGATCGACCGATGATGAACCCTTTCTCGTCCATATTGAAGATGTCTTCGGGCTTAAGATTGTACTTGCGGACCAATCGCTCCAGCTTTCGAAAGTAGTCTCGTAGGGTGGGAAGGTGGCTAGCGTATGCCCGTTGGCGGTCTAGCTGGGTGCCATACTTGGCTGCGAGTTCCGGATGACATTTAAGAAAGTTTCCCACCCATCGCTTTCCTAACCCAGCCAGTGTAGGATCCTCCTCTTCATCTGCCCGTTGCTGGGCTAATGCTTTGGCCATTGCCAGTAGAAGATCCATCCGTGGCGGAAAACCCCAGTCATCCAACTGCTTGCACCAGTCCTGTAGCGCCTTCTCCATAGCTGGGGTGAGCCTCTGCTGGTGTACATGGCTTTCCTTACGTGACAGCCCACCTCGAGCGCGATCGGCGAGGGTGGAACACGGAACATTGAACAGTAGCGCAAGCGTACGGAAGGAGGTGCCTTCTTGTTCTCTATGCGCCAGCGCAGCGGCGATATCGTCTTCCTTGGCTGTCGATTGTTTCTCTTTCTTCGATTTGACGTTTGGAGGGGGTCTGGTGGGTGCCATATTGTCGCTGATGTTTTTGACTGGGCGGGTTGCAGATTTTTACTCGGCTGGCGGGGTAATATGCGGAGGGGCCTGTCTGCTACTAGCGGATTTTCTACTGTCCGGGTTCTCTATCGTGTCCGGTTACCCTATCCGTTACGTTAGGGGGTGGAAAACCACTTCATCCTGACCCATCTAAGCGGCCGGCACCATACCCCCTCTCACAACAAGGACAGACAAATTCAACCCGCTATAGTGCCCCCACCACGGGTCCTTTTTAAAATCCGAGTTAGCAGAAATAATCTCCACCTTCTCTTCTATAATTTTACTAGATTACTTTTTTCAATATCTTTGGTTGCCATTTGGAGTTATGGCTGGAGTTGAGGGTTGTTTTCGGCGCTCACGGTCGCGCTACCTTGTACAAGTGTCCGGCACCATATAACCAGGACCCTGTCCGCGAGTGTTCGTGTTTCCCCACGCTGCTCTGCTAAGGATTGTCATGTATTTCACCAGCTGGCAATTGGTCGAGAATTGACTACAAGACCGATTTCACAGCCGAACGGGAGGGAGAGAACGGACGTCGTTTCTGGTGCCAAACCGCCAGTCCAACTATTTATGTCCGCAAACAGCTCGCAAGAGAAAAACAGCTACTGGCCACTGAAGGAGTATACGACGGCGCCGCCTGCGGCCATGGCGGTGCCTAGAAACTCGATCCAGCCGAATCCGCCGGGCTTTAGCAGCCATCCGGCCGCCAGTATGAGAACCGTCTTGACGTGGCTCGCGACATTGAACTGCGATCGCGCTGACGTCAGCATGGAGGGAAAGCCGGGGGCAACAGGGAGGGACATGCCGTCATGGCGGAGGTGCGGCCAATTATCATGAACTGCGTCAGGTTCACCACCATGGCCATTGCGCCCGAGAGGGCGATGGCGATCCACACTTTGGCGTTCAGCGGGGCGGTCGCTCCTCCACGATTCCCGCCACCAGAGGCCTCGTTGAGCTGCCGGCTCTCGAGGAACGGAACCAGCACAGTGAGCATGCCGAGGGCCAAGTACGACTGGTTGAAGAGCACCTGCACGCCAGAGTAGCCGGTGTCCGCCTGCTGCTTGCCTATCCAGATTTGGTACACGGCGGTGGTGACAAAGGCGACAACGGCGACGGCGGCGCCGAGCGCCGTGGTGCGGGTCGAGCCGTGGCAGGTCAGCGCTGCGCCGGCGCAGATGGCCACCAGCGCGCCGAACACGGTACGCGAGACCGTGACCCCCGTCAACATGTAACCGAGCAGCACCACCGTCGGCGTCGTCGCGATCTTGGCGATCTGGTAGAAGCCCAACGGGTTAAGCTGCAGCGAGAGGTTGTTAAGATATATCCAGGCGACGAACGCAACCGCCAGCGGCAAAGCCTGTCGCACGCTGAGGTACGTGCGCTCGAAGAGGCGCAGCGGCGAACGCGACGCCACGAGCAGGATTGCCACGGTGCAGAAGACATGCCAGGCGGTGAACGAGAACTGCAGCGACTGAAGTCGCGAGACGGAGAATATGAACTTGTTCAGGAGGACGAGAAGACAGGTCGCGATGGTGTTGATGGCGACGGCCAGGAGAATGGCCAGATTCTCTCGAATCGCTGTCGAGACTGGAGGTGGTGCAAGTGACTCTTCGTCTTCTTGGATGAGCGGCTTCTCCTGGTTCGCTTCCTCGCTGTCGTCCATGGATATGACCGACAGCTCAAAGCTGTCTCCGTAGTCGTCTAGCAGTGCTGAATTGCTGCTGTCCGCGGGGTCGGTAAAGGGCTTGGGTTCCGCTGGCAATCATGTCAGTAAGCAGTCAGCTCGGTGTTTCGAAGCGGAGGAATACCCAGCAGAAGCGAGCCCATGGTTGGGCTGCTGGAGAGCGGTGGATGTGATCTGCACATTTGCGGTCCGTGTGTTTGTGGGTGATATCTCTCCTATGTCGTACTTATGTTGTTGCTGTTGCTGTTGTCTTTTATTCGGATGTTTGCACTGTTCGTCGGATCCGTAAAATGGAGCGAAACATAGTTGGTGACTTGCTGTTGAAAATACCTAACGCAAATAGGCAGTGAAGGACTAAGGTACTTAGATAGATGAGTGCTGCGGCTTGCGCCAAGGCTGACGTCACCAGCGGCTTGGAGCTCTTGGTAATCACGCGTCGCCCTAGTTTCCGCTTCGTGCGGCTGACACGGCTCTTGCACGGTGACAGACGATAAACTCTTCCGGGGGGATTTTCCCATGGAGAAGCTGGACACGAGAGGTACAGTGCACGGAAACGAAGTACGAAACTGCTGGGCGTGGGTTGATGCAGTCTTCGGCACTCGCCATGATCCATCGTGTTGGCATGCGAGTTATGGATAAACAAAAAAAAAGGAGCTGTTGGTGATTCTCACTGAGCAAGCACTCCACTACCCATGTTTTGATGAGGAAGGGAAGCTATCCGACAGAGGTGGCCCCCTCTTCGATCGCAACAGCGCCTTCGCTGCTCCTACAGCTCTTGCTGCCGTTGCGTTGCTTCCTCCACCATGCTCAGTCTAACGAAAATCCGGCAATATCTCACCAGAACGACGGTCCTCACTGCTGTGTGTATCACCGCGCTGATCGCCTTCCTGTCCGCCCTGTATCGACACTCGTACCGCGTCCTTCCGGAGCCAGTGTTCGAGTCCACTTCGTCGTTCAAGCCTTCACACCCGAACGGACCAAACACTCTGGTCGACCGGCTGCTGGTCCTGCTGCCGAAAGACGAGTCCACCAAATACGACTATGGCTTCCACGAGCACTGGCTGGAAATGGCGATAGGGAACAGGAAAGACTATGCAGATTACCACGGTGAGCACCGTCCGCAACCCGTCGGGAAGTTGCGAACCTGACGTATAGACAGGATACCGTTTCATGTGGGCGAATCTCGGCACCTACCCGGAGTTCGAGATCCATCCACAGTGGTCCAAAATCGGTAACCGCTACCAACACCACCATCATCACCACCACCACCACCCGTGTAGAGCCTTCCGCTGACCCACAGCGCCAGCCGGTCTCTACGACGCCTTCAACAAGCACCCGGAGGTCGAGTGGATCTGGTGTCTCGACTCGGACGCGATCATCATGAACGCGACCGTCGACCTGTGGGACTACCTACTCTCGCCCGCGGCGTTGCTGCGCGAAGTCCAGCCGGAGGCCAACATCTGGTTCGGCGGCAAGAAGCAGCTGCCGCAGCACGAGCTGGTCGTGAAGACGCCCAAGACCGTCGACCCGAATAACATCTACCTGGTCATCTCGAACGACAGCAACGGACTCAAGTGTGTCCCCCTCTCCCTCGTGGCCTGTCGTGAAGCAGAGACTGACGCCCGCAGCACCGGAAGCTTCTTCGTCCGTCGCAACGGCTTCATGTCGGCCTTCGTCGACCTCTGGCGCGACCCGTACCTGACCAAGAACAAGTAGCCTCCTCTCTTCCCACCCTCGACCCCCGCCCTCTGACAGCCCCACGCGCAGGTTCACCTTCAACGAGCAGGACGGCCTGGCGCACTTGATCCTGTCGCATCCGCACGTGCGCCGCCACGTCGCCATCATATCCCAGAGCAAGATCAATATCTACCCAAGCCACTTCCGCTCGGACGACTTCCTGGTGCACTTTGCCGGCTGCCGCAACTCCGGCCAAGACTGCGACAAGCTCGTCATCGACTTCTGGAACCGCCGGACCGTCGTCAAGCCCGAGACCGTGCCGAAAAGGTAGGACTGCTGCTGCTGGTTGGATTCGGGGGGTTTTTTTTTGCGAAGGATATGTGTTCGGATGTGTCGAGTACATTTTGTGCGAAACGGAATTCGAGCGTACAAGTCCGATGACAGTGCCAGATGACGTGAAGTTGCCCGCGAAACAAACCTCTGCCCCAGCACAACCCCAAACCTCCAGGTGGTGGGTCGGCCCAATGTCTTCTTGGCACTGGTCGTGATATCTCCTCCACTTGGGCATGTAGCAGCGATGCGATTGCATTCTGGGGCTATAGACACACTACCCGTAGCGGCAAGCCTTGGACGGAGTCAGTCTCTGCGGGACGGCTTTCTTCCTCGGTGCCCACCGTCGCAACGATGAGGCACACCTACCCGCTGGCTTCCGGGACACGCCAGCAGCCTGGGCAAGTGTCGAGTGCACAGTCTGCGCTGCCGATCGGCGGGCTGGGCGGCCCGGAACCGGATCGGTCGGCGCCATGTCGGCTCATCTCATGTCCGCGGAGGTCCGGACGGTCGTTCGCCCTTTGGGTGACTGTCGAGTTCCCCATTGTGGGCGGGAGCGGCCGCTCCTAAAGAACCAATCCGATGAAGCGCGGGATACCTATGTCGCTCCCGACAGAAATCATGAGCCCGCTGCGACTCCCTGGTCCGACATTCGCCGTCGGTAAGTGCTGCACTTGCACTTGCGGTTTCTGTGACGGTGGGATCGGCTGATGATCTGTCGGTTCGTGGGTGACGCAGCGGATCTCGCGACATAAGAAATCCCCACGGTGCGGCGAGTGGCGATGGCAGGAGGAGGTGCGCCCCTGTGTGACATACGCTGGAGAGGAGGCTAATTCCTCAGAATACGCACAGTGGGAGGGCGGTCAGTCGCGCTCCAGTCTCGGAATCGGTTCATACATAAGCAGCCAAACCAGAGGACACCCGTGCGCGTCACACGCGCGTTATAGAGTAAGATACAGCCGGCAACAACCCGCTGTGGCTAGATCCCGAAACACCATCCGCCCAACACCGCCGCTTTCATCTCCTCCGCTCAAAGACGCGGAGGCTCACTGCCCTTTCTGAGGCTGCACCGGGAGCGGACAAGGAACGCAAGACACAAAAAAAAAACATTTGCTCAACTCCGATACTCTGTCTATTGTTGGGATTTTAGCCCCACCGCCGCTCTCCCTCCAGAACTCTCCACCGCAGCAGCCGCCGCCCCTGCCCGCTCGCGCGATGTCCGCCCCATCCTCACCGCCCCGTTCTATCGGAGAACTGGCCGCCTACCTAGGCCACCGCCCCGACGGAGTCGTCGCCATTTCTCCCCTCGGTGACGAGCACGCCATCCAAGCTGGTGATAACGCCGTCCTGGGTGATGTGCTCGACCACCACCGTGTGCGTGCGGTACGTGGGTTCTGCCACTGGCGGACGCTCTGCCAGCGGGCGGGTCGCCCTGAGATGAGGCGCCACCCTCACCTCAACAACGCCACAGCCCTTCTGCTGGTCGCCCGAGATTGGCGATTCGGTTGCGACCGCTCCCACGTCATCGCGGAACGGACTCTCTAGGTCCATCCCTCCGGGCGACGTGGGAGTGTCCTGTGGTTCTGTAGACCTACTCAGCATCTGTAATTCCTGTACGTAGGGCAAGAAGGCACTTACTGTTTTAACTTCGGGGCATCACTCCCGTCGTTGCCGTGTCCTTTCTGTGCCGTCTCGCGGAGGTGACGCCTGGTGGTTGTCAGCTTCTCCGCCACCAGTAGAGAAGCGTGGGCGGAGGGGGGGGGTCTCTACTTTTCGGTTCCGGCAGGTGGCATCCGAGCCCTTGGCTGCAGACGGAGTGTTCTTGTCCATAAACAACACTCTTCCGCCAACTCGTAGGTTGGGGATATTATGAATGATAGCCGCAGCTATCTCGCGGGATTGGGCGTCGCCTCCTCCTCCTTTTTTTTTTAGTCATACTCGCATACAGCCTATCTAGACTATGGCGGTGTACACTTTTATCCAGGTTTGCCGTCCGCTGTTCGAGCGGTGGCGGCACGTTGCATGCTACCCCTTTTGCCCTCCGCCCCGGCCTGTCCCGAGAAAGAATAGATGCGCACCAATTGGAAATTTACAGAAGAAAACCAGAAGAAAATCGTGACCCGCCGCTCCTCCTCGTCTGCCGATGCCATGAGGGAGGGCGTGGGTAGGGACAGCGGAGGCTCCTCTGAATCCCCGACACCCAACTCCTTAGCCTCCGCCCTGTCGCCTCCTTCTCCTTGGCCGTGGCCACCGTCTGTATGATCGGGGCGCTGGCGATGGCCTCCCCGTAGACAGGCTCATCCTTGCGCTTCGAGAGCACGGACTTCCGTCTTGTCGCTGTCGTCAGCGTATCCCGGAACAAATGCTGAGGAAACCACGACCGCCCACCTGCTGCTCTTCGAGACCTTGTAACTCTTGGTACCAGCTGAGCTGGCATCCGGGGACGATTCCTGTCTCGGGGATTTCTTCTCGGCAGGAGCGGCACTACTAGGAGGAGGGTGGGGTAGTGGCGGCAGCGAGCATCCGCACCACCGCCCAGTACCCGTTTTCGGCCGCAGCGCGCAGTGGTGTCCTCCAACTCCGGTCGGCCGTCGAGACGTCGGCACCTCGATCCAACAGCAGCCGCACCACCGCCTCGTGTCCGTTCTCGGCTGCAGCGAGCAGCGGTGTCCTCCCGCTCCGGTCAGCCGTCGAGACGCCGGCGCCTCGATCCAACAGCAGCCGCGCCACTGCCTCGCGCCCGTTCTCGGCCGCAGCGAGCAGCGGTGTCCACCCGTAATCGCCGGCCCTCGAGACGTCGGCGCCTCGATCCAACAGCAGCCGCGCCACCGCCTCGTGCCCGTTCACGGCCGCAGCGCGCAGCGGTGTCCACCCGCTCCGGTTGGCAGTTGAGACGTCGGCGTCTCGATCCAACAACAACCGCGCCACCCCCTCGTGCCCGTTCCCGGCCGCAGCGCACAGCGGTGTCCACCCGCTCCGGTCGGCAGTCGAGACGTCGGCGCCTCGATCCAACAGCAACCGCGCCACCGCCTCGTTCCCGTTCTCGGCCGCAGCACGCAGCGGTGTCCACCCTTTCCAGTCGGCCTCCGAGACGTCGGCGCCTAGATCTAGCAGATGCTGCGCAATTTCTAGGTCTCCAAGCAAGGCCGCCCGGAGTAGCAATCGGTTCACACGGTCCCTCTGTACAGTCTCGGAAACGAATGTGGCGGGAAACTTCAATTTTATATTTGCTGTCCACCCACATCGGGATCTGGATATGTTGGCAAGCTTCCGCCCTAACCCGAACACGCACAATGTGGAAAAACGGTCCCTCCCCTCATGCTGCAGTGCCCGTGATCTAATCCAGAAAGTGTCTTCAGAATCCCAGTTTCGAACACACTGATGATGATAGGCGATCCAGCGCCGGAATGTAGCTTCTGAAACGAAAGTTTCCCAAAGGGCGTCCAAGATTTGACAGCTATCTTCGCATCGATTCAAGTGCCATGGCCAAAATACTGCCGAGTATAGTAAGAGGTGACGATCGTGGTAACATCCTTCTGCTGTTTTAAGGGCTGTGTCATAGTCTGTCCAAGGCCTCGAAGAACAAACCACCGAAAGGCAGATTTTGGCGATTTCGGTATGAGAATCGACCTTGAGTAGCTGGGTCTCCAAGTATTCCTCCACCGAAAGGTGGGCAAACCGGAAAACGTTTAGTCGTTCGTCCAAAATGAGGAGGTTTTGACAGGCTTTCAACAAATCAGTCGACCTTATGGATGTGCATTTGCGGGAGAATTCCCCCGAGCCGCCGACTTCGACCGTGATCGCATCCAGCAACGTTTCCGATCGCAACGGTTCGTAAGAGCACTGGACCCATCGGAAGGCGTTGAGTGCTAGTCGTGGAGCGCTACCTTTCTGCTTCCGAATGCGGTTGTATATTTCGCCGTACGCGTCTATTAAGGTTTCCGGAAGGATCTTCAGGCTGTCCCTTACGTCGTCTGCGGTGACCATGTCGCAGAGCAAGGTAATCTGAAGAGCAGCAAGTTGAAACCTTCATCCAGCCGTCAGCAGTAGCACTTATCTATCATTAGTTCAGGTGAGCTTACATTCCCTTGGATCGCTCACAAAGAACTTGGCATATTTCGTCTTTGAGAGGATTTGGGACATTGCCGTGGAGTAGTAGCCTTTGTTCGATCATCTCCAGCACCTTCTCCTTCACAAACCGGTTGATGTCATCGACATTGTCATCGGGTTCCAGCTCAATCCTGGGAAACATCTCGAACTGCATTAGGATATCGGTGTCCATTCGAGTGGTTGCAAAAATCTTGACCCGAGTTTTTGATCTTTCCACGACGTGCTTGAGCGCCCGTAGTAGCCCCAGCCGCAATTTGTGATCGACTTCGTCTAGGGCATCGATGCAGATTGTCGTCTGAGGATATACGGCTATGAGCTGAACAAGAAGATCCAGGCATTCCTTCAGGGTCAACCGCGACGAGAGTTGCCCCTCCTCCTCCCGCTCCTTGTACACATTGAGGACCGGCGTCAGGAGCTTGTCTTTGGATGGGGTCTGCGCAAGCTGCTGAATAAGCGTGCGCAGGATGCTCTCGGGATCTCGGCGATTTTCCTCGGCTCGATTGCAGTAGAAGTATGCCAACTTGGATTCTTCTGTTGGATTGGAAAGGAACCAGTCGATGACCTGTGATGCAACGTATGTTTTGCCGGCTCCAGCTAGACGAACTGTTCGGAAGAGCACTCCTTCCAGCTGAGGATTACGGAGACTTACGGATTCCCCGCAACAGCAACAGCATCGAGTCGGTTGATGCTCTCCAGGTGCAGTACTTCTTCTTCTTCAAGATCCACTCTCCGGTGCCTTCTAGACGGTCCTCACTGATACGCTTGTGGTGATTTGTGTACGGGACCGTGGATATCCATTCCAGGATCTCGGTTCTCTCTGGCTCTGGAGTCAGTCGGTGTCGCAAATATTGGGAGGCTAAGAATGTTTTCGACGGAGGTGTCGCTTACTCTTTGGTCTACCGGCAAGTTCTCGTTAGTAAACCGTAAGATCCTGTCTTCGCCAGATTTCAGGTGCTTACCCGCCAGAGACGAAGTTGATTGCGCCATAAAACACTCCTCCTCGGAACTCGGCATGCGTGGAATCCTTGTAGTTCCGTTGGTTCTCTGTGCTCTCCCTAGTCTCCATGTTGGACTGGTGGAAGCGGTGAGGTGATCGTTGCGAGCTATCGGTCTGTGATTTGGTCGCGACTGCTGCTGGGTCGATGAAGAGGACGGGAGTAGGGAAGTTCGTTCGACTGAAAGAAGCTTGAGTGCCTAGATGTAGTCCGCGGTCGACAGTGAGAATTGCTGCGAAAGATTCGCGCGCTCAATAATAGATAGATCAGTTCTCAGATGGAGTGCGTGGTAATGGAGTTTCTAAGTATCCCCAATCACTGCGCCCCCGCTGAGATACATACCATCGATCGCTTGCGACCTTGTCAGATCATCGCGATTGTACGCATGTATGTACGACATAGGGCGGAGCCTAAAGTCGGGCACACCTCCATTACGAAATGTAGGCGCTGGGGGTGGGCCCCAAATACCCTTACACCCTAGTCCACCATGCAGAGTGTGCTGCCCTCGCACGAGCACTGGAGACTGCCTCGAGGAGACAGACCACACCGGAAAGGGCCACTATCTTCACCGATGCACAAGCAGCCGTCAGACGGATGGCCTTGGAGGAGACTGGCCCTGGCCAGATGTAGTTATGCAATTCAGGCTAGGAAACGTACGTTAATTGCGGCGCTACGTCGGGCTGAACCCAACATTACTATTGAGATTAGGCGGTGCCCGGCCCATAATGGGGTAGTAGGCAACGAGGAGACCGATGGAAATTGCGGTAGAGGAGCCGGACACCCGCGGGGTGGAATGGCTGAGTTATGTACTCGGACCGGGCGGAGGCCCGCGCGATGCCACTCCCGCGATCACTCGCACCTCAAGCGAGAGACCACTAAGAAGTGGGCGGAAGCGAGACGTACTACCAGCTGAAGACGGGGCACTGCCTCGCTGGGTAGTATCTGACATGGGCCAAGAAGCGACCTCGTCGCCAAGTGCTGGTGGTGCCCATACCGGAATCCGGTCAAGAGAGCATCTATTTCACTGAAAGGCCCAGCAGAAGGACCCCTGTGGGTAGAAAGAAGTACGAAGGGAGACCGGAAGGGCGAAAACCCAGTTCAAGATATGGGACTTCTTCGCTGATGGGCGGTGCAGCCAGGCGATCTTGGACTTCCTCTCCACCACGGATGTGGGAAGATTGGTCCCAGTCCTGGCTGAGGAAGACGCTGAGAGTGAGGCATCGGAGTGGGAACCCCGGGAGCGGAGAGAAAGAGTAGAGGAGTGGAGGCAAGAAGCTGAGGAGGTGGGTGCCGAGGGCGAGGACCAGCCGTTTTACGTCCCCACCCCTCCGTCATGACCTCGATGAGGAGGAGAGTGCCGACCGAGGAGGACACAGGGAGCGAAGCGTCAGAATGGGAGCTCTGTGAACGCCAGGAGCGGGAAGAGGAGAGCGAGGCAGAGGCGGAGGAGCTGGGTGCCGCGGGGGAGTTGGGTGCCGGGGAGGAGCTACCGCTGTCCTACCCACGCCCTCCTTCATGGCATCCGCAAGGGATGAGGAGTGTAGGGGACGGTTTGCGCTTTCGTTTGTTCTTTCTTCTTCCGGTCTCTTTCCCTATGCGATTTCCTTGGTGCGCATCATATCTTCTTGAGGACAGGCCTGGGCGGAGGGCAAAGGGGAGCTTGCAATGTGCCACCACCACGCGATCGGCGGACAGGGCCATGATCTGGATAGGTCGCATGCGAGTAATGACTAAACAAAAAAAAAATGACCTCGATGAGGAGGGTGATCGGGGGCGGATTTTTCTTGTGTCTCTTTCCCTTTGTCATATCCTTTCTTATTTCCTTAGTGCGCTTGATCACTTTTGGGACAGCCTGGGCGGAAGGCAAAGGGGTGCTCGCAACGAGCCGGCTTCAGGCGGGCTGCGGACGGAAACGGACAGTGTGTACCGCCATGATCTACAGCGGCCACATGTGAATAATGACGAAACAAAGGAGCGGAAGAGAAATCGCCGTTCGGGTAATTGTGCACGTACTCGATAGCCATGGCCCTTGTAGGCCACACGCTGTAAAAAAACTGTGGATGGGAAAGGAAGCCAAAGGGGGTGGCCATCGGGGAGTAAGGGACCGGATCCTATGATTACCTTCCCACCTCTGGAAGAGAGCTTTGGGGTATAGTTATACAAGGAATATGACAATCCGCAATTAAGCGATTGCACGGCTACAGCGTATTTATCGCTTCTCAGTAAACTGGCACATTCTGCATTTTTTTCATTTACACCACAACTCGTCATCTAGCATATTGGCCATTGCAGCGATACATAAACAGGCACTGTACACTTATTGCGCCTAGTTTGCATTCTAAAATCAGGATATAGTTATAATCAGGCTCGTAACTCTCATTGCAGCTGATCTGCAATCCTCTGTTCCGGTAGTAGTTGCGGTATTCGTAGTAAATGCGGAAAATGGTTACTTGCACGCAAGATTGAATGCACCCGTGTTACTAAATGCGGTGGTTTAATGTTTGCACCCGAGGCTCAATGGGTCGGCATTATTAAATACGGACAAGTCGCAGATACAGAATAGCTGCAGACGAGGTCAATGTGTTAGTGTCGGTAAATGCGGTAAAGTTGCAGTAGGGCGAGTGATGAACAGGGCAGGACTGTGATTCTCGGTGCTTTCACAATCGTCTTTTTCCTTCTCTGAATGTGCGGAGGCATCTTTGAATATTGATTTCCGGCTTAAGGGCCTGCCGCTTTGACGGTTTAGGGTGCCCACGTTCGACAAATATTTTTTTTGCATCACAGGGTGTTGTCGGCAGTGGGGAGCTGTCACCATGTTTGATTCGGCTGCTCTTGAAGAGGTGACTCCTGTGATTGTCGCCGTGGCGATGAAATCTAAGTCTCCTAATGCCACCCTACTTTCCCAGCACTGCCCGGCTCTGGTGGCGCCGCGCTACTCTACACGAGCCTATCACGGGTGCCGGAACTTTTCAGTTATTAAAGTCAGTTTAAAGCATCATTAACGCCAATTTAAAGCCAAATTTTATGGCTTGGAGGCGGGCACACATCACGGTGCACACGGCCTCCCCACCCCCTACCTCGTGGGTTGGTGCCGCAGCCCAAGTTTATTCAGCCAAACGCGGGCCCGGCGGGAGAAGAGTGCGCTGGCCCGCGTTTTAGCGGGACCGGCTGGACGTCGTCCGTCCTTGGCTTGAGTAGGTAATGGCAATGTTGTGGTGGATATAAATGAGCGTAAAGAATAGCGTTGGGGGCTTGGTTGTTGGCGCAGGGGAAACGTCCCTGTGGGCTGGAAACTCGAGAACCGGCGGAAAGATGGTGGGATCGGTTGAAAATCTTTTATACGTGTGGCAAGTGCCACATCTGTACGAACAGCCTTGAGTGACGACCAGTGAACCCGCACCCCGGTCGCCGCGATGTTTGACGTCATCACGCGAGTCATCACTCGTCGAGAGAGTTATCGGTGATGTTGAAAGTGATGAACGTGTGTATTGTCTAAGTAAGGCTGAAGCCTCGAGAGAAAGGAGAATATAGGGGTAGGCCCATGCCTGCCGTGACTAAGCAACGAGTGAGATATTGCAACACTTCCT
>Ga0307508_10003483_pt1 | contig 15903 bp, 14 predicted proteins | sample 9_EM_MG_FD_203089 | JGI IMG/M metagenome (GOLD analysis project Ga0307508, IMG submission 203089) | Populus trichocarpa ectomycorrhiza microbial communities from riparian zone in the Pacific Northwest, United States - 9_EM | ecosystem: Host-associated > Plants > Roots > Unclassified | place...
ACGACACTAGCAGGAGTATCCACGCCTTATACTGATCCAGTATTTCTAGTACAAATAGTTAAAGTAGTAATAGAAAGTATGGCCAGTAATATAGCTCATGAAACCCCAATTGTACTGACCATACCAGAAGCTCCAGAAATTACTTTAACCACTAATAATGTAGTACTTCTAGTTTGACTGGTTAAAAGCAAGAGAGAAATAGGTTGCGAACCCTATATAGGAAAGCAAGATATAGAAATAGTTGGAAGATGGATTAGAAAAATGAAGGAGACAATGATTCAAATTAAAATACCTGAAAACTTACACGTGAATTGTGCTACACAATTGTTATCTAATAGATCCATGACATGGTGGGAACGGTTCATTTGAGATGAGAGACACGATCAAAAGATTGATGTCTTATCACAAGTGCAGGAGTGTCGAAGTAATAAATAATCCGTCAAGACCGGGGTTGCACCACAGAGAGGTGAACTATATAAAATTATAAACAATAAATGGAAAAGGAGTTGAAGAGAACTTTTGAGATGTGATATTAATGTAAGGATTAAACGAGGATAAAAATATTGTCAAAGTTAGAGGATCCACTAATGGTATTTCAAATAAGTATAGTATAAACTCTTTTTATTACTCAACTGGAAACCATACACAAAGGAGGTTCCAATCGGATTGTAAATTATTAACATGATTATATTAATTATCTTATTTGAGTAATGCCAATACTTATAAATGTGGTTAGGTATTCATGGTGATAACTTATGTTACAAACAAATCAAGTTCCTTTCATAGCACAAGTGTCGGTTATACCATACAGTAGGCTATGAAAGTACCAAGTATTTGTTGTACTAGGGGTTGTACAACACAAATCTAGATTAACCATTTAACAAGCAAGGTATTAAGAGTGAGTAAGATAACAAATACAAAACATGTTAGTATCAAACATTAAAGTTCATGTTGAGTTTATATTATACTTACTCTTACACCATTAGTGTACCCTTTTCACCTTGACAAAATTAACTTAGCTAAACATCATGAAGAAGAAAAACATAAATAAACAAAATAAGAACATAAACATGATATATGTTAACTAAGTATAGTAAAGGAAATGAAAAGCTAAAAAAGAGATTAATATAACATAAAATAAAACTTGTACATTACAAAATACAAAGAAAGAGAGTGATCTTGATCTGAACACCAAGATCTTGATCTTGATCCTTTTGTAGGCTAGAATTTGGAACTATTGATTTGATGACTAATTATTGAGTGGGTGGCCACCTCTTGACTTGGTGACAACCCTTATCTTATTTTCTGAACAAAACGTTATTGCTAACATCAGAATTTGAACAGATAGTCCTCATGAAAGTTCTGGGAATTTGTCTCAGATTTCCAACAAAACAAGATGATTTCATGATGTCTCATTATTTACCCCACATTATGTTCCAACCGAGGAACATATGATAGAAAAACTGAAGGATGGCTTTCATCAGGACTTGAGGCAAGAATTAATTGCCTTATAGTTCAAAATAGTGAGATAGTTAATCAAAGCAACACGAGCATTGGAAGCATGCATTGGTGAAGGTATCAGGGTTAGTATGGGATTGGCAAGAGAAAATTTATTAACTTTTATGTTGATAGGTCAACACTTCTAAAGAAGGGTAAAAGTGGATTGTTTAATCAATTTAAGAAGGAAAGGGAGGGGTATCAATGGGTTCTCACCAACATACAAATGGGGGAATGATGGGAGGATAGACATGTCCAAGGGCTAACCTTTCAAGGCGATCTAGTGATCAGAAAAATGTTATCTACCCTCTTTGTGTACGTTGTGAACATAGACACCCCAGTGATTGTTCAGTCTCTCCTAGCCGATGTGTTATATATCAAGGAGAGGGTCATAGATGGAGAACTTATCAATATCTAGAGCAAAAAGATGTCATTACTGTAGTGAAAAAAGACACTTCAAGAGAGAGTGCCCTCACAAAACATCAGGACAAATACAAAACATGAAGCAACCAAGTCAGAGTCACCAGTAATCCATCATAGTGAGCAGTCGAGGACATAAAGTGGTTGAACCCAGGGAAGAGTCTTTCATGTGACACATGAAGACGTCAGAGCATCATCTAATGTAGTGACAAGTACACTACAAATGAATAATTTTAAAATACATGTTTTATTTGATATGAGTGTCACTCACTCATTTATAGCTAGTAGAATTGTAGCTAACCTGGGAAAAAGAAATAAAAAGGGTAGAAAAGTGGTTTATAATTGGAACACCTTTAGGTGATGTTGAAACAAATGGTGTGTAAATGGGTGTAAATATTAGATTTGATGGATATAAGTTTGAGGTAGATTTGATACCTTTAGAATTAAATGACTTTGATGTAATTCTATGTAATGACCTAAAATTTCCATGTAACTTTCATATTTCTAATGATCATGTTTGAATATAATGGGGTATTTATTTTTGTGCAATCTATCTAACAATACATCCCATCATTGATTCTTTGGTTTACCAAATTTACAACACAGTTTCCCTTATAACTTATACATTTCCTCAATTCTTTTCTTATCCTCTTAGGTAACACAATATCAAATAACTCTATTACATACATGTAGTAACCTTCGATCACCCACCAATTCAATTGTTTCTCCATTTGATTCTTTTACATCACTTTTCACAATTCATCTTATATTCTTTCCATTTTTCATTTACTTAAAACATACATGTGATGGATACACACACACACACATAACAAAATAGATGCAATAACCAAATGCTAGAAATACAATAATACCATTTAGTACATTTCAAGGTGAAATTATTAACACAATTTTAAGTATTCATAGTATATAAAAAAGTACCTAACAAAATTATAAAAAGTGAAATGACACAATCAGTGTTGGCCCACTTCGTGACATAGACCTGCAACATATATGACATTATAAGAGTTAATAGTCGTCAAGAAGACTTATGCTCATGCTTTTTTATGAGAGAAATGATTCACTATATCTATTAGCACTTTTAGCAATCTGCTCAAAATATTCAACTCAAGTTTAATAATACCTCAACTCATATGATAATACTCATTCTTATCATTACAACTAAAATAACATTACAAATTTAACATCTAGCCATAAAATACATGTACGTGGTTTTTCATAAGAAAGAAGAACAATATGCTTATCCAGAATTCTTTTAGCATCGATTACATCATATACATATTGAATTACGCACTAGCTGTTATGGCGTCTAAGTTTATATTTGTCACTTTCAATATTGCCTTTACGATGAATTACGTAATACATTTAAATCTAAGGTTGCCGACTATACGTCAGCACGTAGCTTCATTTTCATAATTTATGATTCCCAAATCAATAATTAATATTCCATTTCCTTAGTTATCAATTTTCTTAGGTATAATGCATGAAGTAACCACACACATTAATCTTATGTTTACTCGTCACCATCACTGTTTAACATAATTTGCTTATAACATTCATGTTTTCTAGGTATCACAATTGTTTGTTACATTATCACCCCATTACATTTACTTTGTCCTAGTAGTACATCAAACGGTATTATTTTTTAAGTTGCCAATCAACACCTCCTGTCATATACATTTTTAAGAATCAGTTAATGGTCTTACACAATGGTTTCCATTATACAATTGAGGATAGTTTCAATGGTTTCCATTATTTGGAAACAACAACACCATTGTTTTTACTCATTGGAAACAACAACACAATGGTCTCCATTCAAAACAAAGACAACCACATGAATTTCCTTTTTATCAGGGACAACTAGGAAGTAATTTTTGTTGTCCGTGATTTAATTTAAAGGACTTGTCAACTTAAATAGAAGCATAGGGAAAGGAGAACCCATATCATCATTTTATAATTAACCAAATCACACTTTACTTTCTTGGTCATCATTCGTTTGGGCAACTAAGCATCAAAAGTTTCCATATTCATAGATATTGGTAATTAATCATCAACTATTAATTTATATCTTGTCCTTAGTCACTGATATTACGGTCTAATTAGTACTTAAAAGTGTATTTTTATCAAGGTTTTATATCATCATATTGCACTTAAAGTATCATTAAATTTCCTAACTTGAGCATATATTATAATAACAAGTCTGATAATATAAGATATCTTTAATTTATGGTGAATGCTTATTTTGAATGCAGGCATATCTCACAATTTAAAGGATTGATTGATGTGTTTAACTATTGAAAGTGAAAAGACAAAGAGAGGGCTAAGCTTAAAGAAGAGATGCTGGTTCAATTGAAACTGGAACAACATTCAGTTATTGGATCATAACTGGAGTGTAGAACTTGGATTTAGGTCTGGTTTATATGGACGGAAAGATAAGACATAGGCCTAAAACTTTCATGAGGAGTCCAAGATAACAAACAGCCGTTTTCAAGTTCAAATTGTAGCAATAAAAGAGAAGTCGGAATTTGTCTTGTAGCCCAGACATTGTTCAGTGCTCAACCCATATCTTAAGTTCTAGAAGTCCAAATAAGCTCATTCTTGTTTTGTTGCAAAGCTGAGACAAATACCTAGAACTTTCATGAAGACTATCGGTTCCAATGCTGACGTTAGCAACAATGTTTTGTTCATATAAGAAGATAATGGTTGCCACCAAGTCAAGAGGTGGCCACCCACTCAATAATTAGTCATCAAATCATTAGTTCTGAATTTTAGCCTATAAAAGGAGGCATGCCATACATTTAGACATCTTGGTGTTCAAATCAAGATCACTCTCTCTTTTTGTATTTTGTAATGTTCAAGTTTTATTTTATGTTATATTAATCTCTTGTTTATGCTTTTCATTTCCTTTACTATACTTAGTTAACTTATATCATGTTTATGTTCTTATATTGTTTATTTATGTTTTTCTTCTTCATGATGTTTAGCTAAATTAATTTTGTCAAGGTGAAAAGGGTACACTAATGGTGTAAGAATAAGTATAATATAAACCCAACATGGACTTTAATGTTTGATACTAACATGTTTTGTATTTGTTATCTTACTCACTCTTAATACCTTGCTTGTTAAATGGTCAATCTAGATTTGAGTTGTACAACCCTTGGTACAACAAATACTTGGCACTTTCATAGCCTACTATATGGTATAACCGACACTTGTGTTATGAAAGGAATTTCATTTGTTGTTAACATAAGTTATCACCATGAATACCTGATCACATTTACAAGTACTGGCATTACTCAAATAAGATAATTAATATAATCATGTTAATAATTTACAATCCGATTGGAACCTCCTTTGTGTGTGGTTTCCAGTTGAGTAATAAAAAGAGTTTATACTATACTTGTTTGAAATACCGTTAGTGGATCCTTTAACCTTGACAATTTTTTTATCCTTGTTTAATCCTTACATCAATATCACATCTCAAAAGTTCTCTTCAACTCCTTTTCATTTGTTGTTTATAATTTTATATAGTTCACCTTCCTGTGGTTCGACCCTGGTCTGACCGGGTTATTTATTACTTCGACACTCCTGCATTTGGGATAAGACATCAATCTTTTGACCGTGTCAAGTTTTTGGCGTCGTTGCTTAGGAGGTAAGTTACTTTATAAATTATATATATTTTTTTAATTTTTCTTTCACTTTTATTGTTTTTCTAATTTTTTTTTCTTTGTTTCTTCTTTTTCTTTTTCCTTCCTTCTACACTTGCATGAGAGTTTGGTTACGTACATTAAATGGTAGACTTAGTAGGATATTCTCATCTTCTTCAGAAAACATGGCCGAAGAGGATAACCAGTCACTTCATAATGAGAATAATGAGAATAACCGTGTGAGAACACTTAGAGGCCATATGAATTCCACAAGAACAAGTGCACCCTCATGTATAGTTTTCCCTTCTGATGCATCTCACTTCAATTTTAAGCCAGACATTATTCAACTTTTACCTTCTTTTCATGGCTTAGATCTAGAAAATCCGTACTTGCATTTGAGAGAATTTAAAGTTTGTAACACTTCAAACTGTAGCATGAACACCATCAGATTAAAGCTTTTTCCTTTTTCTTTAAAAGATAAAGCTAAAACATGGCTATAAAATTTGAGACCAGGATTCATTCGTACTTGGGATGAAATGCAACAACAGTTTTTAAAGAAGTTTTTCCCTTCGCATAGAACAAACTCTTTCAAAAGACAAATCACCACATTCACTCAAAAGCTAGGAGAAATATTTTACCAGTGTTGGGATAGGTATAAAGACTTGCTTAATACTTGTCCTCATCATGGTTTTGAAACATGGAGATTGGTTTCACACTTTTATGAAGGGTTAACACCTAAAGATAGGCAAATGGTGGAATTGATGTGCAATGGAACTTTTGAAGATAAAGACTCTGGTGAAGCAAAGGAGTACTTAGACTCGTTAGCTAAAAATGCTTAAAATTAGGACACTATAGGTACTTATGAGGCACCGGGTAAAACTCAACCTCATACATATAGTGGTGGTATGTACAACCTTAGGGAATATCATGACCTTCAAGCTAAATTTGAATCTTTAGCTAGAAAAGTCGAGGCACTAGAATTGAAAATGAGTGGTCAATTGAAATATGTTCAAGAAATTGTATGTCAAATCTATGAAACTAATGAACACTCAACCAATGATTGTCCGACTTTGCCTTCTTTCAAGGAATGTCTCCATGAATAAGCTAATGCTTTAAACAGTTTCCAAAGGCCAAATCAGAATCCATACTCACAAACGTATAACCCTGGTTGGAGAAATCACCCAAATTTCAGTTGGAAGAGTGGTAACAATAATGCACAAACTTCACAGCCACCATTTCAAGCGTACCATAATTTTCAAAATTCTCATGGATTTGTACCTCCTTATGCTCCCCCTCCTAGAAGAAATATTGAGGAAACACTGCGTGAATTCATTGAAAAGCAAGAGACAATCAACACTCAAAATGCTCAAACTATGACAGATTTGAAAGATACTCTTGCAAAGTTCACATCTGCTCTCAGTTTTTAGGAGAAAGGTAAGTTTCCATCTCAACCTCAACAAAATCCCAAAGGGCAATACAATTCAAGTGCGAGTAGCTCTGGAAGCCAACACATGGATCAAGTCAAATCAGTCACTACTCTCCGCAGTAGTAAGGTTATTGAAAAACCTATTCTTGAACCTTACGAGAAAGATGATGAGTTAATCTCGGAGGGTAAGGGAATGGTTGAACCTGAACATTGCAAAGAAAAGACTGATTCCCCACCAGTACTTCCATTTCTTCATGCCATGACCAAACAAAGGAAAGCCAATCATAATTCTGAAATCTTTGAAACTTTCAAGCAGGTAAGGATTAATATACCTTTGTTAGATACTATTAAACATGTACCTTCTTATGCTAAATTTTTGAAAGACTTATGCACCGTGAAGAGAAAACTGAATGTGAAAAAGAAAGCTTTTTTAGCCAAACAAGTAAGTGCTATTCTTCAAAACAATAATGCTTTGAAATATAAAGACCCTGGTTGTCCTATAATTTCATGCTTTATTGGAGAACATAAAATTGAAAAAGCTTTACTTGATCTTGGAGCTAGTGTGAATTTACTTCCATATTCAGTTTTTCAAAGTCTCAATCTAGGTGAGTTAAAACCAACTTCTGTAACTATTTTACTTACTGATAGATCTGTAAAAGTGCCTAGAGGAATAGTTGAAGATGTGTTAGTACAAGTTGATAAATTCATTTATCCTGTGGATTTTATTGTCTTAGATACAAAACCTGTTGAAACATGTAATTTAATTCTTGTTATTTTAGGACGTCCATTTCTTGCAACTTCTAATACATTGATTAACTGTAGGAATGGAGTGATAAACTTATCTTTTGGAAACATGACATTGGAGATGAATGTTTTTAACATTTGCAAGCAACCTGGAGATGATAATGATTTATAGGAAGTAGACTTTATTGAAAAATTAGTTTGTGATCAATTTGAAACTACTTCCAGTGAAATTGAGTTTAATGAATCTGAAGATTTGCAAATGGTTTATTTTCAGGGAAAATCGAAGGCAAATAGTTGGAGACCAAAAATTGAGGAATTGCCACCACGATCAATTGAGTCCATACCTTCAAATGTTCAACCACCAAAACCTGATTTAAAGTCGTTATCATTCAATCTCAAATACTCATTTTTGGGAGAAAATGCACAAAAAGGTAAGTTATTACAGACTCTAAAAATGCACAAAAATACATTAGGATGGACCACAGCTAACATAAAAGGAATTAGTCCTTTTATTTGCACACACATGATTTATTTAGAGGAAAATGCTAAATCCTCTAGAGAAATGAAACGAAGGCTTAATCTTAATATGAAAGAAGTAGTGACGAATGAAGTCATTAAGCTTCTAGATAATTGAATCATTTATCCTATTTCTGACAGCAAATGGGTAAGTCCTACCCAAGTTGTACCTAAAAAGTCTGGAGTCACTGTGATAACAAATGAGAAAAATGAGTTAATTCTAACTAGGACTATTACTGGTTGGCGCATGTGCATTGACTATAGGAAACATAATTCAATGACTAGAAAATATCATTTTCCTTTACCTGTCATGGATCAAATCCTAGAAAGAGTTGCAGGTCATGAATTTTATTGTTTCCTAGATGGCTATTCAGGTTACAACCAAATTGAAATTGCATTGGAAGATCAAGAGAAGACTACTTTCACATGTCCATTTGGTACTTTTGCATATTGAAGGATGCCTTTTGGATTATGTAATGCACCAGCCATGTTTCAAATATGCATGCTTAGCATATTCAGTGATATGGTTGAATGTTTTCTTCAGATTTTTATGGATGACTTTTCTGTTTTTGGTGATTCATTTGATGATTGTTTAACTAACTTGGAAAAAGTTTTGAACCGGTGTGAAGAGAAGAATCTTGTGCTGAATTGGGAAAAATATCATTTTATGGTAACAAACGGCATTGTACTTGGTCACATTGTTTCATCAACAAGAATTAAGGTTGACAAATCTAAAATCGAGTTAATTGCCAACTTACCAACACCAAAATATGTTAAAGATGTTAGATCATTTTTAGGACATGCTGGTTTTTAAAGAAGGTTCATCAAAGATTTTAGTGTAATATCTAAGCCATTGAGTAACCTTCTAACAAAGGATGATATTTTTGAATGGACTGAACATTGTGAAGAAGCCTCTGTTAAACTTAAAACTTGCTTACTTCTACTCCTGTCATTCAACCTCCTGATTGGTCATTACCTTTTGAAATAATATGTGACGCTAGTGATTATGTCGTGGATGCTGTCTTGGGACAAAGAAAAGATAAGAAACCTTATGTGATTTACTATGCAAGTAAAACTTTAAATAGTGCTCAAATGAATTACACTACCACTGAAAAAGAATATCTTGCAGTAGTATTTGCATGTGAAAAATTCAGGTCTTATCTTGGTGGCTCACCTGTTGTTGTTTTTAGTGATCATGCAGCATTGAAATATCTTATTTCTAAGAAGGATTCTAAGGCTAAATTGGTGCAGTGGATTTTCTTACTTCAAGAATTTGATATCACAAAAAAGGCACCGAAAATGTTGTCATGGACCATTTATCAAGATTGACAATAGATTCCACATCTGACATCACACAAATTGATTAGTACTTAAAAGTGCATTTTTATCAAGGTTTTATATCATCATTTTGCACTTAAAGTATCAATAACTCCTTAATTAGAGCATGTTTTATAATAACATGTCTAATAATATAAGATACCTTTAATTTATGGTAAATGTTCATCTTAAATGCAGGCCTATCAAATAAATCAAAGGATTGATTGATGAGTTTAACTACTGAAATTAAGAAGACAAAGAGAGGGCTAAGCTTAAAAAAGAGATGCTGGTTCAGTCCAAACTGGAACACCATTCGGTTATTGGATCATAACTGGAGCTGTAGAACTTGGATTTAGGTCTAGTTTATATGTATGGAAAGCTAAGACATAGGCCTAAAACTTTCATGAAGAGTCTGAGGTTTAAAAGTGCCATTTTTTAGTTCAAATGGTAGCAACAACGGAGAAGTCAGAATCTGTCCTACAGCCCAGACTATTTAGTGTTCAGCCCATATCTCGAGTTCTAGAAGTCTGAATGCACTGATTCTTGTTTTGTTGGAAAGCTAAGACAATTTTCCAGAACTTGCATGAAGACTATCTATTCAAATTCTAATGTTAGCAACGATGTTTTCTGCAGACAAGAAGATAAGGAGTGTTACCAAGTCAAGAGGTGGCCACCCACTCAATAATTAGTCATCAAATCAATAGTTCTGAATTTTGGCCTATAAAATGAGGCATTTGCCATGCATTTAGGCATCTTAGTTTTCAGATCAAGTTCATGTTCATGCTCTCTTTCTTTATATTTTTGTAATGCTTAAGTTTTGCTTTCATTAATCTCTTATTTATGCCTTTCATTTTCTTTACTATACTTATATAATCATGTTCTCCTCTTGTTTATTTATGTTTCTCTTCTTCATTATGTTTAGCTAAGTTTATTATGTCAAGGTGAAAAGGTTTCACTAATGGTGTTAGGATAAGTATAATATAAACTCAATATGGACTTCAATGATTATATCCTAAACAACTTGCTATTAACATGGCTTATCATTTTTATCTTATTAATTCTTAATACCTTGCTTGTTAAATGATTAATCTAAATTTGTGTTGTATAACACTTGGTACAACAAATGCTTGGCACTTTCATAGCCAACCATATGGTATAACCTACACCTGTGCTATGAAGGGAACTTGATTTGTTGTTAACATAAGTTAGCATCATGAATTCCTAACAATATTTAAAAGTTTGGTGTTACTTAAATAAGATAATTAATATGATCATGTTAATAATTTATAATGAGCTATTAATGACAAATCATCCGATTGGAACCTCCTTTGTGTGTGGTTTCCAGTTGAGTAATAAAAAGAGTTTATATTATACTTATTTGAAATACCATTAGTGGATCCTCTAACCTTGACAATTGTTTTATCCTTGTTTAATCTTTTCATTGTTATCACATCTCAAAGTTCTATTCAACATCAATATCATTTTATTATTTGTAATTTATATAGTTCACCTCCCTGTGGTTCGACCCCGGTCTTGTCGGTTTATTTATTACTTCGACACTCCTGCACTTGGGATAAGATATCAATCTTTTAATCGTGTCACAAATCAATGATTACTTTCCTGATGAATCTTTACTTTCTATTTCTAATCAAAGAAGACGAGTGTAAAAATCTTACAATGTGGATTTTATTGGCCCACCATGTTTAAGGACACACATGCATTCTGTAAAACTTGTGAAAACTGTCAAAAGTTAGGATCTATTTCAAAACATCACATGAAGCCTTTAAATCCTATTCTTGTAATTGAAATGTTTGACTGTTAGGGTATAGATTTCATGGGTCCATTTCCTCCATCATTTGATTTTGTGTACATACTAGTCGCAGTGGATTATGTTTCAAAATGGATAAAAGCAATTTCAAGTCGAAACAATGATCATAAAACAATGATCAAGTTTTTGAAAGAAAATATTTTGAGTCGGTTTGGAATCCCTCGAGCCATGATAAGTGATGGAGGAACACATTTCTGCAACAAGCCATTTGAGTCTTTAATGAAGAAATATGGAATCACACACAAGGTTGCCACCCCTTATCACCCTCAAACAAGTGGACAAGTAGAACTTGCTAATAGGGAGATCAAACAAATCTTGGAAAAAATGGTGAACCCTAATCGGAAGGACTGGTCTTTAAGACTTAATGATGCACTTTGAGCTTATCGAATTGCTTTTAAAACATCATTAAGTATGTCACCTTATAGGTTGGTTTATGAAAAATCTTGTCACTTGCTTGTGGAACTTGAACATAAAGCTTATTGGGCTATCAAAGCTTTTAATTCAAACCTTGATAATGCTAGCCAGCTGCGTAAGTTACAAATAAATGAGCTTGAGGAAATAAGAAATGATGCATATGAGAATTCAAAAATTCATAAAGCAAGAATCAAAGAGTTTCATGACAAAAAAATCTTGAGAAAAACATTTGATGTTGGTCAAAAAGTTTTGCTTTATAATTCTTGACTCCATTTATTTTCTGGAAAGCTAAGATCAAGATGGAGCGGTCCATTTATTGTGAAACATGTGTATCCTTATAGGGCCTTTGATATTGAGAATCCAAAGAATGACAATGTTTTTAAGGTAAATGGACATCGTTTGAAAGCTTACTTTGATAATTTTCCTAGTGAAAATGAATCCATTGGTTTGAATGATCTTGTATATAAAGGTTGATTATTTTGTTTTTCTCACATTGTTGTTGTGTTTCTTTTTGGTGTCACTCTTGTTTTGCTAGTCTTTCTCCAACCCCAGTCAAATGGCGGATAATGGTACTCCGTGACTCTTATGTCGATTCTTTTAGTTTCCCATGATAACTGATATCTATGTATATATTTGTTCAATTTCTTGTTCCTTCTCTTTTATTTGCATCTCTTTTACTCTCATCTAAAAAATGGACACCACTCTTGAAAAATTAAAAAAGTATTTTCCCGTTTTGCCTCTAAATACGATTGCAAAAATTTACCGTGCTAGGTGTGAAAGATTAAGGTTGTTAATGAACCATGAAATTCCTGAAGATATTTTTTGGATGATTGAAGCAAAGGTCTGATTATCAGGTGAGTCTTTCAATTCTTTTATTTCATACATGCCTAGGACAGGTAAGAGCACTTTTGCAAAGAAACGTGCAGAATGACTGAAAGTCTGTCACCGATGTGCTAGATGGACTTGTATTGCACAATGTCGTTCTTTAGGAATGATATCTATAAACCGTGAAGATAAAATACAATTCATTAAGGATGGCCTGAGTAAGGAGTCTTTAGATAATCTTCTATTAACTCTTGAGACGCATCCTAGTGGAGATGTGCATCGTGTAATTCATGATTTATGGCCTTACTTTCATAAAGAACATGATCGACTTAGTCTTGGGAATCTGACTAAAAAAGACCATGTTTGTCAGTTTTTAAGAAAACTGGATGGGAAGTTTATCCCCGACCCATAGAGGGCATTTAAGTCGTTCTTTGACGTAAAACCAAGGGAAGATATGAGCCACAATCACAACTACTTGTACATACATATGTTCTGAAAAGAGAGAGTGAGAGAGACTCTAGCTGGCCTACATATAAGTGGTATGATTACATTTTCAATTTCTCATCTATAAAATATTCTCTTCCTTCCCTTCATTTCTACTCAACCCATACATTCAACAGATATAGAAGTGTGTAGAAATGGCAAGTTCCTCAAGTCATCAAATAAAAAATATTTGTGTTTTTGGTGGATCCAGTCCTGGAAAAGAAAATGAGTTTTTAGAATCAGCAAATCATCTTAGTCAGGTACTAGTTGAGAGAAAAATTCATTTAGTGTATGGGGGAGGCAACCTTGGGTTAATAGGGAGTGTGTCAACTACTGTATTTTTAGGCAGTCAAGTTTTGGGTATCATTCCCAAAGCTTTAGCCAAAGTGGATATCATCGGAAAAACAGTTGGAGAGGAACTACAGGTCTCCACAATCTCTAAACGAATGAATGCAATGTTTGATAATGTTGACGCCTTCATTGCCTTACCAGGTGGTCTAGACACATTAAAAGAGATATTTTATATTTTCTCTTGGGCCCACCTGAACATTCACCAGAAACCTATATGTTTGCTCAATGTTAATGGTTTTTATGATAATTTGTTGTCTTTTCTTGATCATGTTGTGGAACAGAATTTTCTAACATCTTCAGTACGACAAATCATAATCTCTGCTGCTACTGCTGAACAACTGATTGATCAATTGCAATCTTTCATCCTTGTAATTGATTCCTCCATGAGTCGAATAGACTGGTCAGAAAAGGAAAGCCGTAAAAATCTCAGATTAGATTTGAGCCTTAGTTTGTAAAAACTTGTGTCTTTTGGTTTTATTAATAGCATAATATTTTTTGTTTTGTTATCTCTTATATTTGTTTAAGTGTGTTTCAGGCTTGTCAGTAGTCGCTGCTTCAGGTGATGTTTTCTATACTCTACCTTTTTACCTTAGAACATTGAGGACAATGTCTCATTTGGGATGGGGGGAGAGGGTAGTAGTCATAAGTTAAAAAAAAAAAACTAACTTTTTGTTGTTATTAAAACCATTTGATAAAACTATTATTGTTAGGATGGCAGAGTAAGGAGGAATTTTATTGACTCTTGAGACGCATCTTAGTAAACATTCTTATCAAGGTCTATCATAACACTTCTTGAAATATTCAAGTTTACAAACTCTCGCATTGTTATCACTTGATTATGTTTTTATACTCATTTAACAAGTATTCTTAAACCTTCATTTTCACACGCACATTTTAACATATGATTATGGGTTGCACATTGGATTATTATATTAATTATGTTCTTTTGTTAAAGGTAACAATTAAGGGAAAGAGATAAGATATAATTCGTAAAAAAAAATTAAATATAATATTGATGATAATAAAAACGTAGATAAGTTTGGTTTTGTAGCCTCTCTAACCTAAACAGCTAAGCCTAAAGCGGTGTTTTAACACCTAATACCTAAAGTCAACTGACTTGGGAGCTATTGGCCCAATGTTTGTTACAGGGGTTGAGGAGAAAAGCTTAAGGGAATCAAACATTGCGTTATCTACTTATCAATATCTGCAAGCTAAGTTACTAAGCTCGTAGGGGTGTCTCAACACCTAATGCCATAAGACCAACTGGTCTGCGAGTCATTAGGCTAAAGCTCGTTACATGGGTTAAACATACATTGTGTTTTAAGTTATATGTATATATATTAAAAAAAAAGATAATAAATCTCAACCTAAGGAAGTTAACCTTAGAAAAACATTAGAACAAAATTGCGTTTTCATCCAAGCAAAGCCTCATAACTATGTATTGATATATTGAGCACAAAAGGAAGGTTTATTAATATCTTGTTTAAGAAGTATGAAGCGCATATATATATATATATATGAGATTTTGTTTATTTGGATAGATTAATGGAAGTTGAATGATGAATGCCTTGCTTTTGAATGTCGCAAATTCTTTTAACGCTTTGATTCTAGGGACTAGTAATAAGCTGGTTGGGGGGTGTGATTAGTACTTAAAGTATCATTAAATTCCCTAACTTGAGCATGCTTTATAATAACAAGTTTGATAATATAAAATATCTTTAATTTATGGTAAATGCTCATTTTGAATGCAGGCATATCTCACAATTTAAAGGATTGATTGATGTGTTTAACTATTGAAAGTGAAAGACAAAGAGAGGGCTAAGCTTAAAGAAGAGATGCTGGATCAATTCAAACTGGAACACCATTCGATTATTAGATCATAACTGGAGCTGTAGAACTTGGATTTAGGTCTGGTTTATATGGACGGAAAGATAAGAAATAGGCCTAAAACTTTCATGAAGAGTCCAAAATTCAAAATGGTTGTTTTCAAGTTCAAATTGTAACAACAAAAGAGAAGTCAGAATCTGTCCTGCAGCCTAGACACTGTTCAGTGTTCAGCCCATATCTCGAGTTCTAAAAGTCTAAATGAGCTCATTCTTGTTTTGTTGGAAATCTGACGTTAGCAATGACGTTTTGTTCAGACAAGAAGATAATGGTTGTCACCAAGTCAAGAGGTGGCCACCCACTCAATAATTAGTCATCAAATCATTAGTTCTGAATTTTAGCCTATAAAAGGAGGCATGCCATACATTTAGACATCTTGGTGTTCAAATCAAGATCACTCTCTCTTTTTGTATTTTGTAATGTTCAAGTTTTATTTTATGTTATATTAATCTCTTGTTTATGCTTTTCATTTCCTTTACTATACTTAGTTAACTTATATCATGTTTATGTTCTTATATTGTTTATTTATGTTT